>Ga0114129_10002654_pt1 | contig 24899 bp, 16 predicted proteins | sample RhiMetdeltSRZDD1_FD_80071 | JGI IMG/M metagenome (GOLD analysis project Ga0114129, IMG submission 80071) | Populus rhizosphere microbial communities from Tennessee, USA - Rhizosphere MetaG P. deltoides SRZDD1 (version 2) (version 2) | ecosystem: Host-associated > Plants > Roots > Rhizosphere >...
CGCGCTGCGTGAATTCCTCGAGAGCTTCTGCGCCCAAGCCGGCCTCGGCCACGACCAGTGCCTGCGGCTGAACCTGGTGCTTGAGGAATTGTTCACGAACACGGTACGCCACGGGCACCGCGGCGACAGCGATTCGCCGGTCTGGGTGACGCTGAGCGCCGCGGGCTCCAGCGTGAGCCTCACCTACGAGGACGCCGCGCCGCCCTTCAATCCGTACGGCACGCCGCCCGATGCGCCGCCGGACACAACCGTCAAAATGCGCAAGATCGGCGGTCTGGGCGTGCTTCTCACACGCAAGCTCGCCGCCTCGCGCGAATACGCTTATCTCTACGGAAGAAACCGGATCCGGCTCGCGCTGAACCTCGGCTGAGCCCTTCCGGCGCGCGGGCGGGCTGGAGGCGAAGGTTGGACTCGAACCAACGTCGACGGCGTTGCAAACCGTAGCATGACCCCTCTGCCACTTCGCCTCTCCGGGTTCGAATTCTCCCGGCGCCGGGTTAAGACCGTGCCGTACGGGCCACATCCGGAATGACTATTGCGCCGTCAGCGCAGTCAGAAACCGCCACGGAGATTAAGCCATGCCTCAGAGGCTCGAAGATCTGCTGTTCGCAATGGAGGAGCAATTCTGGCTGGAGAGCGCGGCCTACTACCAACGCAACCTCGCCGACGCCGCGCTCATGGTCTTCCCCGACCCGGCAGGCGTGCAGGTGAAGGACGAGATCCTGTCTTCGGTGGCCGGCCCATCGCGCTGGCTCGATGTCGCGCTCGAGGAGCATCGGGTGATGGAGCTCTCGAACGGCGCCGCGCTGGTGACCTACAAGGCCACGGCGCATCGCGCGGGAGAGGCGAAGCCCTACCGGGCGCGCGCGAGCAGCGCCTACGTTCACGATGGCAGGGACTGGAAGCTCGCCTTCCACCAGCAGACACCGCTCAACTGAGCTCGCTGCACTTCGTGCAACGGGCAGAAGTTGTTACAGGGTTAGGCGGCGCGCATTTTCAACCGGCCGGGGCGGCCGAACAGCGCGAGACCCGTGCCGGTCCCGAGGCCCCACGCCGCGTTGACGAGCAGGCCGACGGCCAGCCCCTTGGGAGCGCCGCCGGCAAATAGCGGCTGCCCCTTCAGGGCGGCGACCACGGTCCACGCGACGAGCGAGGGCAGGATCGCGCCGAAGATCGTCGCCGCGATCACGAGCGCTCCGTCGATATAGCGGCGCAGCGCGGCGGCGAGCGCCACGCCCCACACTCCGCCCCAGAACGCGAGCGACCAGACCTGCGCGACGCCGAGCGGAGGCGTGGGCTGCATCGAGTACGGGACGCGCGGCGTGATGCCGAGCGCGTGAAGCAGAGCGGCGATCACCTGGTGGCACAGGAGCACCGAGACCGCGCCGCTCAGAAAGCCGACCACGATCCAGCGACCGAGATTTTCCTTCGTCATCATGCAGCGCAACCTGCAACGCCCGTTCCCGCGCCCGAAGGGCGGAACGCGGCTTGCTGCGATACGGATTCAACCCCGCAAAGAGGGTTCTGAAACATTAACCAACCGAAAGGAGATTATGGTCAGGAAGCTTTCCTATTTGCTTCTCGCAAGCGCAACCGCGGTTTCGTTCAGCGCGATCGCGGCGGGTAACCAGAAGCAGTCGCAGGGGCAAAGCGATCAGACTCAGGCTCAGAGCAGCCAGTCATCGCAAACCAGCCAAAGCCCCGACACAGTCAAGCAGGCTCAAGAGAAACTGAGCGCGGCCGGCATGGACTCCGGTCCGGCCGACGGCAAGCTGGGTCCGAAGACCCAGGCCGCGGTCAAGGAATTCCAGCAGTCCAAGGGTATCCAGGCCTCGGGCAAGCTTGACCAGAAGACGCTGGCCGCCCTGGGCGTAGGCGAGTCCACGGGCTCCGCGTCCGCCGGCTCCTCGAGCACTGGCTCCTCGAGCGGCGCGAGCTCCGGCGGCACGAGCTCGTCCAGCCCGAGCGCGAGCTCGCCGTCGAGCAGCTCGCCGTCGAGCTCCGGCGCGAGCAGCCCGTCCAGCCCGAGCAGCGGCGCTTCGTCGCCGTCCTCGTCGGGCGGCAAGTAAACGCACTAGGTAAGTAGGTGCAACAAGAAGGCGGAGAGCGCAAGCTCCCCGCCTTTTTCTCGCGCTTTCGGGTTCGGGAAAAACTACACGCTTGTAGAGAACAAACTACACACCCCGCCGCGATTGTCGTTTCATTCACACTGCAGCAAGCTTTAGCTGTACTGTCTCGCGCTGACATGGCGACTCACGACTTCGACAAAGGGTACGCCGTCCATGCCGCGCTCCTGGCGCTGTTCATCCAGGAGCACGGCGGGACGAACAATGCGAGCGCGCTCGCGAAGGCGCAGGCGCTCTGCGACGCGGCCGTCGATGCCGTCAACGACCTGGAAAGCCGCGTGGCGATTCGCGGAGTGAAGAGCCTCGCCTCCCTCCTCTACTCCGACGACGGCCACCACGGCGTCGCGATCGGCGAACTGCACGGCCTGCACGCGGTCCGGCTGCAGATCGCCAACGCCCTCAGCGCCTACCGCGGCCGCATCGAGCTCCTCGAATCGCGCAAGCCCTCGCGCCCGGAGATCCCGGCGGTGGTCGACCCCAAGCATCTGCGCGTGCTGGTGGTGGAGGACAACCGCGACTCGGCGGAATCGCTGCGGCGGCTGCTCGAGCTCTGCGGCTACGCGGTCACCATCGCCGAGACCGCCAAGGAAGGCCTCGACGCGGCGAAGAGCCTTCGCCCGGACGTGATCCTCTGCGACATCGGCCTGCCCGACTCGGACGGGTTCTCCCTCGCCCGGGCGCTGCGCAAGCACCCGGAGACCTCGACGGCCCGCCTGATCGCCGTCACCGCCTACGGCAAGGACGAAGACAAGGAGCAGTCGAAAAAGGCCGGCTTCGCCCTGCACCTTCTCAAGCCGGTCAGCCCGGGAACGCTGCTGCAGGTCCTCGAGGACACGCCGAAAGCCGCCTCGGGCGGCGAGTCCTAGCCCGTCCCTCGACCTAAAAAGTTCTTCAAAAACGAAGCAGTTAGCTACTTCGGGCTAAGGCTTCGGACGAAGTCCGGCTGGCATAATCGCCCGAGCATTTTCCGGGGGGTCCTGCCGCGGCTTCAGGGGCGGCAATTACGTTGATAACGACGATGCTCCAGGTCCAGTTCGGCGCCAATACCGCACCCACGATCCTGCTTCTCGGGGCGCATTGCGACGACATCGAGATCGGCTGCGGCGGCACCGTGATGCAGCTTGCGCGCCGCTATCCGAAGGCGAGGTTCGTCTGGGTGACCCTCAGCTCCGACGCCGAGCGGGCGGCCGAGACGCGCGCCGCGGCCGGGCGCATGCTGCGCGACGCCCGGGAACGCGACATCCGGGTCGAGGAGTTTCGTGGCAGCTATTTCCCCGCCTGCTACGCCGAGCTGAAGGACTACTTCGAGGGCCTCAAGGCGATCCGGCCAGACCTGGTGTTCACTCATTTCCGGAACGACCTGCACCAGGATCATCGCGTCACCAACGAGCTGACCTGGAACGCCTTCCGGGACCACCTGGTGCTCGAATACGAGATCCCGAAATTCGACGGCGACCTCGGCGTGCCGAACGTCTTCGTCCCCCTCGCGCGGGCGCAGCTGCAGCAGAAGTGCGACATCGTGACCGAATGCTTTCCGAGCCAGGCGAAGCGCGCCTGGTTCACGCGCGACACGTTCGAGGCGATCGCCCGGCTGCGCGGCATCGAGTGCAACGCGGCCGAGGGCTTCGCCGAGGCCTTCTACGCCAGAAAGCTGCGCATCAACCTTTTCGACCACACGGCACCGACCCCATGATATTCACCGAGACGAAGCTGAAAGGCGCCTTCATCATCGACATCGAGCGCCGCGAAGACAACCGCGGCTTCTTCGCGCGCGCCTTCTGCCAGAACGAGTTCGCCGCTCACGGCCTGAAGCCGCTGATCGCCCAGGCGAACATCGCCTTCAACAAGGCCCGCGGCACGCTGCGCGGGATGCATTTCCAGTATCCGCCCGCCGCCGAAACCAAGCTGGTGAGGGCCACGCGCGGCTCGATCCTCGACATCATCGTCGACCTGCGGCCCGAGAGCCCGACCTACCTCCAGCATGTGTCGGTCGAGCTCTCGGCCGACAACCATCGCGCGCTCTACGTCCCGGAGCGCTTCGGGCACGGCTACCAGGTGCTCGAGGACAACACCGAGACGAGCTATCAGGTCGGAGAGTTCTATACGCCCGGGGTCGAAGGCGGCCTGATGTACAACGATCCGAGGCTCGGGCTGGTCTGGCCGCTGCCCGTCGGAGAGATCTCGCCGAAGGACGCGGCGTGGCCGCTGCTCGCCAGCCTCGAAGCGGAGCTGAGGCGCCGGATGAGCAGGCGTGAAACCGAAACCGCGAGCGCGTAGGAGACGCGATGATCCTGGTCGATAACGCATTGAAGGCCCGCGAGCAGTCGGGCAAGCCCATCCGCGTCGGCATGGTCGGTGCCGGCTTCATGGGCCAGGGACTCACCAATCAGATCACCCACAGCGTCCCCGGCATGCGCATGGCCGCGGTGTACAACCGCCGCCCGGAGCGCGCACGGCACGTCTTCCAGTACTCCGGCCTGAACAACCTCGTGATGGCCGGAACGCAGTCCCAGCTCGACCAGGCCATCCGCGAAGGCACGCCGGCCGTGGCCGAGGACCCGTTCATGATCTGCCGCTCGGGCGAGATCGACGTGATCGTCGACGTCACCGGCTCGGTCGAGTTCGGCGCCCGCGTCATCCTCGAGGCCTACAAGCACGGCAAGCCGGTGGTGATGATGAACGCCGAGGTGGACGCCACCATCGGCCCCATCCTCCAGGTCTACGCGCGCAAGCACAACGTCATCCTCTCGGCCTGCGAGGGCGACGAGCCCGGCCTGCAGATGAACCTCTACCGCTGGGTCAAGGGCCTGGGCCTCATTCCGCGCGTGATCGGAAACGTGAAGGGCCTGCAGGACCCCTACCGCAATCCCACCACCCAGCAGGGGTGGGCCGAGCGCTGGGGCCAGAACGCGGCCATGGTGACCTCCTTCGCCGACGGCTCGAAGATCAGCTTCGAGCAGTCGATCGTCGCCAATGCCACCAACTTCAAGGTGCGCTCGCGCGGCATGTCGCGCGGGCTGAAGTACGACGGCTCGATCATGGAGATCGCCAAGCTCTACGACCTCGACGAAGTGCGCGCGCTGGGCGGCGTCGTCGACTACACGGTCGGACCCGCCGGCGTGAAGATCTTCGTCCTGGCGGAGCACGCCGATCCGAAGCAGCGCCACTACCTCAACCTCTACAAGATGGGCGAAGGGCCGCTCTACCCGTTCTGGGTGCCCTATCACCTGGTGCACTTCGAGACACCCAACGCGATCGCCCGGGTCGTGCTCTTCGGCGACAACATCGCGCCGCCGCTCGCCGGGCCGGTGGTCGAAGTCTGCGCGGTCGCCAAGCGCGACCTCGCGGCCGGCGAAGTGCTCGACGAATACGGGATGTACACAACTTACGGCGAGGCAGTGAACGCCGACGAGATGAGCGCGCAGCGCTACCTTCCGGAGGGGCTGGTGGAAGGCTGCAGGCTGAAGCGCGCGATTCCGAAGGACCAGGTGCTCACCTACGACGACGTCGAGCTGCCGAAGGGGCGCATCGCCGACAAGCTGCGCGCCGAGCAATACCGGCACTTCCGCGGCGAGCGCTGGCTCGAGGAGCACCTGCAGGGTGCGCCAGAGCCGGTGACGGCCACCGCCTGAGAATTCACAAGGGGGAACTGAAGAAATGAAAATACTCGTCACCGGCAACTGCGGCTACATCGGGCCCTCGGTCCTGCGGCGGCTGCGGCAATCGTATCCGCAGGCGACCCTGGTCGGCCTCGACAAGGGCTACTTCGCCCACTGCCTCACCAACGCCGACCTCCTTCCCGAGTGCCGCGCCGACGTCCAGCATTTCGCCGACGTGCGCCGGTTCCCCGCGGAGCTGCTGCGCGGCGTGGACGCGATCGTGCACCTCGCCGCCATCTCCAACGATCCGATGGGGAAGACGTTCGAGGAAGTCACCTACGAGATCAACCACCGCGCCAGCGTCGAGATCGCGCGCATGGCCAAGGCGGTGGGCGTCAAGCGCTTCGTCTTCGCTTCGAGCTGCAGCGTCTACGGGCTGGCGGACGATACGCCGCGGAGCGAAACCTCGCCCTTGAACCCGCTGACCGCCTACGCCAAGTCGAAGATCCGCACCGAGGTCGACCTCGAGAAGCTCGCCGACCGGAACTTCACCGTCACCTGCCTGCGCTTCGCCACCGCCTGCGGCATGAGCGATCGCCTGCGGCTCGACCTGGTGGTCAACGATTTCGTCGCCTGCGCGGTCAGCTCGAAGAACATCACCATCCTGAGCGACGGCACGCCGTGGCGTCCCCTGATCCACATCCGCGACATGGCCACCGCGTTCGACTGGGCGATCGGCCGCGACGCTTCATCCGGAGCCTTCCTCGCCGTCAATGCCGGCAGCGACGAATGGAACTACCAGGTGAAGGACCTTGCCGAAGCGGTCGCAAACATCGTCCCGGGCGTCAGCGTTTCGATCAACCGTACGGCGCCGCAGGACAGCCGCTCCTACCGGGTGGACTTCGCGCTGTACCGCAAGCTCGCCCCCAACCATCAGCCGCGCGTCGACCTGGCGACCACCATCCAGGAGCTCAAGGCGGGGCTAGAAGCGATGGGATTCAGCGACTCCAACTTCCGCAACTCCAAGTACATGCGCCTTCAGGTGCTGAAGGAGCTGCGCGAAAAGGGCTTGCTCGACGCCAACCTCGACTGGACCTGGGGCGCGCCGGCCCGCGCCCCGCGTGCGGTTGTTGCCGAAAGGAGCGCAGTCCAATGAAGGTCGTACTCTTCTGCGGCGGCCTCGGAACGCGGCTGGGCGAGCTCACCGAGCACATCCCGAAACCGCTCGTCAAGATCGGCTACCGGCCGATTCTCTGGTACGTGATGAAGTATTACGCCCATTACGGCCACAAGGACTTCATCCTGTGTCTCGGCTACAAGGCCGACACCATCAAGGATTATTTCCTGAACTACAAGGAGTACCTGTCCAACGATTTCACCATGAGCAACGGCGGCAGGGACATCCATCTCGAGCGCAACGACATCGCCGACTGGAAGATCACGTTCGTCGACACGGGCCTGCGGGCGAACATCGGCCAGCGCCTCAAGGCGGTCGAGAAGTACCTCGCCGGCGAGGAGATGTTCCTGGCCAACTACTCGGACGGGCTCACCGATTCCCCGCTTCCCGAGATGGTGGACGGCCTGGCGAAAAGCGGAAAGGTCGCCAGCTTCCTGTGCGCGAAGCCGTCCCAGAGCTTCCACGTCGCCGAGCTCGGGCCGGACAATTCCGTGCGCAGCATCCAGAGCGTGCGCAAATCCGATATCCGGATCAACGCCGGCTTCTTCGTCTTCAGGAAAGAAATCTTCGACTACATGAGGCCGGGCGAAGAGCTCGTGGTGGAGCCGTTCCAAAGGCTCATCGCGGAGAACAAGATCATCGGCTACCCCTCGGACCACTTCTGGTGCATGGACACTTTCAAGGAGCACCAGGAGCTGACGGACATGTACCACCTGGGCACCACGCCTTGGGAAGTCTGGAAGTCGGCGGAAGGGAAAATCGCGGGTAGCGACAGCGCGGTGCCGCGGTTCGAGGCTAAGGATGCCAATGCCTGGGAGCGCACGGCGCCAAAATCGGTCGCAGGGATACGACCCTGAGGTTGCTTGAAAAAATCGTGCATGAGGCCATAGCGAGCTACAGAAAAACCGCCGTTGCCTCGTTCCTGGCGTGCTTGGCGATCATTTCGGCGGCGTACCTCGGCCAGAGGTTCGCGCCCGCGGTCGTTCCGGCGCCGCTCGTTTTCCTGCTCGCGCTGCTGGGATGGATCGCCGGCGCAACCCTGCTGCTGGTTGCGCTCGGCGGCGTCCTCGCCGCCTTCCGCCACTCGAGCCGCGAACGGGGAGAACAGGACCTGTTCCTCGCCCTGAACTCGGCGCGCTCGGAAGCCGCACTGCTGCGTCAGGCGGGCCGATCCGGCACCGTCATGTTCCCGCGAGTCCGGCGCTGGCTCGGCGCTCCGGTGCCAGGCGTCGGAGACGTCGTCCGGATCCGCTCGCTGGAAGAAATTTCCGCGACGCTCGATGCGAATGGCTGCCTCGATGGCCTGCCGTTCATGCCCGAGATGGCGAAGTTTTGCGGCACCACGGGCACGGTGTTCCGCTACGTCGACAAGATCTACGACTACGGCGGCCGCAAGGACTTGCGCCGCATGAAGGATGCCGTGCTGGTCGCGGGCTTGCGCTGCGACGGGAGCGCGCACGACGGCTGCCAGGCGCGCTGCTACCTGCTCTGGAAGACCGCCTGGCTCACCTCGGCGGATGCGCCGGCTGCCGTGAGCGCGAAGCCGTCGATCGACCTCGGGCCCACGTTCGTGAAGCAAGGCGAAGAGAAAAAGTATGTCTGCCAGTTCACCGAGCTTGTCCGGGCCTCGAGCAGGATGAACCCGCGGGATCCTCGACAGGACTTGCGCCCTCTGATCGGCGGCAACGTCACGATCGCCGCGTTTACCGTCGCCATGCTGACCCGCCTGTTCAACGTCGCTCAACGCCTGCGAGGCGGCATCGGCTTCCCTGCGAACCGGCCGAGCTCCCGTGCCGCCACGCTGCGCACCGATCTCAACCTCCAGCCGGGGGAAGTGGTCCGGGTTCGCGATCCCGAGCGGATTTTCGAGACCCTCGACCGGGTCGGCAAGAATCGCGGGCTCTGGTTCGACCGGGACATGCTGAAACACACCAAGCAGCAGTTCACGGTGCTCGCCAGGGTCGAGCGGATCATCGACGATGCAAGCGGGCGCATGCGGCCGATGAAGACCCCGTGCATCGTCCTGGACGGGGTCGATGCTTCCGGCGAGGTGCTGGGCTTCTGTCCGCAGCATGACCTGGTGTTCTGGCGCGAGGCCTGGCTCGAGCGCAGCGCACCGGCGAAGGAATCGGCCTGATGGAGCCCGCGAACGTCACCATCGGCGTCCCGGTCTACAACGGCGAGCGCTTCCTGCGGCAGTGCCTCGATTCCCTGCTCGCGCAGACCTACCGCGACTTCGTCCTGGTCATCAGCGACAACGCCTCGACCGACCGCACGCGGCAGATCTGCGAAAGCTATGCGAAGGCGGATCCCAGGGTGCGGTACCACCGCAACGCCGTGAACATCGGCCTGTACGGCAACTTCAATCTCCTGCTCGGGATGGTCCGGACGCCTTACGTGAAGCTCGCGAGCGCGGATGATTTCTGGGCGCCGGCGATGCTCGCCGACGCAATGGCCGAGATGCAGCGCGATCCCTCCCTGGTTCTCTGCCATCCGAGGGCCGTGCTGGTCGACGAAGGCGGCCGCGAGATCCGCCGCTATGAGAAGTCGCTTCCCCTGATGGAGGATGACCCGACCGTGCGCTTCCGGCGCGTGCTGACCGAGCTCGGGCTCGTCAACCAGCTCATGGGCGTCATCCGGACCGACGCGGTCCGCTCGATGCTCCCGCTCATGAAGCAGCCGCCGGCGGATTCCGTGTTCCTCGCCGAGCTCAGCCTCTACGGCAAGATCAAGGAGCTGCCAAGCTTCCAGTATTTCCGCCGCTTCCACGAGGAATGCTCGAGCTGGGACCGCAAATCCGAGTCGCACCAGCTCAAGCGGGTCTCCGGCGGAACGCGCCGCGTCCGCCTGGCGACCTGGAAATACCACTGGGGGCTGGTGCGCCGCCTGCTCCACAGCCCGCTCGGCCTCCGGGCCAAGCTCGGGTTGCTCGGGTTCCTCGCAAGGCGCGCAGCGTGGGATCGGTCCGCGCTGATGCGCGAGCTCTGGCCGGCCTAAGCGGACCGGATCAAGCGCAGGAACGCGACGACGGCCACCACGCGTCGGCGGAAGAACCCCCCGAGCACTGCGGCATAGATCAGCCCGCCCGCGGCGACGCTGAACGCTGCCTCTACCGGGGCAGGCAGCGCGTCCGGCAGCACCCCGCGCAGCGCGAGCACGCCGCCGGCCATGGCCAGGCACGCGCCCAGGGCGGGCCAAATCGCGCTCACCCACGCGCCCAGGCCGATCCGGATCGTGCGAAAGCCGATCACGAAGGCGGGAACGTTCACCAGCGGGAATGCGACGACCCAGGCCCAGGCCACGCCGGGAAGGCCGCCCTGGGCGCCGAGGTAGAAGGCTATGGGCAGCAGGACCGCCGCCAGCACGTTCAGCCACATGTTTGCGCGGAACTGTCCGGTCCATAACAGCACGTGCGCATTGAGCACCTGGCAGGAGTAGAAAGCCGCGTAGATGCACAGCACCTGCAGCGGCACGACCACGGCGTCCCACTGGGGCCCGAGGACGATTCGCACCAGGAGGTCGGCCGTGACCGCGATGCCGAATGAAACTGGCAACGTGAGATAGGCCAGCAGCTCCGTCAGGATGAGGAAGTAGCGCCGCAGCTCGCCCGGGCGGTCCTGAACCGACGAGAACACCCCCGGGACGACCCGGATCACCACCGCAGCGATTTCCTGCGAGATGGTGGTCGAGAACGTCGTCGCGAACGAGTACGCCCCGAGCGCGTCCTTTCCCAGCAGGCGGCCGACGACGGTCTGGTCGCCCGACGAGTAGGCGTACCACGCGACGCGCGACACCAGGATGCGCCAGCCCTGCAGCAGCGGCACCGCCAGCTTCACCATGCCGCGGGGCCAGCGTACGGCATACGGATGCCAGGCGATCAGCAGCGCCGTCACGACCCCGGCTCCCGCGAGCGTGCTGGAGACCAACGCCCAATAGCGCCAGCCGAGGTACGCCCCCGCGACCAGCACGCTCTGGGTCGCCACGACCTGGATGAACTGCGCCCAGGCCAGCCGCCGGTATTCGAGCGCGCGCTGCAGGGCGGCGCGCGGGATCACCTGCAGCGCCTCGATCAGGGTCAGCGTGCCGAGCACGCCGACGACCGCGGCGACTTCCGGCTCCCTGAAGAAAACCGCGATCGGCTGCGCGAGCAGCGCCATGAGCGCGGTCGCGCTCGCCCCGATCAGGATCGCCAGGCCCGCCAGGCGCGCCTGCGAATCGCCGGCGATGCCGCGGTCCTGCACCAGGACCGCGTCGAGGCCGAGGTCGTCCACCATCCTCACCAGGCCGACCGCGAGCATCGCCATCGACATGATGCCGTAGTCGCCCGGGACGAGCAGCCGGGCGGCCACCGCGGTGGCGATCCAGCTGATGATCTGCGCCGACCAGCGCAGGATCGCGGTCCAGGCGATGCCCGTGACCAGCTGGCGATCGAGCGCCGCTTGATGGTCCTGGCTTACGACACCTCCGCGCGCCCCGTCATCCGCCGCCAGTGGCTGGCTGCCTGCCCGAGCAGTGTGGCTTCCGCGCCCGAGGGGCGGCCGCAGAGCATCCAGAGCGCGAGCTCGACCGCAACGTAGGTTGCCGCGCCCAGCGGCACGAAGATCGCGAGCAGCACGACGCCGCGCCCGGCAGTCAGCGCCGCGGCGTCGAGCGGCGGCTGCGCCAGCACCGTCACCCCGTACATGATCGCCGCCGCCACCAGCGGCCGCCACACCGTCGCGAACAGCTGCCGTGCACTCACCCCGAGCGCACGCGCAACCAGCGTTGCGTTCAACGGCAGCAAGGCGAGCGCCGTTCCGACCGTCGCCACCACGGCGCCCTGGACGCCGTAGGCTCGAGTCAGCCAGAACGACAGCGGCAGCAGCACACACACCTGCAGCGCATAGATCTTCACGTACACGACCGGCCGGCCGGCGGCCAGCACTGGCGAGGCCGCCGTACGCAGGAAAACGTCCACGAGCCCGTGGAACGCAAGCAGGCTGATCAGCGGCCCCACCTCGTGCCACTGCGGGCCCAGGAGGACCGCCACCACCATCGGAGCGACCGCCGCGAGCCCTACGATCAGAGGCATCACCAGCAGCGCAACCAGGCCTGCGGCCGCCAGGTACGCCGCGCCGAGCGCAGCACGATCCTCCGCCAGCTTCGAATACGTCGGCAGCGCCGCCCGGTTCATCGGCATGATGAGCTCGGTCCCGACGAGGCTAGACAGCTCGTTGGCCAGGCTCCACATGCCGAGCGCGTGGGCGCCGGCGAACTTGCCGATGATGAAGTCGGGCGCGCGGTCCTTGAGAAAGACGAACACATTCTGGACCACCAGCCAGACGGAGAAATGCAGGAGATCGCCGGCGTGGGAAAGCGACCAGCGCGGGCGGAACGGATGCAGCGCGTAGCTGATGGCCACTCCTGCCAGGCGCCCGGACACCATCCCGATGGCGAGCGCCCAGTAGCTTCTCAGCCACAGGGCGAGCGAGACCGTGATCGCGAAGGACAGCAGCCGCTTGCTCAGCAAGAAGCGAAACTCGCGGTCGAAGTTCAGCTCCTTGCGGAACGCCACGACCCCGATGTTCTCGCACCCCTGGGTCAGCGGACCCAGGGCGAGGAAGGCGACGAGAGCGACCAGCCGGCCATCGTCGTAGAACCGCGCCAGGGGCCATGCCAAGAGCAGCAGCACGAGAGCGACCGCAGCTCCGATCAGCACGTTCATGGTCCATGCGCTGTCGAAGTGCTCGCGCGTCGCGCCCGGCCGCTGGATCAGCGCGACATCCAGCCCGAGCCAGCCGAACAGCTCGACGAAGGCGATCAGGGCCGTCGCCATCGCCACGAGACCGAAGTCCGCCGGCGTCAGGACGCGCGCCAGCACCAGCATGCTGATCAGCCCGACCGAGCGGTCGAGCAGGCGGAAGCCGATCATCCATGCGCTGCCGCGCACCAAGGTGCGGCCGATGCTAGTCATCTCGCCGTTCGCCGTTCGATTTCTCTCCCCTTTTTACCATAAGGGTTTGATCGAACTCGGGATGGCCCGATGTAGCTAACAGATCGCGTTGCCAGCCGTCATCAAGCTTAGTTGTGCGAGCTCAATTCGAGCGTCTCTCGAGGAGCAGGACGAGCGTATCGCGCGCTGTAAAAAAATTCGACACGCGAGCGCAATTCTTATTCGCGACGGCAATACCGCGGGATAAAAGTTGGTGGCATGATTGGAGAGCGTTTTAGAACGCGGCGCGCGGACAATCGGGAGCGCGCGCCGCTCCATTCGTCGATGCAATAAAAGCGAAGCGTGAGCACCTCGGCTCATGCATTCGTTGGGGGCAGCGAGATGTTTCGATCCAAGTTCATCGCGTCCGTCGTTGCGGGGTCGGCGTTGTTGTCCGCCGCACCGGTGCATGCGCAGACCATTCCCGGCCTCGTCGCGGCCTACGGATTCGAAGAAGGCTCGGGGACGGCGATCGGCGATGTATCCGGACAGAACAACAACGGCGTCGCGAGCGGAACGACATGGTCCACTGCCGGAAAATTCGGCAACGCACTCGTCTTCAACGGCACCAACGCGGTGGTCACCGTGCCGAATGCGGCGTCGTTGCAGTTGACTACGGCCGTGACGCTCGAGGCGTGGGTCTTCCCGACCGCAGCGCCGATTGGATGGCGCGCGGTCATCGACAAGAACGTCGACGGCTATTACCTCTTCGCTTCCACCGACAACGGCAACCGTCCCGGCGCGGGCGGCACCTGGACGAACGGCAACAAGAACGTATTCGGCACCTCGGTGCTGCCAGTCAACACCTGGACTCATTTGGCGTCGACGTTCGACGGAACCACGGTGCGCCTCTTCGTCAACGGCGCGCAAGTGGCGAGCCTCGCGCAGACCGTGCCACTGGCGACTACGACGGCAACTCTGCAAATCGGCGGCGACGCTTATACCGGCGAGAACTTCGCGGGCCTCATCGACGAGGTGCGCGTCTACAACCGCGCGCTGAGCGCGGCCGAGATACAGGCCGACATGGGCGTCGCGGTGGGCACCCCGGCCCCGCCCGTCCTCGACACCGTCGCACCGAGCGCGCCGGGCACGCTGAGCGCCACGGCTTCGGGCTCGACCCAGGTCAATCTTGCCTGGGGCGCGGCGACCGACAACGTCGGTGTCACTGGATACAGCGTCGAGCGCTGCCAGGGAAGCGGCTGCACAAACTTTGCCCAGGTCTTTACGCTCACCGGCACTACGTTCAGCAACACCGGACTCACAGCAGGCACGAGCTACAGCTACCGAGTGCGTGCCACCGATGCCGCAGGCAATTTCGGCGGCTACTCCAATGTCGCTTCGGCGGCCACGGCGACGCCGGACACCACGCCACCGAGCGCCCCATCGGCGCTTTCGGCCACCGCGGCGAGCGCTACCCAGATCAATTTGAGTTGGACGCCTGCGACCGACAACGTCGGCGTGACGGGTTATCGGGTGGAGCGCTGCCAGGGCGACGGGTGCACCACGTTCGCGCAGATCTTCGCGCTCACCGGCACCACCTTCAACAACACGGGGCTCACCGCCAGCACGAGCTACAGCTATCGCGTGCTTGCCGTGGACGCAGCCGGAAACCTCAGCGCGTACTCGAGCGTCGCTTCCGCGGCCACGCTTGCGGCGCCGGACACCACGGCGCCGAGCGCGCCCACCGGCCTCTCGGCCAAGGTGTCGGGCAGCGCACAGGTCGATCTCGCCTGGACCGCCTCCACCGACAACGTCGGCGTGACCGGCTATCAGATCCTTCGCTGCACTGGATCCACGTGCACGACGTTCACGCAAGTCGGCACCTCGACGGTCACGAGCTTCAGCAATACGGGGCTCACGGCTTCCACCACCTACCGTTACCGCGTGCGCGCGGTCGACGGCGCGGGCAACGTGAGCGGCAACTCGAATACGGTGAGCGCCACCACGACGGCCGCGCCCGACACCACGCCGCCGAGCGCGCCCGGCGGCTTCGCCGCGGTGGCGGCGAGCCCGACGCAGATCAGCGTGAGCTGGACTGCGGCCACCGACAACGTCGGCGTCACCGGGTACCAGCTCGAGCGCTGCTCCGGCAGCGGCTGCAGCGCGTTCGCCCAGATCGCCGCGCCGACGGGAACGAGCTTCAACGACAGCGGACTCACCGCGAGCACGAGCTACAGCTACCGCGCACGCGCCGTCGACGCCGCAGGAAACCTCGGCGGCTATTCGGTCGTCGCGTCGGCCACGACGCCGGCGCCGGACCTCACCGCACCGAGCACGCCCACCGGATTGACGGCCACCGCCTTGAGCGCAAGCCAGGTCAACCTGAGCTGGAACGCTTCGACCGACAACGTGGCCGTGACCGGCTATATCCTCGAGCGCTGCCAGGGCGCCGGATGCACCGCCTGGGGTCAGATCGCGACGCCCACGGGCACGAGCTACAGCGACACCGGGCTGACAGCCACGACCACCTACCGCTACTGGGTGCGCGCGAGGGATGCCGCCGGCAACCTGAGCGGCTGGTCGAGCATCGTCACCGTCACCACGCTCGCCGCGGATACCACCGGCCTGGTCGCAGCCTATGGATTCGACGAAGGCACGGGGACGGTGGTCCGAGACGCCTCCGGCCAGAACAACAACGGCGCTGTGGCCGGAACGGCCTGGACCACGGGCAAGTTCGGCAACGCGCTCGTGTTCAACGGCACGAGTGCGCAGGTCACGATCCCGGATGCGCCGTCGCTTCGCCTGACCACGGCGATGACGCTCGAAGCGTGGGTGTTCCCGACCACGGCGCCGACCGGGTGGCGTGCGATCATCGACAAGAACGTCGACGGCTACTACCTCATGGCCTCGACCGACAACGGCAATCGCCCGGGCGCGGGAGCCACCTGGACCAACGGCAACCAGAACATCTTCGCGCCCTCGGCGCTGCCGGTGAACGCCTGGACGCACCTGGCGACGACCTTCGACGGCTCGGCGGTGCGGCTCTACGTCAACGGCGTGCAGGTGGCGAGCCAGGCGCAGACCGCGCCTCTGGCGCCGACGACTGCGACGCTGCAGATCGGTGCGGACTTCTATCCGACCGAGTACTTCGCGGGCCTGATCGACGAGGTGCGGATCTACAACCGCGCGCTCAGCCCCGCCGAGATCCAGGTCGACATGCTCACGCCGGTTGCCGGCGCCGCCCCGCCACCGCAGTCCGACACCACGCCGCCGACGGTCAGCCTCACTTCGCCCGCGTCCGGCGCCACCGTCACGAACACGGTGTCGGTTTCTGCGAACGCCGCTGACGACGTGGGCGTCGCTTCGGTGCAGTTCCTGCTCGATGGCTCACCGCTCGGCGCGCCCGTCATCAACACGCCCTATAGCGTGGCGTGGGATACGGCAACAGCCATTTCTGGCAGCCATGTACTCCAGGCCCGGGCGACCGACTTCGCCGGCAACAGCACCACGAGCGCCGCGGTCTCGGTCTCGGTCGGGACGCCGACCGGTTCCACGTCCGGCCAGTGGGCCGCGCCGGTCGCCTGGCCGATCGTCGCGGTGAATGCCGCCCTGCTCCCGACCGGCGAAATCCTCGCCTGGGACGGGCAGGACTTCGGCAACCAGGCGCGCGTCTGGAATCCGGCGACCGGCACGTTCACCTCGGTCCCGAACAGTCTGACCAACATGTTCTGCAGCGGCCAGTGCCTGCTGCCCGACGGCAGAGCCCTGGTGGTCGGCGGACACATCGGCGCGCATGTCGGGCTGCCGGACACGAATATCTTCAATCCGGCGACGCGCACGTGGTCGAAGGTCGCTCCGATGGCGGTCGGCCGCTGGTACCCCACCGTCACGCAGTTGCCGGACGGGCGCATGCTCGTCACCTCGGGCGAGATCGATTGCGGCGGATGCTTCGCCCCGATCCCGGAGGTCTACGATCCGCAGTTCGATCACTGGACGCAGCTCACCGGCGCGAGCCAGAGCTTCCCGTACTATCCGCACATGTTCGTTCTGGGAGACGGCCGGGTACTCGCGGCCGCCAGCACCGAGGCGCCGATCGTCAGCCGCGTGCTCAATATCGCGACGCAGACCTGGTCGGTCGTCGATCCGACCGCCGTCGACGGCGGCAGCTCGGCGATGTACGCGCCCGGCAAGATCCTGAAATCCGGCCGCTCGGTCGATCCCGACCAGCCGGTGATTCCGTCGACGGCGACGACGTTCGTGCTCGACATGAACCAGCCGACGCCGCGCTGGCGGCAGACCGCGCCCATGAACTTCGCGCGCACCTTCCACACGCTGACGGTGCTGCCGGACGGCACCGTGCTCGCCACCGGCGGCGGTCCCACGACCGACGCCATCGGAGTGGACAACGCCGTGCTTGCCATCGAGCTCTGGTCTCCCGCCACGGAAACGTGGACGACCCTCGCGAGCATGCAGCGGCCGCGCCTTTACCATTCCAACGCGCTGCTGCTGCCGGACGCGCGCGTACTGGTCCTCGGCGGCGGACGCTTCAACGGCGGCGACGCGCCGACCGACCAGAAGAGCTCCGAGATCTTCTCGCCGCCGTACCTCTTCAAGGGAGCGAGGCCCGTGATCACCTCGGCGCCGGCATCCACGACGTACGGGGCGAACATCAGCGTCCAGACCCCCGACGCGGCCAGCATCGGCTCGGTCTCGCTGATCAAGCTCGGCACGACCACCCACAGCTTCAACACGAACCAGCGCATCGTGCCGCTGGCTTTCACCGCGGGATCCGGTACGCTGAGCGTGCAGACCCCGGCCAACGCCAACCTCGCGCCACCCGGGCACTACATGCTCTTCATCCTCAACACGAACGGCGTGCCTTCGGTGGCCTCGACCGTGCAGCTGCAGTAGCCATGGCCTGGCGCCTTGCGCTCGCCGCGCTCGCGCTCGCCTGGGTCGCGGTCGCCGACGCCCGGCATAGCAGCACCACGCTCGACCCGCGGCGCGCCACCCCGGGGCTGAGCCTGGAATTGATCGAAGCCGCACGGGGTGCAGCAGGCGATTCGGTGAAGTACAGACTGCGCGTGAAAGGCCTCCCCCAGGGCCAGGCCTTCGGCGTGTGGACCAAGAGCTTCGGCCGCGATTTCAACGAGGTCGTCCCCGAGTTGCGCGACGGCATCGAGCTCGACCTCGGGCCCTATCCTCGCGGCGCCGCCTGGTGGGTGGCCATCGCCACAGCCGACCAGAAGACCACGGCTTTCGCGCGCGTGGTCCCCTACCCGATCGCGGCGCGCGACGGTGCGTGCTCCCTGTCGCTCGAGCTGATCTCGCTCTACGGAAACCGCTTCATCGCGCTCGCCGACGGCTTCCCTGCCGGGGAGGAGGTCGAGATCGAAACCCGCGCCTCGGGGACGGTGAGCCGAAAGCGCCAGCGCGCAGCTGCCGACGGGCGCCTGCCGCTGGATGTCGTCGAGCACGGAACCCTGAGCGCCGATTCCGTGGCGCGCTACATGGTGAAGGCGCGCGCTTGCTCCCCGGCAGTCGAGTACCGCTGGGGCGACTCGGCACTCAAGGATCACTGAGCGCTCGCTGGGCTTTCGCCACCTGACTCGGTGGCGTCGATCGTGCAGCTTCAATGGCGATGTCCCGGCCCCGGGCGCTCGCTGCGTTGGCCCTGGGGGGCGGCACCCCTCCCAGTCCGACGCTGTAAAAAAAACCGACACCACCGAAACACCGGTGAAACGAAGTTAGTGGCATCATTGCGGCCGCAGTTCTAGAACGCGGTGCGCAATCGAGGGCGCGCCGGGTCCGCTTGTCCATTGCAACAAAAGCGAAGCGCGACGCCCCCCTGTGCTCGCGCATTCGTTGGGAGGCGCGCAGGCATGTCGCGATCCACGTTGATCCCGTCCATCGTTGCGTGCCTGGCCTTGCTGTTCGCCGGGGCGGCGCGCGCGCAAACCACGACCGGACTGGTCGCGGCCTACGGATTCGACGAAGGAACCGGGACCGCGATCCGCGACGCCTCCGGGCTGAACAACAACGGCACCGCGAGCGGAACGACGTGGGCGGCCGGCAAGTTCGGCAACGCGCTCGTATTCAACGGCACCAACGCGCAGGTCACGGTGCCGAATGCGGCGTCGCTTCAGCTCACCACGGGCATGACGCTCGAGGCGTGGGTGTTCCCGACCACCGCGCCGACCGGATGGCGCGCGATCGTCGACAAGAACGTCGACGGCTATTACATCATGGCCTCCACCGACAACGGCAATCGTCCGGGCGTGGGCGGCACCTGGACCGACGGCAACAAGAACCTGTTCGGCCCTTCGGCGCTTCCGGTGAACGTCTGGACGCATCTCGCGTCGACCTTCGACGGGTCGACGGTGCGCCTCTTCGTGAACGGCGTGCAGGTGGCGAGCCAGGCGCAGACCGCGGCGTTTCAGACGACTACGGCGACGTTGCAGATCGGTGCCGACGCCTATACGACGGAGTACTTCGCGGGCCTGATCGACGAGGTGCGCGTCTACAACCGGGCGCTCAGCGCGGCCGAGATCCAAGCCGACATGGCCACAGCCGTGAGCAGCATAACGCCGCCGCCCGTCGGCGATACCACGCCCCCCAGCGTGCCGGGCGCGTTGACCGCGACGGCCTCAGGCTCGACTCAGGTCAATCTCGCTTGGGGCGCAGCGACCGACAACGTCGGTGTCACCGGATATCGCGTCGAGCGTTGCCAGGGAAGCGGCTGCGCTACCTTTACCCAGGTCTTCACACTCACGGGTACAACGTTCAGCAACACCGGCCTCACCGCCGGCACGAGCTACAGCTATCGAGTACGTGCCACCGACGCGGCGGGCAATCTCGGCGGCTATTCGAATGTCGCTTCGGCGGCCACGCCGCCTGTGGGCGACACCACGCCGCCGAGCGCGCCGCCGACGCTGTCGGCCACTACGGCGAGCGCCACGCAGATCGATCTGGTTTGGACGGCTGCGACCGACGACGTCGGCGTGACCGGTTACCGGGTGGAGCGCTGCCAAGGAAGCGGGTGCACGACGTTCACGCAGATCTTCACGCTCAGCGGCACCACCTTCAGCAACCTAGGGCTGACGGCCAGCACGAGCTACAGCTACCGCGTGCGGGCCGTCGATGCCGCGGGGAATCTAGGTCCGTACTCGGTCATCGCTTCCGCGACCACGCCTGCGGTGCCCGACACCACCCCGCCGAGCGTGCCCGCTGGGCTCGCCGCGGTCGCGGCAAGCCCGAGCCAGATCAGCGTGAGTTGGACTGCGGCCGCCGACAACGTCGGCGTCATCGGCTATCAGCTCGAGCGCTGCTCCGGCAGCGGCTGCAGTGCCTTCGCACAGATCGCTGCGCCGACCGCGACGAGCTTCAACGACAGCGGACTCACCGCCTCGACGAGCTACAGCTATCGCGTGCGCGCGGTAGACGCCGCCGGAAACCTCGGCGGCTATTCGGCCGTGGCGTCTGCTACGACCCCGGCGCCGGACACCACGGCGCCCACCACACCGACCGGATTGACCGTGACCGCTGTCAGCGCAAGCCAGGTCAACCTGAGCTGGAACGCTTCCACCGACAACGTCGCGGTCACCGGCTACGAGCTGCAACGCTGCCAGGGTATCGGATGCACCACATTCATCCAGATCGCAACGCCTACCGGCACGAGCTACAGCGACACCGGACTTACAGGATCGACCACCTACCGCTACTGGGTGCGCGCCACAGACGCCGCCGGCAACCTGAGTCCCTGGTCGAGCATCGTCGCGGTCACGACGCCGACCCCCGATACCAGCGGCCTGGTCGCCGCCTACGGATTCGACGAAGGGACGGGGACTGCGATCCGCGACGCCTCGGGGCTGAACAACAACGGCGTCGCCACCGGAACCACCTGGACCACCGGTAAGTTTGGCAACGCGCTGGTGTTCAACGGCACCAACGCGCAAATCACGGTACCGAATGCAGCGTCACTTCAGCTGACTACCGCGATGACCCTCGAAGCGTGGGTCTTTCCGACCACGGCGCCGACCGGATGGCGCGCGATCGTCGACAAGAACGTCGACGGCTACTACCTCATGGCCTCCACCGACAACGGCAATCTCCCGGGCGTGGGGGGCAACTGGACTAATGGCAACAGGAACGTATTCGGCACCTCGGTCCTACCGGTGAACGCCTGGACGCATCTGGCAACGACTTTCGACGGCTCGCAGATACGGCTGTTCGTGAACGGTGTGCAGGTGGCAAGCGTGGCGCAGACCTCGCCGCTGTCGCCGACAACGGCCACCCTGCAGATCGGCGCCGACGCTTATACGACCGAGTACTTCGCGGGCCTCATCGACGAAGTGCGCATCTACAACCGCGCGCTCAACGCGGCCGAGATCCAGGTCGACATGGCCACGTCCGTGGCCAGCGTGACGCCGCCGCCCGCGGGCGATGCCACGCCGCCGAGCGCGCCCGGCACGTTGACCGCGACGGTCTCGGGCTCCACGCAGATCGGTCTCGCCTGGGGCGCGGCCACCGACAACGTCGGCGTCGCCGGCTATCGCGTGGAGCGCTGCGCGGGCGCGGGGTGCTCCACGTTCGTGCAAATCGCAACGCCGACGGCGACGAGCTTCAGCGACAGCGGCCTCGCCGCCGGCACGAGTTACAGCTACCAGGTGCGCGCCACCGACGCCGCGGGGAATCTCGGCGGCTATTCGAATGTCGCTTCGGCGGCCACCCCGCCGCCCGTGGGCGATACCACGCCGCCAAGCGCGCCCGCCGGGCTCGCCGCAGTCGCTTCAAGCCAGACGCAGATCAGCCTAAGCTGGACCGCGGCCACCGACAACGTCGGCGTCATCGGCTATCAGCTCGAGCGCTGCTCGGGCAGCGGCTGCAGCGCGTTCGCCCAGATTGCTGCTCCGACAGGCACGAGCTTCAACGACATGGGGCTCACCGCCGCCACGAGCTACAGCTATCGCGTGCGTGGCGTTGACGCCGCCGGAAACCTCGGCGCCTACTCGCTGGTCGCCTCAGCGACGACGCCGGCGCCGGATCTCACCGCGCCGACCACGCCGACTGGGCTAACCGCTACCGCCGTCAGCGCAAGCCAGGTCAACCTCAGCTGGACGGCCTCTACCGACAACGTGGCGGTGACCGGCTACATCCTGCAGCGCTGCCTGGGCACCGGATGCACCGCATGGGTAACAATCGCTAATCCCACCGCCACGACCTACAGCGACACGGGCCTCTCGGCCACGACTACCTATCGATATTGGGTGCGCGCCACCGATGCTGCGGGGAACCTCAGTCCGTGGTCGAGCATCGTGACGGTCACCACGCTCACTCCGGATACGAGCGGCCTGGTCGCGGCGTATGGATTCGACGAAGGCGCGGGCACGGCGATCCGCGACATCTCCGGCCAGAACAACAACGGCGTTGCAAGCGGAACCACGTGGACCGCGGGCAAGTTCGGCAATGCGCTCGTATTCAACGGCACCAGCGCGCAAGTCACGATCCCCGATGCACCCTCGCTTCGCCTGACCACCGCGATGACGCTAGAGGCGTGGGTGTTCCCGACCCAGACGCCAACGGGATGGCGCGCGATCGTCGACAAGAACGTGGATGGCTACTACCTCATGGCGTCCACCGACCGGGGCAATGTGCCGGGCGTCGGTGGCAACTGGACCAATGGCAACAGGAACGTATTCGGCCCCTCGGTCATACCGGTGAACGCCTGGACGCACCTGGCGACGACGTTCGACGGCTCGACGATACGGCTGTTCGTGAACGGTGTGCAGGTGGCGAGCGTGGCGCAGACCGCGGCTCTGGCGCCCACTGCGGACACCCTGCAGATCGGCGCGGACGCCTACGTGGGCGAAAACTTCGCCGGCCTGATCGACGAGGTGCGCATCTACAACCGCGCCCTCAGCGCCGCCGAGATCCAGGTCGACATGCTGACGCCGGTTGCCGGCGCTGCTCCGCCGCCGCAATCCGACACCACGCCACCGGTAGTCAACGTCGCGTCGCCCGCGAACGGCGCCACGGTCACGAATACCGTGTCGGTCTCGGCCAATGCCACTGACGACGTGGGCGTCGCATCGGTGCAGTTCCTGCTCGACACCTCGCCGCTCGGCTCGCCGGTCACCGCCCCGCCATTCAGCGTCGCCTGGGATACGGCGACCGCCGTCGCCGGAAACCACGTCCTGCAGGCCAGGGCGACCGATTTCGCCGGCAACAGCACCACGAGCGCCGCGGTCGCCGTCACGGTGGGAACCCCGACCGGTTCCACTGCCGGCCAGTGGGCTGCGCCGGTGGCCTGGCCGATCGTCGCGGTGCATGCAAACCTGCTCGCGACCGGCGAAATCCTCGCCTGGGACGGGCAGGACTTCGGCAACCAGGCGCGCGTCTGGAATCCGGCGACCGGCGCGTTCACGTCGGTCCCGAACAGCCTCACCAACATCTTCTGCGGCGGCCACTGTCTGCTGCCCGACGGCAGGGCGTTGGTGGCCGGAGGACACAACGGAGCCCACATCGGACTGCGCGACACCAATCTCTTCGATCCGGCGACGCGCACCTGGTCGCGGGTTGCACCAATGGCCGTCGGCCGCTGGTATCCGACCGTCACGGCGCTTCCGGATGGACGCATGCTCGTCACGGCCGGCGAGATCGATTGCGGCGGGTGCGTCGCCACCATCCCGGAGGTGTTTGATCCACAGCTCGCGTCCTGGACGCAGCTCACCGGCGCAAGCCAGAGCTTCCCGTACTACCCGCACATGTTCGTGCTGGGAGACGGGCGCGTGCTCGCGGCCGCCACGACCGAGGCTCCGATCGTCAGCCGGGTGCTCGACATCGCGACGCAGACCTGGTCGGCCGTCGACCCGGCGAGCGCCGTCGACGGCGGCAGCTCGGCAATGTACGCGCCGGGCAAGATCCTCAAGTCCGGCCGCTCCGTCGACCCGGACCAGCCGGTGATTCCCTCTACGGCGACGACCTATGTGCTGGACATGAACCAGCCGACGCCGGCATGGCGGCAAACCGCGTCCATGAATTTCGCGCGAACGTATCACACACTGACGTTGCTACCCGACGGCACCGTCCTCGCGACCGGCGGCGGTCCCAACACCGACGCGCTCGGCGTCGACAATGCCGTGCTCGCCGCCGAGCTCTGGTCGCCCGCCACCGAAACCTGGACCACCCTCGCCAGCATGCAGCGGCCGCGCCTGTACCACTCCACCGCGCTGCTTCTGCCGGATGCGCGCGTGCTCGTCCTGGGCGGCGGCCGCTTCAACGGCGGCGATGCGCCCACCGACCAGAAGAGCTCCGAGATCTTCTCGCCGCCGTACCTCTTCAAGGGCGCGCGGCCGGTGATCACCTCCGCCCCCACGACGGTGACCTACGGCGCCGGCATCAGCGTGCAGACCCCCGACGCGGCGAGCATCGGCTCGGTGGTGCTGATGAAGCTCGGGACGGTGACCCACAGCTTCAACACCAACCAGCGCATCGTGCCGCTGGCCTTCATCGCCAGCGCTGGAACCCTGAGCGTGCAGGCTCCGGCCAACGCCAACCTCGCGCCGCCCGGGCACTACATGCTCTTCATCCTCAACACGAACGGCGTGCCCTCGGTGGCGTCGATCGTGCAGCTTCAATAGATCACTTGAAACGGTACCTGGTTCACGATCACGTAGCATTGCATCGGTACCATTCCGTCCGCCGTCCAGACGCCCGCCGTTTGCGCTGATCGCGTTTCCGGCGGTCCTTAAAACAGGCAATACAGAAGGGGCCTCGAAGGGGAGTCGAGGCCGTGCAAGACGTTGACGTGCACCAGAAGGGGGGCTCGATTTGAACGCTAGAACAAGGAGCCAACCGTGGCGCGCGGTCTTGCAAGAGGTATCGCCCTCCCCGTAATCCTGATCCTCGCTGTTTCGCTCGATTGGAGTACGGGCGCGGGACGAGCACAAGCCGCGCCGAGCGACGGTCTGGTGGCGGCGTACGGTTTCAGCGAGGGATCGGGCGCGACGACGGCCGATGCCTCGGGCAACGGCAATAGCGGCACCCTCAGCGGGGCCGGCTGGACCGCGGCCGGCCACTCCGGCAAC
>Ga0114129_10002655_pt1 | contig 24885 bp, 14 predicted proteins | sample RhiMetdeltSRZDD1_FD_80071 | JGI IMG/M metagenome (GOLD analysis project Ga0114129, IMG submission 80071) | Populus rhizosphere microbial communities from Tennessee, USA - Rhizosphere MetaG P. deltoides SRZDD1 (version 2) (version 2) | ecosystem: Host-associated > Plants > Roots > Rhizosphere >...
CCACGCCGACGCCAACTCCGACGTCCAGCGGTCCGACGGTGATCACACCCGGCGCCGGCGGTGTCACCGCCAGTACCAATGACGGCAACGTGCCCGCCAACACCGTGGACAACAGCCTGGCCACGCGTTGGTCCGGCAACGGTAACGGTGCCTGGATCCGCTACGACCTGGGCTCGAGCCAGACCGTCGCCTACGTGACGCTCGGCGTGCATATGGGCAACACCCGCAAGAACGTCTTCGACCTGCAGGTTTCCACCGACGGCACGTCATGGACGAACGTGCTCACGAACGTCCAGACCAGCGGCACCACGACCCAGCAGCAGACCCACGACTTCGCCGACGTCAGCGCGCGCTACGTGCGCTACGTCGGCCACGGCTACGTCAATAACGGCGGCGGCACCGGCACCTGGAACAGCCTGCTCGAAGTGGACATCTACGGCATCAGCGGTCCGCCCACACCGACTCCCACGCCGGGCCCGACGGCGACCCCGACCCCGACGCCCACGCCCGGAGGCGGCGGATCGGTGCCCGCCGACTTCCTGAACCTCACGAACTGGAAAGAGACGCTGCCCATCAACACCGCCGTGTGCGGCGCCTCCGCCGGCCAACCCACCGAGGTGAAACAGCCGCAGCTCGCCACCTGCTCCGTCGATCCGTGGTTCCGGATCAACGCCGCCGGCACTGCCGTGCAGTTCCGCGCGGCGGTGAACGGCGAGACGACCTCCGGCTCCAGCTACCCGCGGTCCGAGCTCCGCGAGATGACGAACGGCGGCGCCACCAACGCGAGCTGGTCGACGACGTCGGGCACCCACACGATGTACATCGACCAGGTGGTCACATCGCTGCCGCAGACCAAGCCGCACATCGTGGTCGGCCAGATCCACGACTCCGCCGACGACGTCACCGTGTTCCGCATGGAGAGCGGCACCCTCTACATGACGAACGGCAACGACACCCATTGGACGACGCTCGGCAGCATCGGCGTCGGCACGCGGTTCAACGTGAAGTTCGAGGTGAGCGGCGGGCAGATCCGCGGCTACCTGAACGGCGTCTTGAAGGCCACGCTGGCCAAGAGCACGTCCGGCTGCTACTTCAAGGCCGGCGCCTACACCCAGGCGAACTGCACGAACAGCTCACCGTGCAGCAGCAGCAACTACGGCGAAGCCCACATCTATGACGTCTGGGTGACGCACCAGTAGCTTTTTACTCCACGCCTCCCCACCGGCGGGCCCCTCGTCTATCGCTTGGCGAGGGGCTCGCCGGACTCCTGGCCGAAGACCTCACGGCGCGCACGCGCGCGCCATTCCGCCGCCATCGGTCCGGACAGCGGATAGTGCCCGACGAGATCGATCACGCGGCCCGGAACCCCGGGCGCGTAGACGAAGGCGGGAGCACCGTCGACGAGCACGACACCGATCCCCTTCGGGCCGAGGGCGCCCTCGTCGACCTCGAGGGCCTGCTGCGCGGCGAGCCGCTGCCCCGCATTCAAGTCGCGCCACGGCGCGCGGCCGACCGTCATCCCCCCGCCCCGCGGCTCCCAGGTGAGGAGACCCTTGCGGTGAACGGACTTGAGCCCCAACCGATCGAGGGTGTCGTCCACCGCCGGCGGAAAGCGGAAACGCCGGCGCTTCTCCAGGCGCTTGTGCGGCGGGTACGGGAACGTGTCGAGGACCTCGCCCTGTCGGAGCAGCGTCTGGATGCCCTTCCAGTGCTGGGGCGTGAAGAGGTCCGGGTGCAGGCCGCGGAAAACGTCGATGAGGCTCACGCGGTACTCGTGGAGGAGGTATTCGAAGCACTCCTCCTGACCGAGGCTGGCCGCGAGCGGCAGCTCTTCGAACGAGAACTTCCCCAGTACGTCGAGGCCGTCGAAGTCGAAGAAGACGACGCGGCCGTCCTCGGCCACACCGAAGTTCTTGAGGTCGAACTCGCCCGGGAACAGGCCCGACGATGCCATGTCCTTCAAGCACCATCCGAGGTCGTTGAGGACGCGCTGCGTCTCCGGCCAGTCGCACTGCCGGAGGTAGATGGGCAGCGGCGTCGACTCGCGCTGAGCGTAGCAGTGGTCGATGATCACGTCGTCGCCCACGAGCCGCACCGTCTGCCCGCAGGTCTCGAGCAACTCCTGCAGGATCTTCGGCTCGAAATCGCCGCGCGCGAACCGGAGATGGTGGAAGGTGATCGTGTCGAGCAACCGCCCCACGCGATCCCCTTCCTGGACGAGCCGATACTTGCCGCGCACGCCCTGACGGCCGATGTAGCCCGACTTCGTCACCTTGTCGTCGTCGCGGATGACCTTGAAGACGTAAGGGAAGCCCGGCGGCGTGAAGACGACCATGACCAGGCCGGGAATGCCCCAGGCCGCCGCCATCCGCCGCGCGCCCACGCGGCGATGGCCCTCGAGGTCGCGCCAGAGCTGGATCTTCGCGGGGTTCATGAAGCCTATGGACGAGTAGAGCGCCGCCTGGTTCTTGTGCGGCATCACGCTCTGCAGGAACTCGAGAAGCTCGCGGTACTGGCCCTCGAGCTCCACGTGGAAGTTCGAGCGCGTGTAGCTGAAGATGCGGCGCAGGTCGCTCTCCTCGGTGAGCACCGCGTCGACGACGATGCCGTCGCGGTTGTGCGCAAGGGCGAAGGCGAGCGGGAGCAGCGCACCGCCCAGGCGGATGCGGCCGACGGCATAGGCGCCCTTGTTGCGATAGAAGAGCGGGCGGAGCATCTCGATCCTGGCCTCGAGAGGCGCTCCGCCGAGGCTCTCCTCGATGGCCTGGGCGGCCACGGCGGCGTCGTCTCGCAGGTCGCGAAACGGCGGGAGGAAGCCGCAGTCCGACAGGATCCGCTCGACGACGCCCGGCAGCGTGTGGTGCGGATCGACGAGGTAGGTGCGCACGATCCGCTGCTGGACCTCGGGATCTCGCTTCGGGTCGACGCTGTCGGCGCCGTAGGGCACGAGGGTGTGCGGCAACGCACGGCGCAGGACGGAGTCGACGAACATCACGGCCAGGTCGGCGTCGTAGCGGTCCTCGACCGCGCCCCGGCAGATCGCCTTGGCGCTCTCCCAGAACTCGGGCCGATCGGCATCGGCCGGGAACCGCGCGGCGCAGCGGGCATCGGCGGCGTCCACGTGGTGCTTGTAGAGCTGGAGCCGGGCGAGGGAATCCTGGACGGAGCCCTTCCAATCCATGCTTTCGAAGCAGCCCTGCGCGCGGCGGGTGATCTCGTGAAACTCCTGCACGTAGGCCTCATACGCGTCGAGGAGGGCCTTCGCCAGATCACCGGCGCCTTGTGCCGCCACAGCAAGAGGGTACCGCGAGGGCCGGGGAAGCGGAATGCCGCGGAGTGCCGCTGGGAGCGCACTCGCATTCTTCCTTTCGGCCGCTCCGACTGCGATTAGCCGCGGCACGGTCTTTGCGTGGATCGCATCTCGTCATCCATCGCCGCGAGGGTCCTCATGCGCAGCCGGAATGTCCTCCTGTCGACCTTGGGCCTGGTCACCGCCGCAGCCCTGCTCTCTTCGATACTGGACGCGCCCCCCTCACCGCCGGCCGCACCGGCTGAAGCGCCCGCCACTCGGCCCTGCGCCGTCCCGCAGGAGTGTGGTCCCGCCTTCGAGCCGAACCGCGGACAGGCTGACGCGGACGTGGTGTTCGTCTCCCACGCTCCAGCCCCCGACGTCGCGCTGACCCGGCAAGGGGCGCGCTTCCGCCTGCCCGCCCTGCGCGGGCGCAACGCCGTTCCTCTCGAGCTGCAGCTGATGGGTGCGCGCCCGACTACGCGGCTCCACGGGCAGGATCGGCAGCCGGGACTGAGCCATTACTACCTCGGCAACGATCCCTCCGCCTGGATCACTCACGTCCCCCAGTACGGCCGCGTGCGCTACGAGGGCATATACCGCGGGATCGACGCCTCGTTCCACGGCCACCACGAGGGCTTGGAGTACGACTTCGTCGTCCACCCGGGCGCCGACCCCTCCGCGATCCGCCTGCGGTTCAGGGAGGCGACTCGGCTCGACATCGACGACGCCGGCGAGCTGATCGTGGAGACGCCAAAGGGCACCGCGCGCCAGCGCGCGCCGTTCGCATTCCAGGAGCGCCGCGGTCACCGTGAGCCGGTCGACGTTCGCTACCACCTCGTCGCCCCCCGCGAGGTCGCCCTCGAAGTGGGCGCCTACGACCGCCGGCGCACGCTCACGATCGACCCCGTCCTCGTATTCGGGACCTACATCGAGACATTCGTCGCCACTGCGAGCGCGGTGGCTGTCGACGGCAGCGGCCACACCTACGTCGTGGGCAATACCGACGTGGGCGACAACGGACAACACGACGTCCTCGCCCTGAAGTTCGCGGCCAGCGGCCAGCTCGTATATCGGACACAGGTGGGAGGCGTGCGGTCGGACACGGCAGGGTCCGCCACCCTGGATGCCGGCGGCCGCGTCTGGATCGCCGGGACTGCCCAGCACCCGATGCAGTCTGGCGGCGAGTTCCCGCGCACTGTGGGGGCGTTCCAGACCGCCGGCGGCGGCCTTGCCGACGGCTTCTTCCTTCGCCTGGGAACGTCCGGTGCGCTCGAATACTCGAGCCTCCTGGGAGGCGGCGGCGTGGAGAGCGGCAATGCCATCGCCCTGGGCCCGGGCGGCGAGGTCCTCGTCGGCCTCACGACGACATCACCCGACCTGCCGCTCGAGGCGCCGCTGCAGCAAGCGCTGGCGGGGGGCAAGGACTTCTACCTGGCCAAACTGGACGCGGCCGCGTCGACGCTGTTGTACTCGACGTACCTCGGCGGCACGGACGACGATACCTTGACCGATCTCGCCGTCACCACCGGTTCGCAAGTGATCCTCGGCGGCAGCACGCTCTCCACGGACTTCCCGACGGCGAACGCGGTGCAGGGCTACGGCGGCGGCACCGACGGCGCGGTGGCGCGGCTCCACGCCAGCGGCGCGACGCTCGAGTGGTCCACGTACTTCGGCGGCGCCGCCGACGACCGCATCCTCGCCGTGGCCGCCGCCGGGCCGTCGGTCTTCGTCACCGGCAAGACGAGCTCGGACGATCTGCCGACGCACCTGCCGCTGGCGGCGACACGCCGCCGTCCGAACGAAGGCTTCCTCGCCAAGATCGACGCGACCGGCCTGCTGTTCTCGACGTACCTGGACGTCAACGGCGGCGACGACGTCGCGTTGGGACCCACGGGCGCCGTCTACCTCACCGGCGGCGGCACGATCGCCACGAAGCTGCGCGCGGACCTCACCGGATACGACTGGTTCTTCGGCCGGCACGACAGCCTCGAGCCGCTCCTCAAGACCATGTCCATCGCGGTGGATGCCCAGGGCACGGCGGCGGTGGCGGGCTCGGGCATCGACGCGGGGTTCCCGACGTTCAATCAGACGCGCAGCCAGCAAGCAAGCTGCACCGACTGCCGAACCGCCATCGTCGTCGCCCGGATCGCGGACACCGCGACGCCCTCCGCCCAACACGAGGAGGATGCGCCTGCCGCGACGTACTCCGGCGTGTGGACCACCGAGATGTCGCCGGAGGCGAGCGGCGGCAGCCTCGCGCGCAGCAGTGATCCGCAAGCCAGCGTCACGATCGCGTTCACCGGGACGGGCATCCAGATCTTCGGCCGCCGTGCGCCGACCGGCGGCCGCGCGATGGCGTCCCCGGATGGCTTCAATCCGCTCCTGCGGGGGACCTCCCTGTATCGAGACCCCGCGGAGCCTCGCGCCCTGCTCTTTTCCATTACGGGGCTTGCCAGCGGGCCGCACCAGGTCACCCTTTCGAATCAATTCACGGGGCCCTCCACGGCCGGCGACATCTGGTTCGACGGCTTTGGCGTCCTCACGCAAGGTCCCGTCCCGACGGCGACGCCGCCGGCGAGCCGGCCCACGTGGGCGCCGACAGTGACGCCGCAGCCGTCCCCGACGCCGGAGCCTCCCCCTCGCCTGGTGCACATCGAGGACGGCGACCCGCGCATCACCTACACCGGCAACTGGTACACGCACAGCTCGGGGAATCACAGCGGGGGGACGGCGCGGCTGGCCATGGATGCCGGCGCAGCAGCGTCCTTCACGTTCCAGGGCATACGCGTGCAGTGGTACGGTGTACGCGACCCGTGGTCGGGCATTGCCAAGATCTATCTCAACGGTGTCCAGCTCGGCCCCGAGTGGGACACTTACAATGCCACTGAGCAAACCCGGACCCAGATCTTCAGCCACGACCCTGGGAACGGAACCTACACCGTACGCATCGAGGTCCAGGGCACGCGCAATCCTTCGTCCGGCGGCACGTGGGTCTGGCTCGACTATTTCGAGATCCTGGAGACCAGCGGGCCGGCACCGACGGCGACTCCTGCGCCGACGGCCACACCGACGGCTCGTCCCACGGTCGGGCCGACACCATCGCCGACACCGACGCCGACCGGTGCACCGACGCCCGCCGCCGAGCGCATCGAAGACGGCGACTCGCGCATCGCGTACGCCGGCACGTGGTACGTGAACACCTCGCCGAATGCCAACCACAGCGGCGGCGCGGCGCACCTGGCCGGTGATGCCGGCGCCACCGCGACGCTCACGTTCAACGGCACCGGCGTGAAGTGGCAGGGCCTCAAGGACCCGTGGGCCGGCATCGGACGCGTGTACGTCGACGGCACGCTGCGGGCGACAGTCGACACCTACAGCGCCGTCGAGCAGCTCCGGCAGACGCTGTTCACGATCGACGGGCTCTCCGCCGGCTCGCACACGATCCGCATCGAGGTCACCGGCACGCGTCATCCGAATTCCGGCGGCGACCTCGTGTGGGTCGATGCCTTCGACGTCACGAGCGGCAGCGGGACGCCGACGGCCACGCCGACGATGAATCCGACCATGACGCCCACGGCGCGGCCGACGGCCTCGGTGACGCCGACTCCGACGCCTGGTCCCACGCCCGGCGTGCAGCGTATCGAAGACGGCGACTCGCGGATCGCCTACGCCGGCATCTGGTATACGAACGCCTCGCCGAACGCGAACCATAGCGGCGGCACGTCACGGCTGTCCGGCGAGGCGGGCGTCACCGCGACACTGGCGTTCAGCGGCACGGGGGTGAAGTGGCAGGGCCTCAAGGACCCGTGGGCCGGCATCGCGAAGGTCTACGTCGACGGCACGCTGCGCGCGACAGTCGATACCTACAGCGCGACCGAGCAGCTCCGGCAGACGTTGTTCTCGGCCGACGGCCTCGGCAGCGGCTCCCACACGATCCGCCTCGAGGTCACCGGCACGCGGAACGCGAGCTCCGGCGGCGCGCTCGTCTGGCTCGACGCCTTCGACGTCGTGCCCTGACGGCGCCGATCGCCGGCTCATCCGAAGTATCGTTATGCGATGAGCAAGGGATTCGTCCTTGTCGTCGGCGCCGTCGTCGTGGTCGTCCTGGCCGTGGCCGTGCCCAGCCTGTTGCGGGCGCGCCTGTCGCCCGGTGAGGCGCCGTGGATCGGCGACACGCGCACCGTGATCTCGGCGCAGACGGCCTACGCCGCCGCGAACGGCGGGTTCTATGACGGCCGTCTCCAGTGCCTGAGCGAGCCGTCGACGTGCATCCCTGGATACACCCGCGCCGCGCCCATCTTCCTCGATCCCGCGCTGGCCTCCCTGCAGACCAAGAGCGGGTACAAGCGTTTCCTGTACCCGGGCCCGCCCGCGAGCCGCGACGATATCGCGAGCGCCAAGGCCTCGCCGACCAGCGTCCGGGGCTTCGCCTACGTGGCCGTGCCCGCCGAGGCCGACACCGGCCGCCGCGCGTTCTGCGGCGACGCCAGCGGCATCGTCTGCTTCACGCCCGATGGCACGATGCCGAAGGTCGAAGACGGCCGCTGTCCCGTCCCCGCGTGCACGGTCCTGCAGTAGCCCGAAGCCCTGCGACGGGAGCCGCTGCGGTAGAATGGTCGGTCCCATGAGCTACCGCGCGTGGTTCCAGTGCATCTCGCCCGACTGCGGGCAGACCTACGACCTCAACGACGTCGTCTACAGGTGCGGCCGCTGCGAAAACCTGCTGGAGGTCCATCACGACATGGACGCCCTCCGGCAGAAGACGGCCCGGGCCTGGATGCGCCTCTTCGACGACCGCTACAAGACCGGCCAGTGGCCTTACGGCTCGGCCATCTGGGGCAAGAAGGAATGGGTCCTCCCGCAGATCGACGACGAGAACATCGTCTCGATGTACGAGGGGGCCACCAACCTCTTCTGGTCGGAGCGCTTCGGCAAGGTCATCGGCCTGAAGGACCTGTGGGTCAAGCAGTGCGGCAACAGCCACACGGGCTCGTTCAAGGACCTCGGGATGACAGTCCTCGTCTCCCAGGTCAAACACATGATCGCGCAGGGAGTGAAAGTCCGCGCTGTCGCCTGCGCTTCCACCGGGGACACGTCGGCCGCGCTGGCCGCCTATTGCGCCGCCGCCGGCATCCCATCCATCGTCTTCCTGCCGAAGGACAAGGTCTCGCTGGCGCAGCTCATCCAGCCGGTGTCGAACGGGTCGCTGGTGCTGTCGCTCGACACCGACTTCGACGGGTGCATGGCCCTCGTCCAGAAGGTCACCGCCGACAAGAGCATCTACCTGGCGAACTCGATGAACTCGCTGCGCATCGAGGGCCAGAAGACGATCTCGATCGAGATGGTGCAGCAGTTCGACTGGGAAGTGCCGGACACCATCATCATCCCCGGCGGCAACCTCGGGAACGTGTCTGCCCTCGGCGCCGGCTTCGACATGATGTTCGAGCTCGGTCTCATCACCCGCCGGCCGCGGATCGTGGTGGCCCAGGCGGAGCGCGCCAACCCGCTGTATCAAGCCTATAAAGAAGGCTGGGACAAGTTCAAGCCGCTGACCGCCCGCAAGACGGCGGCTTCCGCCATCCAGATCGGCAACCCCGTCAGCGTGCAGAAGGCGATCCGCACCCTGCAGAAGTTCGACGGCATCGTCGAGCAGGCGACGGAGGAAGAGCTCGCCAACGCCGCCGCCCTCGCCGACCGCTGCGGGATGTTCAACTGCCCGCACACCGGCGTGGCCCTGGCCGCCCTCATGAAGCTCAAGGACCGCGGTGTCATCAGCGCCAAGGAGCGCGTGATCGTCATCTCGACCGCCCACGGCCTCAAGTTCACGGAGTTCAAGGTCGGTTACCACCGCGCCACCCTGGACGGCGTGACCTCGAAACACGCCAACCTGCCCGTCGAGCTGCCCGCGGACGAAGGGGCCGTCCGAAACGCGATCGATCAACGTGTCGAATCCCTGACCCAATGACGGAAGAAAAGAAGCCCGAAGGCGAGTCCACGCGCGCCGTCCACGGCGGCGAGGTGCGGCCGAAGGCGTATTTCTCCATCACCCAGCCCGTCGTCCACAGCTCCACCTACACGTTCCCGAAGACGCAGGACCTCATCGACTTCATGGACGGCCGCGCGGAGCGCGGCGAGGAATACGGGCGCTACGGGAACCCGACGCAGCAGGCGGTCGAGGGCAAGCTGGCGGCGCTCGAGGGGGCGGAGGCGGCGCTGCTGTTCTCGTCCGGCATGGCCGCCGTCACCTCGACGCTGCTGGCGATGCTGCGCCGCGAGTCGCATGTCGTCTTCACGAACGACTGCTACCGCAAGACGCGGCAGTTCGCGGAGACCGTCCTCAAGAAGTTCGGCGTCACCTACGACCTCGTGCCGCCGAACGTCGGCGCCATCGAAGGGGCGCTCAAGCCCGCTACCGCGCTGATCTTCACCGAGAGCCCGACGAACCCGTACATGAGCGTGGTCGATCTCGAGCGGCTGGTCTCCCTGGCCCGTGACCGGAAGATCAAGACGGTGATCGACTCCACCTTCGCCACGCCCTTCAACCAGCGGCCGCTGGAGTTCGGCGTCGACCTCGTCGTCCATTCCGCCACCAAGTATCTCGGCGGGCACAACGACCTTCTGGCCGGCTGCATCCTCGGCCGCAAGGGGCTCGTCACCGCCATCAAGGATTTCCAGGGGATGCTGGGGGCGGTGCCCGATCCGATGGGCTGCTACCTGCTCGGCCGCGGCCTCAAGACGTTCGCGCTGCGCATGGCCCGCCAGAACGCCAGCGGCCAGGCCATCGCCCTGTTCCTCGAGAAACATCCGAAGGTCAAGCGCGTCCACTACCCGGCCCTGGCCAGCCACCCCGACCATGCAGTCGCCAAGCGCCAGATGCGCGGGTTCGGCAGCGTGGTCAGCTTCGAGCTCGACGGCGGCCTGCAGGACTGCAGCCGCTTCGTGGATGCCATGACGATCCCGCAGATCGCCCCCAGCCTCGGCGGCGTGGAGAGCCTCATCGAGCAGCCGGCGCTCATGTCGTTCTACGAGCTCACCCCCGAGGAGCGCGCCCGGATCGGGATCAAGGAAAACCTGGTCCGTTTCGCCATCGGCATCGAGGACACGGAAGACCTCATCCGCGATCTGCAGCAAGCCCTCGATCGACTGTAGCGGACGATGAGCGGGCTGCTCGCGTTCCTCGACCGCCGCTCCCCGCCGTTCATCGTCGTGCTGTCGCTCGCCCTGGTGGCGATCATCGGCACCGGCGACGCCCTGCTGCCGCGGGCGGTCTCGTTCTCGTACCTGTACCTGGCGCCGGTGGCGCTCTGCGCCTGGTACGTCGGCCGCCCCGCCGGACTGGTCCTGGCCGCGGTGAGCATCGCCGTCTGGGCCGCCGCCGATTTCCACACGAGCGGCCGCTACGCGAACCTGGCCTTTCCGGTGTGGAACGGCTCCGTCCGCTTCTCCTTCTACGTGATCATGGCCCTGCTGCTCGGCGCCCTGCGCCGCTCGCTGCAGCACGAGAAAGACCTGGCGCGCACCGATTTCCTGACCGGCCTGGGCAATCCGCGCTGGTTCTACGAGGTGTGCGAGGTGGAGGCCCAGCGCTCGCGGCGGTACGGCCGGGCGATGACCCTCACCTACATCGACGTCGACGACTTCAAGTCGATCAACGACCGCTTCGGGCACAGCGGCGGGGACAACCTGCTGAAGCTCGTGGCCGAGGTCATCCGCGCCACCATCCGCCACACCGACTTTGCCGCGCGCTGGGGCGGCGACGAGTTCGTGTTGCTCCTGCCCGAGACCGACAGCGACCAGGCGCGGGTGGTGATCGAGAAGCTGCGCCGCACCCTGCTCACCCAGGCCGCCGACCACGGGTGGCCCGTCACCTTCAGCATCGGCGTGGGCACCCTCTGCCGGGCGGACGGCACCGTCCAGGACTTCGTCCATCGCGCGGACGCCCTGATGTACCTGGCCAAGCGGCAAGGCAAGAACAGCGTCAGCTACGAGGTGTGGGCGGACGAGCGGGAGCAGACGGCGTAATGTCCCCGCTTCCGGCCACCGCAAAGGGACCTTTCGTACTGCTCTTCCTCATCCTGGCGCCAGGCGTTGCCGCCGTCCACGCCGGTCGGCGCGAGGTCGGCGAGGAAAGCCGGCGCCTGGTCCAGGGCGCGATGACGAGGCTCGGCGACCCGGAGGCGTCGGCGCGCGGCGGTGCGGCCCGCCTGCTCGGAACAATGGGGTGCTCCGCCGAAGGCGCGGTGCCGATGCTCGTCGAACGCCTCGACGACGAAGCGCCGCCCGTACGCACCGAGGCGGCGCAGGCGCTGGCCGCCATCCTCCAGTGCCGACGGCGTCTCCGCGACACGAACGACGAGGACGAGATGTGGATGAGGCGCATGGTCGGCCGGCTCGGCGCGAGCGAGGCCGGCACGCGACAGGATGCGCTGCGCGTCATGAGCGCGCTGGGCTGCGTCGCCGAGGCCTCGGCCGGCGTCGTCGTGGCGCGGCTGGCCGACGAAGCCGCGCCCGTGAAGACCGAGGCGGCATCGGTCGTCCGAGCCATTGGCCGGTGTACACACCATACCGAGCACGCCCCGGCGGCGGCGGCGGCCTTCGCCGCCGGCCTGGGCCATGCCGACCCGTTCGTCCGCAAGACGCTGCTGGCCGCGCTCGGCGACATGCAGGCGCTGGCGAAGCCGTTCGCGGAGGATATGGCTCGAGCGCTGCGCGACGGCGACGCGGCCGTGCGGGCGCAGGCGTTCCAGACGTTGCAGCGGATCGAGCCGGGCCGGCGCGATGCCGAGCCCGTCATGGTGGAGCACCTCGGCGATCCCGACCCTCGGACACGCCGGTCGGCGGTCTCACAGATCGGTGCGCGAGGCGACCAGGCCTCGCCGACGGCCGTGCGCGCCCTCGCCGGCCAGCTCAAGGACCCGGCCACGAAGAAGGCCGCCGTGAACGCCCTCGGCCGGCTCGGTGCCTCCGTCGCGCCGGCGCTGCCCGCTCTCGCCGAAGCGCTCGACGATCCGGAGATCGCCGGCGACGTGGTGTGGGCCCTTCAGGGTCTCGGCGCCCATGCCCTGCCCGCCCTGCCCGCGTTGCTCGCGCATGTGGAGACGTTGACGCAGGCCGGCACGACGGCGATGGCGATCGCGCGCACGAGCCCCGCGGCGTTGGCGGCGCTGGCACGTGATTCACGCCTCCGGAAAGACGCGCTCGAGGCCCTGGTCTCGGCGCATCCCGGGGCAGCGGCCCCGCATCTGATCGCGTTGTTCCAGGACGGAGATTCCGCATCGAAGGTGGCGGTACTGAAAGCCCTGGCGCGCTTGCGGCAACCCGTTCCGGAGGCCCTCCCGATCGTGCGCGAGGCCATGGTGGACGAGCGATTCCGGCACGCGGCCGTGCCCGCGCTGGGGCGCATCGGCGGCGGCGCCGCCGCGGAATCGAGCGCAAGGATGTTGCTGCCGCTCACCGAGGACGCCGCGCTGCGATGGGCCGCCTGCCTGGCCCTCGGCGATCTGGGGCCCGCCGTGATTCCGGCGGTCGTGGAGGCGGTGCGCGCGGCCCCCGTGCCGTCGCCCGCTCTCGTGTGCAGCCTCTCGCGTTTCGGTGACGCCGTCGCGCAGCCCCTCGAGGCGGTGCTCGACGGCCCCCCGCCGACGCGTCTCATGGCCGCCCTCGCCCTGGCCCGAGTGGCGGATGCGAAAGCGCCACCGGGTGGGGACCCCGCGGCGCGCCGGACACGCCTGGCCGCGCTCCTGCGCGGACGGGCACCAACCCTCATCCCGGAGCTCGTCGCGCGCCTGGATGACGAGGGCCTCGGGAACGACGCGCGCATGGCACTCGAGACGATCGGCGCCGACTCGGTGCCGGCGTTGGCGCGGGCTCTGAAGGCGGGATCGGATGATGCTGTCCGCCGCGCCGCATGGGCGCTGTGGAAGCTCGGTCCCGACGCGGTCCCCGCGACAGAGGCCCTCGTGTCGACCCTGGGCCATGCCGACGCCGAGACGCGCGTGGCCGCCTCGCGTGCCCTGGCCGCCATCGGTGTGGCCGCCGCACCCGTCTTGCGGCAGGCGCTGCTGGACCCCGAGCGCCGCCTGGGAGCGGCTCTCGCCCTCGCACGCATTCCCGGGGCCGATCGCGACGGGTTGGATGCGGTCGTGCTCTCGTCTCTTCCCGGCGCCACAGCCGCGCAGGATCGTGCCGCCGCGGTTTCCATGATCGAGACTGGCGTACCGACGACACGCCGCGTGATGGATGCGGCCGCGCAGGGCCATGAGGACGCTCTGCATCTCTTGAGCGACGCGGTGGCGGCCGGTCGCGAGTCTCTCGCGCGGCACGACCGGCAGGGTCCGGGGGACGAGGCGACCACGCGACGTCTCCGCGCGCTCGTGGACGACATGACGACGACCCTCCTGGCGCGGCTCGCGAAAGAGCTCGCTCTTCCCTCACGGCGGGACTGGGCGGCCAGCGCCCTGTCCCGCATTGGTAGCCCCGCGGTTTCCATCCTGACGAGCGCCGCCGAGACCGCGAATGCCGAACAGCGGGCCGCCCTCATGTACCCGCTGGCTCGAGCGGGCGCACCCGGGGCGACGCTGCTCGCTCGCGTCCGTGACGATCCAGAGGTGGCGGTACGGCGTGCCGCCGCACAGGCCTACGCCGAGCATGCCTTGTCGCCCGACGAGGCGACCGCGCGGATCCTCCAGTTGGCCACGACACTGGAGGGGGCGGACGGACCGACGTGCGCAGCGATCGTCAGCGGCATGGGGCGGCTCGCGTGGGCCAGCGACATCGAAAAGCGCCCGTATCTCGTCGCCTCGTTGCAACCGGTGACGCGACAGGTGCTCGAGCGGCTTGCGGTGGCCGAATGCCGCGAGACGGCGGAGGAGGCGACGGTGCAGTTCGGCGCCATCGCCATGCCCGCTCTGGTGGAGGCGCTGCGTTCCGCCACCGACGTCCCCGCGTCGTGGCGCATCGCGAGCCTCATCGGTGCCGGCGGCCCGCGCGCTCGGGGTGCCGTACCCGGCCTCGTCCTCGCCCTCGAGGAGCCGCGCGTGCGTGCTCAGGCCGTGGAAGCGCTCTCCGGCATCGGCCCTGACGCCGCGCCCGCCGCCGCCGCCCTCGTCCGTGCGCTCCACGAGCCGGCGCTTCGATGGAAGGCCGCCACCGCCCTCGGACACATCGGTGAAGGCGCTCTGGCTCCCGTGCTCGCGCTGGCGGTCGCGGGAGATGACGAGAGCTCGCGCGAGGCCGCAATCGTGGCCGTCGGCCACATGGGCGCGGCCGCTAAGAGCGCGGTGCCGAGCCTGCAGGGACTCGCCGCCTCGTCACCGCCGGGGCTGCAAGCGGCGGTCCTGGCCGCGCTGGCCCGAATCCAGCCGGTCAGTACTCCAAGGCCCGCAGCGCCGGCCGCTCCGTAGGCAGTCGCTGTCCGCCCCGCACCGGCGGGAACGGGATCTCGCCGTCCGATGCTCTCCGGGCGTGCGCTCGCTCCTCACGCACCGCCGCCGCGTCGCGCACGCCGCTTTCCACCAGCTCGTCGAGCACCGCGCGACCCTCCGCGCTGAAGCTCAAGGCCACGAGCGCCGTGTACGCGAGCGTATCCGCACCTCGGCCGATCTCGCGAAGCCGCGCGAGCGCCTCCGGCGTGGACGCGCGGCCGAGCGTATAGACGACCCAACGCGAGTCGTGCCCCGGCTGCGTCCGCGCCACGAGACGAGGCACGGTCTCCGCCGCGTGTCGCGCCAGTAGTGCCGCCGCGGTGTGGGCGAAGTAGCGGTCCCGGCGATCGAGGTCGTGCTCGGGGCGTTCGTCGCCCCCCAGATCCTCCAGGCGCGCGATCAGAGCGTCCCAGCTCGCGGCGGCCTCGAGCCGCCGCAGCGTGATCGCGGGCGACGGAGGTTCCGCGGAATCCCCGCGTAGCAGGCGTTCGAGATCGTCGAGCTGGCCCGACGCGGCGTACATCTCCGCGACATGATCCACGAGCGCCGGCGGCGCCGCCGCCAGACCGTCGTGGTCCAGAGTCGACAGGTACAACGGCACCGCTTCGGCGAATCGCTCGAGATGCTCGAGACACACGCCTTCGTAGATGACGTAGCGGAGCTGCATGGAGGCCTGGCAATTGCCGCAGAACGACACGAAACGATAGCGGCGCTGCGCGGTGCGGAACTCCTCCAGCGCTTCCTCCGCCTTGCCCGCCCTCAACAGCGTCTCCGCCAGCGCCCATTGAGCCTCCGGACGGTAGTTGGCGTAGGAAGCCATGATGTTGCATCCCGGATCGGCGTCGTCGACGGGCAAGCCGAGGATCTCCCGGAACAGGCCGACCGCTTCGCGATCCTTCCCCTGCTCTCGGCGGATGTGACCCAGGCCGTAGAGAGCCGTCGCGCGCGAGGCGGCGGGAGCCGCGGGCCCGGACGCGCGCTTCCAGTAGCTCGCCGCGCGCTCGAGCTCGCCGGCGTCGCGTGCCGCCTGTCCCAGCGCCAGCAGCGCCTGGGCCACGGCGTCGGGCGGCGCCCCGGGCAGGGCCACGACCGCTTCACGCGCGAGCTGCTCGGTCACGGCGTCGCGGGAGAGCTCGGCGATCTTGAACAACCGCTCGGTGCGCGCGCGCGCGGCGATGGGATGGTACGCCCAGAGCTCCAGCAGCACGTTCGTCGGGGGCGAGGCGAACGTCGTGTTTCCGGAATGCCGCTTCACGATCGTGTCGAGCGGCGACAGCGTTCGGAATGCCAGCGCGTCAACCCTCTCGAGGTCCGAGCAGAGCCAGTCGCGGCCGCGGGCCAGCCGGCTCAGCCGTGAGCGCGCCTCGTCGTAGCGACCGAGCTGGATCAGCAGCTCGGCCAGTTGTCGCTCTTCGTCGAAGGTGAGCTCGTACCCTTTGGCCATCGCCTCTTCGAACAAGCGCACGGCGAGGTCGGGTCGATGGCCGGCGGACGAGATCCAGCGCGCGCTCCCGGCTTCTCGGCGGCCCGGCGCCATCCGCTCGCGGGGTGATGGCGGCGGCGAAGGGGCACGGTCTCCCAGGAGGTCGCGCGCCTCGCTCCATCGCTCCTGGACGACGAGCTCGGCCGCCCGGCGGCATTTCTCACGCTCGGCGGCTAGAGCCGCCATACGCCCCTCGAGCGAGGGATGGCCAGCGGCGGCGGTCGCGGCCAGCGCCGCGCCGATCATCAGTCCCGCAACGACCATGGTCGCTTCACCACCCGCTCCGGCTCGGTCGATTGTACGCCTGGGCGCCCCGCCCGGTGCGGGCCTAGACCTGCTCGAAGCGGCAGCGGGCGCGGGCAAAGCGCAGCTCGTCGCCGGGCAGGAGCTCCTTTTCGACCACGACCTCGTTGTTGACCCGCGTCAGGTTCGTGGAGCCGAGGTCGATGAGCACGCAGCGGTCGCCGCGGCGCTCGATGCGGGCGTGCAGGCGGGAGACGAGGGGCTCGTCGATGACGATGTCGGCGGTGGCGTCGCGGCCGATGGACGTCACCTCGGCGGCCAAGGGGAACTCCGCCGCCGTCCCGTCGGCGCGCTGCCAGACGAGGCGCGCGAAGGGAGGGTTCGTCACGGCCGCACCACCGATCCCGATCGGCGCTCGGCAATGGGGGCGGCGGCGGGGCCATCGTTGTTGAAGAGCGTGGCATCCTTGAAGCGCGCCGCTTCCCGGTAGGCGTTCGTCGCCTGCGTCTTGTACTCGCGGCCCAGGCGCTCCCAGGCCAGCGCCAGGTAGTAATAGGCGGTGCCCTGCGAGATGCCCGGCCGCACCGGCAGTCCGCCCTGCTCCGGCGCCTCCGCCGCGCGCTGCAGGTACTCCCGGGCCGAGGCGAAATCGTCGAAGTGCATCGCGCACAGGCCGAGGTTCAGCTTGGCCAACGCCGCGCGCTCGGTGCCGGGATAGCCATCGACCTGCTGCCGGAGGTCCATCATCACCTTGTTGTACAGCAGCGTCGGATCGTTGAGCGGGATCTCCTGCGGGGTCAGGACCAGGCGCACCTCGACCACGCGGTCACCGGAAGCGCCGCGCAGGTGCAGGCCGAGGACATCGGCCGCCTTCTTCGATTCGACGGCGGCGATCAGGTCGGACGTTCGCCTCACCGGCTGGCCATCGATCGCGAACAACACCGCGCCGGGCTCGACGCCGGCCAGCGCGGCGGGACTGCCCGGTACCACGCGCAGGACGGGCACTCCCTCGTGCTGCCGTGTGTCGACGGTGATGAGGCCGGTCCACGGCTTGTATTGGACCGCCCGCTGATCGACGGCGGCCAGGAAACGCGCGTACGAAAGGCTCTCGCCGAACCGCACCTCGGTCGGATCGGACTCCGCGTTGGCGCCCGCGAGCAGGTGCAGCACCGCCGTCTGCGTCACCCGCTGCTCGGGCAGCACGGCCACGAGGAAACCCTGCACCTCGAGCTGGGCGGCCAGCTTCTCGGTGACCTTGCGTACCGCGCCCTTGCGTATGGAGTCGGCCTCGTCGGTGTCCTTGGCTCCGCCCAGGACCAGGCTCTTCAGGGTGAGCGACTCCGCCTGCAGCATGCGATTGACGGTGTCCCGCGGGGCGGTGATGAAGTTCAGCGTGCGGATCTTGGCGAGGTTGACCGCCAGCAGCTCCGACGCCTCGGGCAACGCGCGCTCGCCGTTGGGTCCCTCCGCCACCACGCCGAGGAACGCGAGGGTCGGCCGGATCGGGCAGTCCAGGGTGACCGACTCGTTGCGGGCGAGAACGACATCCTGGAGGAACTTGCCGGCCTGGTGCTTGACCTCGAGGCGATGCCGGCCCGCGCAGACGCCTTCGAGCTCCCGCGGCGTGCGGCCCATCGGCTCGCCGTCGAGGAAGATCAAGGCCCCCGGCGGGTCGGAGGTGAGCCGCAGCGCGGCCAGCGACTCCTGCAGCTTGATCGGCTCCGCGAAGTAGTCCTTGGCCTCCGGGAGCTCCATGTTGAAGCGCACGGGCTCGTAACATTTCCGGCGGAGCTCGATCGCGCGCGAGCCCAGGGCGAGGTTCGTGATCTCGACGCGGGCGCCGGCGCGGCTCGGGTCGAGCCCCTTCTCGCGCACGGCCTCGTGGAACTGCGGATCGAGGGCGCCCGAGCTCGTGGCGCGCTGCTGGCCGTCGATCCAGATCTCCACCCCGGACGGCTCCGTGATCAGGAACAGGCTCGCCGCCGTCCGCGTGAGGGTGACCTGCAGCGGCACCGTCGACTTCGGGGTGATGACGACGGGCCGGGTCTCCGTCATGTACCCGTCGCGGGAGATCTCGACGGTGTACTCGCCGGCCAGGACGTCGATGGGAAAGAAGTCGGTCAGGGCGAGGAACTCGTTGTTCAAGGTCACGCGCGCGCCCGGCGGCACCGATTCCACGGCGATCTGGCCGACCATGCCCTTCTTGACGTTGACGAAGAAGTCCACGACCTTGGGTGAGACCTTCTCCTTGCTCAGCGTGTGCTGCGGCTGGAGCTGCACGAGCGTCCGGAAGTCCTCCACCGCCTTGTCCTGCAGCCCGATCGCATAGTACGCCCGGCCGCGGTGCTCGTAGGCCTGGACGAGCATCTCCTTGATGCGGGTCGAGGTGAGCCCCTGCAGCCGGAGCGACTGCAGGCGCTCGATGGCCTGCTCGAAGAGCACGATCGAGCGGCTCTGCTGCGTGCCCGTGAACTCGGCCATCGCGCGGTCGAGGGCCTCCTGCGCCGGCTGGAGGGCGACCACGCTCGCATCGTAGCCGGGCGTCTCCTGCGCGCCTATGGGAGCGGCCAGGACGGCGGCGAGGGCGGCGGCACTGAGAAAACGCGGTGTCATCGGTAGCGCAGCACCTTCTCGGCCTTCTCGTCGTAGACCAGCAGCGCCCCGTCGGCCTCCAGCGTGAGCGCGCGCGGCCGCCGCATCTCGCCCGTGCCGGCGACCACGGTCACGAGCTGTCCGGCGGGGCCGAAGATGTAGATGCCGCCCTCGGCGTCGGCGATGTAGGTGTTGCGGAGCTCGTCCACGGCGACGTCCACGGGTCTCTTGATCTCGTACCCCGTGCCCCTGGCCCCGATGGCGCGAAGCTGGCGGCCGCTCACGTCGAACACGCGCACGCTCTTGTCGCGTTCGTCGAGCATCACGATGCCGCCTTCCGCGTCGAGGCTCATGCGCGTGACCGCGCGCTCCTTGGCGTCGGGGAACGGTCCCTGGAAGCGCGACTGCGGGTCGTAGCGGAAGACGCGCTTGCGGCGGTCGTCGGCCACGAGGATCGTGCCGCCGGGGAGCTGGACGGCGGCGGTGATCTTCTCGAGGCTCTCCATCTCACCGGGCTTGTCCGCCGGCACCGCGAACGCCTTCGTGTCCTTGACCCCGATGCGCACGGCCAGGCGCCCCGCCACCACGATCTCGCCCCGCGGCGAGATAGACAGGGCCTGCGGCTCCTCGAGCATCAGGCTCGACCCCGGTTTGCCGTCCAGCACCGGCACCGCCGCCCGCGCCTTCCCCGAAGCGAGCCACAACGTGCCGTCGGCGCTCATCACGAGGGCGGACACGTCCTTCAGGATGTCGCCGAGGGTGAGGGTGTAGGTCGGATCGAACCGCAGGCTCGGCTGGCCTTCGCCGTGCAGGCGCCAGAGCGCGGTGATCTGATCGAGGGCGCGCGCCGGCCAATCCCCGCCGTCGGGAAATCGATTGCGGACCTGCTGGAACTCCTCCATCGCCTGGCGCGCGTTGCCGAGGACGGCGTAGCAGCGGCCGATCTCGAACTGCGCGGCCGGGGCCGCCTCGCTGCGCGGGTACTCGAGGACCACACGCCGCAGGTATTCGATGGCGTCCTCGAGCTTGCCCGCCTTGCGGTGGACGCGGCCCATGCCGTACAGCGCGTGGCCCACCCACTGGCTGCGCGGGTACAAGCTCTGCACGCGGGTGAACTGCGCCATGGCGTCGTCGAGCTCGGCGGAAGTGGTGGCGCGGCCCAGGGTGATGAGGCCCAGCGAGTAGTACGCCCCCGGGGCGCCGTCGCTCTGCGCGTACGTCTTCGTCACCTGCTCGAAGGCCTGCTTCGCCTTGTCGGCGTCGGCGAGGTCGTCCATGTAGTAGCGGCCGAGCTCGAGGAGGGCGTCGTCGGCGGAGTCGGTCTCGGGAAAGCTCGTGACGATGTCGCTGAAGGCGGCGATCGCCTGCGTCATCTTCTTCGCCTGGCGATACTCCCGGCCGTCCTCGAGCAGGCGCCGCGCGCGCTCGTTGGAGGTCTGGGCGCTCGCGGGAAGGGGCGCCAGCACCAGGATCAAGAGGAGCCGGCCGAGCGCCCGTGTCGTCAATCTATCTCTCTCCGGTCACATACGCCGGCGTCGCGGGTGCGACCTCCACCACCTTCTCGTCCCGGGCGCCGTCGGGCCATTTGAATACCACGGTATGCCGTCCTGATGCGACCGGCTTCTTGCGGACGGGCAGGTAGCCGATCGATTCGCCGTCGACGAACACCTCGCAGTTGTCGGGGTTCGCCTGCACGCTCAGGTGGCCGAGGGCCGGCACCTGAACGGCAACGGCCTCGCCGGCGCGCACCTCGACGGTCGGGCTCATGCGCAGGAACACCGAGGAGGCGACGATGCGCAGCGTGTGGCGGCCCGCGGGCAGCGACACCGACGGCGACGTCTGCGCCTTGGCCAGGACGCCGTCGCCCAGCATCACGTCCACCGGGTACGCCGAGAGGACGTTCAGCGTGCCGGGCGGGCCCGCCTGCATGAGGGCGACAGTGACGTCCTTGGCGGCGTCCGACGGGATCGTCACCCGCCGCGGCGAATAGCCGTCGAGGCTGAAGGCCACCAGATGGTTCTGGCTCGTGTCGAGCTCGACCGAAAGCGGCGTGCGGCCGTCGAGCGGCTTGCCGTCCAAGGTGATGTCCGCGCCGGGCGGCTCGGTGGCGAGCGTCAAGCGCACGAGCTTCTTGATCGGGGCCACCGGTGTCGCCGGATCCTTGCCTTTGTCCTTGTCCTTTGGCGTCGACACCGGTTTGTCCACGGGCTCGTCTTTGCCCTTGTCGGTGTCGATCACGGGCGTGGTGGCGGTGCCCGCGATCTTCGACGCATCGCCGCTCCCCTTGGTGGCGGTGTCGGTCGTGCCCGGCGAGCGCATCACGAGCATCACCCCGGCCACGAGCGCGAAGCCCAGCACGATGGCGCCGGCCAGCAGCATCGTTCGCCCTTCGGCGGCGACGGGACCCGACCGCGTGGCGGAGGCGGCGCCTCCCGCGGCGTCCATGTAGGCGGTGGCCTGGAGCTGGGTGGCGCCGACCTGGTACGTGAGCTCGGGGAACTCCGCCTCGGCCGGTGACGACGGGGACGAGCGCCGGGCCGCCTCGCGGCAGGCCGCCCGCAACGCGCGGCGAGCCTCGACGGACTGCGGCGTGCGCTCGACCATCTGGCGCAGGCGGGTCACGCCTTCGTCGACGCGCCCTTCCTTCACGAGCACCTGCGCCGCCTCGATCGTCTCCATGACGTCGGGGGTGGACGCCGCCGGCGTGTCGAGCCGCGAGCGGAGGTCGACGAGATCCTCCGCGAGACGGGCCGCGCTCAGGTATCGGTCCGCCGGCTTCTTGGCCAGGGCGCGGCTGACGATCTCCTGCAGGGCGCCGGTGTGGCGTCCGAGGTCGGGGAGCGCCGGTGTCGGCTGCTGCACGATCTTGTACAGGATCTCGGTGGGGCCGCCTTCTCCGCCCTCGAAGGGGCGGCGGCCGGACAGCAGCTCGTACAGGATGACGCCGACGGAGAAGACGTCGCTGCGGCCGTCGACGGACTGCCCCTGGATCTGCTCCGGGCACATGTAGTGCACGGTTCCGACCATCATCCCGCTCTTCGTCAGGTTCGTGTTCGCCAGCTTGGCGATGCCGAAGTCGAGGATCTTCACCGCGCCGTCGTCGAGCAGTCGGATGTTCGAAGGCTTCACGTCGCGATGCACCACGCCGCGCTCGTGGGCGAAGTGCAGACCGCGGCACATTTGAATGATGATGTCGATTTTCTCGGGAAGCAGGAGCGCCTCCCCGGAGCGCAGCAGGCTCTCGAGGTCGCAGCCGGGCAGCAGCTCCATGGCGATGTATTGGAGCTGGCCGTCCTGGTTCAGCTCGAAGACGGTGACGATGTTCGGGTGCTGGAGCTTCGCGGCCGCCTTGGCCTCCACCGCGAAGCGCTTCCGGCTCTCGGTGTCGAGGTTGCCGTCGAGGGTCAGCGTCTTGACCGCGACCTCGCGGTCGAGGGCCTCGTCGTAGCCGCGGTACACCATGCCCATGCCGCCGCGGCCGATGCGGCCCATGATCACGTACTTGCCGATGCGCGGGCGCCCGCCGCGATCGCCGCCGGAGGACTGCGCCGTCGACATCCCGCTCATGCGCCTTCGAACTGGATCAGCAGGACGGTGATGTTGTCCTCGCCCCCACGGCCGTTGGCCTCGTCCACCAGAGAGCGCGCGGCCTGCTCGATGTCGCCGCCGGCGTCCTTCACCAGCCGCACGATGTCATCGTCGGGGACCATGCTGGTGAGGCCGTCGGAGCACAGCAGGAGAACGTCTCCGGCCTGGGCCTGGTGGCCCTGGACGTCGACCACGAGCTCGGGCTTGCCGCCCAGCGCGCGGGTGACGACGTTGCGCAGCGGATGGCTGCGCGCCTGGTCGGCGGAGATGATGCCGCTCTCGAGCTGCTCGTTCACCCAGGAGTGGTCGTTGGTGAGCTGGGAGATCGAGCCCGCGCGAACGAGGTACACGCGGCTGTCGCCGACATGGGCGAGGTTGGCATCCTGTCCGTCCACGAGCACGGCCACCACCGTGGTGGCCATCCCCAGGTACTCCTTCCGCTCCCGCGTGGCCTCGAGCACCTTGCGGTTCGCGTACTGGATGGCGCTCTTCAGGCGGTTGCCGTCGAAGGAGACGCTCTCGTCGAGGCCGAAAGGCCAGGTGATGTCGCCGTCGCCGCTGGTCAGGCAGACGAACTCGTTGATCGCCTCCACCGCCAGCCGGGACGCCACCTCGCCGGCGGCGTGCCCGCCCATGCCGTCGGCCACGACGAACAGATTCTGCTCGGGATTGACGAAGACGCTGTCCTCGTTCCCCTTCCGCTTCCGACCGACGTCGGTGAGCGCCTGGTACGCAATCTTCATCGATCGGCTCTCTCGGGACGCCTCATGCGCACCGCGTCAGTAGACAACGAAAACACGAGCGTCGGCAAGCGGCGCGCGGCTCCCCCGCGGCCGACATTCGGGTCAGGGCTTGCGTCGGAAGCGGTCGAGCAGTCCGCCCGGCCCGCCCGGATCGGTGACGTCGCCGGGATTGGGGGGGCCGATCTCGGCGGCGAGCCGCTTGATCTCGGGATGGTTCGGGGCCAGGCGCAACGCCGTCTCGATGCTGCGCGCCGCGCGCTTCTTGAGACCCTGGCCGAGGTACAGGCGCGCCATCTCGTAGTGGGGACCCGGGTCGTTCGGCTTCAAGCGAATGCAATGCTCCAGCTGTTCCATCGCCTCCCGGACCCAATGGGGGTTCTTGGACAGCACCTTGGCGAGCGCACCGTGGTAGCGCGGCTCGTCGGGCATGTGGTGGACGGCGCTGCGCAGCAGGTTCAAGGCCTCCTGGAAATCGCCGGCCTGCATCATCTGCGCCGCGCGTTGATAGGCGTCCTCCGCGATCTCCGCCGGCGCGGACAGCTTCGGCTTGCTGAGGTCGGCATCGTACTGCTGCCGCGAGCGTTCGTTCGACAGGGTGTTGAACGCCTCCGTCAGCTGCTTGAGGAATTCCTCGGCCTTGCCCTTCTCGGCGGGGTCCTGGAATCGATCGGGATGCCGCTCGCGCACGAGACGGAGGTACGCCTTGCGCACGTCCGGCGCAGGCGCGTCCTTTGCGATGCCAAGGATCTCGTAGTAGTCCACCTTATCCCTTCTTGTCTCCGCCCTTCACGAACTTCGCGGCCTGCTTGCGGATGACCTCGGAGACGTTGCGGTCGGTCATGAGCATGCGCATGTCGCGCGGGTTGAGGCGCGCCACCATGCCGATGGACAGGCCCACCGGCGTGCGCGGGTTCTTCACCAGGTTCACCATGACCGTGTACTTCTTCGTCCACTCGCGGTTCTTCGCGATGTTCCGGAGCACGTCGTCCGAGACGTTCTTCATGGCCGCGATCTGCTCGACCTCGGCGTCGCTCAGCTTGGGGCTGCCGAGGACGGCGGTGTAGACGAGGCGGTTGCGGTCGCGGATCAGGACCGACCGCTCCTCGCGCGTCCCCTTGAGGGCGGAGATCAACTTTTCCGCGGTGTTCATCTTGTAGAGGCGCTGGACGGCGGTGAGCTTGTCCGGGTCGTTCTTCTCGCTCTCGTCGAGGGTCTGGTCGATGGCCTCCTGCTCGGTCTTCGGCGGCTCGGGCTCCGGCTCCTCGGCGACCGGCTCCTCCTCCACCGGCGGCGGCTCGGGCTCGGGCTCCGACGGCGCGGGGGCGGCCTCCGGCTGTTCGCCGATGTGGAAGCTCTCGCGGAGCTCGCGGAGGCGGCGGCGCTGGTCGTTGTTGAGCCGCGGGTTCGATTCGAGGGCCACCAGCAGCGACGTGCGCCGCAGCAGGCGCATCTGGTTGATGACCACGAGCTCGGCCAGGACCTCGTGCAGCGAGGCGGCGATGAACTCGATGGCGTCGTCGG
>Ga0114129_10002656_pt1 | contig 24883 bp, 22 predicted proteins | sample RhiMetdeltSRZDD1_FD_80071 | JGI IMG/M metagenome (GOLD analysis project Ga0114129, IMG submission 80071) | Populus rhizosphere microbial communities from Tennessee, USA - Rhizosphere MetaG P. deltoides SRZDD1 (version 2) (version 2) | ecosystem: Host-associated > Plants > Roots > Rhizosphere >...
AACGATGCACTGGGCGGGCAGGCCCGAGCGATACCGGCCGCCGAATGGCTGGCCCTGCAATCCGACATCGACCAGGAGGGCATCCGAGTCGGCCTGATCGCGATCCTCGGCATGGCCGCCGTGTACACCGCTATCGCGATCGTCAACACCATGATCATGTCGGTCCGCGAGCGCATCGCCGAACTGGCCCAGCTCCGCCTGGCCGGCGCCACCCGAACCCAGGCGCTGCAGGTGATCCTCTACGAAGGCGCGCTCGTGCTGGCCGTCGGTATCGGCCTCGCCGCCGTCGTCACCGCAGCGACAGCCGCCGCCCTGCTCAGAGCCCTCGCCTCCCTGACCACCTCGGCCCAGCTGGCCGTCCCCTGGTGGACCCTGCTCGCGCTCGCCGGGACCTGCACCGCTCTGGTCGGCGCCACCGCCTGGATCGCCGGACAAGCCGCACTACGGGTACGCCCACTCGACGGGCAAGGCGTCACCGAATGACCAGGACCATCGACCACACGGTTCCATGCCCGACCTCAGACGTCGACGGCGCTGCAACCTACTCCGCTGACGTCGACCCCCGTAGACCACAGCCACCTGGTCTGTGGGTCTACGGCCCGGCCAGACCTGCAAGCGTTGGATGCGGCCTTCAACGGCTCGCCACCCAGCGCGTCGACCCCCTGCCCGCCAGTGACAGTGCCACGGTGGCAGAGTCTGTTCGACGCGACCGGGTCCCTAGGTCGGCATGAGGTCGAGGTTGACCGGTTCTTGGTTCATCGGGTCTCCCCTCGGGAACGCGCTGGAAGAACAGTCGCGGGCCCACACCTGAGGGATCAACGCAGGCGAAGGCTGAACCCTGACGCTCCGGCGGCAGCGAGCGGTCGAAATCATCCCAAGCAGCAAACCCATCCGGTGGCGGCGGGACGACGTACCCCAACACCTCGCACCAGAAGCGAGCGACGCGCTCAGGTTCTTTGCAGTCGAACGTGACTTGGAACTGTTTGACCGATGCCATCGGTCCACCATAAAAGGTGGGATCTTACGCCGTCTCCACGGGCCTCTGGTCAGGTCGTGGCGGACGATTCGGTTCACCCGAACCGGATCGGACGAAGGACGCCGCTGCACCGCGGTCGAGCTGGGTATCCGACTCGTTCTTGACTTGCGGCGTCCGCGTTGCGACTCTTACTCAAAGCGACGGGCGTAGATGGACTATGCGCTCGTCGTCGACGTATTTCGGTCCGTCGGCTTCGACCGCGGCTGATATCGATGGCTCGGCATTCTGATGGAATCGGTCTGTAACGGCTAGTCGTCCAATAAGGAGATGAACGTGCCCTCAGTCAGCATTTTCCGGCCCGGCCAGCGCGCGATCGACGACGCGTCGGGACAGTTCCGGTGGACGTTCAGCGCCACGGTAGACGGCAACGCGGGCGTAATAACCTTCTACACCGAATCGTCGAAGACCGAGGATGAGGCGGCCGAGGACGCAAGGACGTTCCTCGAACAAGACCCCAGCCTCCTGGGCGGGATTGTCTGACTTCGATCGGCCAGTGCCCGGCGCGGACGGCGTGGCGACCGCACCGGGCCTGGCGGCCGGCTAGCTCACCGGGCGCAGCACGCCGAGAAGCCCGTGCGTCTCGTCATCGGGGCCGGCGCTGAACCAGATCGCGTCGGTGCCGCCGCTGGCATTTGTGCCGGCCTGCAACGCCCAGAGGCCGTCGATCGCGATGACGTCGTTGTCGGCGTCGCGAAGGAAGCCCAGATATTCGCCGCTGTCGGTGTACGCGCCGATCTTCCCGTCGCCGAAGTTGCCGACCAGCAGTGCGCCGGCGTACCTGCCGAAGTTGGCCGGCGCGATGGCAAGGCCCCATGGCGCGTTGAGGTTGCCCCGGCTGGCGATGCGTGTGACCGTCTGGCCGAAGTCGGTGTACTTGTCGACGAATCCGAGGTTGTGACCGGCGACCTCCTCCTCGCCGTTCTCGCCCTGCAATGCGTACGCGACATAGACGGCACCACCGAGGACCTGCACGTTGAACGGCGCGTAGCCGGTCGGCAGGCCCGGGTCGGTGAACGCCGATCCGACGTCGACCAGGTTCCAGGTGCTGTCGAAGACGTCGATGCGTGCGTGACGGAAGTCGGCCGCCAGCAGGAACGAGCCGCCGGCCGTCTGTAGCAACGCAAGTCCGGTGTAGATGGCGTCGTCGGAGTGCGCAGCGACGATCGCGGTCGACCCATTGGCCGGGTTCCAGCCGGTGACGTCGCCGGTCTGGCTGTCGAAGATGAAGACCGCCGGACGGGGGCCAAGCGGTGTCGGCACCTGGAAACCGGTCGTGCTGTTGAACACCTGGCCGGTGGGGGCGCCGTTGGCCACGGTGACCTCAAGTGCCGCCTTGGCAAATGGCGTGCCGCCACCACCGCCGCGGTACAGCGTCGCTGTGCCGCTGACGTTGTTGGCCACCCAGACCGGGCTGGTGGGCGACAGCGCCAGTCCCCACGGGTTAACCAGCAGCGGGTCGAGGATCGGTGCTACACCGGGTTGATCGGACACCGCGTTGACCTGGACGAACCGGCTGTCCTTCGGGGCTGCTTGAACCGGTGCGGCGGCCGAGGGTAATACTGCGGCCGCTAGCGCTACTGCCACGGGCAGCAGTAGGCGGCCAAGCGCGCGGGTGGGCTGGGTAGACATGAATTCTTACCCCCTCAGGGTTGGTGGGGTTCCAAGGAACCCACGGACCTGGTACGCGCCGGGGATCGATGTTGATGGTAATACTTCGCAATTCGCCGGAGGGATGCATGCGCATCAGGAGCGGGATCGAAGCGGCCACTTCCTCAAGGTTGTCGCCGAGCCGAAGCCATTCGTATGGCGCCGCCACCGCCGAGTCGATCCTGGTCAGGTCCGACGTGGACTCATCGCCATCCAGCAACCGAACGGCCGGGACTAGAACGGCACACGAGAAGTCGTACGTTGCCCGGCGCTGCCGCTCCCGCCGCGAGGGGCCCGAAGTTGATCATCCTTGAGGGATAGAAGGCCAACCGACGCCAGGGCAGCCGAACCGATGGTGCGAGCGTCGTCAGCACCTCAGGATTCGACTGCTGTCCGATCAGCAGCGGTCGTGCGCGACGGCAGCGAAGGATCCGATGTAGTGGCCTCGCGCAGCGTCATCGAGCGGTTCGCGGATCCGGCAACGACAGGTCCTCAGCGACCTGTCGTTGCCTAGCCCTCTGCCGAGCCCCTCCTGGTCAGGTCAGCAGAATGGGGCGATCGGCACGGACGTCGTACTCGGCAGTCCGGACGGAACCGCGCCGGTGAACGCCAGGTGCATCCGGGTGTAGAACTCGTTGCCGCACACCTGTTGCGGATCGCTGAGCGTCACGGCGACCGGGATTCTCGTAGCCGTACCGGTGGCGCAGTCCGGGTCGCATAGGTTGATGGTCGCGATTCCTGTTCCGGTGGCGCGCTTGGCCCAGCTGGTCCAGTTCAGGCCAGACAGCGCCAGCGACGAGTCCTGCGAGATCGGGGCGATACTCGGTTCCACCGCGGCGGACGACGCAGCTTTCCCGTTCGCGGCGAGGTAGACGCGGTGGTCGTCGTCGGCCGACGCCGACAGGGCCGACCCGAGCGGAGCGGCGGCGATAACCGCTGCAGTGGCCAGGATCGTTCCTGTGATCAGTTTGCGACGCATGAGACGTCCCCCGTCGTTCTCGCAAGTCAACGAATACGGCGAGTATTCCAGCGGTTACGCAGCGTCGTCCACTCCAGCTTCGCCTTACTCCTTGGAGTTTTGTCCGTTTCTGCGCCGAGCAGACGTCATCACGTGCTTCGGCCAGCAGGGCTTTCGAAGACTCTGGGCATACGACCGATGCCCATGGACGTTGATGACCTGGCCGCCGCGTAACCGGTGGCGCCGACCTAGCGCGATACATGAGTGCATCAACTGTTGAGCCAGCGTAGTAATGTGGGCGTGTGGCAGATCGGGACGCACGGCTTGCTGAGGCGGGCCGGCTGGCAGAGTTGCTGGTTGGCATCGTCGAGCAGGCCAAGGCCGACTTCGCCGCCACGGTCGCAGCGCTGGGCCTGCCCGTGTCGCTGGCGCGTGCCATTATCCTGCTGACCGAACCCGCGCCCATGCGGGACCTGGCCGAACAGCTGCGTTGTGACCGGTCCTACATCACGAGCCTGGCTGATCAACTCGAAGAACGCGGCCTCGTCACCCGCGTGGCCGGCGAAGACCGTCGATACAAGCTGCTCGCCCTCACCGAGGGCGGCGTAGCGCTCCGCGGCCAGATCGCCCAGGCGGTCGCCGAACGCAACATACTCCTGCACCGGCTCACCGACGACGAGCGCAGAACTCTCGCCCCCCTCCTCGAACGCCTCCACGGCGACGGCATACCCGACCGCCCCGGCGGCTGCTGACCCTGAACCCCTTGAACCTGTTCGGAGACTCGTCATGAACTTCGACACACGGCGCGGCACCCGCGGCCGCCGCCAGCCCAACGGAACGCTCATGCGCTGGGCGAACAAGGCAATGGCCTGGCGCATGCGCCGGTCTGGCGGCGGCAAGATGATGGGCTTCAACGCCCTTATCCTCACCACTGTCGGCCGTCGCAGCGGCATCGAACGCACCAACCCGGTCGGCTGGTTCCCCGGACCTGACGGCAGCCGGTTCATCGTCGCCTCCGCCAACGGCGCCGTCGACAACCCGGCCTGGTACTACAACCTCGCCGCCAACCCTGACAGGGCCCGCATCGAAGTCGACGGCCAGACCATCGACGTGACCGCCCGCCAACTCCACGACGGCGAACGCGACCAGGCATGGCAGCAAATCACCACAGCCGCCCCACGATTCGCCCAATATCAGCAGCAGACCGACCGCGTGCTGCCGATCATCCGGCTAGATCCGCGATAGCACCAATGGAGGGCCGCGGCGAACCCTCACTGTCCAAATTGGTGGCCGACGTGAAGGCCGCCGAGCCGCTTTCCCACCGGCGATCGTGACGGTCGGGTAGCCTCGCTGCATCGACAGTGTTCGTTCACCCGACGGTGATGCGAGGTGGTTCGCGTGTTCGGCCGACGGTATCTCGTCCTCGGCCCCAGCACCTGGCGCTTCGGTTTCCGCCCGCCCAAGCCGGCCGATTCGTTCGTCGTGGTACGCGTTCCGGACGGTCCCGCGGACGTCAACACCGTGCTGCTGGAGGGTGAGGCGCTGGCCGCCGGGGAGTGGTGGCACGTCCGCATGGACGGCACGATCCTGGCCAACGCGCAGTACACCGGCCCTCTTCTCGTGGATCTGCTGATCCGCGAGGACATCGCCGGCCTGCTTCCTGAGCAGACCCCGGCGCCGTTGCTGGTGGTCGGCGATACCGGTGCGGCGCTGACGTTCTTCGCCGAGCTTCGCCATGGTGCCCGGGACGTGCTGGCGGTGTGGTGCGGCGACTGGACCGGATCGGAGCTGCCCACCGGGTTCGGCGCCCGCCTGGCTCAGGCGGTGCTGCGCGGGCTGCGGCTCATCCACGGCAACCGCACGTTCCTCAACAACCACAACGTCTGCTTCTGGCGCTTCAAGCGCGGCACCGAGATCGAGTACAAGCTGACCCTCGCCCCTGAGGCCGACGTCTACGGGCTGAGCGTGCGCTTGCGCAATCTGGTCGGCCGGGCCGGGCTGGCGGACTACATCTGGGAGTACCGCGACGATTTCCAGCAGCGCGACTACGACAACCACCTGTACGAGGTGCCGGGCCCGCCGGAGGAGGCCGGTTATATCTCCTTCGTGTCCGACGCCAGCGGCGGTGTGCTGGTGAAACGCAAATGGTACGCCGCCGACGCGCTCGAACGGCGCGAGAGCAAATGGCCGGATGTCAGGCTCACCGTGACCGAGCCCGAATACATCCAGCGGGAGTTCGGTGTGGATGTACGCTACCTCGGCGCGTTCCGGCGCAACCGGTTCGACATCATGCTGGAGTCCGTCGCCACCGGCAACGTCCACGCGATCATGGTCGATCGGTGCCGCTTCGACAACGACGGCTGGCCGGACCTGTGCCAGGTGGAGGTCGAGTATTACAAGACGCGGTCGCTGCGAAGGTCCGCCGGGCCGGCGGTCTACGGCGAGCTGGAACAGATCGTGGCCGCGACGAAGGCCGAACTCGACCGGCTGAAAGTATCCTATGTGGATTCATACTTGTCGAAGCTCACGTACATGCGCGAGCACTACGAGCGAACGGTCCACCAGCAGGTCGCAGTGCCGTGAGGATCTGCGTCATCGGCAAGTACCCTCCGATCGAGGGCGGCGTCAGCGCCCTGACCTACTGGACGTGCCATCTGCTCGCACGGGCGGGCCACGAGGTGCACGTCGTGACCAACGCCGACGAGACCGAGCCCGAACACCGGCAATGGCTGCTCGACGGCGACGCCGGCCGGCTGGAGGCGGCGTACGGCAGCGGGAGCGTGCGGGTCAGCTTCACGCAGGCGTACCACGACGACGACCTCTATTACATTCCGGCCGGGCGGCCGACCATCACCCGGCTGGTCTCCGTTGCGCTGGAGGTCGTCCGCCGCCACCGCTGCGATCTGCTGATCGGCTGGTACCTCGAACCGTATGTGATGGCGACGAGCCTGGTCGCCGCGTGGACCGGGCGGCCGTACCTGCTGCACCATGCGGGCAGTGATCTGTACGACCTCGCCGCGCAGCCCGAACTCGGCCCGGCCTACCGTGAGGCGATCCGTGCGGCGGCCGGTGTAGTGTCCACAGTGGTTCCCGTCGAGGGCTTGGGCATGCCGGCGCAGCGCAATCTCGGTTACCCCGGCCTGTTCCTGCCGACCGGATTCACCTCCGAAGGCTCCATGATGGACATCCAGGCGACGGCGCGGCGTCTGCGCGAGCGCGGCTGTCCCAGTGCTCATCCCGGCGAACCTCTGGCGCCCGGCACCGCTGTCATCGGGGCGTACGGCAAACTGGGTGTTTCCAAGGGAACCCTGGACCTGGTGGCGGCCGTCGCGCGGGCCCGAGCCGCCGGGCATGCCATCGCGCTGGCGTTGGTGGGCGCGGGCCGGGGGTGGCCGGGGGTTGTCGCCGCGATCCGCGAAGCCGGACTGCTCGATGTGACGACGACGCTGCCGGCGCTGGCGCCCTGGCACATACCGGACTTCATCCGGGCCTGCACCGCGGTGGCATACCTGGAACGCGATTTCGAGGTGCCGCAGCACCGCCCCGTTCCCCCGATCGAGGTCCTGGCCTGCGGCCGCCCGCTGCTGCTGTCCGCCGACGTCCTCCCGCGCGTCCTGCCCGGCCCGCCTGATCCGGTGTCCGACGCGATCGAGGTCGTCGACCCGCGCGATCCCGAGGCGCTGACCGCTGCGGTGACAGCCGTCATCGGACGCCGCCGCCCGAGCCGCGCCGAGATCGCTCACCGGCTGCGCGACGACGGCCAGATCGCGGCCTGGTACACCAGCGCTTTCGAGCGCGTCCTCGGCCGGCCACCAGGTGCGGCTCATCCGCTCGCCGCCGCTTACGCCGCGTCGGAGGCGGGCCTGGCTCGTGCGGTGCGGGCTTCCGAGGATCCAGATCCAGTGGTACGCCATACCGCCCAACGAGCCATCGCCGAGCATCACGCCCTGTGGTGCCGAGTGGACGTGGAGAGCGCGGCCGGGATCCCGGCGTTCCCGGTACCCGTACGGCGCCTGCCCGTTCTGCCCCGCGATCGCGATGCCCTGGCGGCCTGCTATCCGGTCGCCTCGACGTGGCTGCGGATCGCCGAATTCGAGGTCGACGCGTTCGCGTACCTGGAATCGGGTGCGGTCGGGGATCCGGCGGTGCTGCCCTCGGGGCAGCGGCAGATCCTGTTGTTCCACAAGGCGCCGAACCTGACCCACACCATCTCCCGGATCAGCCCGGCGCTGCGGGATTTGCTGGCGGCGTCCGACGGGACTTGGTCGCTGTGCGAGTACGCCGACGCGATCGGTGCCGTCGACGATCGCCTGGATCGCCTGCTCGACGGCGTACGCCGCCTGCACCGGCCGGGCGTGCTGATGTTCCGCCGCGAACCGGTCAGCTGACTCGCAGGGCACCGGCCGCCGCCAACCGGGCCAGCACGTCGACGACCTGACCGGCGGCCGGTTTCCGATCTCCGGCAACCATGTGAGCGACCTGCGCGATCGTGCGCCGCCCGTCACACCCCTCGGCGGCCGCGTACGCCGACGGGCCGAGCCGCACCACCCGCAGGCCGGCGTCCGGATCGAACCAGACGATCAGGCGGTGGGTGCCGGCCGTCGCCACCGGCTCGCCCGCCATCGCCGTACGCGCTAGGAGCGCGATGTCCACCGCGAAGACGGCCATGCCGGCACCAGGAGCGGGGACGAGCCGATCACCGGAGTAGACCGGTCTCGCTGGTCCGGACGGCACGGCCTCCAGCACAGCGCGCCACCGCAGAAGCTCATACCGGCTCAGGTCGGCCAGCCAGGGCCGGTCGGGGTCCACGGTGCCGGCGAACTGCGTCCACGCCTGCGCAATGCGGCCCAGAACCTCGTCCGCCGCAACCGACTCGTCGGGCTGGAACCATCGCCAGAAGGCGTCCGCGAGCCGATCGGAGCCGAACGCCTCGCGGGCCAGCGGCAGCGACCCGGGAAACACCGCCTCGATCATCTCGAATCGCTTGCGTTGCAGCGTACGCAGGTAGAACCGCACGGCATCGGGGTCGAGCGCGGCGATCGCGGCGACGTCGGCCGGTTCCGCACCCAGTTCCCGCTCCAGCGCGGCGGTGTCGCGATGCTGGAGCGCTTCCAGCGCGCCCGGCCGGGTCAGCAGGCGGGCCAGCAGATCGGGCACGCTCATGCCGCAACCGCTGCGGTGCGCGCGGTTCGCAGGTCGGCCACGATCTCGGCGAAGTCCTCCGGAAACGCGGCGTCGCGTTCCAGCAGCACAGCCGGGATCCCAGTACGCCCGGCGACCTGGCGTACGAGGTCCCACACCGCCGGGCTGACCGGGGCGTCGTGCGAGTCGGCGAGGACGCCGTCCTCCCAGGTGCCCCCGGCGACGTGCATCTGCACCAGGCGGTCCAGCGGGAAGCGGTCGATCGCCTCGGCCGCGTCGAATCCGAGATTGGTCGCGTTGGCGTGCACGTTGGCCACGTCGAGGAGCAGGTGGCACTCCGACTGCTCCAGCACGATCGCAATGAAGTCCGACTCGCTCAGCTCGCCCGGGATGACGAACGTGTACGCGATGTTCTCCAGCAGGAACGGCCGACCCACGCGCGTACGGATGGAACGGGCGTTTTCGGCCATTCGGTCGGCTGTCGCATGTGTCCATTGCACGGGCGCAAGATGGCCGAGGCGTACGCCACCGGCGGTGGTGAAGCAGAAGTGGTCCGAGACCCAGGGCGCATCGACGAGGTCGGCCAGCTCGGCCACCTGCTCGACAAGGCGGCCATCGACGGGACCGGTGGACCCCACGGAAAGCTCGGTGCAGTGCGGTACGCACACGAACCGGGCGGTGAGTTCGGTCAGGAGGTCCCGGCGCCGCGGCGTCAGCGGCAGGAAGCTTTCCGCGACGATCTCCAGCCAGTCGATCTCGCCGGCCGACTTCATGATCGGGTCATGCATCTCCGGCCGGTAGCCCAGGCCGACACCGAGCGTGGCGAACATTGCGATCCCAGACTGCCGCGAACGGCCGCCGACCCGAGGGTCACCAGCCGTTCCTGGCGCTGCTCGTGCCTAACGGCACCTGACGTTGCCGACGAGGAGCATCTGCTCCTGCGGGTCGGTCTCCTCGGAAGGCGTTATCGGGGTGAACTCGAACTCCGCCAGCTCCTCCACGAAGTTGGTGACGTCGCCGCCCGATCCAGGGGCGGCCTTGCCCTGGGTGTCATCCATGGACCGAGATTACCATCGATTTCCCGCGCTCATAGCCGGGCGAGGTCGCCATTCGGCCGCAGTCAGCAGGGGCGCGCCCGGGATCGGGGCGAGGCTCAGCGGCGCGTACCAGGAGGCGGCCTTGGGCCGGCCCGCGGCGATCCACTGCGCGACCAGTGCGGACAGGGCGTCGGCGACACCGGCCGCGTCCGGTCCGGTGGCGGCGATGCTGCCGTCCGTACGCGCAACCGCAGCGCTGTCATTGTCGACCAGTCCACAGTGTCCAGACGAGGGATCGGAGCCGGCCAGCGCTACTGAGGTCACTCGCGGGTCGGCCACGGCGGCTGAGAACCACAGGTCGTGGTAGCCGCTGCGGAATCCGGGCACCGGCGCGGTCCGGACCAGTGCCGCCGGTCCGAACGGCTGCTGCGGCGGCCGCCGGTCGGCCGGGTAGAGCGGGCCGTCGGCGAGGATGAAGTACCCGGCACCGCCCAGCGGCCGGACCAGACCATCGTCGATCCGCACGAGCATGTCGACGCCGCCGTGGGCCAGCGGTGCCACGATCCGCACTTGCGGCGTACACAGGTCCAGCCAGGCCGGCGGGATGCCCGCGACCGCACACGTCACGATGACGCGATCGTACGGCTGCGGGCCGGCCACAGCGGCGTACCCGTCGGCGACCTCGCAGCGTACGCCGGTCAGGCCGTGGCGGCGCAGGGCCTGCCGAGCGGCGGCGACCAGGGCCGGCTCGGGGTCGACGGTCACGACCTCGCACCCGCTGACCATGTGGATCAACGCCGCGTTGTAGCCGGTTCCGCAGCCGATCTCCAGCACCCGGATGCCGGGCCGCAGATCCAGCGCCTCCAGCATGAAGGCCATGGTGGAGGGTGCGGTGCTGGAACTGCTCGGCGCACCGCTGCCATCCAGCCGGGTCACCAAGGTCCGGTCGCGGTAGACCGCATCCAGATCAGTTTCGTCGATCTCCCGGAGTTGCGTCCGGCCGTCGGCGGTGCGGTAGTAGGCGGGGACGAAGACATGGCGGGACACCGCCGCGAACGCATCGTGCAGCAGGCTGCTGCGGATCGCGCCCCGGTCGCGCAGCTCGTCGGCCAGGCGCCGCCGCAGCGCTGCGTCATTCATAGCCGGCGGCTTGCAGCGCGCAGACCTCGGCGTACCAGCCGCCGCCGGCCATCAGGTCGGCATGCGTGCCCATCTCGGCCACGCCACCCTCGCGCAGCGTCACGATGAGGTCGGCGGAGCGGACCGTCGCGAACCGGTGCGACACCAGGACCGTGATGCATCCGTTGGCCTGCGCCGCCGCCCGTCCCGTGTCCAGATAGCCGCGGAACAGCTCGGCCTCGCTCTCGGCGTCCAGGCTCGCGGTCGGCTCGTCGAGCACCCGCACGATCGGCGTACGGCGCATCATCGCCCGGCCCAGGGCGAGCTTCTGCCACTGCCCCTCCGACGGCTGCGCGCCGTGGCGCATCGACTGGCCCAGCGGCGTCTCCAGGCCGTCGGCCAGCCGCCCGATCACGTCCGCGGAACCGGCGCGTACCAACGCTTGCGCGACCGCACGCCGGTCGGCCCGCTGCGGCAGATCCCCCACTCCGACGCTATCGCCGGCCACCAGCTCGAAGCGGCAGAAGTCCTGGAATCCCGCGGCCAGCGTCTCGCGCACCGCGTCATGGTCCAGCTCTTGCAGGGGTACGCCGTCCACGAGGATCAGTCCGCCAGTTGGCCGGTAGAGGCCCATGAGCAGCTTGACGAGTGTCGACTTGCCCGCGCCGTTGTGCCCCGCCAGCGCGACGATCGAACCGGCCGGCAGCACCAGGTCGACGTCGCGCAGGACGAATGGGCCGTCCATTGTGTACTGAAAGGAGACGTTGCGCAGCTCGATTCCGTGCCGCAAGACGGCTGGAGCGGGTCGCGTACCGGCGAAGCGGGCCTGGGCGGTGGTGGCGAACCCGCGCAGCCAGGTGAAGCGCTCAAGATAGCTGCTGAGCCGGCTGAGCTTGCTGAACGTGCTCGCGGCCTGCTCGGCCTGGCTGACCAGTTGCATCGCCAGGACGGCGAGCAGGAACACCACGCCGCCGCTGCGTACGCCCGAATCGCGCGCCAGCCACAGGAGGACCACGACACCGAGAGCGAACAGGCTCCAGCCGATGCTGGTGATGAGACCGGAGCGCAGCCTGCACTTCCAGCGCCGGCGGTCGGCGGTCCGCAGCAGCTCGATCATCCGCTCGGTCACCGGCTCGGTCATGCCGAACTGGCGTACCTCGGCGGCGGATCGGGGTTCGGTCGCGGCCAGGAACAGCATCCGCGAGGTTCGCATGGAGGGCGAGATGTCGTCGAGCATCTGGGATGTCTCGCGCTCGACCCGCATCGACGCGACCACCGGCATCAGGACGAGCAGCGGCAGCGGGGCGAGCGCCGGCGCGACGAAGGCCAGCAGGACCGCGGCGGCGCCGAACCGCACGATGAGGGCGATGATCTCGACGATGGTGCTGACCGAGCCGACGAGGTGGCGCGGCCGGCCGGCCACCGCGAACACGCGATCCTGGAAGCCGGGCGACTCGACCGCCGACAGGTCGGGCACGGAGTGGATCAGCGCGGTCAGCTCCTGATCGAGCCGGTGGTCGGTACGCTCCTCCAGCACCGTCTGGCTGATCATGGCTGACCACTGCGAGCCGATCCAGAACAGGCCGACCACGCCCATCGTGATGACCGCGACCCGGATCTGCTCCGCCGAGCCCTCGGTCAAGCCGTCGACCAGGGTCCGCACGGCCCACGCCAGGCCGACCGGCAGGACGGCGCTGACCACGGCCACCGCCACGACCACAACGGCCAGGGCCGGGCTCGCCTGGAACGCCGCGCGCAACACCAACCGGATCGTGACCCAGGACGCCGCCGCCGAACGCCATATCGCGCTCATCGGACGGCCGCCGCCTGGGCGTCGAACATGCGGGCGTAGAGGCCGCCCAGTGCCATCAGCGTCGCGTGGTCGCCGGACTCGATGACGCGGCCCTCGTCGAGCACCACGATGTGGTCCACGCGGCGGACCGTCGCGAACCGGTGCGAGACCAGGAGCAGCGTACGGTCCCGGGTCGCGTCGATGATCGCGTCATACACGGCTCGTTCGGATTCGATGTCAATACTCGCGGTCGGTTCGTCCAGGGCCAGCACCCGCGCCCCGGTACGCAGGGCGTACAGGCTGCGGGCCAGGGCGACCTTCTGCCATTGGCCGCCGGACAGATCCGTGCCGCCCTGGATCTGCCGGGACAGGACGGTGTCCCAGCCCCGGGGCAGTCCGGCCACCACACTGTCCACTCCGGACCGTTCGGCGGCTTCGGCCAGCGCCGGCTCGTCGACCGCACCACCGGGTCCGGTGATGTTCTCCCGGATCGACAGCGGCAGGCGCACGAAGTCCTGCGCCATCGTCGCCACCCGCGTACGCCACAGCGCCGGATCGAGGGCGGCCAGCGGCGTACCGTCGACCACGATCTCCCCCGCGCTCGGTTCGTAGCTGCGCAGCAGCAGCTTGAGCAGAGTGCTCTTGCCGGCGCCGTTGCGGCCGACGATCGCCAGCGAGCCGCCGGCCGCGATCGAGAACGAGACACCGTGCAGCACGCGGGTGCCGTCCGGATAGGCGAACGCGACGTCGCGCAGGTCGATCTGCCGCTGCGGCGCCGGGCCGGGATCGCGGCCGGGCCCGGGTGCCAGGGGCCGCACCTCATCCTCGACGTCGCCCAGCGCATCGACCGATTCCCAGCCGATCTTCGCCAGCTCGTCCCACTCCGTCACGGCGGCGAACTGAAGCAGGCCGATGCTCGCCTGTACGCCGACGACGAGCCCGGCGATCGTGACGCTGCCGTCCTGCCAGCCCGCTGCGAGCACGGCGAAGGTCGTGGCCTGCCCGGCGCCCAGGACGGCCGCCCCGATCACGATCTTCCACCACCCGATGCGCCGGCCGCGCCCGGCCGCCGATGCCACCCGCAGCCACTCGGCGTGATGCAGATCCATGAACCAGCGGCCCAGCCCGAACACCCGGGTCTCCTTCTCGGCGCCCGGCGCGAGCAGGACATCGCGCAGATATTGGGTACGCCGCAGCACACCCGGATCGAGGTGCAGGTGTTCCACCAGGCTGTAGTACTCGCGCCGCAGCCACCAGCCGACGACGACGTTCACGAGCGCGAGGACGACGGCCAGGATCGGCTGCACCCAGGCGAGCAGCGCCGCGCACGCGGAGGCGGCCAGCCCGACCTGCGCCCGGCCGGCCAGGCCCAGCAGCCCGCCGACCGGGCCGGCCAGCCGGTTGGCCACGCCTTGCCCGATCGCGATCCGGGACTGCATCCGCGCGTCCTCAAGATGACCGACGCCCGCCGGCCGGGCGATCGCCTCGATCAGCCGCCGCCGCAGCACCTTGTCCATCTGCCAGGCCAGCGCGTCGAGCACATCGGCCCGGATCGAACCCGCGATCTGCGACAGTGCAAGCAGGACGGCGAGCCCGGTGACGACCAGCCCGAGCCGGGCGGACACCGCAGCACCCGGGTCGGACAGCAGGCCCGCCGCCGCACCCGACAGTCCGATGAAGGCGGCCGGCACCGCCGCACTCACCAGCGTCAGCACCACAACGGCGAGGGCCAGCCCCGGCCGGGCCCGAGCGGCCGCCCGGACCGCCGGCCACCACGACGGCCGCCGCCTTTCAGCCGTTGCCACGCGCTTCCCCCTTGCGGTTTGTCATATCGGCCGGGCGGCGTACCCGGCCGCGTACCGGGAGATGGCCAGATCGGGCACGGAACACGAGACGGTGTCGACGCCCCAGTCGTGGAAGTGCTGGATGGCATCGGGATCGGCGGCCAGCTCGCCGCAGACACCGATCGGCAGATCCGGCCGGGCCCGGCGCCCGGAGCGCACCGCGAGCGCGATGAGCTGCCCGACGCCGTCGCGGTCCAGCCGCTCGAACGGCGACGCCTCGATGAGGCCGAGGTCGGCGTACGGGCGCAGGACCGCCGCGTCGGTGTCGTCGCGCGACAGGCCCCACGTCAACTGGGTCAGATCGTTGGTACCGAAGGAGAAGAAGTCGGCGGCCTCGGCCAGCTCCGCCGCGATCAGGGCGGCTCGCGGAGTCTCGATCATCACGCCGACCGGCACTGCGATATCTCGTGCGGCCAGTGGGCGTACCCCGTCGAGCAGGTGAGCCGCGGTCGCACGGACCAGGCGCAGTTCCGCGGCGGTCGCCACCATCGGCACCAGGAGCCGGGGGCGGGGGTCGCCGCCGGCCGCGATGCGGGCCAGGGTGGCCTCCAGCAGCGCCGCGATCTGCATCTCGTAGAGCCAGGGCAGGATGACGCCGAGGCGTACGCCGCGTACGCCGAGCATGGGGTTGCGCTCGGCCAGGCGCCGCACCAGGCGCAGGCGGCGCTGCGCCGCCGGGTCCGGCCGGACCGCCGCCTGCACGGCCAGCTCGGTCAGGTCGGGCAGGAACTCGTGCCGGGGCGGGTCGAGCAGCCGCACGGTGACCGGCCGTCCGTCCATTGCGGACAGAACGGCCTCGAAGTCGGTTCGCTGCATGCGATGTATCTCTTCGAGGATGTCCTGCGCGGTGTGGTCGAACGGGCCGAGCAGGACGTCGGCGAGCATGCGCTGCCGGTCGCCGAGGAACATGTGCTCGGTGCGGCACAGGCCGATTCCGGTGGCCCCGGCGGCGCGGGCGGCTGTTGCATCGGCGGCGGTGTCGGCGTTCGCCCAGACCTGCATCCGTCGCTGGGCATCGGCTGTGGCCAGCAGACGCTGGATGGCGTCGGTCGCGGCCGGCGGCGGGCTGCCGACCCACTCTCCGCGAGCCAGCAGGCCGAGCGATCCGTCCACTGTAATCAGATCGCCGTCGGCGACCGTGGCCGTGCCGAGCGAGAGGCGCCCGGGATCGAGGCGGGCGTCGGCGAGCCCGACGATGCACGGCCGGCCGAGGCTGCGGGCGACCACCGCCGCGTGCGACGTGCGGCCACCCCGGACGGTCACGACGGCGGCCGCCGCGAGCAGGGCGGGCAGATCCTCGGGCCGGGTCTCGGCGCAGACGAGCACCACCGGCTCACCGCGGCCGCTCCGCTCCACGGCTCGGGCGGTGTCGAAGGTGGCGACACCGTGCGCCGTGCCGGGCGATACCCCCAAACCCTTGCCCACCACGGCATCGGCGGGCGGCGGCGGGGCGGCCGGCCGGACCATCGCGGCGAACGCCGCCGGCTCGACCCAGGCCGGTGCGGGACGGTCCGGCGCGGCATCGAGCAGCGGGCTCGGCTCGGTCATGCGGTCTCGACCTCGACGCGCTCGATCCGCAGCTGCGGCCGGCCGGCCTCGGAGATGGCCATCGCCACCTCGCGGGAGGCCGGATCGGCGATCTCGCCGATGATCGTGTACTGGCCGTCCAGGTGCGGCGCCTTGGTGAGAGTGATGAAGAACTGCGAGCCGTTCGTGACGATCCCGGTGTTGGCCATCGCGACGCGGAACGGCTGATCGAACCGCAGATCGTTGGGGTCTTCGTCGTAGCGGAAGCCCGGCCCGCCGCGCCCGGTGCGCGTACGGTCACCGCCTTGCAGGACGTAGCCGGGGACGATGCGGTGAAACACGGTGCCGTCGTAGAACGGGCCGACCCCCGGTGCGCCGGTGGCCGGATCCCGCCACTGCACCTCGCCTCGCGCCAGCAGGACGAAGGTGCTCACCGCCATCGGCGCGCTGAGTGGATCGAGGCTGAGTGCCATCGCGCCGAGGTCGGTGTGGAATACGGCCGTGACCGTCTTCAGCGGCAGGATCTCGCGGCGGTTCGGCTTGCGGATCGCGCCCCGGAACCACGGCCGGGCGGGTGCCGCGCCCGCCGGTTCTGCGCTGCTACCGCAGCCGACCCGGCCCAGCGCCGGCCATTCGCACGCGGCCGGGCTCGGCTCGGGTCGAGGCTCGCCCGGTGTCCCGGCCAGATGGTGGCGCAGCAGGGTGCGTACCTCGGCGGAAGCGTGCCCACCCAGCGCTTCCAGGTCGCCCCGGGCCTGCGCGTCCAGCGCGTTGTGCATCTCCCAGGTGTCGAAGTACTTGTCGAAGATGCAGCCGTTGTTGTGCTCCAGGGTGAAGCACTGGTCGATGAAGACGCGGTCGGGCAGCCGGCCGTCGGTGTACTGCGCCATCATCGCGGCGATCGGCGCCCAGGCGTCGCCGCCGTAGTCCGCGCCCGGACCGTCGAAGGCCGCCTGGGCCAGCCGGTACGCGTCGGGCCCGCGCCCATGCCGCCACTGCGGCCAGTGCAGCAGGCTGTTGGCGTCGCACACCCGCTCGATGAACTCGCCCAGCGGCCCCGCCATGTCCGCGACCGGGATCGCGTCGTAGTGCGCCAATTCGGCGCCGATCGCCAGGTCGACGTGGCGGACGACATCGGCGGCCAGCCTCGGCTGCCAGGCGGCCAGGCGGGCTGCCGCGGCCCGATCCCCTTGCGCGGTAAGCCATTCGAGGAGGTAGAAGTCGGCGGCGAGGCTGGCGCTGTCGACCTGCTCGACGAACCACGAGGCGCGTACGCCGGCCAGCCGGGTGTTGATCAGATCGAGCGCCCTGGCCCGCGAGGTACGCCCATCGAGGTAGTGCTGCCATGGGTCGCGGACCGCCGCGTAGACACGGGGGTATTGCATGTCCAAGCCGTAGGTGGCGATCGTGCCCCGATGTCCCGGCTCGAACCGCTGCGCCACATGCGCCGCCGTCATGGTGATCAGCAGCTTGAGCGCGATCGCCCGCAGCCGCCGCACCGTCCGGTCGTCGCCGTCGGCGGCCGCGCCCACCGAGCGGTTGAGCGCTGAATCCACATCGGATAGTGCGAGCATGTGCCACGACATCAGGATCAGCACGCTCTCCAGCAGGCTCGGCCCGAAGAACCGCCGATAGTCGACGTACGTCGCGCGAATGCCGCCCTCGCCGGTGAGGAAGGCGGTCCCGGGCGGGAACGGTGCGAACGGGACGAGATAGATCGGCAGCGGCTGCCGGGCCGGCGGTACGCCCAAGGATGCGGCGAGTGTGTCCACACACCACTGCTCCTCGCGCAGCACGGTGCCCTCCACGTACGCCTGCGCGTCGGCGGCTGGGGCGGCGTACTGGGCGATCGCGGTCCGCAGCTCCGGCGCCAGGGAGGACATCGCACGGCGTACCATCTCCCAGCCGCGCACCACATCGGGGCGGGGGTCGCTCGCGAAGGATGTCGCGAAATCCGCGATATCGTCGGATTCCACTAGCTCGATCGGTAAGCTGGCGATTCCGGCCGACCGCAGCAGGCGCGTCCCGGCGACGTAGCGGCCGACGTCGGGCGTGTGCGGCCGGGGCAGCAGGCACAGCTCCCACGGCAGGCGCCCGTTGACTTCGCGTTGCAGGGCGAGGAAGAGTGTCAACGGTTCGTTCGATGCGACGCTAACCTTGCCCGCATGGACGACCATCGGGCCATGCTAACAGCGGTCGATGTCGGGGAGGGCTTGCCCGAGCCGCCAGGAGTGCACGCCGCACCGGACGCCGCGACGCCCGCCGGCCGGCGCCCGAGCAGGAGGGCGAAGGACGCATGGAAGAGCGCGTAAGGCAGATTCTGGCGAAGCACTCGGGGCTCGGCGCGACCGTGTGGACGATCCCGGTCACCGCCAACCTGTGGTCGCTCGGCATGACCTCGCTGGCCAGCGTGGACGTCATGCTCGCCCTGGAGAAGGCGTTCGCCTTCGAGTTCCCGGAGAGCGAACTCCGGCACGCCACCTTCTCCTCCGTCGACGCCATTGTGGAGTGCGTCGAGGAATTGACCGGGAGCCGGCCGTCGTGACGCCGGACGGGCTGGTGCCGACCGCCGCGCCGGGGGTCTTCCTGGGCTCGGCCGCCGTCGAATCCGTGATCGGGGCGCTGCGGTCCGCCCTGGCCGGCCTCGCGGGTACGCACACACCCCGATCGCTGTACGCACCGCCGGTGATCGCCGGCTCGGTGATGGCGAAGGTCGAATACCGCCGCTACTTCCCCCACCTGCTCGCAACGGTGTTCACTGCGGACGGCGAGTCGGATCTCGTGCTCCTGCCGGCCGGGTGCTACTGCGTCTATCCCGCTTACGAAGGCGTACAACTCGACAGCGCCATCGAGCTGGACGTGGAGGCGACCTGTTTCCGCGAGGAGCGCAGCGCGGAGCCGGGGCGGCTGCGGTCCTTCCGGATGCGCGAGTTCGTCCACATCGGACCCGAGGACGGCTGCCGCGCCTGGCGCGACGAGCGGGTGGCGGCGGCCCGGACGTGGCTGGCCGGACTGGGCCTGAAGATCGACGTGGTGGCCGCGGGCGACGCCTTCTTCGGCGCGGGCAGCCGTCTCCTGCAGCGGTTGCAGATCGAGGAGGAGCTGAAACTGGAGCTGGTGGCGGAGGTGGCCGGCGGCGTGACCCAGGCCGTCGCGTCCGGCAACTACCACAAGGACCGCTTCGGCGGCCTGTTCGCCATTGCCGGACCGGGCGGCTCGCCGGCCCACTCGGCCTGCATCGCCTTCGGTTACGAACGGCTGGCGCTCGCGCTGACGCATCGGCACGGCCGCGACCCCGGCGGCTGGCCGCCCGGCGTGCGGGCGCAGCTCGGCTGGCCGGCCCGGCCATGACCGGCGATCTGCGCCCCGAGGTGCGGCTGCTGCTGGCGGCGGCGGCACCGCGCTGGGATGCCGCCGCCGCGCGGGCCGTTCGCGCCGCGCTGTCGTCGCCGGTGCCGCTGGATTGGGCGTACTTCTTCGGCCAGGCGCTCGACCAGCAGGTGGTCAGCATCATGGGCCGCAACTTCGGCCGCCACCTGCCGCGTGACCGCGTATACGTGCCGCATCTGTGGGTCTACACGGCCGCCTACGAGGCCAACGCCCGGCGCAACCGGGGCCTGTTCGCGGAGTTCGGCCGGATCCTGTACGCCCTGAGCCAGCGCGGCATCCGGCACGCGGTCCGCAAGGGGCCGTCGCTGTGCACGCTCGTCTACGACGACCCCGGCATCCGCCGCATGAGCGACCTCGACGTGCTCATCGAACGCGACTCGCTCGACGCGGCCACCACCGTCCTCACCGATCTCGGGTACGCCCAAGGCGTGCTATCGGCCAGCGGTGACCGGGTGATCGCCCACGAGCGCAAGACGCAGCTGTTCTGGGCCGTCCACCTGAACAACTCGTTGCCGTTCCTCAAACCCACCAGCGAGCCGGACGTACGGTGGTTCGAGATCGACCTGTGCCTGGACCTGTTCCAGAAGCGGTCGGCGGGCCGCATCGACATCGCGGCCGTCCTGGACCGCGTCCGCCCGGCGGTCGTCTGCGGCGAGCCCTCGTTCGTGCTCAGCCCGCTCGACCAGCTGCTGGACATCGGCCTGCACCTGTACAAGGAGGCGGTCAGCTACCTGAGCATCTCGCGGGGGCGCGATCTCAACCTCCTGCGGTTCATCGACGTGATCCAGACGCTCCGGGCGACGCCGCCCGACGCTCTGGACCGCTTGCCCGAGTTCGCCGCTGACATCGGCGCCGAGCGGGAGCTGTACTTCGCCTTCTACCACGCTGATCTGCTCTACCCCGGATCCGTACCGGCCGCGATCCTGTCCGCGCTGCGGCCGGCCGATCTGTCCTATCTGGACGAGTACGGCGAGCTGGAGGGGCGTACGCGACCGTGGCGCGAGGGCTTCCCGGACCGCCTGTTCAACCCCGACCGATGGGCCGAGCTGCCGGGCCCATCCGACATCCCGACCGCTTAGGGGCCGCGATGCTGGAAGTCTTCGGCACGGCCACCGTGCCCCGGCAGCCGCCGGCGTATCCGTTCCACCCGTGGCTGTCCGGGCTGGCCCGCCGCGCCGAGGAGCACGGGTTTGCCGGGCTGCTGATCTTCTACGACCATATGGTCCTCGACCCGTGGGCGGTGGCGGGCGCCCTGCTCCAGCAGACCTCGAAGCTGGTTCCGCTCGTGGCCATGCAGCCCTACACGATGCCGCCCTTCACCGCCGCGAAGACGATCAGCAGCCTGACGTCGCTGTACCGCCGGCGCATCGACCTCAACGTGGTCACGGGTGCGGCACCGGAGGAGCTGGCCCAGATCGGCGACCCGCTGCCGCACGACGAGCGCTACGCCCGCGCCGCGGAGTATGTCACCGTCTTGCAGCGCCTGCTCAGCACCGACGAACCCGTCGATTGGGACGGAACCTACTACCGCTTCCGAGCCTTGCAGCTCAACGCCGCGCTGCCCGAGCCGTTGCGGCCGCGGATCTTCGCCGCCGGCTCCTCGGATGCCAACCGCCGCCTCGTCGACGCGGTCGGCGATGTCATGATCACCCATCCGGAGCCGGTCGCCGCGTTCGCCGAGAACTTCGTGGCCGCCCGCCGGGGTTCCGGCAAGGAGATCGGCGTACGCGTGGGCCTGGTGGCTCGGCCGACCGACGAGGAAGCCTGGTCGGCCGCGCTCCACGGGCATCACATCGACCGGGCGGCCCGGCTGCGTACGCTGCTCAAGCGCGAATCGGAATCGGACTGGAACCGCCGGATGGCCCAGCTGGCCAGCGACGCCGACGTCTACGACGAGGTCTACTGGACCGGCCTGTACGCCACCGGCCGGACCGGCGCCCCGCTCCTCGTCGGCAGCTATGACCGGGTCGCGGCGTACCTGGCCCGGTATGTCGCGGTCGGCGTGACGAAGCTGCTCCTGACGAAGGTCGACACCGATCAGGACTTCCAGCATGCCCAAGCGGTGCTGGCCCGCCTGCCCCAGCCATGCTGACCATTGACCGCGGTCGACCGTTGTCCGCTTCGCTTATCCCATGGTTTTTTGGCCGTCGATGTACTCCCGCAGGATGTCCGCATGGCCGGCATGCTGCGAGGTCTCGGCGATGATGTGCAGCAATACCCGGCGTACCGACCAGGTTGCGCCCGGTTCGAACCACGGCGCCTGCGGCAGTGGGTAGGACCGGTCGAGGTCGAGTTCGTCGACGAGGGCATCGGTGGCGTCGGCCACGTCCTCGTAGGCGGCCAGGAGATCGTCGAGGGTGTCCTCGTCAGTCATGGTCCAAGCCGCTGCCCAGTCCGAGGACGCGTCGGACATGCCTGGTTCGCCGCCGGTCGCGAAGCCCATCCACTGGCGTTCGGTGGCGGTGACGTGCTTGATGAGACCGCCCAACGTCAGTGTGCTGACCGTCGGGCTGAGGCGGGCCTGATCGTCTGCTAGACCGCGCACCGTGAAACGGAGAAAGTCGCGATGCCGGCGCAGGGACTCGACGAGATCTGCTCGTTCCTTGCTCATGCCTGCCAAATTACCGGTATCGCCCTGACATCCCAGCGACATCCCTTCGGACGCGGCCGCTTTGTGCGAGCATGCCGGGCTATGGAGACATCTGGAGTCACAACGCAGGGCGGCGTCGGGCCGGTGCGGCGGCCATGTCTGCGATAGCGTCGTTCTACCTGTTGGACCGGTCCGCCGTACCCGGGCTCGTGCAGGCGGCGCACGCCGAGCCGGTAGTGATCCCAGCCGCCAGCCATCGCTGGCCCGTGATCGGGAAATTCAGGAACCGCGTCGGCGGGAGGAGCCCCACCTCGTCGATCATGGTGTTGCCCGTGCACAACTACCTCCAAGAAAACGATCTAGGTGTGTCCGGCGGGTTGTACGACTGGTCTGGCTACGCGCTGATGCATCTGATGGCTGTTCTGGAGGACATGGGCGTCACCCTCGGGACGGCCGAATACCGCGCGGAGTCGGAGGCCGTCAACGCGGTGTACGACCTGACATACCTGATCACCTCGGCCGACAAGCGTCACCTCACCGCGCTGGACCCGGCCCGGCTGGACCGTGCGGCGGTCGAACGGTTCTTCGGCGTAGCCAGCTTCGAGGAGGTGCGGCAGGTCGTCGACGATGGGCTCACCCTGCTACACCAGCTCATAGCAGCGCTGCATGACAACGAGGTGCTAGTGCTCCACATCGGATAGTCGCGGTCGCGGTGCAAATGCCAACGCCCGCCACCCCGAGGTGCCCGCCACGCAACGCCCTGCCGCCGAGGCAGCGCGTGCTCGGTGAGTCCGGACGTGTGGCCACTGGCCGGGCGGCGGGGCCGCTCAGACGGCGGCGCCCCGGTGACGGGCAGGTCGCGCCGGTCACGTACGATGCGCGATCGCTGAGCAGCCAGGCTGCCGGTCGTTCCGGACCGTTCCCGGCCGCGCATCCGAACGCCGCCTTGAGCGCTGGTGTCAGGCGATCGGAATGCGGACGGTGTTCCATGACATGGTGGGCAGATCGACGAGCAGTTTGCGGCCATGGATCTGCGTCTGCTGGCCGGATCTCGGCGTTATGCGATCCGGCGCGTCGACAGTGTTGGCGGCGAGCGGATCGGCATCGGTCACGTACGAGTGCTGTGCGGGTCCGGTCGCCGAGAAGTCGCCGAGGTCGACGGTTAGCGCCAGTGGGCTATCGGTGGAGCGGTTCACTGCGAAGAGCGTCAGCCAGCCGTCGTGGCCGTCCACAGCGGCGGCGTGCAGCAGGTCGACCGGGCCGAAGCGGTCCGTGTCCGCTTGAGGTGACGTGATGGCCAGCCGCAGTCCCGTACCGTGACCGTACCGGGCCGCCTGGGCGAACGGGTGGAAGATGGTCTGCCGCCAAGCGGGCCCGGCCGGCTCGGTCATGATCGGCGCGATCACGTTGACGAGCTGGGCCAGGCAGCCGGCGCCTACCCGGTCGCAGTGGCGCAGCAGGGTGATCAGCAAGCTGCCGACCACCACCGCGTCCGCGGCGGTGTAGACGTCTTCCAGCAGCCGCGGCGCCTCCCTCCACTCCCCCATGTCCTGGGACACCTTCGACATCGACCAGACGTTCCACTCATCGAGTGACAACCGCAGTGTCTTGCTGGAGCGCGTACGCGCCTTCACCGCGTCGCACAGGGCGATGACGGAGCCGATGTACGCCTCCAAGTCCTGTGCACTGGCGAGGAACGACGCGAGATCGTACGCGTTCGGGTCGTAGTAGCAGTGCAGGCTGATGTAGTCCACGACGTCGTAGGCGTGGCTCAGGACGGTCGTCTCCCATTCACCGAAAGTCGGCATGCTCGAATGTGAGCTGCCGCATGCCACCAGTTCGACGTCTGGCTGGATCATCCGCATGAGGCGAGCGGTCTCGGCGGCCAAGCGGCCGTACTCGTCGGCGGTCTTGTGGCCCATCTGCCACGGTCCGTCCATCTCGTTGCCCAGGCACCACAGGCGGATGCCGAAGGGATCGGCGTTTCCGTGCTCGCGCCGCAGATCGGACAGTGCCGTATCGGCGGGGTGGTTGGCGTACTCGATCAGCTCGGCGGCCTCGGCCATGCCGCGCGTGCCGAGGTTGACCGCCATCATCGGTTCCACGCCGGCGGCCTGAGTGAACGAGATGAACTCCGCCAACCCGAACCGGTTGGTCTCGATGGTTCGCCAGGCCGGGTCGAGCCGGCGCGGCCGGGCGTGGGCCGGCCCGACGGAGTCCTCCCATCGGTAGCCGGAGACGAAGTTCCCGCCGGGATAGCGCACCACGGTGACACCGAGTTCGCGAATGAGGGCGAGTACGTCGGTCCGCAGACCGTCAGCGTCGGCCGCCGGATGGCCAGGTTCGTAGATGCCCGTGTACACGCAACGGCCGAGATGCTCCACAAAGGACCCGAACAGCCGGCGGTCTACCTCGCCGATCGTGAAGTGCGAGTCCAGATGGATGCTTGCCGTGATGTTCACTGCCACCCCATGTACGTCTAGCCGATCCTGCGCCACCTCGATCGTTGCGCATCCTATCCGCTGCGGATAGCGGTCCCGGCGATGCGCAGGTACGAGTGGCGAAGGTAGCAGCCGTCGGCGAGCCCCTTGACGATCGTGAACGTGGCGCGTTGGCGGACCGGCGTTCCGGTCGGTACGCCTCGTCGAGGATCGCTTCCCGCAGCTGCCTACATCGATGCGATCAGCCGGTCCACCCGCTCGTCGTGGGCCCGGAACGGATCCTTGCACAGCACCGTGCGCTGGGCCTGATCGTTCAGCTTCAAGTGCACCCAGTCCACGGTGAAATCCCGACGCTTCTCC
>Ga0114129_10002658_pt1 | contig 24876 bp, 18 predicted proteins | sample RhiMetdeltSRZDD1_FD_80071 | JGI IMG/M metagenome (GOLD analysis project Ga0114129, IMG submission 80071) | Populus rhizosphere microbial communities from Tennessee, USA - Rhizosphere MetaG P. deltoides SRZDD1 (version 2) (version 2) | ecosystem: Host-associated > Plants > Roots > Rhizosphere >...
TCCCGTTTGCGTGGTGGATTCTTCTGTGGATGTTTCCGCCGGAGCTCGATCGACTACCGATCAGTGACGATGCGATTCGCGATCGTCTGCGCGACCTTGGCCCGCTGCGCCCCGCGGAGCGGCGCACGCTCCTGGTCTTCGCGACCGTCGTCGCGCTGTGGCTGTTTACGCCGCTTCCGGTCGAAGCTGTGGGACTGGGTGGGGGCGTCGCGCTCTTTGTTCCGGGGCTTCGCGTGCTGTCGTGGAAGGAAGCCGAGGCGCAAGTCGAGTGGGGCGGCGTGATGTTGATCGTCGCAGGGCTGTCACTCGGCCTCGTGGTCTTCGAGAGCGGCGCCGCGCGGTGGCTGGCGTGGGTGCTGCTCGGTCAGATTACATCCGTGCCCGACGCGCTTCGCCCCTTCGTGATCGTGCTCGCTGTCGCCGGGCTGCACATGCTGTTCTCGAGCAACACGGTGACCGCGACGATCATCATTCCCATCCTCGTGGCGCTCGCCACCGACCTGCACCTCGATCCATGGGCAACCGTCGCGCCAGCCGCGTTCACTTCGTCGCTCGCCTTCATCCTCGTCAGCGAAGGGCCGACAACCATCATTCCGTACGCGTCGGGCTATTTTTCGATTCGTGATCTGGCGAAGGCAGGAATTCTGATGACCATTGCCGCGGCGGCATGTGTCGCAGCGACGCACTATGTCGAGCGCGCGCTATCCCTTGATCTGGGTGCGATGCATGATGCGCCTGGATCCCGGATCGAACGCGTCGCGGCGGTGCATGACGCAGCGGTTGTCCCACAGCACGAGATCGCCGGCGCGCCATTGGTGACGCCAGGTCAGCGCGTCAGCGGTTGCCGCCTCCCAGATGCGGTCGAGCAGCGCGCTGGACTCGTCGAGCGGCAATCCCTCGAGCCACGCGTTGCGGCGTCGTCCGAGATACAGATGCCGCCGGCCCGTCTCCGGATGCACACAGACGAGCGGGTGGAATGTTCCAGGGGCGGTGCGGGGATCGTCGGTCGGTGTAACGCCGGCGCGGACATATCCCCCACTGTTGTACGTCCCGTCATGCTTGACGCGCAGTGCGAGCGCGCTCGCGTGCAGATCCTCGGGAAGCGCGTCCCACGCGCCGTACATCGTGCAGAAGCTCGTGTCGCCGCCCGCCGGTGGAACTTCGAGCGCATAGAGCGCGCTCGCTTTGGGTGGCGCGGGCAGGTAGGACATATCCGTATGCCAGACGGCTTCGCCGGCGCCGAGGCTGCCGATGGCGACACCGTTTTCGATCACGTTCGACACGACGTAAATCTCGGGATGGCCTTCGACGAACCGGCGGCCGTTCTCCTGGATCGGCGCTTGGTCGAGCGACCCGAACCGGCGGCTGAAGGCGATCAGGTCGGCGTCGCCGAGCTGCTGGTCGCGGAAGAGCAGCACCGAGTGCTCGAGCCAGGCCCGATAAATCTCCGCAAAGGTCGCGTCATTTATCGACCGCAGATCGACACCCCGTACTTCGGCACCGAGCGCCGCGGTCGCGGGAACAACCTCCAATGCCGCGCGGCGCGGACCCTTCGGGTCCGCGATCAGATCTCGTACGGGCATGTCGAGTACGGCAAGATACCAGATTCACACTCGTCGGTGGAGCAGGCCTAGGTTATGGACTCGCAAGTCATCGCCCTCGTCGGCATCACGTTCTTTGCGGCAACCGTCAACGGTGCGCTCGGATACGGATTCTCGTCGCTCACCGTTCCCGTCGCGCTGCTGTTCTTGACGAACCGGGTTCTCAACCCGGCCCTTGTTCCGATTGAAGTGGTGCTGAACGCCTACGTGCTCTGGGTCAATCGCGGATCAGTAGGTGTCGTGTGGCGTCGTGTGCTGCCGATCGTCATCGCGCTCGCTCCGGGTGTGGTCATCGGGACAATCCTCGTTTCGATGGTGCATTCCGACTGGCTGAAATTCATCACATATGTGACGCTCCTTCCGCTCATCCTTCTGCAGGCTGCCGGATTCCGGCGGCCGCTTCAATCGGAACGCGCGGCCGGATACGCCTTCGGCGGCGGGCTCGGCGTCTTGTATTCGATGACGACGATCTCGGGGCCGCCCCTCGCGGTCGCGTTGAGCAACCAGGGGCTCGCGAAGCAGGAGTTTCGTGCCGCGCTCGGCGTCATCCGCCTGGCCGAATCGAGCATGACCGCGGTTGCCTACGCCTATGCGGGCCTTTACTCAGCGAGCAGCATGGCGTTGATTCCGCAAATTATCCCGAGCCTCGCGATTGGTGTCCCGCTCGGCGCGAAGCTGATTCGTCACATCCGGCCGGAAACCTTCCGCCGCATTTGTATGAGCTTCGATGCGTGGGTCGTCGCATTCGGTCTTGCGGGATTGATCCGCACGCTCCGCCTCGGAGGCACAGGCGCGTCGTATGTCGAGTTCCTCTCTGTGGTGGCGTTCGACGTGTGGCTCCTGTACCGCTTCTTTTATGGGACGGCCGGAACGGTACCGCGATCCGGGCTGGTCTCTCCAGAGGTGACGGTTCGCCAATGACGTCTCCCACCGAATGGCGCTACTTGTAGTGCCACGTCAATGTGGCGTCGATGCGGCGGGCGGGCATCCGATAGAACTGACCTTCGCCGAGTTCGCTGATCTGAACGGCATCGCGCCGATCGCCGAGATTTGACCCGAGGACCGACGCGGTGAACCTGGCGAAGCGGTAGCCGAGGGACGCGTCGACGATCGCGTAGGCGGGCGAATCGAAGGTGTTCAGGCTGTTCAAGAAGTGTCGTCCGATCCAGTTGGACGTGATCGAGCCACGCCATCCCCGATCCGGCGCATAGAGAAGTCCGCCGCCGACCCGCACCGACGGCGTCAGGACCTGGCGATGGCCCGCCAGCTGTGTGGGCGTGCCGTCGATGTTTGTGACGTAGTCACTGTAGCGTGCATCGCTCCAGCCGAGGTTGGCTTTGACCGTGAGACCCGCGACCGGCCGCAGCGCGCCTTCCACGTCGAGCCCTTTGTAGCGCTGTCGGCCAATCGAGCGCAGCACCGCAACGCCATTTGCGTTCGCTTGAATCGGCTGGTTGTAGAAGTCGACGAAAAACCCGTCTACGTCGAAGCCAGCGATGCCACCTGGAGCGTCGGCTTTCAGGCCGACAATCACGCTTCGCTGGGTTTCGGGTTTCAGCAGGCCGCCTCCTTCAGGCTGCGCCTCAGGGTTCGGCCCGAACTCGATTTGCGCCGGCTGGAACGTATAGCCGACGCTGCCGTGCAGCGTGACGAGGCTGATCGGCGCTCCGGTAGCCTGCCATACCCGCCACGCCGCGCCAACAGAGCCGGTGAGCCGATCGACATCCTGCGTGGCCGTCGTACCTGTCCAGACCCCTCTACTGTTTATCCGGACCTCATCGCGGGTCTCGTGCGTGGTGTTCCATCGCAGGCCGCCAAGCAGACTCGTCCTCGGTGTCAGCGGATAGTGGCCTTGCGCGTACAGGCCGATGAAGCGGCGACGGTCGTTGAATCCGACTGTGCCTCTCGGAGCAACAGTCTCGGTGCTCGCCACCTGGCTGACGCCGTCCAGCGGGAGACGTTGGCCGTAGCGGAGACTGTCCGCGTTCGCGCGACCGGTGAGCAGGTTGACGCCCGTGGTGAGGTCCACGCGTTTGAACAGCCTCGTCGTGACGTTGCTGTCGGCGAACAACTCCTTGAAGACAAGAGACTGCTTGAACGATTCGAAATCCGCGCTGGTCATTGCCGTCCAGGGCTGCGGCGTATCTTCGAGGTCGACGAAGCCGCGCACGCTGTCGTTCTGTGTCTGCGTGTAGGCGACCGTGCTGCCCCACCGGCCGAACGAGAGCGGCATGTCGTAGTCCAGAATGGCCTTGTACCGATCGGTGTCAAGCCGCGCGTCGACAGGATTCTGGTTGTAATCCACCGGGAGCAGTGCTGAGAACTGGCCGGTCATTTCGTCGATCGGCGCCGGACTATTCGGATGCTGACGCAGCGCCAGCAAATCCACGTCGGCCCGAAGGTTTCCGCGACCGAGCTTTGTGCCCAGCCGCCAGATCGCCTGAACACGACCGAAGTCCGCGCGTGGGTCGGAGAGGTTGTTCTTGTTCACCTCTGCGCTGACCGACTGCCGGACATTGCCGTCCGACAGGACGAACGCGCCGCCCACACCAGATGATTGATAGCTTCCCACGCGGACGCCGGCGACGCTGTCGGCGCTGCCGGCGGCGTAGTGAAGCACATTGAGCGTCCCGGCGAACGCAGTCGTGCCGAAGTACACGGGCGCTGCGCCCCGCAGCACCTCGATGCGCTCGACGTTGTTGAGGCTGATCGCTTCAATCTGTGGAATGAACGCGCCACCTGCCGGGATGCCGTCGATGAGCAGCAGGAGGTCGTCCACCTCGCGGACGCCCAGCAGGCCGGGGACGGCTCCCGCCGGTCCGGCATCGCCGCCAGGTGCGACGCTGACGCCGCCGAGCAGTGCGAGCGCGGTTCGCAGATCGGTGGCCCCGCGTGCGCGCAGCTCCTCCCCGGTCACGACGCTAATCGCCCCTGGCACCTCCGCGACCGGTTCCCCGAAGCGCGTGGCGGTCACCTGAACGGTGTCCTGGAACGTGGGCGGACTTTGGGGCGTCGCCGGCGGCGTCTGTGCGGTGGTGACGGTTGAGATCGAGATGGCGATGAAGGTGGCGGCGGCAGTCTTGTTGATGTCGATGATCATGGTGACGGGACGGTAAGCGACGCACATCAACCGAATGCAACGCCGCCATCAACATCTGTGAACATTCGATCCTGGTTGAGGTCCGCAATGTGCTGGCGTCCGACCTATCTGGCGCGAACGTTACGGAATGTTTGCGCGCTCGTGACCAGTCTTTCGGTTCACCGTTACGCCGCGTTTCTATAGTTCGCGTTCTCACGTCCAAGCCTCGTCGATTCCTCCGACGCGCGCGGCCGTAAGGAGCTCTTCATGACACAACGAACACTTATTGCCCCATTCGTCTTCGCGGCAACGATTGCCGGTCTCGCGTGTTGGGCCGTAACCCGGGCCACGCCTGTTTCTGCAGGTCAGGACGGTGGTGCCGGTGGTTCGAAAGCGATTGAGTTCAACGCGCCTGCGGGCGAGCTGCCGGCGACACGGCACATCAACATCGACGGCTACGACGCGGCGGTGCTGCCCAACGGACGGCTGATCACGCCGGCTGGTCGCGAGATCGCGGTCAACGCGCCCAAACCACTCGGGCTGGCGGTCTCGCCGAACGGCGCCATGCTCGCCACCGTCAACAGCGGCCTTTCGCCGTTTTCGGTTTCGCTGATCAAGAACATCAATTCGAACGCGCCGACGACTTCCGTCGTGCAACTCTCCTCAGCGTTCATGGGCGTGGCCTTCTCGCCGGATTCGACACGCTTCTACGCGGCCGGCGGCGAGAACGGCATGATCTGGGTCGGCGACACCGCCTCCGCGAAGGTGATCGGCACCGTCAACCTTAACGGTGCCGCGCACCCGTTCGGGGCGCCGATGAATCCGGCCGCGAATCCGTCAGGTCGATTCAAGGGCACCTTTCCGGGCAACCTGACGCTGGGCGGCCCGAATGGACGCTACCTGTATGTCGTCGACCAGGGCAGCTTCAACGTCTTTGTCATCGACACAACGATGATCGCCACCGGCGTCAACGCCAGCGGATTCATCGTCGAACCGAACAACTTCGCGGCGGTCGTCGGGCATGTGAAAGCCGGACGCTATCCGTATGGCATCGCGGCGGTTGGCGGGCGGCTGTTGGTCGCTAATGTCGGCATCTTCCAGTACTCGCACCTCACGCCGAAGAATCCGACCGGCAGTTCGAATCACGACTATCCCCTCGGCTATCCCGGCACGACGTGGCCCAATGACATGGAGCACGACAAGACGATCAAGATCAAAAAGGTGGATCCGCGCAATCTGTCGCCCACGCTTCGCGACCCTGAAGGCATTCGGGTCGGCTACATCGATCAGGACATCGACTACACGATTCCTGGTCTCGGCAGCCCGAACGTGCAGGAGTCGTCGTCAGTCTACGTGTTCAACCTTGCGTCGCCGACCTCGCCGTCGCCGCTGACGAGCGTCAAGACCGGTCCGCTTGTCGGCGAAATGGAGCAGGGGATCGCCAGCTACAGCGGCAGCCATCCCAATGCCGTGGCGGTCGGGCCGGATGGGATCTACGTGTCGAACGGCAACAACGACAGCATCTCGATCCTCGACCCGGACACGTACGAGGAAAAGCGGCGCGTCAGCCTGAGCGTGCTGAGCGGCGTGGACAAGCGCATCAAGGGCGTGCAACCCGTGTCAGTGGCATTGAGTCCCGATGCGAATTACCTCTACGTCGCCGAGGCCGGCATCAACGCGATTGCCGTGATTCGCCTCGAAGGACGCGGGAGCGCGAAAGTGCTCGGACACATTCCGACTGGTTGGTGGCCGAGCGCGGTGCTTGTAAGCGCGGACGGAAACACGCTGTACGTCGCCAACGGGAAGGGACGCGGCGCCGGCCCGAACAACAACTTCCCGCCGGACAATCTCGGATCGCCGAGGTCGGCCACGCAGGGAACGGTGAACATCATCGGGGTGCCGAACGAAGGCCAGCTCGAGGCCTACACCGAGCGCGTGATGAAGAACAACGGGTTCATCGGGCGGGAGCTGACGCAGAACGGCAGCGACAAGAAAACGAGCAACCCGATTCCGGGCAAGGCCGGCCAAGAGAGCACGGCCATCAAGCACATCATCTTCATCAACAAGGAAAACTCGACGCACGACCAGATGTTCGGCGACATCACGCTGACGCGCAAAGGTGCGCCTGTGAACGGCGAGCCGTCGTACTCGCTCGGCTACGACGCGAGCCCGAATCATCACGAGCTCGCGCTCGCGTTCACCATAGGCGACAACTTCTACCTCGAGCCGGCGGTTTCGTCGGACGGCCATCGCTGGCTGACGAACAGCTACCTGACGGAATTCGAGGAGTCGCACTGGCCGGCGTCCTACGGCGGACAGCGTCGCGATGCAGGCGACGATCCGAACGTGTACGGGCCGTATCCCGGGCGCCTCGGCTTCACCGATGCCGACGGCTCACCGGAGCCGCACGACTACAACCAGCACGGTGGCATCTACCTGCACCTCGCGCGGCATGGGAAGAGCTTGATCAACTTCGGAAACGGGTTCGAGTTCGCGCAGGTGGACGAGGATTTCGGCACCGAGCCAACTGGCATCCGTGAGCACGTCAACGTGCCGATGGAGAAGGTCGTCCGCGAGAACAGCGATCACATGTATCCGCAGTACAACACCGCCATTCCCGATGCACCGCTGTCCGAGGATCCGACGCGCTTCAACCGTTTCGGCCGCTTCAAGCAGGTGTTCGAGACCTACCTCGTCGATCGCGCAAAGGGCATCTGCAAGCTGCCGTCCTACGTCGATCTGTTCTACCCGAACGATCACGGCGGCGGTGCGTTCGATATCAACCCGAACGGCCCGGCCTGGTCCTACAAGCGTTTCGTGCAGGACAACGACGCCGCGCTCGGCAAGACCATAGAGCTGATCTCCAAGAGCCCGTGCTGGAAGGACACGGTGATCTTCGTCGTCGAGGACGACCCGCAGAACGGACTCGATCACGTCGATGGCTACCGCTCGGTGTTCCTCGCCATCGGTCCGTGGGTGAAGCGCGAGAACGTAATGAAGCAGCACATCAGCCTCGCGAGCATCTTCAAGACGGTGGACCTGATTCTCGGTCTGCCACCGCTCAACCAGTACGACGCGGCGGCGACCGATCTGCGGGAGCTGTTCACCGACAAGCCGGACTTTACTCCGTACAACTTCAAGAACATTCAGTACGCGACGAAGGTGTCGCCGGAATGGCTTGCGTTGAGCAGGGACATCGACTTCAGCCGGCCGGATGCCGACGAGGTGAAGCTGCGGGCGGCGATCCTGAAATCGGAAGGCCTGCCGCGGCAAGGCTTCTGACCTCGGTTTATTCGACGCCACGGGCTTGTTGAGGTTGGTGCCCGTGGCGTCTGACGCTCCGGGTCTACTCTGGTTAGGCGCCGTCCTTTCCGGGAGCACGCCATGGCCTACCAAGAGACCTTCATCCGGCGAGATCACCACCGGATCTATGTCCGAGACTACCCGGGAGAAGAACCGGCCATCATTCTGATGCACGGGTTCCCAGACAACCTGCACCTCTACGACCGTCTGTTTCCCTGTCTCTCACCGCCGCGTCGCATCATTGCTTTTGATTTTCTTGGATGGGGGGCGTCGGATAAACCTGCAGGCCATCCGTACACCACGTCCAATCAAGTCGATGACCTCGATGCCGTGATCAGCCAACTGCGGCTCGAGCAAATGATCCTTGTCGCGCACGACGCGTCTGGTCCACCAGCGATTGACTGGGCCCTGGACCAGTCCGAGCGCGTTGCAGGGTTGGTGTTGCTCAACACCTACTACTGCGCCATGCCGACGCTCCGCCCCCCCGAGGCCATCTGGTTGTTTTCGACACCTGTGATCAGGAACGTCGCACGGCCGGTGTCAGGGCTGTTCGGGCATTGGATATTCCGTCGCATGTATCAGTGGCAGGTTGGGAGATTTTTCAGAGACGCAGAGGTCAGAGATCAATTCTTGCCATTGCTGTATCGCCAGTTCGATGCCACGCCAAGCGCTCGACCTGCCTTCTTCCGGTTGAACGAAGACTTACTGCCGACAATCAGAGCCGGCACGAAGATGATTCCAAAGCTTCGAGAGTTCCGACGGCCGGTCCGGATCATCTTTGGCGATGCCGATCCGTACTTGAACAAAGGCGTCGCTCAAAGCTTCAATGAACTGTTTCCAGGTTCTGAGTTATTCCTGGTGCCAGGCGCTCGACACTTCGTTCAGATGGATGAGCCCGAGCACGTCGCGCGGCTCATTCTTGCGATGCCGCGAACAGGTAGCGCGTAGGTGAGCACTCAACGCCGAACGCTCAGAAGAAACGGAGACCTGGCACGAAGCCGCGTGCGGGTATCTCCTGGTTCAGCAATCGTGACGGTCAGCGGCGTAGAAGCATCGTTGACGAACGTCATCGGCTCCCCGATCTCTTGGAACATTGGGTCGGTCGCGAAGTGGTCACCAGTCCAGCCGCGTCCAGCCGCGACCCGAATCCCATGGGCACCCGGTGCGATATCCAGCATTTGCAACCTTTCGCCAGCCCGAATGTACACGGCACGTGTCTGAATCCCCGCGTCGACAAAGACGACCACCGCATCACGGCCGTCGGCATTCAGCACGATCAACGAGCCAGCGCCCGCCAATGGTGCGGCGAGTAGGTCCGTGCCCGATATCGGGCGAGGTACGGTCGCCGCTTGCGACGGGCGGACGATCATCAGAATGAAGCCGACGATGGCGGCGCCAGTGAGGAGGCCGGTGACGACGAGCAGCATCAGGGACCAGCGTGCCGTCGCCGATTGTTCCTTCGAGCGCGGTATCGATTCATCCGTCGAGCGCAGCGTGGAGTGATCCGCCGAGCGTGGTGGCGAGGCCTGCGTCGGTGATGCGCGCCGAGGCGGAGTCGTGTACCGTGGCGGTTCAACGCTCTCGGCGCGCGCCTGGAGCACGGCGTAGGCACAATTGATCTCTTGCAGCCGTCGATCTGCCTTTGCGCGCAGGTCCGGGTCGTGGGCGAACCGGTCCGGATGCCACACCTTCACCAGCTCGCGGTACGTCGCCCGCACTTCTTCCGGCGTGCGCCGGTCACCAAGTTGAAAGATCCGGAGCGCCTCTGTGCGTGTCATCGCCTTGCAAGTGTCAGGCACCCGGCGATCCAATCCATGTTGATCGGTATGCCCGCGACGTAGGTGAGGATCGTGACGATCAGTTGACCGCGACTTTCGACAACAGCGCGCGGTCGGTCAGTAACCTGCCCGCACCGAGGACGACGGTTGCCAGCGGATCTTTGGCTTTCACCACGGGGAGACCCGTCTCCTTGTGCAGGTGTTCGTCGAGCCTTCGCAGGAACGCTCCTCCGCCAGTCAGCACGACACCGCGCCCATGGATGTCGCCACAGAGCTCGGGCGGCACGCGTTCGAGTGCTTCACGAACGGCCTTGACGATGGCCCGAATCGGATCGGCCAACGCCTCCCGCACCTCTCCGTCAGTGATCATGACCGTGCGAGGCATACCTTCAGAGAGATGGCGACCCTTCACTTCCATCTGCAACGGCTTCTCGAGCGGTGCGGCTGATCCGATTTCGCATTTGATCCGCTCGGCTGTCGCATGACCGATCAGCAGATTGTGCTGCCGTTTCAGATGCGAAATGATCGCTTCGTCCATATCGCCGCCCGCCAGCCGTAACGAGCTCGCGTACACGACGCCAGCCAGGGAGACCACGGCGATGTCCGTCGTTCCACCTCCGATATCGATGATCATGTTTCCCGTGGGCTCGGTCACAGGGAGGCCTGCGCCGATTGCCGCGGCCATCGGCTCATCGACGAGGCACACGTCACGGACCCGCATTCGATTCACACTGTCCTTGACGGCACGGCGTTCCACCTGTGTGCTCGCGGCGGGGACGCCGATGACGATGCGAGCTCGCGCATAGCTGCGCCCCCTCGCTTTGCGCACGAAGAGCGCGAGCATCTTTTCGACCGCCTCGAAATCGGCGATCACCCCGTTCCGCACGGGCCAAATCGGAGTGATGTTCGCTGGAGTACGCCCGAACATGTCGCGCGCTTCGTTACCGACGGCTTCGACGCCGCCATTGACCTTATTGAAGGCAACGACCGAGGGTTCGTTCAGCGCGACGGCGCCGCGTGTGTAGATACACGTGTTCACCGTCCCGAGGTCGATGGCCATATCGCCGGCGGGCGAGAACATCCCCATGCCGCTGGGCCCTAAAACAATATCGATTCCACTCGACCGAACGGGCCTGAACCGTCACATTCCCTTATTTTCGAAAGGACGCACCCTCAGGTGCGAGCCTGACGCGGCCGCGGAACATACCGATTGCGCCGAAGTATCACGATTCTGAATTCACGCGCGCCACCCATCCGGGGCTTGCCGAAGAGCTGGACTGCTCATTTGCCGAACCCGGCGAAGCCGCGACCGGGCGACTTCATCAGCGGCTCGTGCCGGATGACCCTCGCGCCTGTTTGTCACGGCATCCGGTCAACGAGCACCGTTCTCGGGATGAGGGTGTCTGCATGGCCGATGGAGTTGGGCCCGAAACAAAGCGGTCAATCGGGATCGACTGGAGTGGGACTTGCGCTTCCGACCAATCGGGCGGTCATGCGGCGGAGCCCGTCAACGGGTGGGAACGGCTCAGGGAATTCGAATACGTCGATGCCGCCTTCGACAGCAACGCCACCTGAGTATCGGGAGGATTACATGGCATCCATCGTCGCTGAACTACGCAAGCTCGTATCTCCCGAGCTGATCTCCGAGGTGAGCCGCCAGATGCACGAACCAGATGACGCTGTGGCCAAGGCCTACGACGCGGCAATTCCGGCCTTTGCCGCAAGCATCGTGAACCGCAGCGATGATCACGGGTTCATGCACCGGCTCGTCGATCTCGCGACCACCGCTGCCGCCGATCCAGATCCGTTGCAGAGCGCGATGCGGCTGGCGTCCCTCCCTGCCGTTGACACGTCATCGGTAATGAACGGGTGGTTGGGGGGCCTGTTCGGCCAGAACCTTTCGGCCGTCGCCAATAGCCTCGGTCGGTACGCAGGTATCCGCCAATCCTCGGCCTCGTCACTGCTGTTGACGTGCGCACCTATCGTGCTCGGGTACCTCGGGCGGCTCATCCGGACGAATAACCTGAGCGCCACCGAGCTCGCAGAGCGAATGCGGCTCGAACGACCTCAGATCGCGTCGGCGCTGCCGGCTGGATTCGAACTGCCGGGAGGCGTTCGCACGCCGTACGAGACGTCGCGTGCGGTGGTAGACGAGGTGCGACCGCGGGAACGGCACGAGAGATGGTCGGTTCCGTTGGCTGCGTTGCTTGCGGCGGTCGGAATTGCCACGTTCTTCTGGTGGGCGAGAACGCCATCCACCCATCGCGAGCCGGCGCGGGCGAAGGTCGAACAGACGGCGCCGAACGCAGTCGGCACGGCGGGGACCTTCAATCAACCGCAGACGCGGGCGCTGCACGAAGCTCCCAACTTTGCGTTCCCCGCTGGAAGCAGTGAGGATCGCCTCGCGAACTATCTGGCATCCAGTGGAACCGGATCGATGGGCATCAACCTCGATCGCGTGGCGTTCGAGAGCGGATCGGCACGGCTGACGCCGGACTCGCAAGGACAGGTCAAGAACATTGCCACTGTCTTGCGAACGTACCCGAAAGCGACGGTGGTCGTCGCGGGGCACACTGATAACGCCGGCAGCGAACCAGCCAACCTCGCGCTGTCGCGAGCGCGCGCGGAAACCATCGCGGCGGAGCTGAGGAATGCTGGCGTCGCCGCGGATCGTATACGCGTGGAAGCCTATGGCAGTGAGAAGCCAGTGGCCGACAACGCGACCGAGGCGGGACGCGCGCAGAACCGCCGCGTCACGCTCGACGTGACGCGGTGAGACCCGCACGTAGGGGCCGGCTTCAGCCGGTCCCTCCCACATCCACGGTTCAAGGCGGCTTCGACCAGCGTGCGGATGCCCGGCGTGTGCTGATGAGAAGATCTGCCTGCGGCTGTTGCATGGTGACGACCGGTACGATGCTTTCCGAGGCCCTTTCGGCCGCCGCTTGCCGATCGAGGATCTCCTTCGCGCGCCGGCGCCACTCGGTCTCTGGCGGACGTGCGCGTTCGATCGCGGCCACGGCATCCAGACCGATCCCGGCAAGCGTGGCGATGTCCGCGGAAATCGGCAGTGCGACCTCGAGTTGCGGGTTGCCGTTCGCGATCGCCGCGAATCGATCGTGATTGTCGCGCCATGACATCAGTGTGGCTTCAGTGCGGCGGTCACGGAGCGGTCCCCTCGGACGAATCGGTTGGCGTCCAACTCGAACCGACGTGCAACGAGGCTGTCGGGCGACGCCGCGTCAGCCATGAAGAGGCCACCTCCCAAATGCTCAGAAAGACGACGCTCCGCGTGTCGTGCGACTTCAGGTGTGGCAGTACACGTACCCAAGGCGCGGGGAATTAACCGAGGGGTGATAGGCGAACTGGGATGGGATGTAGTCGGGAGCGTTTCTTGGCGCGCCCGGCAGAAACCGCTCAGTGATCGATGCACGAGGTTGAGAGCTCGAACAGCTCCGCGTTGCGGTACCAATCGGCGAATGAGCCGAAGTGCTTCATTTCGTGGCGCAACGCTATCCGTTGCAGCACCTCGGCCCGGCGAGATTGATCAATAGCCCATGGATGGACGACCACGTATCGGACACCAAGCGCACACAGCTCCGCGAGCGTGTCGTCGGACGGAAATCGCTCGAGCCGCGCGGCACGTTCCCAGAATGACGGCGGAAAATAGCCGCTGTAGCCGTTGATGAGCGGCCGCCAGTGCGTCGTCGACCAGAACGCAGAGTCGGGTTCAATGAACGCCAGGCTGTTTTTCGACGGCGTCGGGTATTCGAGAATGAGACCTGGCGGCAGTATCTTGATCATCTCGTAGACTGCTGGTGTCGCTCCCACGTACCAGAGTCGCTGCGGCGATCGGTACTCAACACACAGCGCGGCAATCACGACGGTCGTCAGAAGACGTTCGCGAGCCGTTCGACTCAAGCGCCATGCTGTCGTGTCGAACTTCAGCTGCAGCAGCCGCTCCCAGCCAAGCGTGGCGAGTGCGCCAATTCCTAGCAGGACGTAGGCGCCATACCGTGCCGGTGCTCGTAGCCCCTGCCAGGGTGGAAGCCAGCGGTAAAGATAGGGATAGAGCGTACCGTTGGTTCCCAGTGAGAACTCAAAGGCGAGCGCGGTGAACGCGACCGCCATCAGCACCGTGCGGCGACGGTGAGAAAATAGGCCGGCCACCGCAAGCACGATCGCGACGGCCCCTGGGAAGAGACGCCGCTCGAAGACCGCTGTGTCATTGGGCCGCGGCCTTCCGTACACGCGATTCTCGTCGGGAGTCGACATGTAGTCGGCCAGCGTCGCGCTGAACATCTGGACTTCCTGGATCTGCCGGCCGCCAACCCGCGCCCGCTGCTGCAGGTGAAGAGACGCGACGGGTGCGATCAGCACGCCCGCAAGGACACCGGTGAGAAGCGTCAGTCGTATAGTGCGCACCCGGTTCGGCATCACCGGGACGCACACCAGCCAGATCGCGCCAAGCAGCGGAAGGACGAATATTGCGTAGTAGATGCTCGTGAAGAATTGCAAAACGAGCGACCCTGCCAGCGCGAATGCAGCACGGAGCGATGGCCGTACGGCGATGAGCACCGTGCTGACGATCGCCCCGATGGACCCAACGAGCCATTGCAGCTCCAGATGAACGATGTGTTCAATGCGATACGGTGCGAGTGTAAAGATCGCGGCACCAACAAGAGCTGCCTCCGAAGGTAGCTGTAGCGCGCGGGCCGCTATGAACAGCGCGAGCCCCGACGCGATGAATCCACCTGCCAGCAGCAGGTGGTACACGACCACTTTGTTGACGCCGGCCCACAGGAACGGTGCGGCGATGCTGTCGAGCAGAAAAATCGTGTCCGAGAATGCGAAGGTGCCGGTTTCGGGATAGAAGATGTTGGCGTTCGCGATCGATACGTGGGTGCGGACGGCATGTGCGAACCACGAGAGCCGCCAGATGCTGAACATCGGGTCGACGATGTTCTCAGGGAGGCCTTTGGTGAAAGCGGTTGCGTACGGCCATGTCACGATGGCCAGCGCGATCCCTAACACGCTGGCCGCAAGCGCCGCTTCTCGCAGACGCCGTGGGATCATGGTTGAGTTCCTGCCCTGGGTAGCTCGCGTGCAGGAGGCGCCGACCCAAGGCGTTTCAGCGCCTCCACCCAATTACCGACGAGGACGATCTGAGCGGTGCCGCTAAAGTCTCTCTATGACCAAGGCAATCCCCTGCCCGACGCCGATGCACATCGTCGCAACACCGTAGCGCGCCTTGCGGCGGTGGAGCGCGTGCACGAGCGTCGTCATCATGCGCGATCCCGACGAGCCAAGCGCGTGGCCGAGCGCGATGGCGCCGCCGTAGATGTTGACGGCCGCCGGATCGAGCCGCAGATCGCGGATGCACGCGATCGATTGCGACGCGAACGCTTCATTCAACTCCCACAGATCGATCTGCTCGATCTTGAGTCCGGCTCGCTTCAAGGCCTTGCGAACTGCCGGCACCGGTCCGATTCCCATCACGGAGGGATCGACGCCGGCGACCGCAGATGTCACGATGCGCGCGAGCGGGGTCTGGCCGAATGCGGCGTCGCTGCCGACGAGGAGCAGCGCCGAGGCGCCGTCGTTGATGCCGCTCGCGCTGCCAGCGGTAACCGTACCGTCGCTTGCGAATGCCGGTTTCAGCGCTGCGAGTTTCTCGAGCGTGGCGTCAGGACGCGGGTGTTCGTCCTGCGACACGATCGCCACTGCGCCTTTGCCTCTGGAGACTTCAACGGGAACGATCTCGTCGTGGAAAATGCCTTCGCGGATGGCGCACGCAGCACGCCGCTGACTCTCCAGCGCGAATGCGTCCTGCTCTTCGCGGGTGACGCCGTATTCTTTCGCGACCTTCTCGGCCGTCATCCCAAGCGAAATCGTCCACTCCGGTTTCATCTTCGGATTGACGAACCGCCATCCGACGGTGGAATCGGCGATCGGCGGTACCTGGCGATTCCACGGCTCGCCGGACTTGAGCATCACGTACGGCGCGCGCGTCATGTTCTCGACGCCGCCGGCAACGAAGGCGCCCCCTTCGCCGGCTTTGATTGCCTGCGCGGCACTCGCAATCGCCTGCAGCCCCGAGCCGCAGAGCCGATTCACCGTTTGTCCAGGGACCTCGACCGGGAAGCCGGCAAGCAGTGCGGCCATCCGCGCCACGTTGCGGTTGTCCTCGCCCGCCTGGTTCGTGCAGCCGAGAATCACATCGTCGAGACGAGCGGGATCGAACGAGACCCGATCGACGGCGCCGCGCACCGCGATGGCGGCGAGATCGTCGGCACGAACGTCAGCGAGTGCGCCGCCCGCGCGGCCAACGGGCGTGCGAACGGCGGACACAATCAGAGCGTCAGGCATTCATTGGAGGATACTCGAAGGGGAGAGGGGTCGGCTGGCGGTTCGTAGAGGCGGACCTTAAGGTCCGCCTCTACCGAGGTCTTCTAGAACCCAAACTGAATCGCCAGATTCGCGGACGGGCCATTCAGACGATCGCGCAGCCAGTTGGCATTCGCGGTCTGCCGATACCCGGCGCCACAGCTCACACCGATGGCGTTCGTGATGCGAACCGAGACGTTGGCCTGCGGCTCGACGACAAAGAAATCATCGGTTGCCGCAAATCGCGCCCGGATCGTCTGTGCCGGCAGCTGTGGTATCGGCGCGCGCGGCTCCGTGACGCCGAATCGGATGTCGCCGCGGCCGGCGGGCGCGAGCGGAGTGATGCCGCGCAGCGGCGCGACATCGACGCCGAGCGTGGCGCGTCCAAAGCCGGCAAGGCCACGGCCGCCAAACCGGATGCGCCCGAACTCGCGTGATTGCCACCCAACCAGCGCACCACCGTACGTCATCTTGAAATCGCGCCCGTCGTTGGCGAGCCAGTAGACGGCGCCGCCAATCAGGAGCGTGTCGTCGAGCAGACGTCCGCCGTACACGCCGGCCAGCTCGCCGGTCCGATCGTCGAGGTCGGTGACTTTGAAGTCGGGCGCCACCACCCACGGATCATGAATCCGCTCGAGCACGAGCGGACCGTTGGTCGGCGCGGGCGGGTTCTGCGCATTCTGCGCCCACGCAGATGACGTGATGAACAGTGCTGCGACAAAAACAAAAAACGCCTTCACGTCCTGCCTCCTACAGATCCGAGTCGGAGTACGGTGATGACCCGACTCACATCAGCACTGCCGACGCGTGAGTCGGGTCATCACCGTACTCCGACTCGGTTTCATTGCCGCGACAAACTGATATTGACCGTCGACGTTTCGCCGGGCCTGACCGTAATGTCGGATTGATATGTGCGGTACCCCTCGCGGCGGGCCTCGACGTGATGAACGCCCGGCACCACCTGCACGACGAGTCGTTCGCTGTCCGTCGCACCCTGCCAGCGCTCACCATCGATGAAGACTTCCGCGTTTTCCGGCTGCACGCGAATCGATAGCGATCCCGAATCGGAGCGGTTGGCCTGGGGCGGATATGCGCCCTGTGGAGGCGGGTATGCGCCCTGCGGCGAAGGTGCGCCACCCGGCGGCGGTGGATATCGATTCGGCGGCCCGACCGGCGGTGCGCCGGGCGTGTTCTGCGGCGGCGGTGGTGGTTCTGCCGGACGCGGCTCGGCGATTTCGCCAGGACCCAGCGGAACCATCATGTAGCGCAACCTGAACGTGCCCGTCGGCTGGATGTAGACGCGCTGACGAACCGTCCTGTAGCCCTCACGATAGAGCGTGACGTCGTGCGCGCCCGGCTCGACGTGCAGCCGCTGGAACAGGCCGTCGAAGTCGTCCGCCGTCCCGGCGTAGTAGTTGTCGACAAATATCTCGGTGTCGCGCGGTGTGACCTGGACACGCAACGACGCGCCATCGAAGCCCCCGTAGCCGTAGCCGACCGGCGCGTACGGATACCAATAGAACGGCCGGTAGAAATACGACCCGTAGAAAAAGGAGCCGTAGAACGGGGCGAAATAGTAGGGGTAGTACGGACGGTAGAACGCGCGGTAATAGAACGGCCGGTAGTAATACGGCTTGCCGACGACCGATACGCGCGTACGCGGGGTCGCGATCCCTACGCCCCCACCGATACGAACCTGAGCGTCGGAGCGACCCGCCCACAGCATGCTTGCCGCAAGCGCGGCGGCAAGGGGAATAAACGTGACCTTCACGAAACTCCCTCCATTGGCTTCAGGCGCAGCGCGAACGCGACCCTGCCTCGCCAAAGCGCGGCAGCCGCATCGCGCGAAGGCGGGAGGCAACGGCTGTGCCGTTGACGATGCGCGGAATGTTTGCAGAAATCAGTTCACGCCGCGTCTGATTCGTCGTCCTGTGATGACAGGTCACTGTCCGCCGCAACGGGCGGCCACTTGCGTTCGGTAGCAGGCAGCAGGATATCGAAGACGGCGCCCCCTTCGTTGTGCGCCGAGACCGTCCCGCCGTGCCGCTCGACAATGGCCTTTACGATCGAGAGCCCGAGGCCGCTGCCCCCAAACGCCTTCCGCGACGCATCCGCCTTGTAGAACCGGTCGAAGATAAGCGGCAGATGCTCGGGAGGAATTCCGGCGCCGCTGTCGCGAACGCGGAGCCTGAGCTGGTCGCCAACCACATCCGCTGACATCACAATCTCACCGCCGTCCGGCGTGTGGCGCAGCGCGTTGGCGGCGAGGTTCTGCAGCGCCTGCTCCAAGCGGTCGGGATCGCCGATGACTGTTTCGGCGCCATGCCCGATGTTGGCCGCCAGCGTGACGCGTCGTGCCGTCAGCTCGCGCTCGTGGCGTGAGTGCACACGCTCGAAGAGCGCCTGCACCGGAACTTCCTCGCGCCGCAGCGTCCCGCCGCCCCCTTCGAGCCGTGCCAGGTCCAGCAGGTCCCCAATGATCCGTTCGAGCCGGTGAGTTTCGTCGTCGATGATGTGCAGATACCGTTCGCGCGTCTGCTCATCGAGATCGAGCTCCTTCATCGTGAGCGTCTCGATGTAGCCGCGCATCGCGGTCAGCGGCGTCATCAGCTCGTGCGACACGTCCGCAAGCAGCTGTCGCCGCGCTTTGTCGGACAATTCGAGCGCATGCGCCCGGCTGGCGAGCTCGTCCCCCATCTGGTTGAACGATCTCGCGAGCGCTGCAACTTCGTCGCCGCCGCGGTCCGGCGCACGCGCGGTCATGTCGCCGGCGCCGAACCTGACCGTCGCCTCCTGCAATTGCTTCAGACGGCGACGTGTGGGGCCGAACACGAACAACGCGATCAGCGCCGAGCCGACGATGAGCACGGAACCGGCGACGAGCGCCATGGTCGGCGCCATCTCGCGGACGATCATGCCAATTGGCGGACGCCCGAGCAGGACTGCTACCGTGCCGACCGGCTCGCCATCGACGAACACCGCGGCGAATTCACCGAGACGGAACGGCGGTGGGCCTCCCGGCGTGAAGCGGTCGTCGTCGGTCGGCCGCGGAACGAACACCCGTCCGCGCGCAGGGAGCTCGCCCCGCAACATCTCGCGCCGGAGTGCGAGGCGAACGTCATCCGGAATTGCGCTCGGATGGTTGGACACCTCGCGTCCGTCAACCATCAGCACGATGAACGGCTGAAAGACTTTTGAATACTGGTCCCGGACGTAATCGCTGACGTCGAGCGACGGATCGGCGTTGAGAGCGGAGCTCAGGTCGGAGGCGACGAGGACCGCCAGTCGTCTGGGAGAAGGCGCCGGCATCGAGCCGGCAATGCGATCGGTCGTGTAGATGAACAGCGCGCTCTGGGCGACGAGCATCAACGCGAGAAAGGCGACCAGACCGACTGCGATACGCCAGTAGAGACTGCGATACCAGGCGGTGCTTGCCCCGAGCGGAGTCGAAGGGTTAGACATCTGCCGCCTTATATCCGGTGCCCCATACGGTGAGAATCACTTCGGGTTCCGCGGGATTCCGTTCGATCTTTTTCCGGAGCCGTTTGATCAAGGTGTCCACGCTGCGCACGGTCACGAAAGTCTGGTCCTTCCAGACCCGGCTGAGGAGTGCTTCCCGGCTGAAGACGATGCCCGGGCTGGAAAGGAGCACGTAGAGAAGCTGAAATTCGTTCGAGGTAAGCTCAACGTCCCCATTGCCGACGCGAACGCGCCGGCGCGCTGGATCCATTTCGATGTGGTTGTAGCTGATCGGCTTGGCGGCTTCCTTCGTCGTGGTTACGAGGGGCCGTGGACCACGGCGAAGCAGCGCGCGTACACGCGCCACCAATTCCCGCACACCGAACGGTTTGGTGAGGTAATCGTCCGCGCCGCTCTCGAGCCCGACCACCTTGTCCGACTCTTCGCGTCGTGCGGTCAGCATCAGCACGGGTACGTCAGGATTCTCGGAGTCGCGGCGGATCGCCTTGCAGACAGTGACGCCATCGAGGCCGGGCAGCATCACGTCGAGGATGAGGAGATCGAAGTGCCGGCTGCGCGCCATCTTCAGCGCGGCCTCTCCGTCGCCGCACTGAACGCACTCATAGTTCTCGAGACCGAGATGCAAACAGACGAGCTCGCGGATGTTCGGTTCGTCCTCTACGACGAGTACGCTGGGGCGAGGTGAGGTCGCGGTTTCCAACGCCTCAGTGTAGCCCTCCTCGAGTGGCATACCCCTGTATTCCATCCCGCCGTGGTGATCCCGCGTTGACGCATCTGTGAAGAAACGGTGACGAGCTGCTGTCGCCTTCGGGCGTCATCGGCGCGAGGCGCGGCCATAGAGCGGCCATAGAAATGTCACTAGCCGGACACCGCCGAGCCATGGCGATCCGGTCCAATCAGTGCAAATGAGACGCTCCATGCCGAAGCGACTACTGATCCTGACGATCGTTACCGCGGTTCTGGCCGGCGGCGGCTATTACTACTACCGGACCCACAACGCCGCGAAGGTGCCGACGCCAGTCACCGCGGAGGTGACCCGAGGCAACGTGATCGCCAAAGTGGACGCCACGGGGACGTTGGCGCCGGTCACGACGGTGCAGGTCGGCAGCCAGGTGTCGGGAACCGTGAAGGCGCTGTTTGTCGACTACAACGCGCACGTGCAGAAGAATCAGGTGATCGCCGAGCTGGATCCCTCGCTCTTCCAGACGCAGGTCGATCAGGCGCGGGCGACCCTGATCAAGTCCCAGTCGGATGTGGATCGAGCGAAAGTCGAACTCGACGACAGCAGCTCGAAGTCCCGACGGGCTCAGGAGCTGTCGGACCAGAAGCTAATTTCGCGGAACGATCTCGAAACCGCGCAGTCCACAGCCATGCAGGCCGAGGCCGCGCTCAAGTCTGCAGAAGCGCAGGTCACGCAGGCACGGGCGTCGCTGGGTCAGGCAGAGGTCAATCTTCAGCACACCATCATCCGCTCGCCGATTGACGGCACGGTGATCTCGCGCAGCGTGGACGTCGGCCAGACGGTGGCGGCCAGTATGTCGGCGCCGACGCTATACGTCATCGCGCAGGACCTGACCCACATGCAGGTCAGCGCGAGCATCGACGAATCCGACATCGGGCGAATTCAGACCGGTCAGCTGGTGACGTTCCGCGTGGACGCCTATCCACAGCAGACCTTCCGCGGCACGGTCAAGCAGGTACGGCTCGACGCCAAAACGGACCAGAACGTCGTTAGCTACACGACGATGATCGACGTTCCGAACGAGGATCTGCGGCTCAAACCGGGGATGACCGCGAACGTCACCGTGCAGATTGCCGCCAATGAAGACGTGTTGCGCGTACCGAATTCGGCGCTGCGGTTTGCGCCGACGCAGGAGTTGTTTGCGGCACTTGGGCAGGAGGTGCCGCAGCAGCTGGCCGGTGGAGGTGGCGGACGCGGCGTCGCCGGCAGTGCCGGAACCGCGGGTCAAAGAGGCAACGGACCTGGAGCGCAGACGGGGGGACGCGAGCGCGTCGCGGAGCTGACGCCGGAGGAGCGCGCGCAGTTTGCCGCGCGCTTCACGCCCGAGCAGCGGGCACAGTTCCGTGCTCAGCGTGGTGGGGCCGGTGATCCACCTCCTGGCGGCGCAGTTGGCGGATTCGGACGTGTGTGGGCGCTGCGCGACGGAAAGCTGCAGCTCCTTCGCGTGCGGACCGGCGTCACCGACGGCGCGATGACCGCGATTGTCGGCGGCGAGCTGAAGGAAGGCGATCGCGTGGTGACCGGCATCACCGAGCCTGGCGCGACGGCGACGTCGCAGACGGCCAATCCACTGCTGCCGTTTGGCCGTCGCGGCGGCGGAGCCGGAGCCGGAGCGCGCGGGGCGGGCGCGGGGCCGGCCGGCGGCGCGCGTGGCGGAGCCGGACGATGAGCACTCACGTGTCATCGTCCAGCTCCAGGACCCGTGGTGAATCAATCACCCGTGGCGCGGACCTTCATGGTCCGCGAAGTGTGATCGCTGTTCGCGACCTCACCAAGATCTACGACGTCGGCGAAGTGCAGGTCCCTGCGTTGCGAGGCGTCACACTTGACGTCGCGCCCGGCGAGTTCGTCGCGCTGACCGGTCCGTCAGGCTCGGGCAAGTCGACGTTCATGCATCTGGCCGGCTGCCTCGATCGTCCGACGAGCGGGCAGTACCTGCTCAACGGCCAGGATGTTTCGCGGCTGACCGCACGTGAGCTCGCGCGCGTCCGCAACACTGAGATTGGATTTGTGTTTCAGGGATTCAATCTCCTCGCCCGGACGTCTGCGCTCGAGAACGTGGAGCTGCCGCTGCTCTACAGCGGCAGCCTGTCAGCCGCGGAACGGCACGCGCGCGCCACCGAGGCGCTGACGGCCGTCGGCCTCGCGGATCGCATGGGCCATCATCCGAACCAGCTCTCGGGTGGCCAGCAGCAGCGCGTCGCCATCGCACGCGCGCTTGTGAACAGTCCATCGCTGCTGCTCGCCGACGAGCCGACCGGCAACCTCGACACGCGCACGAGCGTGGACGTGATGGACATTTTTCAGCGGCTGAACATCGAGCGCGGCATCACCATCGTGCTGGTCACGCATGAAGCCGACATCGCGGAATACGCCACGCGGGTCATCGCGTTTCGTGACGGCCTGGTACGCAGCGACGGCCCGGTGGTGCACCGCCGCAGTGCGGCCGCGGAGCTTGTGCGCCTTCGAAGCGAAGCGGACGTGGCCGTGCAGAGCGCGTAGCGCGTAGAGGTAGCGCGTAGAGGCGGACCTTTAGGTCCGCCTGGAAGGCAAAAGGTATGTCGATCTGGATGACGTTCATCGTGGCGCTGAAGGCGCTTCGCCGCAACGCGATGCGCACGTCGCTGACCGCGCTCGGCATGATCATCGGCGTCGCGGCCGTGATCGTAATGGTCGCGATCGGCACCGGCGCCAGCGCCTCGATTCAAAACCAGATCCGCAGCGCCGGCTCGAACATCGTCATGGTAAGCGCCGGGTCCGGCGGCTTCGGACCCGTGCGACAGGGACAAGGCGCGGTGACCACGCTGACCGCGGACGATGCGGATGCGATTCGGCGCGAAGTGCCAGGCATCCGGTATCTCTCGCCCGGCCTCAACACGCGGACGCAGGTCGTGGCGGCCACATCGAACTGGAACACGCAGATTCAGGGGACCGGGCCGGAGCTGGCCGCGATCCGCTCGTGGCCGACGCAGTTCGGCAGCTTCTTCACCGAGGATGACGTGACCGCCGCGCGCAAGGTCGCGGTGCTCGGCTCGGTCGTGCGCGATCAGTTGTTCGGCGTCGGTGCGGATGCGACCGGCGAGATCGTCCGCATCAAGAACCAGCCGTTCCAGGTGATCGGCGTGCTCACGAGCAAGGGGCAGGCGGCGATGGGGCAGGACCAGGACGACACCGTGCTGGTTCCTTACACGACCGTGCAGAAGAAGCTGATGGGCGTGCAGCACGTCACGACCATCACCGTGTCGGCAGAGAACGGTGTTCCGCTCGACACCGTGGTACAGCAGATTACGGACCTGCTGCACACCCGCCATCGGATTCAGCCGGGCGCCGACAATGACTACATGGTGCGGACGCTCGAGGAGATGGCAGGCGTGCTCACGTCCGCGACGCAGACGATGACGTATCTGCTGGCGGGAATTGCGGCGGTGTCGCTGATTGTCGGCGGCATCGGCATCATGAACATCATGCTCGTGTCGGTGACCGAGCGGACGCGCGAGATCGGGCTGCGGCTGGCTGTCGGCGCACGCGACCTCGACGTGCTGCTGCAGTTTCTCGTCGAATCGATCGTGCTGAGCCTGGCAGGCGGTGCGATCGGGATTGGTCTCGGCTTCGGTGTGTCGTTCGGCGTCCAGCGCGTGATGCAATGGTCCGCGGTGGTGACGCCATCGGCGGTGGCGATTTCGTTTGGCGTCGCGGCGGCGATCGGCGTGTTCTTCGGGTTCTATCCGGCGCGCAAGGCTGCGCAGCTGAACCCGATTGATGCGCTGCGGTACGAATAACGTTTGCGGGCTCCCGGCTGCAGGCTTCCGGCTGCCGGCGTTAAACCCGCCACCAAATTGTCAAAAACGTGAGACCAACTTTGAGCTCAGATGCCACGTCTGACTTAGTGTCCAGCAACGTAGGGGCCGGCTTTTAGCCGGCCCTATGGAGGCAACAACCCATGGATCGTGTTCAAAAAATTGTAGTGACGACGGGAATCGTTGCGATGCTCTCGGCCGGCGCCGTGTCGCTCTTCGCGCAGGCAGGGCCGGGGCGAGGCGCGGGGCCGTTCGGTCCCGGCGGTCGCGGTGGATTCGCGGCCGGCTTCGCGCTCGGTCAGCTCGATCTGAGCGACGCGCAGAAGCAGCAGGTGCGCGACATCATGCAGCGCGATCGCGAGCAGATGGGCTCGACGATGCAGCGCCTCAATCAGGCGATGCAGGCGCAGCACGCGGCGATTACTCAGGTGCCGGTGAACGAGCAGGCGGTGCGTGCGGCCGTAGCGCAGGTGGCAACGGTGCAGGCCGATCTGGCCGTGGCGCAGGCGCGAGTCCACGCCGACATCTGGAACATCCTGACGCCCGAGCAGCAAACGAAGGCGAAGGAGCTCGAGCAGCAGGCGCAGGCACGGGCGCGCGAGCGCCAGCAGCGGGCGCCGCGGGCGCCGAAGCAGCCGGTGTAGTAAGGGTCGGCAGTCAACAGGGGCGGGTGGAAGGATCCACCTGCCCCTTTTTTGTTTAACGTCGCTCA
>Ga0114129_10002661_pt1 | contig 24853 bp, 20 predicted proteins | sample RhiMetdeltSRZDD1_FD_80071 | JGI IMG/M metagenome (GOLD analysis project Ga0114129, IMG submission 80071) | Populus rhizosphere microbial communities from Tennessee, USA - Rhizosphere MetaG P. deltoides SRZDD1 (version 2) (version 2) | ecosystem: Host-associated > Plants > Roots > Rhizosphere >...
AACGCGCTCCGCTTGATCTTCGTCGTCGCGCTGAAGCCGGCGCGCTCCCCTCCCCAGGGATCCTTGCCCCGGCCCTCCCGGGTGACGTCGAGCGCCACTTCCTGCGTGATGCCGTGAATCGTCAGATCGCCGACGAGCCTGAACGTGTCTCCCGACGCCCGTTCCACGCGCGTGCTGCGGAAGCTGATCGTTGGAAACTTCTCGACATCGAAGAAGTCAGGGGAACGCAGGTGCGCGTCCCGCTGCGGCTCCCGCGTGTCGAGGCTGGCCGCGGCAATCGTGATGTCGACCTTGCCGCTCGTCAGGTCGCCGTCGTCCGCCTGGACGGCTCCTTTGACGTCCGTAAAGCGGCCCTTCACGGTCGAGATCATGAGGTGGCGCACGGCGAACTCGAAGTTGCTGTGCGATGGGTCGACGTTCCAGGTGGTCAGGACGGGTGCTTCTGAGACGCTCATCGAATCCTCCAAGGGTGAACTGAGTCCTAAAATAACTAATACTCTGTGACTATAGAATAGTAAGTTACTTGTGTCAAGTAAGGATTCGCGCTAGAATACAGGGCATGAGTCTGGGTCCCGCCCTCTGCGCGCGTTTTCACAAAGCAGTCGAGCTGGTGGGCCGCCGCTGGACGGGGGCTGTCATCCAGCTCCTCCTCCGCGGACGGATGCGCTATGCGGAGCTGCGGGACGCGATCCCGGACATCAGCGACCGGATGCTCTCGGAACGCCTGCGCGAGCTGGAATCTGAAGGGATCGTCGCGCGCATCGTCATTCCGGAGACGCCGGTGCACGTCGAATACGAGCTGACGCCGAAAGGGCGCGCGCTGGAGCACGCGCTTGCCGCGATCGGCAAATGGGCGGAGCGTTGGATCGAGGTTCCGCAGCAGAAGCCGGCAGCCGGATCTCGAGTCAACAAGGCGGGACGGAAATCGGCGTCCTGATTTCGCGAACTACTTCCCGGCAGCCTGCATCAGGTCGTCCAGCGTCCACTTCAACATCTCGCCGATTCTCTCCAGGGTGACGTCCGCCGGCGGAAGGCTCGTCACGCGCGGGTCTGTGATGTAGTGTCCCTGCCGCGGCCACACCGTCGTCACGCGAGCGCCCCAATGCTGTTTTATGGCGTGAAGCAGCCAGAGCTTGTCGTCGACGGCGATGTACCGCGCCGCCGGATATCGCTCTTCGACATCGTCGAGCTCGAGCTCCTTGTGGACGTAGATCAGGATGTGGCGATCCACGGTTTCGGAGAGGCCGGAGCGCTCGACCTTCCTTGGCTGAAACACGATGTCGCCGTCCGAGAGGATGACCGCCGGACCCCACGTCCGTGCGCGCTCGACGACGTCGAGCGATTCGGGGAACAGACGATTCGCGAACGGGTAATTCACGAGGAACGACGAGACGGCGAGCACGCGTGAATCCCGCGGATGCTGCGCGCGGTATCGCTGCAGCGCGCCGAGATAATCCGCGTACCCCAGCTCCCGCCGCAGCACTTCGAAGATCTGCCAGTACTCCTCCTGACGCTCGTGTCCGAGCTCACGATCCATGTAGCGCTTCAGATCGGCCGCGACGCGGTCGTTGTCCAGCAGCGTGTTGTCTACATCGAAGAGCGTCACAACTGAATGCATGCGCTGATTATGTCTCCGGACGACTCGTATGGTGCGACGGCGCGTCCCCGTCTGATAATCTGTCGTGATGGTCGTGACGATGAGGCTTCGAACAATTGCGGTGCTGGTCCTGTTGACGGTGGCACGACATGCGGAGGCACAGCTTCCAGGCATCCCCGTGAGCGCACCGCGGCAGTCCACGAGCGGTGATTCACGACAGGCGCCATCGAGCGGATCGCAGACGCAGGGCACGAATCCCTTCCTCGGCAGCGTGCCGGTGGGCACGCCGACGAACGAATCCATCCCGCTGTCGGTGAAGGATGCGGTCGATCGCGCGCTGAAGAACAATCTCGGCCTGCTGCTGCAGGAGGAGTCCGCGTCCTCGGCGCGAGGCGCGCGGTGGCGTGCGCTCGCCGAATTGCTGCCGGATCTGTCGGCCAGCCTGAGCGAGCGTCGACAGGTCCTGAACCTCGAAGCGTTTGGCTTTCCAGCGAAGCCCTCGATTGTCGGCCCGTTCAATGTTTTCGACGCGCGCGTCTTCGTCTCACAGCCGATCGTGGACGTCGGCGCCATGAACGGCGCTCGCGCGGCGAATCTCAACCTGCGGGCAGAACAGTACGGTATCAAGAGCGCACGCGATCTCGTGGTGCTCGTGGCGGTGAATCTGTATCTCGAGACGATCGCGGGAGCGAGCCGCGTCGACATGACGCGCGCCCAGCAGGAGACGGCCGATGCCCTGTTCAAGCAGGCGCAGGATCTGAAAGCGAATGGTGTCGTCGCAGGCATCGATGTCCTGCGTGCGCAGGTCCAGCTTCAGACGCAGCGGCAGCGACTCATCCTCGCGGAAAACGATTACGAGAAGCTGAAGCTCCAGCTCGCGCGCGCAGTCGGTCTGCCAGTCGGTCAGCCGTTCACGCTGACCGACAAGATCCCGTACGCTCCGATGCCCGCGCTCACGATCGAGGACGCCCTGAAACGAGCGCTCGAAACGCGACCGGATTACCTGGGCGCGCGCAGCCGATTCGAGGCCGCGCAGGCCTCTCGTCGGGCAGCGAACAGCGCGTTGCTGCCGTCGATTCGTTTCGACGCGGACTTCGGTGCCATCGGCCAGACGTTCGATGCGGCCCACAGCACCTATTCGTTCGGCGCCAGCGTCCATGTGCCGGTGTTCGACGGCGGACGCACGACCGCGCGCCGGATCGAAACCGAGGCGACCATGAAACAGCGCGAGGCGGAGCTTGCCGATTTCAAGAACCGCGTGGAGTACGAAGTCCGCGCCGCTTTTCTCGACGTCCGCGCGGCCGAACAGCAGCTGCAGGCCGCGCAGACCAACGTCCAGCTCGCGGCCGACGAGCTGCAGCAGGCGCGCGACCGATTCGGCGCCGGCGTTGCGAACAACATCGAGGTGACGCAGGCGCAGGAAGCCGTGGCGGCCGCGTCGGAAAGCTATATTGCCGCGCTCTACGCGCACAACCTGGCCAAGGCATCGCTCGCCCGTTCTCTCGGGATCGCGGAGTCGGCTGTCACTGGCTATCTCGGAGGACTGAAATAATGGCCGAGGAGGAGAAGCTTCCCACACGATCCAGACGCTGGCGCTACATCGGCGCCGTGGTGGTCGTCCTTGTCGTGGCCGCCGCGATCGTGTGGTGGCGCACACGCGGTCGCGAGTCGACCGACGACGCGCAGGTGGACGGACATATCACGCAGATCGGGCCGCGCGTCTCCGGCACGGTGATTCAGGTGGCGGTCGAGAACAACAATTCCGTCCCCGCCGGAAGCCTGCTGGTGCAGATCGATCCCCGCGACTACCAGGTTGCAGTGGATCGCGCGAAGGCCGAGCTGGCCGACGCGCAGGCCAATGCCCAGGCCGCTCGCACGGGCGTGCCGGTCGCGCAGGTCGAGACGCGCGCGAACGTGTCGACGGCGACCGGCGGACTTCAGGAGGCCGAAGCGGCCGTCGCGGCAGCCGATCAGCAGATCGAGGCCGCGCACGCCAACCTCGTCACGGCCGAGGCACGCGCGCGGGAGAAGGACGCAACGGCCGTCAAGGACGCGCGCGACGTCGAGCGTTTCAAAGGACTGGTTCAGAAGGACGAGATTCCCCAGCAGCAGTTCGACACCGTCGTTGCCCAGGCAGCCGCGGCACGCGCGGCCGCGGACGCGGCCAAGTCGGAAGTCGCCGCCGCCCGGTCGGCGGTCGGCGTGGCGGAACAGCGCGCGAAGCAGGCGAGAGGCGCTGCGGCGCAAGCACGTGGGAATCTCGCGACGGCGCAGACGGCACCGCAGCAGCTGCAGATCTCGCAGGCGCGCGCGGCGGTCGCCGAGGCGCGCGTGAAATCAGCCGAGGCGGCGCTCGCACAGGCCGAGCTCAACCTCGAATACACGACCGTCAAAGCGCCGGCCGCCGGGGTCGTCAGCCGCAAGACCGTTGAAGTCGGACAGGTCGTGCAGGTGGGACAGCCCCTGCTGGCGCTCGTCGCGCTCGACCACGTCTGGATCACGGCGAACTTCAAGGAAACGCAGCTCAAGCGCATGCGCGAAGGACAACCGGCCGTCGTCGAAGTGGACGCGCTGGGCGGCAAGGAGTTCACCGGACACGTGGACAGCATCGCCGCCGCGACCGGCGCAAAGTTCAGTCTGCTGCCACCCGAGAATGCCACCGGCAATTTCGTGAAGGTCGTCCAGCGGATCCCGGTCAAGATCGTGTTCGACTCGGGCCAGGATCCGAATCACCTGCTCCGACCGGGCATGTCAGTCACGCCGACGGTGTATGTCAGATAAGGGCATCGGGTAATTTGGAAATCGGGTAATCGGGTAATTTTGCGCTCAAAGCACGTGCGGTAGCGCGGGCGACGCCACATTACGCAATTACCCGATTCCTCAATTACCCGATTCGTCGATTGTCTATGTCCGAGAATCCGCACCCGCCTGTGAATCCCTGGATCGTCGCGATCGCCGTCATGTTCGCGACGTTCATGGAGGTGCTCGACACGACCGTCGTGAACGTGTCGCTCCCTCACATCGCGGGGAGCCTCTCGGCCACGATTGACGAGTCGACCTGGGTGTTGACGTCGTATCTCGTGGCAAACGCGATCGTGCTGCCGCTGACGGGATGGCTGGCACGGCACTTCGGCCGCAAGCGGCTGTTGATGACGTCGGTGACCGGCTTCACCGTCTCGTCGCTGCTGTGCGGCCTCGCGCCGAGCCTGCCGCTCCTCGTGACGTTCCGCCTCATTCAGGGCGCGACGGGCGGGGCGATGCAGCCGCTCTCGCAGGCGGTGCTCCTCGAAGCGTTCCCGCCGCACGAGCGCGGCAAGGCCATGGGCTTCTGGGGCCTCGGCATTGTCGTCGCGCCGATTCTCGGACCTGTCCTCGGAGGATGGCTCACCGACACGTATAGCTGGCGCTGGGTCTTCTACATCAACCTCCCCGTCGGCATCGCCTCGATCGTGATGACGCAGCTATACGTCTTCGATCCGCCGTATCTGCGGAAGGACACGACGAGGATCGACTACTGGGGAATCGGGCTCCTGGCGCTGTGGGTGGGATGTCTGCAGCTGGCGCTCGATCTCGGCCAGGAGCGCGACTGGTTCTCATCGGCGTTCATCACGACGCTCATCGTCACGTCGGTCGTGGGAGTCGTCGTCTTCATCGTGCGCGAATGGCTCGTCGCGGAGCCCGTCGTCGATTTGCGCATCTTCAGAGAGCGCACGTACAGCACGGGTGTGTTTCTGATGACGACGCTCGGGTTCGTCTTGTACGGAAGCCTCGTGCTGCTGCCGATCATGCTGCAGACGCTGCTCGGCTACCCGTCTCTCCAGGCGGGCATCGCGATGGCGCCGCGCGGCATGGGATCGCTGATCGGCATGCCGCTCGTGGGCACGCTGATCGGCAAGATCGACGCTCGAAAGATGGTCGCGATCGGGCTCATCGGCGGGGCGGCAACATTGATCTGGCTCGGTCAGCTCAATCTGAACGCCGGCTACTGGGACATCTTCTGGCCGCAGTTCTTTCAAGGCCTCGGCCTCTCGGCGCTGTTCGTTCCGCTGACGACGATCAGCATGGATCCCATTCCGCGCGAGCGGATGGGAAACGCGACGAGCCTTTTCAATCTGATGCGCAACCTCGGCGGCAGCGTCGGCATCGCCGTGACCGGCACGATGCTCTCGCGCAACCAGCAGGCATTCGTGAACGTGTATGGCTCCAACGTCGACGCCTATTCGCCGGCCGCGCAGCGTACGTTCGAATCGCTTCGGGCCGGGTTCCTTGCGAGCGGCGCGGATATGGCTACCGCGACCCAGCGCGCTTACGCTGCGCTCTTCGGGATGGTGCAGCAGCAGGCGTCGATGGTGTCGTTCGTGATGTTGTTCCGGGTGCTGGGCGGGATCTTTCTGCTGCTGCTGCCGTTGGTTCTGCTGATGAAACGGCCGCGCGCGGGCGGCGGCGCGGTCGGGGCTCACTGACGATCGTTTCCATCGCCCGCCTCAACCCTCGAAACGCCGCGAGCATCTCGGCATAACTGAAGTTCGCGTTCCGGCCGCTCGGGTTCGGCAGCACGAACACGCGCGCGCCGTGAACGGTCGCATGCTGTAACCCGGGCTGGATCGCGGGTGCGGGAGCCGCGCCGAGCACCTTCCACAACGCGCGATACAGCGTCACGCCGATGAACGCGACGATCGACGGGCGGAACTTTTCGATCTTCTTCTCGAGTATCGTCCATCCTTCGAGATACTCCGCCGGCCTGATCTCGTCGATCCCCGGACTCGGGCGCGCGACCACGTTCGTCACACCAAGTCCCCACTCGTGCAGACGGTCATCGTCGGCAAACGTGATCCGCTCCGGGACGAGGCCGGATTCGTACAACAGCTTCCAGAACCGGTTCGATGGTCCGGCAAAGTGATGACCGGTTTGCGCCGATCGCACACCCGGATTGATGCCGACGAGCAACACACGCACGCCGGGCTGGATGCGGTCGGACAAACGCAAGTGGCGCCAAGGCGAGACGGTCATAAGATGCTAAAGGTGCTAACGGTGCTATGGTGCGTGGAACACTGCGAGGTTCAGAAAAATGCACTGGCTATTCAAAGAAGAGCCCACTCATTACAGCTATGACGACCTCGTCCGCGATGGGAAGACAGCGTGGACGGGGGTCAGGAATCCACTGGCGCAAAAGCATCTGCGGAGCGTGAAGAAAGGAGACGAGATCTTCTTCTATCACACCGGAGATGAGAAGGCTGTCGTCGGCATCGTGCGCGCCACGGGCAACGCGTACGTGGACCCTGCCGACAAGAGCGGAAAGCTCTCTGCCGTGGACGTCGCGCCGGTGAAAAAGCTGAAGAGTCCCGTGACGCTGGCTGCGATCAAAGCCGACCGCCGCTTTGCCGCCTTTCCGTTGACGAGAATTCCGCGGCTCTCGGTCATGCCTGTTACCGACGACGAGTGGGACTCGATCCTGAAGATGTCGAATGCGACGTGATCACGTCGACGGTTTGAGCAAGAGAAACCCCAACGGCGGAAGCGTCAGCCTCAGCGAGTCATGATGGCCGTGGGCCGCGATCGGCTCCGTGAACACGACGCCGCCGTTCCCGACGTTTCCACCGCCGTAGATTTCCGCATCGCTGTTGATCAACTCGGTATAGCTTCCCGCCCGCGGTACGCCCATCAGATATCCGTGGCGCGGCACGGGCGTGAAGTTCAGGACGGCAACCACGAAGTCGGCGGGATTGGTCGCGTAGCGCACGAACGAGACGACCGAGTTGTCGCTGTCGTTGCAATCGATCCAGCGAAAGCCCGGGGGCTCGAAGTCAATTTGATAGAGCGCCGGCTCTGACGCGTACACCTTATTCACGTCCTGCACGAAGCGCCGCAGTCCGGCGTGCGGCGGACGCTCGAGGAGGTGCCAGTCGAGGCTCTTGTCGAAGTTCCATTCCCGCTCCTGCCCGAATTCCATCCCCATGAACATCAGCTTCTTGCCCGGGTGCGAGAACATGTAGCCGAACAGCGCGCGCAGCGTCGCGGCCTTCTGCCAGTCGTCGCCGGGAATCTTGCCGAACATCGATCCTTTGCCGTGGACGACCTCGTCGTGCGAGAACGGCAGGATGAAGTTCTCCGTGAACGCGTACAGCAGCGAGAACGTCAGGTGGCTGTGGTGATAGCGCCGGTAGATCGGATCCTGTGTGATGTACTCCAGGATGTCGTTCATCCAGCCCATGTTCCATTTGTAAGTGAACCCAAGACCGCCCAGATACGTCGGCCGGCTGACGGAAGGAAACGCCGTCGACTCCTCGGCGACCGAGATCGATCCCGGATGCTCGCCGTGCGTCAGGGCGTTGAGCTGCCGCAGAAAGTCAATCGCATCGAGGTTCTCGCGGCCGCCAAAGCGGTTCGGCACCCATTCCCCCTCGTGACGCGAGTAGTCCAGATACAGCATCGACGCAACCGCATCCACCCGAATGCCGTCTGCGTGGTATTCCTGCATCCAGAACAGCGCGTTGGCGAGTAGGAAATTCCGTACTTCGTTCCGGCCGTAGTTGAAGATCAGCGTGCCCCACTCGCGGTGCTCTCCCTGCCGCGGGTCGGCATGCTCGTAGAGCGCGGTGCCATCGAAACGCGCCAGGCCGTGCGCGTCCTTCGGAAAATGCCCGGGCACCCAGTCGAGGATGACGCCGATCCCGTTGCGATGGCATTCGTCGACGAAGGCCTTGAAATCCTGCGGGGGGCCGAACCGGCTCGTCGGCGCGTAGAAGCCGATGACTTGATAGCCCCACGATCCTGAGAACGGGTGCTCCATGACGGGCAACAGCTCGATGTGCGTGTAGCCCATCTCTTTCACGTAGGGAATCACACGCGCGGCCAGCTCCCGATAGGTCAGATAGCGCTCGTGCTCCTCCGGAATGCGGGCCCACGATCCGAGATGCACTTCGTAGATCGCGACCGGACGATTCAACCACGCGTTCCACGAGGGCCGGTTGCGCATCCACTCCTCGTCCCCCCACGTGTAGTCGGTGCGGGCGACGATGCATGCCGACAAAGGCGGCACTTCGAACGCAAACCCGAATGGATCGCATTTGAGGAGCAGCTCGCCGTGCGCGCTGGAGCGGATCTCGAACTTGTAGCGCTGCCCTTCCTTGACGCCGGGCAGGAAGATCTCCCAGACGCCGCTCGGGCCGAGCGAACGCATCGAGTGCAGGCGGCCATCCCACCCGTTGAAGTCTCCGACCACGCTGACGCGCTCGGCATTGGGAGCCCAGACCGCGAAGTGCGTCCCTTCGACGCCGTCGAGCCTGATCACGTGCGCGCCGAGCTTGTCGTAGATCCGTGTGTGCTTTCCCTCGCCGAAGAGATACAGGTCGTAGTCCGAGATCACGCGTCCGTACCGATACGGATCGTCAATCTCGGTTGCGAAGCCGCCGGGATACACGATGCGCAGGCGGTAGCGGACGCCGCGGTCGCCTGTGAATCGCGCTTCGAAGATTCCGGCTGCGTGGACGCGCATCATCTCGATGACGCCATCGTCGCGAACGAGCGCCACGCGGTCGGCCGACGGCTGAAACGTCCGAACGACCACGTCATCGCCAACACGATGGGGCCCGAGCACCGAAAACGGATCGGAGTGACGGGCCGCGGCAAGGGCGTCGAGGTTGGCATCTACGACGGGAGTCATGTCGGCCGGCTCCATCGCGAATGGGAAGGAATGTGTGAGATCACAACGCGACGAGGAATGCGGCGCCGCACGACGCGATTGCGCCCAGCAGGAGCCACGGGGCCGCGCGCTCCGCGAAGCCTGCGCCTGACGGATTGCCGGGGTCCGGTCCCGTCTCGGGTGCGCTCCACACGGAGATATGCTGCCAGCCAGCGAACGCGCTGCCCAGCGATGCCAGCACGAACCCCCAGCCGGTTCCGAGCAGCCACCGGCCGATGTTGGCGCGCATGCCCGGCATCCAGACCGCCAGCGTCGCCGACAGCATCCAGATGGCAACCGCCATGATGGCGATCAACCTGATCTGCCCCAGGGCGCGCTCCGCCGCCTGCCGGCGCAGCTCGGCGCGAAGCGCTTCCTCGGCCCGGCGACGTTCGGCTTCGAACTGCGCGTGCTCGAGATCCATCCGGACGCGGTCGCGATCGAACGCTTCCTTGAGCGCCGCGACCACGACGCCCGCCAGCCGCGTCTCGAGCTGACCGATCGCCCATCCACCGGGCGCCGGCTGGTCCACGGCCGGATCGCGCCTGAACCGGCCCGACAATTGAGCCAGATTGTTGACCGTGTCGAAAATCCTCAACCAGTGGGAAAGCGCCACGAAGTCAGCTTATGCCAATTGTGCGTTCGAGAGCACTGCGTCGACGTAGGCGGTCACGAGGCCGGGAAGATCTTCGATGGGACCGTAAAGCGTGAGAACTTTCCTGAAGCGGGGACCGGAAATCGCGAGATCCCAGCCGTCCCCGCTCTGGGATCGAAACAGGGTGAGTTGCCACTTCTCGAAACCGGGCCTCCATTTCCGGATGGCATCCCGGACGGCGGTGAAGAGCTCCGAGCGGAGGGCCGCATCGGCAAGCTGCGGGCAGAGAATGCTTACGGGCATGCGTTTTTACATCCGCGATTCACGTACGTTACGGCGGTCCCGCGACGTGGTTCAAGGTGAGCCGTATCCGGAGCGGTTAGCGCAGCCTGCCTTTCTCAGCACTTGTATAGTGGTGCTACGCCAATGCGCCTGACAGGGCATTCCGCGGGCCGTCACCTCGTGGCCGCTCCGTCTCTGCCGCCCCTCCTGACGATCGCAGGCGTCATCGCCGGGTTGCTGTTGATCTTCGAGCTGGATCGGGTGACGGCATCAGCGCCGGTCCAGCACTTGTACTATCTCCCGATCATCCTTGCCGGCGTCTGCTTCGGGATGGCCGGAAGCCTGACGGTTTCCGTTATCGCGATCATCTTGTACCACCTCGCCAACCCGCCTCTGATGACTTTCCAGTACCAACAGTCCGATTTCGTGCAGGTCGTCCTGTTCCTCGCCGTGGCGCTCATCACGGGAAAGCTGACGCACGACTCGCAGCGGCTGCGGGTGCTCGCGATGACCGACGATCTCACCGGGCTTCACAACCTGCGATCGTTCGAGGCGCGGCTGCGGGCGATCATCCGGAAGGCGCGCGAAACGCAGGCGCCGCTTTCGATGCTGGTGTTCGACGTGGATCGTTTGAAGGCGATCAACGACCGCTACGGTCATCTGGCTGGCGCCGAGGCGGTCCGGACGGTGGGGCGTCTCGTCGCCGCGGTCCTCCCGCCGACGGCGGTTGCGTCTCGTTACGGCGGCGACGAGTTCGTCGTGGCGCTGACCGACTGCACCGAGAGACGCGCCCGCGCGATCGCGGACGATCTCCGGCGCAAGGTGAGCAGCACGGCGCCAGTTCTCGCCGGTCAGCCGTTTCCAGCAGAAACACTTTCGATCAGCGTTGGGGTGGCGTGCCGGATTTTCGACGGGAACGCGACCGCGACAGCGGCAGCTGACGACGAGTCGGGTGAAGCGCTCTTTCGCGCCGCCGATGCCGCGCTCTACCGCGCCAAACAGAGCGGCCGCAACCAGGTCTCGGCGTAAGTATCCGCGGATACCTCCGCGGTGGTTACTGAACGATCCCGCCGAACGCCTTGTAGACCGCTACGACCGCAGTAAAGACACCGGATTCGGCCTGCGCGACGGCGTCCTCCGCCTGGAGCTGCGTGCGCTCGGCGTCGAGCAGCGAGAGGAAATCGGCGACCCCTTCGCGATACCGCGCACGCGCGATTCCCGCCGCGCGCGTGCTTTCGCGTGCTTGATCCGCGAGCCTGACGAGCCGCTCCTGCCGTTCGCGGTATTCCACGAGCGCGTTCTCCGTCTCCTCGAGGGCGCGTAGTACGGTCTGCTCATAGTCGGCCAGCACTTCCTCGGTGCCGGCGCGCGCGCCGCGCAGCCTGGCCCGCACGCGCCCGAGATCGAACGCCGCCCAGCTCAAGGCAGGCGTCACGGCCCAGGCCCTCGAGTCGGCGCTGCCGAACGCGCTGCCGCGGCCCGCGAGCAACCCGAGGAATCCGGAGATGCTGACGCGGGGGAAGAGCTCCGCTGCGGCAATGCCTTCGCGCGCGCCTGCGGCCGCTGCGCGTCGTTCGGCCGCCCGAACGTCCGCGCGTCGCTGGAGCAGCTGGCCCGGCTCGCCGAGCGGCAGTTCCTTCGCGATGGGCGCGTATGATCGCGGACTGAGATCGACGCTCAACGCGCCGGGACGCGAAGCCGTCAGGACCGCGAGTCGGTGCTCACGCGCGGCGATCGCCGCCCTCAGCGGCGGGATGCTCGCCTCGATGGCCGCAACACGCGCCGCGGCGCTCGCGACGTCCTGCTCCTCGCCCACGCCGGCATCCCGTCTGACGCGCGTGAGCCGAAGCGTCTCCTGCTGGTTGGCGAGACTCCGCTCGGCGACGGCGAACTGCTGTTGCAGTCCTCTCAGCTCGAAATAGTTGCGCGCCACCTCCGCCGCCACGGTCACGCGCACGTCGTCGAGCGTGGCCTCGAAGCTGGCGGCCGTTGCCGATGCCGCGCGCACGGCCGATCGCACGCGACCGAACAGGTCGATCTCCCAAAACGCGTCGAAGCCGGCGCGATACGTTGACGTTTGAATCGGCTCGTCGGTGAAACCAGGCACGACCTGCTCGCGGCGATCGGCGGATGCGCCGGCGGTCACGATCGGATAGCGATCGCGCTTGACGTCATCAAAGACCGAGCGTGCCTGCGTCACCCGCGCGACGGCGATCTGGACGTCGAGATTCGATTGAAGAGCGCCGGTCTCGAGGCGCTCGAGGATGGGATCGTCGAACTGCCGCCACCAGCGAGCGTCGTACGGGCGTTCGACGAAGTACGCCGGATCGGCGTTGCGGACGACGGCCGGCGCCGTTCGCGGCGCGTGATAGGAAGTGCGCACGCCGCAGGCGGCCAGAAAGCACACGGATATCAGCGAAACAACACGCCCGGCGTGACGAATGGTCATTGTCCCTCCAGAACCGCCGCGGCAGCCGGAGCGACCGCATGCGTCCGTCGGGTCACGCGCTCAACGAGCCGGGCGACCACGACGTAGAAAACGGGCGTGAGGAACAGGCCAAAGACCGTCACGCCGAGCATGCCCGAGAACACGGCGACGCCCATCGCGTGCCGGATCTCGAAGCCCGCGCCGGAGGAAAACACGAGGGGCACGACACCCATGATGAACGCCACCGACGTCATCAGGACGGGCCGCAGCCGGACATGGCAGGCCTCGAGGATGGCAGCCAGGTGATCGTCGCCTTTTTCCTCACGCTGTCTCGCGAACTCCACAATCAGGATCGCGTTCTTGCACGCCAGCCCCGCGAGCACGAGAAAACTGATCTGCGTGAACACGTTGCTGTCGCCGCCGGTCAGCCAGACGCCGGAAATCGCGCACAGCAGCGTCATGGGAACGATCAGAATCACGCTCAACGGCAGCGTCCAACTTTCGTATTGCGCCGCAAGCACGACGTAGACGAGCAGTACGCAGAGTGGAAAGATGAGCAGCATGGTGTTGCCGGACAGGATTTCCTGATACGCCAGCTCGGTCCACTCGAACGGCATGCTCGAGGGCAGCCGATCGCGCAAGATCCCGGCGATCGTCTCCTGCGCCTGGCCCGAACTGAACCCCGGCGCGGGTCCGCCGTTGATTTCCGCCGCGGGGAATCCGTTGTAGTGCATCACCTGGTCGGGACCGTAGCTTTGCTGGACCTGCACGAGCGAACCCAGTGGCACCATTGCGCCATTCGCGTTGCGCGTCTTCAGGCGTGAGATCTGCTCGGGTTGCAGGCGGAATTCGGATTCCGCCTGGACGTTGACCTGATAGGTTCGCCCGAACCGGTTGAAGTCGTTCGCGTAGAGCGATCCGAGATAGACCTGCAACGTGTCGAACACGTCGGTGAGCGCGACGCCGTAGGTCTTCGCCCGCGCACGATCGACGTTCGCGTCGATCTGCGGAACGCTGACCTGAAAGCTCGAAAACAGCCCGGCCAGCGCGGGCGTACTTCTGCCCTGGCCGAGCGCTCCCTGCACCTGCGAGTACAGTTCTTCGAATCCCAGGCCTCCACGATCTTCCACGTACAGCTTGAAGCCGCCGACCGTGCCCAGCCCCTGGACCGGTGGTGGAGGGAAGATCGCCACGAACGCCTCCTGGATTCCCGCGAATCGCGCGTTGAGCGCCTGGACTATGCTGGCGGCCGTCTGCTTGTGCGCCGCTCGCTCCTCGGCCGGCTTGAGCGTGACGAACACGATCCCGGCGTTGGATGCGTTGACGAAGCCGTTGATCGAGAGTCCCGGAAACGCGACCGAGCTTGCCACGCCGGGCTGCTCGAGGGCTATCGCCGACATCTGCCGGATGACAGACTCCGTGCGATCCAACGTCGCGGCATCGGGCAGCTGCGCGAACGCCACCAGGTAATCCTTGTCCTGCACCGGCACGAATCCCTGAGGCACGCGCGAGAATCCCAGGAACGTCAGGCCGATGAATCCGCCGTACACGACCAGCGCCACAACGGCGAACCTCAGAACCCGGGCGACGGACGCGGTATAGAACGTCGATGCGCCCGTGAAAAAGCGATTGAAGAGGCGGAAGAACCACCCGAACGCGCGGTCCGCCACGCGCTGCATGCGGTCCTTCTCGGCGCCGTGCGGGAGCAGCAGGCGCGACGCCAGCGCCGGACTCAACGTCAGCGAATTGAACGCCGAGATGACTGTCGAAATCGCTATCGTGAGGGCGAACTGACGGTAGAACTGCCCCGTCAGGCCGCTGACGAATGCCGTCGGCACGAACACCGCGCAGAGGACGAGCGCAATCGCGATGATCGGACCGGACACCTCATCCATCGCCTCGTGCGTCGCTTCGATGGGTGTGCGCCCCAGCGCGATGTGCCGCTCGACGTTTTCCACGACGACAATCGCATCGTCCACCACGATGCCAATCGCGAGAACGAGGCCGAACAGCGACAAGGTATTCAGCGAGAAGCCGAACACGAGCATGACCGCGAACGTGCCAATGAGCGAGATCGGAACGGCGACGAGCGGGATGATCGACGCTCGCCACGTCTGCAGGAACACCATGACGACGATCACCACCAGGAGGATGGCGATGAACAGTGTTTCGATCACGGCGCGGATCGATGTGCGCACGTAGATCGTCGGGTCGTACACGATGCGATAGTCGACGCCGGCCGGAAACGATTTCTTGAGCGTCTCCATGACCGACCGCACTTGCGAGGACGCCTCGATCGCATTGGTGCCCGGGCGCTGAAAGATCCCGATCGCCACGGCCGGTGTGTTGTCCAGAAGGCTCCTCAAGGCGTACCGGTTCGCTCCAAGCTCCACGCGCCCCACGTCGCGAAGACGCGTGATCTCTCCGCCGGGCGCGGCGTGCACGACGATGTCCGCGAACTGCTCCTCGGATGTGAGCCGGCCTTGCGCGTTGATCGACAGTTGAAACGTCGTGTCGGTAGGCGCGGGTGGAGCGCCGAGCACGCCCGCTGCGACTTGCACGTTCTGTTCGCGGATCGCGCGCACGACATCGGTCGCCGTCAGCTGTCGCGAGGCCAGACGGTTGGGATCCAGCCAGACGCGCATGCTGTACTCGCCCGCGCCGAACACCTGAGCACTCCCGACGCCGGGTATGCGCGCGAGCTCGTCTTTCACGCGGAGGTACGCGAAGTTGGAGAGATACAACATGTTGTATCGCTGGTCCGGCGAGATCAGGTGCACGACCATGATGAAATCGGGAGACGCTTTCTCCGTCGTCACGCCCACGCGCTGCACTTCCGGCGGAAGCCGCGGCAGCGCCTGCGCCACGCGGTTCTGGATCTGCACCTGCGCATTGTCCAGGTCGCTCCCGAGCGCAAATGTGACGGTGAGCGCCAGCTGCCCGTCGGCCGTCGACTGCGAGAACATGTAGAGCATGTTCTCGACGCCGTTGATCTGCTGCTCGAGCGGCGATGCGACGGTTTCGGCGATGACCCTCGGGTTGGCACCCGGATACGCCGCCCGCACGACAACCGTGGGGGGGACGACGCTCGGATACTCGCTGACGGGGAGCCGGAACACGGCGATTGTCCCCGCGGCAAGGATCAGAAGAGAGAGCACGGCCGCGAAGATCGGCCGGTCGATGAAGAATCGCGCGAATCTCATTTCAGCCTCACTGCTGACCGCTGGCGCTCGTGACGAGCTTCCGCGAGCCAGGCTCCATCGCAACAGCCACCGGCTCGACCTTCATGCCCGGCCGCACGCGTTGAAGGCCATTGACCACCACCAGGTCACCCTCCGTGAGCCCATCGCGAACGACGCGAAGGCCGTCCACCAAGGGACCGAGTGTGACGCTGCGATATTCGACCGTCCGCGCCGGCGTCACGACGAAGACGAATCGCTTGTCGAGATCGGTGCCGACGGCGCGGTCCTGAATCAGCAGACCGCGATACTTTCCGCTGCCCGGAAACTGCAGCCGCACGAAGAGGCCCGGCGTCAAGCTCCGGTCGGCGTTTCGGAAGACGGCGCGCCCGCGGATCGTGCCAGTCGCCGGATCGATCTGGTTGTCGAGGAAGTTCATCTTCCCTTCGCGTGTGAACTCGTGGTCGCTCGCAACGGCCAGGCGAATCAGCAGCCCTCCGTCGCGCGGGCTTGCGACCTTGCCGTCGCGGGCGAGATCCGCGTACTTGCGAAACGTCTGCTCGTCGGCATCGAACGACGCGTAGATCGGATCGAGCGACACGACGGTCGTCATCAGCGTGGCTTCGCCTGGGCCGCTCGACACCAGATTGCCGGGGGTGATGATGGCGCGGCCCACGCGTCCGTCGATGGGAGACGTCACGCGCGTGAACTCGAGGTTCAGGTCCGCCGCGCGCAACGCAGCCTCGACCGCCGCGACCGCCGCTGCAGACTCCTGCGCGAACGCGGCGCGGCGTTCGTGCTCCTCGTGAGACATGGCGTTCTCGCTGGCGAGGCGCGCCGAGCGTTGAAGCTCGGAGGTTGCCCGCTGGACCGTCGCCCGGGCTCGCGCGAGTTCCGCGCGCAGCCGATCTGCCTCCGCTTCGAACGGACGTGCATCAATCTGGAAGAGCGGATCGCCGCGCCGCACGATCGCGCCTTCCGCGAATCGAACCGCGGAGACGTAACCCGACACGCGCGGCCGAACCGCCACGGTGTTGACGGCTTCGAGACGCCCGGTGAACTCGTCCCACTCCGTGATGTCACGCGAAACGACCTGCGCCACGGTTACCTTCGGCGGGGGAGGATCGGCGGGCTGCGCCGCAGTCCGTGCGCACGCGGACACCGCAAGAGCGCATAGAACGATGAAAGCCGGAATCGGGTTGCTCGAGGGGAAACGGCTGGTAAACATGGTTGCTAGAATTGCATCCCGGTCGGCTCGTCACAATCGGGCAGTCGGCCGATTGAGAGGCGGCTCGAATGTCGCAGCGAACTCAGCGACGTTCAGCCGAGAGGGATCTACGACCTTTGGCCGATGCCGGACTCACCCTCCTGGCGGACGTCTGAATTTACGAAATCTGCCTGATAATCAGGACAGGAGGCCTTGTGGAACCCACGCTCGAGTCGCTGCAGGAGGCCTTGGCGCGTGAGACCGATTCCCGCCGTCGCGCGGAATGCATGGCGAATATCCAGCGCGACGCCGTGCAGCTCGCGTTCGATCTGCTCGTGCGTGAACCGGACATCGCCGGTTTCTTCCGCGAGTTCATCAAGTCCCTGGTGGAGGAATCCGAGAGCCACGGATGCGCCGTGTGGCTTCTCGATCAGGAGGGATCGCGCTGCGAGTTGTGGATGGCATACATCCAGGAGCGCTTCCTCATGAAGGGCAGCGCCGACTGGGAGACCGTTTCGCTTCCACGAGACAGCATCACCGCGCATCTGCTGGATTACCGCCAAGGCTGGACTGAAACCGTGGCGTATGCGGGCGACGACGCGCGTCTGCCCGAGCCCGTGCGTGACTACAATCGCGCGATCGGCGTCGAGTCCGTCGTCGTCGCGCCGCTCGTACTGCCGACGCGGAACCTGGGATGGGTCGCGCTCTCAACTGGTAAGACGTCGGAGTGCGAGAGTCTCTGGCGGCTGGCGCTTGTCGAGGCCATGGCGCGCCAGGCCACGCTCGCGCTGTATCAGAGTCAACTGGCGGAACAGAGCCGCGTCGAGGAACGGCGTCAGGTCGTTCTCGAGGAGCGCAATCGCATGGCGCGAGACATCCACGATACGCTCGCGCAAGGCTTCGGCGCGATCCTGATGCAGCTTCAGGCCGCGCAGCGTTCTGCGGGAACGTTGCTCCCCACAGTGGCGAAAAGCCTCGAAACCGCCGTCGACCTCGCGCGTACCCACTTGATCGACGCGCGTCGATCCGTGTCGGCGCTTCGTCCACAGGGTCCGGAAGGAGGCGGCGTCGCGGCGGCGCTCGAGCGCATGACCGATCTCGCACGCCGGACCACGGATGTGCCAATTCAGTTGACGGTTGCCGAGCTGCCGCCGCTGGGCGGCGGCGTGGATCGCGAGATCATCGGAATCGCTCAGGAAGCGCTCACGAACGCGGTCCGGCACTCTCGTGCGCGTCAGATTTCGATCCACGCATCCGCCGTGCGATCGGTTGGGTTCCGATTGTCGGTGTCCGACGACGGCCGGGGTATCGCGAAGGAGCACCGCGGGACCGGGTTCGGCATGACCAGCATGCAGGAGCGCGCGGAGCGGATCGGCGCTTCTCTGACGATCGTGACGGCGCCCAGATCCGGGACCGAGGTCGTGCTGGCGTGGGAGCCGCCGTCATTCTCGATTCCAACGCACGCCGATGCCTCACGCTGACGCCACCCCCGCCGGGGCTCCCGCGCGAGCCAACGTACTCGTCGTCGACGATCACCTGCTGCTGCGCACGGGAGTCGCCAAGATCATCAATCAGGCACCAGACCTGCGGGTCATTGCGGAAGCGTCCAATGGCGCCGAGGCGGTGGACGCCTTCGAACGATACCGGCCGGACGTGACCCTGCTCGACTTGCGGATGCCCGTGATGGAGGGCGTCGAAGCCGTCCGTCAGATCCGCGAGCGCGATCCACACGCCAAGGTGATCGTGCTGACGACCTACGACACCGACGAGGACATCTCGCGGGCGCTGCGGGCCGGGGCCAAAGCATACGTGCTGAAAGACATCTCGGCCGACGCTCTCATCGAGTGCATTCACGACGTTCTGGCTGGGAAAACGTACCTCGCGCCGGCGGCCGCCGCGAAGCTTGCCGAGGGCCTCACGCGCGTGCAGCTCACGCCGCGCGAGCTGGCGACGCTCCGTCTGATTGCCGATGGCAAAGCGAACAAGGAGATCGCCACGGAGCTTGGCATCAGCGAACGGACGGTCAAAACCCATCTCGGACATCTCTTCGAGAAGCTTGGTGTCACGAGCCGCACCGAGGCCGTGAAGATCGCCACGCGGCGCGGCCTCGTGCGCGTAAACTGATCGCGCCCGCGTTCGGCTCACCGGGCTCGAAAGAACCCGAACCCCTTGAAGCCGTTGAACCCGCTGAATCCTTTGATCCGTTCCCGCCGCTGCTCGGCCTCGAGATTTCGCGTTCTGGCCGTCAGCAGATCCGTCAGGCTGATCATCCCGACGAGGCGGCCGTCGCCTCGTTCGACGACTGGAAACCGCGTCAGCCCGCTCCCCGCCATGCGATAGACCACCACGCGAAGCGATTCATCCGGATGGGCGACCGTCGGCGTCCGCCGGGATGCGCGGACAAAAGCCGCGACGTTCGGCCACCTGTCGGTCTCGACGATCTGCTGCAGCTCGTGTCGCGTGATGAGCGCAACGAGTCGTCCGTCGGCATCAACAACCGGATACAGACGCTGCGGCCGGCGATCGGGACCGCCGTGCAGCGCGTGACGCAGGCTTGCCGCGGGCGTGTCGAGCCCCACCGCGAAAACGTTCGTGCGCATGACTTCCCGCACGAACAGGATTTCGAGCGGATCGACGGCGTACTCTCGGCTGACGTGAAATCCGCGCCGGCTGACCTTCTCCGTCAGAATCGATCGACGCAACGTCAGCACGGTGAAGCCGTGCGCGATGCTGACCGCGACCAGGAGCGGCAGCAGCATGTTGACGTCATGCGTCAGCTCCAGCGCGAAAATCACGCCAGTGAATGGCGACCTCATCGTCCCACCCAGGATCGCGCCCATGCTGACGAGCGGCCAGAAGCCCAGGCCTTCGAACGGGAGCACGCGCGCTTCGAGGCCGCCGAGCGCGCCGCCCATCATCAGCAGCGGCGCGAGCACGCCGCCGGAGGTTCCCGATCCAAGCGAGAGCGCCCAGATTGTGGACTTCACGAGCAGGACTCCGAGGATCAGCCGCAGGCCGGTGTCTCCCTGCAAGAGCGTTCCGATCGTGTCGTATCCCACCCCGAGCGCCTGGGGAAAGATCCAGCCCCCGATGCCGATCGCGAGTCCTCCGAGCGCCGGCCACCACATCCAGTGGAACGGAAGCTCGAGGAATCCGTCTTCGGCCGCGTAAACCGCGAGCGTGAGAAGCGCCGACAGACCGCCAGCCAGCAAGCCGGCGATCACGCAGCCGGTCAATCCGCTCGGACCGATGAAGACCGGGTGAGGCGGTACGGGAAAGAGCGGACCGATGCCCATGATGTAGCGGCGAGTGGCGGCGGCCGTGGCGCTTGCCAGGGCGACAGGGATCAGACTTCGAGGCTTCCACTCGAAGAGCAGCAACTCGACCGACAACAACACAGCGGCAACCGGTGCGGCGAACGTGGCCGACATGCCCGCGGCCGCGCCGGCAACCAGGAGCGTCTTCCGCTCCGCGCTGGTGAGATGAAAGTACTGGGCGACGAGCGATCCGCACGCGCCGCCGGTCATGATGATCGGTCCTTCCGCGCCGAACGGACCGCCCGATCCGATCGAGATCGCCGCGGAGATGGGCTTGAGCAGCGCAACCTTCGCGTCGATCCGGCTGCCGTTGATCAGAATGGCTTCGATCGCCTCCGGAATTCCGTGGCCGCGGATCCGGTCCGACCCGTATCTGGCCATGACACCGATGACGAGGGCCCCGAGGACCGGCACGAGGATCACGAACGGACCGAGGTGGTGACCCGCCGGTGAGACCAGCGACGTATCGAGGCGGCCGTAGAAAAACAGATTCGTGAAGAACCCGATGAGCGCGAGAAGGGCCTTGGCGACGTAGGCGCTGATGAAGCCGATGCCGATCGCGATCAGCGTGATGACGAGAACGCGGGTGCCGGTGGTGAAGTCCCCCAGATCCTGCGGCGCCGGACCACCGCTCTTGTTCATGCTCGCTACGCTCACGTGGTGTCTACCTCGATCTTTTCCTCGATCGTTTGGCTTCTTCGAAGAACATGGCCGGCCGGCGGATGGGAATCGCCATGCCGCGCGCGACGCGCTCGAGAAGATCGGCCAGCCGTACCCGGTCCGCCGCTGACAACGACTCGACCTCCGTCAGCAGCCGTTCCTGCGCGGCCTGGGGCGCCCGTCTGAGCTTGCGGCGTCCCTTCGACGTGACCGACACCTCCACACGCCTTGCGTCCCCCTCCGACGCACGTCTCTCGACCAACCCTTGTCGAACGAGTCGTGACACGACGACGGAGACGGAGCTCTGGTGGGTCCGCGTGCGCTCTGACAGTTCGTTGAGGGAGAGTCCGGGCTCTTCAGCAGCGACTCGCAGGACGAACAACTGCGCGCCGGTCAGGCCGACGCGCTTCTCGGCATCCCTGGATGATTCGCGAAGAGCTTGAACGATGCGGCGGACAGCGTCGAGGACGTGCTGCGTGGATGCGGCGCTCAGCCGGCACCCACCGGAGATGTATGGGGACCCATATATCTAGGATAACACGCGCGGACCCCGAAAGAAGCCTCAGCCGGCGCCCTTCGCTTCCTGCTGAAGACCGATCTAGGATCAGCTACGGCAAGCTGGGGTGGGCGGTGGGTGAGAGCTTCGAGCGATTTCGCCGACTTGTGGAATCATCCCCGGACGGCATCTTCGTCAGTCTGGCCAACCAGATTGTGTTTGCCAACCCTGCCGCGGTGCGGCTGGCCGGTGCATCTGCGCCCGAACGGCTGCTTGGGCAGAAGACCATTGACCTATTCGATCCTGAGAGCAGGGAGCACGTCGCAGACTGCCTGTCGCGCCTGGAGTCGGGCCAAAGCGCGACCGTGGACGCCAGGCTCGCACGGCCGGACGGCATCGACGTCGAGCTCTGCGGCAACAGCTTTGAATACGACGGCCAACGCGCGATCCAGATCATCCTGCGCGACATTACCGAGCGAAAGCGTGCCGAAGCAGCGCTACGCGACAGCGAGGAGCGTCTCACGCTCGCGTTTGCCGGCGCACAGGAAGGTGTCTGGGACTGGAATCTCGAAACCGGCGGCGTCGTGTATTCCCCGCGGTGGAAGACCATGCTTGGGTACGCCGGCGACGAGATCGAGCCAACCATCGAGGCCTGGGAGCGTCTCCTGCATCCCGACGACAAACCGCGCGCGGACGAATTGAACCAGAGTGTCGTACACGGCGGCGGACAAACGTACGAAGGAGAGTTCCGTCTCCGGCACAAGGACGGCCACTTCATTCACGTGCTGTCGCGCGGCTTTCCGGTCCGCCGCGAGCCCGGCGGTCCCGTCGCCCGCATCGTCGGAATTCATCTCGACATCACCGAGCGAAAGCGCGCCGAAGCGGCGCTGCGCGAAAGCGAGGAGCGTCTCACCCTCGCGTTTGCCGGCGCACAGGAAGGTGTCTGGGACTGGAACCTCGAAACCGGCGGCGTCGTGTACTCGCCGCGATGGAAGACCATGCTCGGGTACGCCGACGACGAGATCGAGCCGACCATCGGCGCCTGGGAGCGGCTCCTGCATCCCGACGACAAGCCCCGCGCGGACGAGTTGAATCAGAGTGTCGTGCACGGCGGCGGGCAAACGTATGAAGGCGAGTTCCGTCTTCGGCACAAAGATGGCCACTTCATCCGCGTCCTGTCGCGCGGGTTTCCGGTGCGTCGCGAGCCCGGCGGTCCCGTCGTCCGAATCGTCGGAACTCACTTCGACCTCACCGAGCGGCAACGCGTCGAGGCAGAACGCGCGCGCACGGACCTCCTCGGTCGCCTCGTGTTTGCGCAGGAGGACGAACGCAGGCGGATTGCGCGCGAGATGCACGATCAGTTCGGCGAGCACCTGACGGCTCTGGATCTCGGAATCGGGGCGCTGAAGGACGCGTGTCGCGATCGTCCCGAACTGCAGGCGCCCCTTGGCTCGCTCGATGCCGTTGCCAAACGCCTCGATCGGGATGTCGATCATCTCGTGTGGGCGCTCAGACCGACGGCGCTCGACGATCTCGGCCTGCGGGCCGCGCTCACGAACTACGTTCAGGACTGGTCGAGGCGTGCTGGCATCGCCGCCGAGCTCCATACGTCAGGACTTCTCGATCATCGACTGGCGACGGAGGTCGAAACGACGCTGTATCGCATCGCACAGGAAGCGCTCACTAACATTGCGAAGCACGCCAAAGCCCGGAACGTCGATGTCATCCTCGAGCGTCGTAATGATTCGGTCCTCCTCATCGTCGAAGACGATGGGACGGGATTCGATCCGGGACACGCAGGCAGAGCGGAGCGCGGCGGATTTGGTCTGCTGGGCATGCAGGAGCGCGCGGCGCTCGTGGGAGCCTCTCTTCAAATAGAATCTGAGGTCGGCCGGGGCACCACGATCTTCGTGCGGATGGCCGCGGCACCCGGCAAGGTGACCGACCATGGCTGACGGCACTCCCGCGCTCAGGATTCTTCTCGCGGACGATCACGTGACGGTCCGTCACGGGCTCAAGCTCCTCATCGACAGTCAGGGCGACATGAGAGTCGTGGCAGAAGCAAGCGATGGAGACGGCGCTATCCAGCGCGCCCTCGCCATCAAACCCGACGTCATCGTCATGGACATCTCGATGCCAGGAATGACGGGTCTAGTTGCCACACGAAAACTGAAAGAACTGCAGCCCCATGCCGCCGTGGTCGCGCTCACACGCCACAGCGACGATGCGTACCTACAGGAATTGCTGCGCGCGGGCGTGTCTGGATATGTGCTCAAGCAGAGCGCTCCCGCCGAACTCATCCAGGCGATTCGAGCGGCTGCAGCAGGCCGCCAGTACCTCGATTCCGCGTTGACGGCGCGGGTCACGGCGGGCTTCCTTGCCAAAGAGGGAAAGAAGACCAAGCCCGCCACCGTGCCGAGCGAACGCGAGGTCGACGTGCTGCGGCTGATCGCGGCGGGCTACAGCAACAAGGAAATCGCAGCCAAACTGGAATTGAGCGTCAAGACCGTCGAGGCGCACAAAGCGAACGCGATGCGAAAACTGGGATTGAACGGCCGCATCGACATCGTGAAGTACGCAATTCTGCAAGGCTGGTTGCAGAATACGTAAGGATCGGTGGCCCGACTAACGGAATTCGGTTAGGGATTTTCCCTAGCCTTTCTCCGGTATCTTCCCGATAGTCAGCCGGCGCAGGTGAGCCGTAGATTGACCGGAGCGTGGGATTGGGTTTCCCGGAGGATCCCATGGAGAACGCTTCAAAGGTCTACACCGGCGCGGCCCGACAGGCCGCCGGTTCACTGTCCCACGGATCGTTCCTTCTCGCAGATTGTGGCCTCGCGCAAGCTGCCCGCCTGAATCTTCTTCTGGTGCACGTCGATCGGCCCCTCGAAGATTTCGTCGAGTCGTTCCTGCTCGATCGTCGCGAGCCGATGCCGATCTGGCGTCCCGGCCAGCGGCTCGTGCTGCCGCCCGTCCTGCGTCAGCGGACGATGATCCTTCATGACGTCGGCGCGCTGCCGCTCGACGATCAGCGCCGCCTGGTCGCGTGGCTCGAGGGCGCGGGCCGGCGGACACAGATCGTCAGCACGACACCGGCTCCGCTGCTGCCTCACGTGGAAGCTGGCACGTTCCTCGATACGCTCTACTACCGGCTGAACATCGTGTACGTTGATGTCGCGGTGGGGAAAGTTGAAGCTGCATGATAGATGGGCCCTGGTCGCCTGCCTCACACCATTCCTGGTCTTCGCCGTCCTGTATGGAGGCGTATCCGGTCGGGGATTCGTCTCGGACGACTTCGAATGGGCCCTGCGGAACCGCTGCCGATCTTTCGCTGACATAGTCGCGATCGTCCACCGCGACAACGGCTTCTATCGACCCGCCGTCGCCAGTACGTTCGCCCTCAACGAATAC
>Ga0114129_10002662_pt1 | contig 24848 bp, 15 predicted proteins | sample RhiMetdeltSRZDD1_FD_80071 | JGI IMG/M metagenome (GOLD analysis project Ga0114129, IMG submission 80071) | Populus rhizosphere microbial communities from Tennessee, USA - Rhizosphere MetaG P. deltoides SRZDD1 (version 2) (version 2) | ecosystem: Host-associated > Plants > Roots > Rhizosphere >...
ACCTGGAGCTGCCCGAGGCCGTGCTCACCACGGTGATGCGCAAGCACCAGCGCTACCTGCCCGTGCGCGGCCAGGGCTTGCTTCCCCACTTCGTGGCGGTGGCCAACGGTGCGGTCGACATCGACGTGGTGCGAGCCGGCAACGAGGCGGTGCTGCGGGCCCGGTTCGAGGATGCTGCGTTCTTCCACCGGGCCGACCTCGCCACCACGCCCACGGCGATGCGAGAACGCTTGTCCCGCTTGACGTTCACCGACAAGCTCGGCTCGATGGCCGACCGCGCCGACCGGATCGGCCGCCTCGCGCTGGCTCTCGGTGGTGGTCTGTCCGATGAGGACGTGCTACGCCGGGCCGTGCCTCTGGTGCGTTTCGATCTGGGCTCGCAGATGGTTACCGAGATGACCAGCCTGGCCGGTGTGATGGCCCGCGAGTACGCCCTCGCTGCCGGTGTCGACCCGGCCGTGGCCGAAGCGCTCTACGAATCGGAGCTGCCGCGCCACGCGGGCGATGCCCTTCCCACGACCCCGGCCGGCGCGGCCTTGGCGCTGGCCGACAAGCTCGACGCGCTCGTGGGCCTGGCGGCGACGGTCGGCCTGCCGACGGGCAGCAGCGATCCGTTCGCCCTGCGGCGCGCGGCCGTCGGCGCGATTGCGATCCTGCGCTCCAGCCGGCCTGGTCGATCGTGGACGCCCGCTCTGGCCGCCGCCGCGCAGCTGCAACCCGTGGCCGTCTCGGCGGACGTCGTCGCGGCCGTCCACGATTTCCTGGTACGCCGCTTGGAGCAGCTGCTGCTCGACGAAGGCCACGCCGTGGACCGCGTACGCGCGGCGCTCGTGAACGCCGACCGGCCCAGCCGGGTGGACGAGGATCTGCGGCAGCTGGCCGAGCTGTCCGAACGCGACGACTTCCGGCGGATCGTGGCGGCTGTGGTACGCGCCCGGCGGATCGCGATCCCCGTCGACCCTTACGATTCGGCCTCGCTGACCGAGCCGGCCGAGATCCGGCTGCACGAGGCCGTGTCTCAAGTGCACCTGCCGGCCGATCCGGACCTTCGGGACCTGGTCGCGTCGGCCGGCGATCTGCCCGATGCCGTGGACGCGTTCTTCGCGGACGTCCTCGTGATGGCCGACGATCCGGTCGTGCGCGCCCGGCGGCTCGGCCTCGTCGCGCGGGTCGCCGATCTCGCCGACGGCCTGCCGCTGTGATCGAATGACAGGGACCGGCCAATGACGTACATGCGCCGGCGCGTACGCGTCGTCGACTGGGCCGAGATCGACCACAGCCGCTGACCGGACACGATTCAGCCGCCGGACGTAGTTCGGCCGCCGCCTCGCGAACGAGACGGCGGCCGGCTTGAACCTCTAGTGGCGCGGGTCGTCCGAGCGGTCGCGCACGGCGTCCATCATGTCTCGACCGGCGTCCTTGACGTGCTCGCCGGCCTGCTTGGCGTTGGCCTTCGCCTGGTCGGCGACGCCCTCGGCCTGCAGGGACTCGTTGTCGGTGGCGTCACCCACCCACTCCTTGACCTTGCCCTTGGCTTCCTGCGCCTTGTTGCCCATCTTGTCGGTGTTCGACATGTCGCTGCCTTTCGGTTCTGCACTTCCTTTCGGTCGCGCACCTCTGTACTACCCGTCCTCGTCCCGAGGAAACACCTTGTCGGACGCCACTTTTTCTTCCTCGGGCGCGCCCTGCCGGTTCCGGCCGTCCCGGCCGTCCTTCGCGTCCTTCTCGTCCTTCTCGTCCGAGTCGATGGCGCGAGTGTCGCGCAGCTGGAGGTACGGCTCCTCGTCGGGCGGGTGACCGGCCGCGATGGCCCGCTGGCGTTCCAGCTCGGCGTCCAGCTCCGCGCCGAACAGAATGGCGAGGTTGCTCAGCCACAGCCAGACGAGGAACACGACCACCCCGCCGAGCGCGCCATAGGTGGCGGCGTAGGAGGCGAAATTCGCGGCGTAGAAACCGAACCCGGCCGACACCGCTATCCATAGCAGCACCGCGACGAAGCCGCCCGGCGTGATCCAGCGGAAGCCGCCTTGGCGGGCGTTCGGCGAAGCCCAGTACAGGATGTCGAACATCAGTCCAATGAGGACGACGAGCACCGGCCACTTGGCGACCTGCCAGGCCGCGACGGCCGCGTCGGACATCCCCAGGACGTCACCGAGCCCCTCGGCCAGGCGCCCGCTGAGGACCACGATCAGGATGCTGAGCACCATGAGTACGCCGGTCGCGACGGTCATCGCCAGCCGGATCGGCAGCCGCTTCCACAACGGCCGCCCCTCCGGCACGTCGTAGATCACGTTGGACGCCTGCATGAACCCGTTGACGTACCCGGACGCCGACCAGGTCGCCACCACGAGACCGACGATCGCGGCGATCCCGGCCTTACGCGGGTTCTGCTGGACGTCGTTCAGCGCGGCCGTGAAGATCTCCTGCACCGCGCCCGGCATGAGCGGCAGGACGTCGTCGAGCACCTGTCCGATCACTTGATCGTCGATCAGCCCGACCAATGCCGTCAGCACCAGGATGCCCGGGAACAGCGAGAGCACGCCGTAATAGGTGAGCGCCGCGGCCCAGACCTCCAAGCGGTCTTTCTGGAACTCTTTGGCGGTTTGCAGCAGCGCCCGGCCCCACGAGCGTGCGCTCAGCTGGGTCGGCCCCTTCGGCCCGGCATCGGGCGGCGGTGGGCCGTTGTCTCGCACCATGCCCACGCATACCGCACGGTGATGCCCTTCAAACCCTATGTGTGCCACTGCGGGTTTGGGCCTGGCCCCGATCGGGCACATTGGGGCCGTGAACGCGTTGCCCGAGCACACAGACGTTCTCGTCGTCGGCGCCGGCCCGACCGGGCTGACTCTTGCCTGTGCGCTGGCCGCGCGGGGCGTACCGCATGTCGTGATCGACCGCAGCGACGGCGTACCCAAATCGAAGTTCTTGTCCGAGCGGACCCTGCGCACGCTCGCGGACCTGGGGGTTCGCGCACCCTGGCGGCGCGTGACGAGCATGGCGGTACGCGATCGCCGCAGCACGGTGCTGAGCGTGGACCTGCGGGCGGCGGCGATGCCGGCGGGGGCCGTGGAGGCCGCCCTGGAGCGCCGCTATCCACAGTGGATCGTGCGTGACGCCGAGCTGTGCGAACTCGACGGCACGACGGCGACGGTGCGAACCGGTGAGGGTGATCGCGTGGTCGACGCGCGGTATGTCGTCGGCTGCGACGGTTCGTCCAGCACGGTACGCGATGAGGTCGGCGTGACCTCGACGCCCGGCATGTACGCCGACTCCTACCTGACCGCCGATGTACGCCTGGACCGCCCGGTGGACCGGATCGAAGCAGCGTTGGACCCCGCCGGGCTGATGGTCGTGGCGCCGCTGGAGGAAGGGTGGCATCGGGTCGTCGCGGTCGCCCAGAACGCCCGGGCGGCACCGGCCCTTGTGGACGTCCAGCACCTGTTCGACGAGCGCGGCTGGGACGTACGCGTGAACGCGATCCGCTCCAGCGCCCACGAGCAGTGGCAGCAGCAGGTCGCCGACCGGTTCCGCGCCGGTGACGTGTTCCTGGCCGGCAGCGCGGCCCACCGGCTCAGCCCGGCCACCGGTCGCGACCTGGGTTTCCAAGACGCCGCCGATCTGGGGCGGCGCCTGGCGGCGGTGCTGACCGGGCGTACGGATGTGTCCATTCTCGACGGTTACGAGCGCGTACGCCGCCCGGTCGCTCAGCGGACGATGGCGTTCGCCGACAAGGTCAGCCGGGTTGCGGCGCTCAGCCTTCGGCCGGCGAGCTTGCTGCGCAACGCGGTGCTCGCCGTTACCGGACGGCGGGCGTTGGCTCGGTCGCTGACCGACCGCTGACGGCTCTCCTGTGATCTGTGAGCCGGAGATCGCGAAAAACATGGACCAACGCAGGTGGATGCGGTATGACCACTAGATGGCCGGCACCGTGGAGATGGAGCGCAAGTACGAGACCCCGGACGGCTTCGAGCTGCCCGATCTCACCGCCGCCGCCGGGGTCGCCGCCGTCGACGTGCCGCAGCGGATCCGCCTCGACGCGGTCTACTACGACTGCGCCGACCTGCGGTTGGCCCGGCGCGGGGTGACGGTGCGCCGCCGCCGGGGCGGCTACGACGCCGGGTGGCACATCAAGCGGCCGGCCGGGGCGTACCGGACCGAGAGCCAGTTCCCGCCGACCAGCGGCAGCGGCATCCCCGGCGCGGTCGCCGACGAGCTGTGTGCGCTCGTCCGGGGTGCGCCGCTGGTCCAGGTCGCCCGCATCCACTCGACCCGGCGCGAGATCTCGCTGCGCGACCCGGACGGCACGGTGGTTGCGGTAGTCGACTATGATGAGGTTCGCGCGGCCCGCCTCCTCGACCCTCCCGCGGTACGCCGATGGAGCGAGCTGGAGGTCGAGGTGCTCTCCGGCGACCAGGACCTCCTCGACGAGGTCGAACGGCTGCTTTTCGCGGCCGGCGCCGGCCGGGCGTCCAGCCGGTCCAAGCTCGCTCAGGCCATCGGCGACGACGCACGCATGTTCCGGCCCGACGACGAGGATGCCAGCGCCGCCGGCCGCGCCGTCAGCGATTACGTCCGCGCCCAGCGCGATGCCTTGATCAGCAACGATCCGCTCGTCCGTGCCGGGGACGTGGACGGCGTACACGACATGAGGGTCGCGACCCGGCGGCTGCGCAGTACGCTGGCGACCTTCCGGCAGCAGCTCGGCGACGGCTCACTGCGTGACGAGCTGAAATGGCTGGCCGACCAGCTCGGCGCGGTCCGCGACCGCGATGTGCTGGGCGCGCTGATCCTCGGCGAGGTCACCGACGACATCGTGGGCGGCCGCATCCGCCGGCACCTGGCGGCGGGCCGGGATGCCGCCCGGACCGCCTTGGCCGAGGCGCTCAGCGGGGAGCGGTATTTCACTCTGCTGAACCGCGTGGATGAATTGGCCGACCGGCCGGCCGGCGAGGTCGCGGCCGGCGCCGTGCTGGATCGGACGGAGAACCGCCTGCTCAAGGCCGGACGGTTGCTGGAGGACGCCGATGACGACGCCACGCTGCACGAGGCCCGCAAGAGTTACAAGAAGGCCCGGTACGCCGTCGAAACGGTCCGCGTCCTCGACGGCGACGCCGCCAAACGGCTGATCCAGCGGCTCAAGCTGCTGCAGGAAGCGCTCGGCGATCATCAGGACGCCGTCGTCGCGGCCGGGGTGCTGCGGGAGATCGGCGACCTGGCGTACCGCGATGGCGAGAACGCCTTCCCCTTCGGCCAGCTGGAGGCCCGCATGCGGACTCGGGCCGAGGCTCAGCAGCACCGCCTGCGCCGCCTCTACCGGCGTACGACCAAGCCGAAGGTCCGCTCGTGGCTCATCCGGCGATGATCGTCTTAAGTTAGCCGATGATCGTCTTTCTGAAATCTATCAATATGTCCGATTCGGACAGTGCACCTTAGACGGCTAGGATGCTCGGGTGGCACCAGCGCAGCCGTCCAGCGTGCACCGTTTCGACATGCATCACCTGACCGCTGCGGACCTCGCCGCGATCTACGAGGTCCGCCACGCCTGCCACCGCGCCGCCGCACCCGACGAGCCGTTTCCGACGCTCGCGGACTGGGCGGCGCTGGTCACGACCTCGCCACCGGGCGTGGCTCGCTGGCACTGGCTCACCGATCACGGGTACGCCGGCCTGACGCGGGCGTACGCGTCGGCTCGTGGGCGGATCGAGGTGTGCGTCAGCCCGCCCGCCCGGCGCAACGGCATCGGCCGGGCGCTGCTGACCGAGGTGACCACGGCGGCCCGCTCCCTCGGCTGCGAGACGATCATCGGCCGGGTCGGCGACCGGGCCGGTGCCGCGTTCGCCACCGCGTCGGGAGCGGTCGCCGGCCACAGCCAGAGCCGGTCGATGCTGACCTTGCCGGTCGCCGAGCCGATCGCTGCGGTGCCCGGGTACACGCTGATGACGTGGACCGATGCCGCCCCCGACTGGCTGCTCGACTCCTACGCGGTCGCCCGTACGGCGATCAACGACGCTCCGCGCAGCGACGCCATCCCGCCCGAGATCTGGTCGCCGCGGCGCGTACGCGACATGGAGCAGACGGCCGCGGCCCGGGGGCGTACGGCGATGGTCACCGTGGCCATGGCGGACTTCGAAGTGGCCGCCTTCACCGAGCTGCGGGTCTCCCCCGACTCCGGAGCGATCGCGTCCACCGAGGACACCGCGGTCCTGCCCGGCCACCGCGGCCGGGGGCTGGCCACGTGGATCAAGGCCGAGTCGCTGGCGCTGCTGCGGCGCGTACGCCCGGATGTGACGAGGGTCGTGACCACGAACGACACCGCCAACACCGCGATGCTGAAGATCAACCGGCGGCTCGGCTTCGTGTCCGTCGGCACCTGGACCGACATGATCCTCATCGTCGGCACCGCGCTCGGACCCGCTGGGCGCGGCGGCCGGCGACGGGTGCCCCGCCAGCGCGGCGGCAAATAGGGCGGGCACGACGGCAGGCGTACGCCTACGGTTGTGACATGCTCGCGCCGCCCGCTGAACTCACCGGTGAGCTTGTCGCCGATGCCCTCGCCCGCGGCTGGGCACTGAGGACGGCGTCGATGGCGTACCGGCCGGTCGGCTGGGGCAGCCACCATTGGGACATTGCCGACGACGCCGGCACGGCCTGGTTCGTGACCGTCGACGAGCTGCCCCGCCGGCGGGCCAGCGGCGAGGCGTCGGTGGATCCGGCGTACGACCGGCTCCGGGCCAGCTTGGCCAGCGCGGTGGCGTTGCGGGACGCGGGCCGCTCGTTCGTGGTGGCGCCGATCCCCACGCTCGACGACCAGCCGCTGACCCGCGCCCGCGACTACGCGGTCTCGCTGTATCCCTTCATCGACGGCGAGAGTTTCGCCGAGGGCGATTTCTCCTCGCCGGACCACCAGCGGGCGGTGCTGAAGATGCTGGTCGAGGTCCACAATGCACCCATCGCCGCCCGCCGGTACGCCCGCCTCGACGACTTCACCGTGCCCCACCGCGACGAGCTAAACGCGACGCTGTCCGATCCGGGCTCGATCCCCCGCTGCGGCCCGTACGCCCGCCCCAGCGCGGAGTTGATCAATACGCATCGCGGGCCGGTGCAACGGCTGCTGCAGCGCTACGACGAGCTGGTGGCGACGGCCCAGACCAGCCGGATGGTCCTGACCCACGGCGAACCCCATCCCGGCAACACGATGCTGACCGCCGAAGGCTGGCGCCTCATCGACTGGGACACCGTCCTGGTCGCACCGCCCGAACGCGATCTGTGGAGCCTGGAACCGCTGCACCGCGCGTACGCCGACGCGACCGGGATCGAGCTGCTGGCGGGCATGCTGCTGCTATATCGCCTGCGCTGGACGATCGCCGACATCGCGGTGGACGTCAGCCGGTTTCGCCGTGGCCACACGGCGGGGCCGGACGAGGACAAGTCCTGGGAGCTGCTGCACGCGAACGTCGCGAGCTTGCCGTCCGCACCTTTGTGACGCGGTGTCACGGTGTGCCGTTGAGGGCGGCGGGCCGCGCCGGCCCCCGGTCGAGGGCGGCAGTGCTGAGGAGAATGTCGAGCAGCCGCTCGAAGGACATGCCGGCGGCTCGCCACATCTGCGGGAACTGGGAGGCGGCGGTGAACCCGGGGAACGTGTTGACTTCGTTCACGATCGGCTCCTCGAAACCGCCCGGCGGCGCGGCGGGCAGGAAGAAATCCACTCGCAGCAGCCCGCGGCAGCCCAGCGCGGTGAACGCCTGCAGTGCGCGCATCTGCAACCGGGAGGTGGTGGCGTGATCGAGGCGGGCCGGAATGTCGAAGGCCGCGTGGCCGGGGCTGTACTTGGCGTCGTAGTCGAAGAAGGACCGGCCCGCACCGACCCGGATCTCCAGCGGCGGGCCGGCCTCGATCGTGCCATCGGGGTACTGGAGGACGGCGACGTCGATCTCGCGGCCGCCGGCGGCGGCTTCGACGAGGACCTTGCCGTCCGCGCCGCGCGCCAGGGCCAGCGCCGCATCGAGGTCGGCCCAGGTATCCACTCGCGACACTCCGAGGCTCGAACCGGCGCGGGCGGGCTTGACGAAGACCGGCAGGCCCAGGCGGGCCCGGTCGTACGGGGTCAGCTCGGAGTCGCCGGAGCGCAGGACGACGCCGTCGGCCACCCGCAGCCCTTCGGCGGCGAGCAACTTCTTGGTGAACTCCTTGTCCATGCCGGCCGCGCTGGCCAGCACCCCGTTGCCGACGTAGGGCACGCCGACCAGTTCCAGCACGGACTGGATCGTGCCGTCCTCGCCGTACGGTCCGTGCAGCGCCGGGAAGACGACGTCCACTTCGGACAACACTTGCAGCCCGCCGCCGAACCCCGCGCGTACGCCGTCCACGTGCCAGTCGCCGTCGCGGTCGATGAGCACCTCGGTCACGGCGTACGCGGCCAGATGGGCGATGATGCTCGCCGCCGACCGGCACGACACCTCGTGCTCGCCGCTGCGCCCGCCGTAGATCACCGCTACCTTCCTCATCGGACTGCCTCCGTCACCAGCGAAAGATGCCGGCGGGGCACGCGAGCGCCGATGCCGGTCAGGATCTCGTGCGGATTGGTGCCGGCCCAGCGGGCCCATTCGGCCGCCGTCGGCTCGCCGCCGTCGCCCGATCCCAGGACCACGACCGGGTCGCCGAGGCGTACGGGCAGGTCACCGGCGTCGACGACGCATTGGTCCATGCTGACCCGGCCCACAATCGGGCAGCGCCGGCCGTGCAGAAGCACTTGAGCCCGGCCGTCGACGGTGCGGGGAATGCCGTCGGCGTACCCCATCGGGATCAGAGCCAGCGTCGTCGATCGGCTCGTCGTGTGAGTGTGGTGATAGGACACTCCGGTTCCGGCCGGCACGCGCTTGACCAGAACCACCGATGTCCGCACCGTCATCGCGGCGCGCAGCCCATACCGGCGGCCGCCGACCGGCTCGACGCCGTAGATTCCCAGCCCCGCGCGTACCATGTCGAAGTGGGTGTCCGGATCGGACAGTGCGACGGCCGAGTTGGCCAGGTGCCGCAGCCTCGGCCGCAGTCCCGCGGCCTGAGCCACCGCGAGCGCCGCGCGGAACGGCGCGACCTGGCTGCCGGCCTCCGCGAGGTGCGACCAGACCGCGCGGACCTCCAGCAGGCCCTCGCGTTCAGCGGCGGCGGCGCGGGCCACCAGGGCCGGCCAGCCGGACGGTGCGGCGCCGTTGCGCGCGAGGCCCGTGTCGATCTTGAGATGTACGCGCGCCCGGCCGGCCCGGCGCGCGGCTTGGGAAACCGCGTCGAGGTATGCGACCGCAGGTACGGATATATCCACGTCTGCAGCGATAAGGCGATCGAAGTCCGTTCCCGGCCCGTGTAGCCAGCTCAGGATCGGTGCCGTGATGCCCTCGGCCCGCAGGTGCAAAGCCTCTGCGGCACTAGTCACACCGAGCCATGTCGCACCGGCGCCCAAGGCGGCCCGCGCCACCGGCACCATGCCGTGCCCGAACGCGTCGGCCTTCACGACCGCCATCACCTCCGCGGCGGTGGCGGCCCGGATCACAGCGACGTTGTACGCCACCGCATCCAGGTCCACCACCGCCTGCGCGAGATCCCCCGTGAACTCCCCCGTCATGGCTCGACAGTTCAGCGCACGCGCTGTGAACCGGCCGAGAGCGGTTTCACTCACACCGTCCTCACACCGTCTGTGCATACTTGCGGTCGCTGTTCGAGTCGTGGATGGGGGCGGGCCGTGCGCGTACTGGTCGTCGAGGACGAGGAGATGATGGCCGAGGCCATCGCCGAAGGGCTACGGCAGGAGGCGTTCGCGGTCGACGTGGCCCACGACGGCGCCACCGCCCTGGAGAAGCTGGCCGTCAACGACTACGACGTGCTCGTCCTCGACCGGGACCTGCCGAAGGTCCACGGCGACGAGGTGTGCCGCCAGGTCATCGCGGCCGGCACCGGCGTACGCGTCCTCATGCTGACGGTGTCCGTCACGGTCGCCGACCGCGTCGCCGGCCTCAACCTCGGCGCCGACGACTACCTCGCCAAACCGTTCGCCTTCGCCGAACTCGTCGCCCACGTACGCGCGCTCGGGCGGCGTACGCTCGCCGTGGTACCGCCGGTGCTGGAGCGATCCGGCATCCGCCTCGATCCGCACCACCGGGAGACCTACCGCGACGGCCGATACGTCAGCCTCTCCCGCAAGGAATTCGCGGTCCTCGAAGAACTACTGCGCGCCGGCGGGGCCGTGGTGTCGGCCGAAACGCTGCTGGAGAAGGTCTGGGACGAGAACATGGATCCGTTCACCACGATCGTCCGCGTGACCATCAGCGGGTTACGCCGCAAACTCGGTGAGCCGCAAGTCATCGAGACCGTCACCGCGGTTGGGTACCGGATCCGATGAGCCTGCGCCTGCGCCTGACCGTCGTGTTCAGCTTCGTCTTCCTGCTGGCCGGCAGCGCGGTCATGTACGTCACCCTGATCCTGGTCCGCAACAGCATGGACTACAGCCTCGGGCTGGCCTTCAACACGAACTACCCGAAGCCGGCGGACCCGACCGAGCTGGCCGACCTGATCGCCGCCGACGAGGCGTCCAAGAACGTGATCATGGAGTCGATGCAGCGGAACCTGCTGTTCAAGGGCAGCGTCACGGTGCTGGCAGTGTGGCTCCTCGCGACCGTCGTGGCCTGGTTCCTCTCCGGCCAGCTGCTCCGCCCGCTGAGCATGATCACCGCCACCGCTCACCGGATCGCCGGGCGTACGCTGCACCAGCGCATCGATCTCGACGCACCGCCGAGCGAGGTCAAGAGCCTGGCCGACTCGTTCGACAGCATGCTCGACCGCCTCGACGAGGCGTTCGCCGGCCAGGGCCGGTTCATCGCCAACGCCGCCCACGAGCTGAAGACCCCGCTGGCCCTCAACCGCACGCTCGTCGAAGTGGCGATGAACCGGCCGGACAGCCCGCCACAGATCCACACGCTGGGCGAGAACCTCCTCGCGGTCAACGAGCGCCACGAACGGCTCATCGACGCGCTGCTGACCCTGGCCCGCGCCGAGGACTCCGTCACCGAACGCCGCGCCGTCGACCTGGCCGAGCTGTCCGCGTACGCGGCCGACGCGCTGGACGGCATGGCGGCGTCGTCGGACATCGCCGTCCACCGCGACCTGTCGGCGGCGCCGATCGTCGCCGATCCGCTCCTGCTGGAACAGGCGATCCGCAACCTCATCGACAACGGCATCCGCTACAACCAGCCGGACGGCTGGGTCGCCGTCCAGACCCGGTCGACGCCGCTTCACGCCGAGATCGTCGTCAGCAACACCGGGCCGACCGTGTCGGCGTACGAGGTGCCCGCGCTGTTCGAGCCCTTCCGCCGCCTGACCGACCGGGTCGGCTCCGCCCGGGGCAGCGGGCTCGGGCTGTCGATCGTCCGCGCCGTCGCACAGGCCCATCGCGGCGATGTGACCGCAACACCGCGGCCCGGCGGTGGCCTGGTCGTGCGCGTCATCCTCCCCGCCGCCCGCCCCTAGGCCGTCCGGTCATCGAGCGAAAGCGGTGCACCTGCTGGCCCGTAGACCGTGATGCTCCCGGGCTGGCGTTGACGCCGGTGTCAAGGTCTACCGTTGGGCCCATGCGCATCGGAGAGCTGGCCGAGCAGGCCGGGACGAGTACTCGCACACTGCGGTACTACGAGCAGCACGGGCTGCTCAACGCCCGGCGTACGGCCAACGGGTACCGCGACTACGACGAGGGCGATCTGCGGCTGGTCCGCGAGATCCGGTCGCTGCTGGAGATCGGGTTCAACCTTGAGGAGACGCGCCCGTTCGTCGAGTGCCTGCGCTCGGGGCACGAGTCGGGCGCGCAATGCCCGGCATCGCTGGAAGTCCTCGCCCGCAAGCTCGCCGACCTCGACGACTGCATCGACCAGCTGCTCGCCGTACGCGCCCGGCTGCGCCAGGATCTGGCTCGCGCCTCGGCCCGCGGTCCGGAAGGAGTCCACTGTGGATGTGACTGACGAGACGTTCGACCGTGAGGTGCTCGGCAGCGACCTGCCGGTGCTGGTCGATTTCTGGGCCGAATGGTGCCCGCCCTGCCACCGCATCGCCCCGATCCTCGACGAATTGGCCACCGAGTACGCCGGCCGCGCCCGCATCGTCAAGATCGACGCCGACACCAACCCGAAGGTGGTGCGGACCTACGGCGTGATGTCGATGCCGACCCTGTGCATGTTCCGCGACGGAACCCTTGTCTCCCAAGTCGTCGGCTCGCGGCCGAAAGCGATGCTGCGATCGCAGATCGACGCCGCACTGTAAAGCTGCTGGGCGTACCCGATGAACTGCGCCTGACCCGGCTGGTCGCGGACGCCGCAGCGGCCGGCCGAACCTTTCCGCAAGCTGACCTCGTCCAAGGAAGACGAGAGATGTGCGGGCGCTCCGCGCGTCCTGGAGAGCGGCGGGATACCCGCTGTGATGCGGCCGAGCGAGCCGACACGTACTCGGCGAACGAAGCCCAGTCGCGTGACGCCACGAAGCCTCCCTCTCCCGCAGCCAGGCCGCGATGAAGGCGTCCTCGGCGAGCCAGAGTGCGGAAACCGCGGACAGCAACGCCAGTCCGGCGTAGACGAAACGCAAGATCACATCGACCGGAACGGGATAGGGCCGCACCCATTGCGGCATCGCCGGACCTCCCTCGCGAGCGATCGTCTCGGCCGTGACGTTAGCCTGCATCCGCAATGATGTGGGGGCGGCAAAGCCGCGTGCTCCGATGGCGCTCATCGGCCCGGCTTGACCGGAACTGCGGCGGGCTTCGATCGCTGCCGGGGAACCGGTTGCCAGTGCCGCCCGGCTCTACGTGATGCCAGAACCCGGCCGCGTCAAGTGAAGGCGCCGCTAGCACGCCGTCGCGGAGCTGTCAACGCAGGCGGAAGCCATTCGGTGCACGACGAACTGTGTTGGTCACGCACTTGCACGATTCGATACTCGGCACAGGTGTGCCCATCTCGGGCATCCCGCAGCAACTGGTCTCAACTGCGTGCACGACGGACGGACGCGCAGGCAATGGCTCGCGCCCTAGCGCACGCACCGGCTGGTTCGTCACCGGAGGTACGTCATGCTGGTCCGCTTCGCTCACCGATTCCGCTCCGTCCGTGTTGCTGTGGCCGCAGCTTCGACCGTGGTGCTGGCTTTAGGCCTGGGCTACTGGTTCCAGGTGTCGCGGCCGGGGTCCGCTCCCGTGCCGGTTCCCGCGCTGCCGCAAGTGGGCGAACTACTTCAGTGGCGTACGGCGGCCTCGACGACGAACCGGCACGAGGACGGGTCGATCACGACGACGGCGTACGCGGCACCGGTGAACTATCAGGCAGCGGACGGCTCATGGCAGCCGATCGATCCGCGGCTGTACCGGGCGAACGAGGATGGTTTCGCCTGGCGCAGCGGCGCAAACTCCTACCAGATGAGGTTCGCGCCAGTGGCCGGGGACGGATTCGCCGAGCTTCAGACCGCGGGCCGGGCGATCCGGGTGTCGGCAGTAGGCGCCGGCGGCGGTAAGGCCACAGTGGACGGCTCGCAGATCACCTATCCGGATGCATATGCGGGGGTGAACCTGAGATATGTCGTCGGCGCCACCGGCGTTACGAAGGTGCTGGACCTGGCGGGACCGCAGGCGGCGACGGCGTACACGTTCCGGCTGTCTGCTGTGGACGGCAAGGGCTTGTCGGCGCAGCGGCGCTCGGACGGCTCCTATGTGCTGCCCGGTCTGGACGGAGTCGTCTTGGACGCGCCGGTCGTGTGGCAAGCCGATCGGGTGCCGGATCCGGCGGCCCGGCCGACTTTGCGGGTAGTCCAGCAGGGCAAGGATTTGCTGGTGACGGTGGGGCTGGACGCGGCGTGGCTGCGGGCGCCGGGCCGGCAGTTCCCGGTGCACCTGGATCCCACGATCACCGTGCAGCCCGATATCCGCCAGGCCACCTTCAAGACGGTGGCGGCCAGCACTCCGGTTTCCCTGACCACGCTGTCGGTGGGTTCGGACAGCACCAACACTTACCGCTCGGCGTTGCAGTTCGACCTGTCCGCGGTCCCGGCCGGGGCGCAAGTCAGCTCGGCGACGCTGGGGATCAACCGCATCGGCTGCATCACCTCGGTCAGCCAGCCGTGCGGCACCGACCACGTGCTGGACGTGCACCGGATGACCTCGGCCTGGTCGGAGTCGAGCACCTACAGCCAGCTCACCTTCGACGCGACCGCCTCCGGCTCGTACACCCTCGTGCGTGGCACCGCGGCGGGCTGGATGACGTGGCCGATCACCTCGCTGGTGACGGCGTGGGTGAACGGTACGCAGCCCAACCACGGCCTGCTGGTCAAGCGCCGCACGGAAAGCCTCGGCAGCAACGGGCCGACGAGTACGGGCCTGCCGGTGCCCAAACTGGACATCACTTACACGATCAGCGGGCCGTATCTGAACGAACCCGCGACGCTGCACGCTGACGGTGCGGAGCTGTCGTGGACGCCGTCGGCGACCGGCACTGGTACGGCCGGCTACGAGGTGCACCGCAGCGCATCTGCCTCGTTCACGCCGAGCGCGGCGACGTTGGTGGCCCGCATCGGTGACCGGGCCCAGCGGACCTACCGGGATACGACGGCTGCCGCTAACGGGACCTTCACATACCGGATCAAGGATCTGGCCGACAGCACCGTATCGGTGCCGCGTACGGTCACAATGCCGGACGCACAACGGTCGAGCAAAGTCCTGCGACCCGGACCGATCGACGGCAAGGTCGTTCACCTGGAATACCACGACTCCAGCCCGTGCATCGACGGTCCGAAGAGCCCGACCGCGAAGGTCGGGAGTCAAGGCGACCTTTCCGGCGTGAACAAGTTCCGTACGGTGATCGGCTTCGACCTGCGCGACATCCCGCCGGGTGCGCAGATCACCTCGGCCACATTGTCGCTGTGGCGCTCCTACGGTGCCCCGCCCGGCCTGATCGTGAACGCACACCGAGTCACCCGGCCGTGGAAGGAGGGGACCGGTCTGCCCAACTGCTTCGACACCTCCGACGGTGCCACGTGGGAGGAGACCGAGCCCGGTCTGCGGTGGACTACCGACGGCGGCGACCATGAGGGTACGCCCGCGGCGAGCGTGACCGTGGCGAACACGGTGGCGGGGATCGACCAGTTCGCGGTGACCGGGCTCGTGCAGAACTGGGTCAACGGCGACGAGCCCAATCACGGACTGATGCTGCGTATCCCCAACGAACAGGCGGTACCAGGGCTAGCCGCGTACGCCTCCGATGACGATTCGCGACCGGCGTTGCGGCCGAAGCTGACGGTGTCCTATCAGGATGGTTCGGCGGCGGATGGTCCGCGGGTGGTATTGTCCAGCCCGGTCGAGGGAGCGCGGGTGGCCGGTGTGGTGCCGTTGCGGGCGACGGCCGAAGACGACCGTCGGGTAGACCTGGTCGAGTTTTTGGTCAACGGGGTGTCGGTGGGTTCGGACAACACCGCACCGTTTGACACCACCTGGAACACCACCGCCGGGGTCACCAACGGATCCAAGGCGCTGACCGTGCGGGCGAGCGACGACGCCGGCAACATCCGGCTGTCGAGTCCGGTGAACGTCACGGTGGACAACACCGCCGTGCCCACCGGTTCGCTGTCGGCACCATCGGCCGGAGCAGTGGTGGCCGGCGACGTCACGCTGACCGCGACCACGTCCGACGATGTCGGGGTGACCAGCGTGGCATTCCTGGTCGACGGGGTCCGCGTCGGCGACCCGGACACGATCGCACCGTACTCGATCACCTGGAAGACCCTCGACCCGCTGGCGCCGACGTTTGACGGCGTCCACGACATCACGGCGCTGGTCACCGACACGTCCGGCCAGCAGACCACCACCGTGGTGCGGTCGGTGACGGTGAACAACCGCGGCGCGTCTGCGGCGAAGGTCGAGTACAAGCTCAACGACCCGGCGCTGGCCGACGATGATGTGTTCCCGTCGGTGATGGCGGCCAACACCACCACTCCGGTGGTCCAGGACCCGTACGCGTCGGTACCACTCAATCCCGATGGCACGTCCGGTGGCAGTCTGGGCCGGGCGCTGGCGTCGACACCGGCCGACAACGGCAGCAACCCGGGCACCTGTGCGGCGGCAGCGTACTGTCCGAAGGTGACGGTGATCAACCGTTCGGGTACGGCATGGACCTCCAGCGGGGCGCAGGTGTGGTACCGCTGGTACGCCCCCAACGGGGCGATCATGTTCGAGGGCCGGTCGGCGGCGGCGTTCCCGGCGACGTTTGCCGATAACGCCAGCCACGAGTTCCCGTTGACGATCTACCCGCCGGCGTTGCCGCCCGGCGTGGAGCAGGGCACCTATCGGCTGCGCGTCGACGTTTTCGACCCGGCCACCGGCGCCTGGTTCGCCACCAAGGGCAACGCGCCGATCGACAACCCGGTCATCGTGGCCAAGGATCTGGGCACGAAGATGGGCTTGGAGCGGTTCTACCAGTACGAGGGGGAGCCGGTCGGGGCGGGCCTGTCGACGATGACCAATACCGCCAACGGCAACCTGTTGTGGCGGTGGTCGCCGTACTTCGCGCCGGGCCGCGGCCTGGCCACGATGGTCGATCTGACCTACAACAGCCTGCAAGACCACTCCCAGAGCCCAGCCGGTAACAATGTGTCGCTGGCGATATCGGGGCTGATCCCGGTCGGATCCCAGCTCGATATCCATCCGAACAAGGCCGACCAGATCTCCGGGCAGGCCAGCAAGTGGGTGCAGTTCGCCGACGGCGACGGCACCGTGCACCGGTTCACCGACGGGATCACCGGCGTGGACGGGATCACCCGGTTCAGCGAACCGGCCGGGGTGAACCTGTACCTGCGCAGCCTGCCGGCCGCCGACCCGCGCGGGCGGTGGGCGCTGACCCGGCCGGACAACGTGACCTACATCTTCGACGGCGACGGCTACCCGACCATGGTCGAAGACCGTAACGGTAACCGGATCACCTTCGGGCTCGAAGACACCCCGGCGGGGGAGGATCCGGGCGGGCCGAAGAGGCGCATCACTGCGGTGACCGATCCGTCGGGTACCCGCTCGTTCGTGATCGACTACTGGTCCAAGGATGAGATCAAGAAGGCCCATGTCCGCGGAAAGATCCAGCAGATCCGTGACTATTCCGGCTCGAAGCTGGACTTCGAGTACTACCAGGACGGCAACCTGCGCAAGCTGATCGAGCGGGGTGGCTTCAACGCCAACGGCACACCGCTAGCCGATCGGGCGTTTGTGTTCACCTACACCACGTCCAACGGGGCGGGGCCGGCGATTCCCAACGCCGCCGACCGGGTCGACCCGGCGGACAAGGTGCCCAACCAGTCGACCCGGCTGTTCAGCATCCGCGATCCGCGCGGTGCCGAGACCACGTTCGCCTACTATCAGGCCACTGACGGGCAACTGTTGCGGTGGAAGCTCAAGTCGCGCACGAACCGGGCCGGCAAGACCACCAGTCTCGTCTACGACCCGACCAACCGGATCACCACCGTGACCGCGCCGCTGTCGCGGGTCACCAAGCACACCTACGACGTGACCGGCAAGGTCACGCGGATCACCGACCCGCTGAACCAGAACACCGACGTCGAATGGTCGACCGACTTCAAGGTCACCAAGGTCACCAACGTGTCCACCGGCAAGTTCACCCGCTACGACTACAACGCCAACGGCAACCTCAAACTCAGCGCCAACGAACTCGACGAGCAGACCGTCCTGACCTATCGCGACTTCGGTGTGGACGCTCTGGACACCGGCAACCACCTGTCGCAGGTGCTGACGGTAACGAAACCCAAGGGCGTTGCAACCCCCACACCGGCGACCGACTATCAGTGGACCTACGCCTACGACACCGCCGGGAACGTGGCCAGAATCACCGACCCCACCGGCGCCTTCACCCGGTTCGTGTTCAACCTCGCCGGGTCGGCGCATCCGGGGACGCTCAAGGAAATCTGGGACGCCAACGGCAATCCGGCCACCACGTTCCCGTCCTATGACGTGTCCGGGCAGCCGACGGAGGTGAAGGACCCGCTGGGCCGGTCGACCAGGTTCGGCTACGACGTCGACGGGCGTACTCGCTGGGTGCAGGACCGCAACCACCAGAACGACACCGGATCCGCCGAACGGGAGTACAAGACGTTCTACGACTACGACGAATTCGGCCGCCTCGGCCGGCAGAGCGAACCCCGATCCACCGCGACTCTGCGGGGCAAGCTGCTGTGGTCCAGTGTCGAGTACGACGCGAACGACAACACCGTCAAGTCGATCGGCGCCCATTTCGGCGAGGTCGACGGCGATCTCGAAGACGGACCGATCACCACGGCCACGTACGACCTGATGGACCGGCCGGTGCTGATCACGGGGCCGGACCTCAGCGCCGACCCGGCCGGTGAGCGGACCAAGTACGACTACGACGACGCCGGCCGGCTTCAAGAGCTGACCAACCCTCGTGGCATGCAGACGTCCGCGGTGACCGGCGACTTCACGACCCTGTACGAGTACGACGCCCTGGACCGGATCCGGCACGAGACCGCGTACGGCCTCGACACCACCGCGGCCCAGACCCGGCACACGCACGCCTGCTACGACCTCGCCGGCGACCTGCGCAGCGTCACGTCGCCGCGGGCCAACCTAGCCAGCGTGACCTGCCCGGGTGACGGGCCGGCAACCGCGGCGTTCACCACCACCTTCACCTACGACATCGCGCATCGGCGCACCATCGAGCGCGACCCGCTGGGCCACGAGACCCGCATCGGCTACGACGCGAACGGCAACACCACGAGCCGCGAACGCGACATTGAATCCGGCCGTATCCAGCGCACCGCCACCGAATTCAACCAGCGGGACCTGCCAGAGTTCGTCAAGGAGCGGTTCGACGGCAGCCGCGAGGCCGTGACCAGGTTCGAGTACGACAGCAACGGCAACCGTACGAAGGTGCACTCGCCCCGGGCGATCGATGCTGCCAACGCGGGGCAGGCCGGGCGCTACATCACCGAAGTACGCTACGACCCGCTGAACCGGCCGGATCGGGTGACCCTGCCGTTCGACGCCGCCGACGGCACCGAACGCCAGTACGTGCACCGCGCCTACGACCCCAACGGCAACCTGCTGTCGACCAGCCTCCCGGTCACCTCGTCGACCAGCGCCGGGCCGGGCGCACGCACCGACATGACGTACTTCGACCCGGGCTGGATCCGTACGTCCGACGACCCGGTCAACCCGAAGGTCCACTTCGGGTACACCGCCCTCGGTTTGCAGGCATCCCGAACCCCGGAGAAAACCACCACGCCCGGGGAACTCGACCTCAACCTGCTCATGTCATGGGCGTACCACCCGGACGGCATGGTCTCCTCGCGCAGTGACCGCGGCGGGCAGTCCAGCCTCTACCACTACGACGCGAACAACAACCTCACCTCGGCCACCGACGCCGACGGAATCAGCGACGAAAGCCAGAAAGCCGTCGACATCGAAGCCACCTACACCGGCTTCGACGAGCTGGCCAAGAGCCGGTTCCGCCGCACCGACCAGACCGTGTGGACGTTCTCCGACTACACCTACGACGCCAACGGCAACGTGCTAGTACGCCGGGAGAACGGCAAGGAGGACGGCACCACACAGACCACAGCACCGCGGCGGTACGAGATGACCTACGACTCCGCTGACTGGCTCACTCTGCAACTCGATCTCGGCACCGACTCCGCGTGCCTGGACGACCAGCGCATCGTCAACGAGTTCTGGGGCACTGGCTGGGAGAAGCGGCGCGAGGTCCGGCGAGCCGGCACGCCTTGCACCAGTGACTCGACGACCTGGCCGGTCAAGCAGGTGACGACCTGGAACCACTTCGACAACGGCCTCCTCAAGGACCTGGACACCACCAACGCGTCCGGCACGGTGCTGGAGTCCCACGACGTCACCTACTTCGACGAGAACGGGTTCTTCGCCAACGCCAACCGCACCCGGGAGCACTACGTCCTCAAGCGTGGCGAAGGCAGCACCGCAACCACCTGCGTTACAACGGCCACGGCCTGCGACGCGGTCTACACCTACGACGCCCGGGATCGGCTGATCAGCCACCAGCAGCGCGCCGGGGTCACGACGACCTACACGCTGGACCAGCCGGGCCAGCTGGTCGGCGACACCGCCGTCCGGGGCGGCAACGTCACCACCGAAACCAAGGGCGGTGTGACCACCACCCGCAAGTACCAAGCCAACCAGCTCATCGAGGCGACCACCGCCGGCGTCACGGCCAAGTACTGGTACCTGCCGCTGGGCGACCTCGACTGCATCACCACCGCCGCCGGCACGCAGGCCGACTGCTCCCCGGGAGGAGACGGCCCGGCCAGCACCAACCTCATCACCGACCACGCCTACGACTACCTCAGCCGCCTGCAAGGAACCCGGCAGTACGCCGGCGGCGGCACGCTGACCGATAAGGCGACCTACGTCTACGACCCGCTCGACCGGACGGTCACCGAGTGGGAGGACCACGTCGGCACCGGCAAGGATCACCAGACCGACTTCACGTACCAAGGGATGACCGGCCTGGTCACCGAGGAGAAGCAGACCGGTGGCACCGCCGCGAAGACCAAGACGTTCGCCTACGACACCTACGGCCGCCGGCTCTCCATGAGCGATACCGACGCGGCCGGGCGCACCGACACCTACACCTACGGCCACGACGTGCACTCCTCGGTGTCCCAGCTCATCACCGACGCCGGCATCGTCAAGGCCTCCTACGGCTACGACGCGTACGGCGGCACCGACGCCCCGCCCGGCGGCGAAGCCCTGACCGCCGGCGACACCGACGCCCAAGCGCCGCTCAACCCCTTCCGGTACGCCGGAAAGCGCATCGACTCCGGGCCGGCCAACGCCGCCAGCGCGCCGGCCGGGTACGACATGGGCGCCCGCCGCTACGCTCCCGACCTGGGCCGGTTCCTGCAGCAGGACATGTACGCCGGCGCCTTGTCCAACCTCGGCCTGACCCTGGATCCCTTGACCCAGAACCGATACGCCCTGGCCGGCGGCAACCCGATCAGTTACATCGAACTGGACGGCCACGCCGTGACTCCCGACGGCGGTGGCGGAGGCTCATCCAGCCCCGCGCCCGCGCCACCGGCTGACCCGACGTCGTCCACGGGCGGCGGCGGATGCAGCGGCAGCACTCCCACCAGCCGCAGTGCCTCCTGTCCACCGCCGTCCAGTGGCGGGAGCGGCCCGGGTGTCCAGCCGGGATGTACGGCCTCGACGCCCACCAGCCGCAGCGCGTCCTGCCCGGCGTTCATAGCCGGTCCGCCCCCGACCACGGGATGCTCCGGCTCCACGCCCACCACCCGCAGCGCCGACTGCCCGTACGCCCTACCGGGGCGGGACGTCAAGAAGTCGCTCATCGCCTCGTGCCTGGAGGCATACGTCGGTTGTGCTCTGCGCAACTGGGGTCAGGGCACCGTCGGAATCTGTTTCACCTTCGATTACGGCTTGGTTTCCCACGCCGCGGCCACCGGATGCGTCGTCGGCGACAAGAACGGGTTGTTCACCACCTTCACCGAGACACATCCCGGCCCGGCCGGTGATCCTCGGGCTAGCTGGGGATGGGGTCTCGGCGCGGGACCATCCATCCAGATATCCGACGCGACAACCAAGAACAGCCTGGCCGAAGGCGGAAAGTTCGGCTCCGGCACCATCGTTTACAGCTACACCTACTCGCAGACCACGGACAAGGAGGGCCGGGACGTCCATATCAACGACTACGGTATCGGCAAAGGACTGCCCGTCGGCGGTTCAGGCGGCGGCAATTACACGTATGTCAGCGGATACCTCTTCGAGGGCTGCGGATGGTGGATTTGTAACATCGGTAACTCCACCAAGTAGGCTGATCGGCTCGCCCCGGTCGTCCGGGGCGAGCCGGTCCGCAGCTGGGTCGGCCCGGGCGCCGATAAGTAGCTGGTGTCGTCGCCGGTTCGGCCTCTACCCTCCATCCGTGGAAGGCCACGAGAACCCGCTAACTGACCAGGCCGCACCGGCGGCCGATCTGAGGATCGGTACGCCCGAGCGGGAAGCAGCGCGTTCAGCCCTCGACGAGCACCTGGCCGCCGAGCGGCTGGACGACGGCGAGTACGAGCAGCGCTGTGCTGCATGCGAAGTGGCGCGCACCGAGTCTGAGCTGTTGCAGATCTTCTCCGACCTGCCGCTCCCCCATCCGGACCTCCGGCCGCACGACGAGCCGGAGGCCGTCGATGAGGACGTCTCAGCGCTCGGTTGGGCAGTCGGCATCGCTCTGGGGTTCGGGTGACCGGTGGCGGTCGTCCTCGGCTTCACCGACGGGGCCTGGTGGAGTCTGGCCGTACCAGTAACGGTCAGCGTCCTGCTGCTGTACATCGAGCACCTGCTTAGCCGTGGCCGGACCCAGCAAGAGACGGCGTGATTCCGCGAGCTGATCGCGATCCGGCGTTCGTCCTGGGCCGTGCGGCCGTGCAGGCCGGTGTAAGCAGCGTATTTGCGCCGAGATCTGCGCTCTGGACTCCGGGAAGCCGATGATCGTCGGCTCCTGTTGTCCTCATTGGCTTATCGTGCCACTCCATTTAGGCGAGATCCGAGCGATGGAGTACTGCTGATCTCTCTTGCTTCCGATACTGATTGCCGGTCCCAGCTAAGTCTCGCGGGGTGGTGCAGCTTGCCGGAGCAAAGAGTCGATCTGCTGATCATTGCTGCCTTGCTAACGGAGCTGGAAGCGGCAAAGGCAGCCGGCATCGCGCAATTGCCCGGCGGGCCGGGCGTAATGCACTGGGACGAGTGCGGGGTGGGAACATCAACCCCCTACTGGCGAGGCGTGTACGCCGATGGCCGAGGCGGTGAATGGTCGGTCGCATTAGCCCGGCCGACAACGATGGGAGGCCGAGCCACCGGCGCGACGGCCACGAATCTGGTCGCCCAGCTTCGGCCGTCATGTCTGGCGATGTGCGGAGTATGTGCGGGGAACCCGGCCGACACCGGCTTGGGCGACGTGGTGGTCGCTGAGGTGGCGTACGAGTGGGATGAGGGCCGGCTCTCACCGGCGGGGCTGGAGGGCGACCATCGCCAGTTTTCCTTGGATCCGCGATGGCTGCGGGCGGCCCAGGAGTTCGATCCCAGCAGGCTGCCGAGCTTCGGCCCGGCCACCGAGGACGAGTCCTTGCTATGGCTGCTGGAGCGGCTGCACCGCGGTCAGGATCCACGGCGGCATCCAGCCCGCGGCTCCTATTTCCCCGAACGGACGTGGGCAGAGCGCCTGAAGCGGTTCGCATCGAACAGGCTGATCCGTCGCGATCGGGACGGCGCGATCGTGATCACCGAAGCCGGCACGAGACTTGTGCAACGGCGGATCTACGACGATGTGGACGGGCCGCAGCAATTGCCGTTTCGCGTACTCGCTGCCCCGATGGCATCGGGCAGCGCCGTCATCAAGGACGACGCTGTTTGGCCAATGCTGTCGAGCATGGGCGTGCGGAAGATCGCCGCAGTGGAGATGGAAGCGGCGACGATTGCCACGGTGGCTCGGGATCTGGGGGTTCCCCGCTGGCTGGTGGCCAAGGGGGTGATGGACCACGCCAACACCCAGAAGGACGACCGGTACAAAGGTTTTGCCGCCCGCGCCTCCGCCGAGGTGCTATACGCGCTGCTGGCGACGCTGCTGCCGGACGCGCTCGGCGCGGGTGCATCCCACCTCGCGCAAGACAAGCCAGACCCGCCCGCTCCCACGATCCAACCGGAGGTCCACGCGGTCGATCAATCGGTGGCCATTGGCTGGCGGCGACACCGTGTCAGACGAGTAGCCGCAATGATTGGGCTCCTCGCCGCGTTGGCGAGCATCGTCCTGCTTGTGCCAGAGCTCCGATGCTGGGCCGGGCTCGGCGACTGCAAGGAGTCATCGGCTTCGCCGATCGGTCCATCGTCCGCGCGCCTGGAAATCACCGGTGGCGTCACCGATACGTGGAGCGATTACATACGTGGCTCGGGTTCTGCCGGCCCGAAGATTCCCGACGGCGCCAGCGTACTGGTCAGCTGCCGAGCCATCGGGCTGAAGCTGGCCAACGGCAACGCATGGTGGTATCGAATCGCATCGCCCGGATGGGACGACCGCTTCTACGCGTCGGCGGATGCGTTCTACAACAAGGACGGCCAGTCGACCGGCCCGCTAGGAGACACACCGTTCTTCGACGAGAAGGTTCGGATGTGCAATGGCTAGCGACCGCAGGCCCGCCTCAACCGGCCGGGCCAGCCGACACCTGGCGCTCTGCGTTGTGGCCATCGTGGTCTTCGCGACCGGATGCGGCCGCGCTACGCCCGAGCAAGCAGACGCCATCCCCTCGGCTTCCAGCCGCTCCACCGAGCATTCGCTCACCGTTGCCGTCGTGCCCGACCATGGCGATCACTCGACCTTGTTTGCGGGATCGGCCTTCGGGTTTACGCCGAACGGGAAGGTGACCGTATCGGCGACGATGCCGGGCGGTACGGCGTACCCGACGACCTATCCCAAAACCGCCGATGGAACCGGAGCGTTCTCCTGGTCCTGGCAATGGGATGCCGGCGACCCCGACGGCGTCTGGACCATCACATTCCGCGACCACACCAGCGGCAAGACCACCTCGACATCGCTCACCATCACCGGATCCGACCCGACGAAGACGGTCGGTCCGAAGGTATCGGTCAGCCCCAAGGTGTCGACCAGCCCGAAGGTGTCGGTGTCACCGAGGTCGGGCGATCACACAACGCTGTTCGCGGGAACGGCCTTCGGGTTTACGCCGAACGGGAAGGTGACTGTATCGGCGACGATGCCGGGCGGTACGGC
>Ga0114129_10002663_pt1 | contig 24847 bp, 20 predicted proteins | sample RhiMetdeltSRZDD1_FD_80071 | JGI IMG/M metagenome (GOLD analysis project Ga0114129, IMG submission 80071) | Populus rhizosphere microbial communities from Tennessee, USA - Rhizosphere MetaG P. deltoides SRZDD1 (version 2) (version 2) | ecosystem: Host-associated > Plants > Roots > Rhizosphere >...
AACCGGCGGCGACCCGGCGCTCGCATCGCACGCGGTCCGGGCGGCGATCCAGTCGGTCGATCCCGAGCTGCCGGTGTTCGATCTGCAGCCGATGGATCGCTGGACGTCGAAGTCGCTGGCCAGCCGCCGCGCGGCGATGCTGCTGTCGCTGATCTTCAGCGCGGTGGCGTTGTTTCTCGCCGCGGTCGGCATCTACGGTGTGCTCGCGTACTTCGTCGCCCAGCGCCGGAAGGAAATCGGCATCAGACTGGCGCTCGGCGCGAGCGCCCGCAGGGTGTTCGCGCTGGTGATGCGCGAGGGCGCGGCGGTCTCCGCAGTCGGCCTCCTCCTCGGCACCTTCGGCGTCGTCGGCCTGCAGCGCGCTCTTACAAGCCAGCTTTTCGGCGTTGCCGTCTGGGATCCGATCGTGCTCGCTGTCGTCAGCGGTCTGCTCGCCTCGGTCGCCGCCGCGGCGTGCGCCGTTCCGGCCTGGCGCGCGAGCCGCATCGACGCGCGCGCGGCGTTGTCTTGCTGAGTCGACGCGGCGACGCTCGAACGCCGTCCTACGGCTACGGAAAGAAGTACTGCGCGACCGAGAGCGGAAACGCCCGGCCCGCCGTCATCTCCCAGAACACCCAGCCGTCAGCCATCTTCCGCACCGTGCCGGCCAGGAACGTGTCCGACGCGATCGACCGGGTCGGCAGGTCGAAATTGCCGACGTCGTGACACTCGAAGTAAAGCCACGCGCGGCGGCCGTGCACCTCGATCTGGATCTTGAAGGACGGAACCAGCGAGAAGCGCGAGTGGGTGAACGAGCCGGAACTCAGCCAGAACGCCCGGAGCCGGTCGAACCCGATATACGGAGAATTCGGGTCGCCCACGACGTTCAGGATGCCGTCCGGGTGCCAGAGGGCCATCATCAAGTCGATGTCCTGGGTGGTCTTGGCTCGATGGAAGGCGGCCTGCAGCTGGTAGATGTCGCCCACCTGAGCGCTCTCGGGCCCGCTGACCTGGCCTTCGGCCGTCGTCGGCGCGGATCCTGCGAACGCGCCGAGTCCCAGCGCCGCCGTCCGCGCCGCGCATCCGACAAAATCTCGTCGTTTCATTGTCGCCTCCATTGAGGGAACGACCGGGCCCCGGCTCCAAACGCCCAGTCATTGACAGATGCGCGAAGCGGCGCGAGAAAGCCGCATCCGGCGGCGGGATTACAATGCCCGGGTCTTGATGACGGACACGTCGTGGGTGCTGCGCCGCCTTTCGCGATCACGCAACTGTTGAGGGCGTGGAACTCAGGCGATTCGGGCGCGCTGGACCGCCTGCTGCCGCTCGTGTACGACGAGCTGCGCCGCGTCGCTCACAATCGCCTTCGCCGCGAGCGGCGCGACCAGACGCTGCAGCCGACGGCGCTCGTCAACGAGGCCTACCTGCGGCTCGTCCGGGGCAAGCCCCCGCAGTGGCAGAACCGCACGCAGTTCTTCGCGGTCTGCGCCCGGCTCATGCGCCAGATCCTCGTCGACGCGGCCCGCCGGCGCGACGCGGGCAAGCGGGGCGGCGGCCCGGTGCGCGTGACGCTGAACGAAGACGCTCTGACTGTCGATTCGCCGCAGCCCGACGTCCTCGCCCTCGACGAGGCGTTGAACGCCCTTGAGGCCCTCGACCGGCGCAAGAGCCGCGTCGTCGAGCTGCGGTTCTTTGCAGGACTGAGCGTCGAAGAGACGGCGGCGGCGCTGGACGTGTCGAGCGACACCGTGCTGCGGGACTGGAAGTTCGCGAAAACCTGGTTGTATCAGGAGCTGCGCCGTGGACGCCGACCCACGCGGTGAACGTTGGCGCCGCGTCGAGGAGCTGTACCATGCGGCGCTCAGCCTCGACGAAGACGACCGCGCGGCGTTCCTGAAGGATGCGTGCGGAAGCGACGTGCCGCTGCGCGAGGAAGTCGACGCGCTGCTATCGGTCGCGGGGGACGCCGAACGTTTTCTCGAACCGGACGCCGCGGCGCCAGCCAACCGGCCGCGCGCAAGCGAGCTGGTCGGCCGCCGGATCGGGCCCTATCTGGTCAGAGGGACCCTCGGCGCGGGTGGCATGGGCGAGGTCTATCGCGCGACAGATACGAGGCTGGGCCGCGATGTCGCCTTGAAGGTGCTGCCGGCCACGTTCAGCGCCAACGCCGACCATCTCAGGCGATTCGAGCAGGAGGCGCGTGCGGCTGCCGCGTTGAATCACCCGAACATCCTTGCCGTCTTCGACGTGGGCACCGACGAGGGCGCCCCGTACTTCGTGTCCGAGCTCCTCGAAGGCGAGACGCTCCGCGACGCCCTCGCGAGCGGCGCCCTGCCGCTTCGCACGGCCATCGACTGGGCGATACAAATTGCGACCGGCCTGGCGGCCGCTCACGAAAAAGGGATCGTTCACCGCGACGTGAAGCCTGAAAACGTGTTTGTCACCACAGACGGGCGCGTGAAGATCCTCGACTTCGGCGTCGCGAAGCTCGCCGAAGGCGGCCCGCCCGCGGCGTCGCTCGCGACGCGATCCGATTCGACCATCCCTGGAACGCTGATCGGCACTATTCAGTACATGTCGCCCGAGCAGGCGCGCGGACTGCCGGTCGACATGCGCAGCGATGTGTTCGGCTTCGGCGCCGTACTCTACGAGATGGTCACCGGCCGCCGCGCCTTCGAGCGTTCGACGCCGATCGCGACGCTGGCGGCCATCCTCGACGAAGATCCGCCATACGCCGCGCCGGGCCGCCCCCCGGCCGTACAGCGGGCGCTGCAGGTCGCTCGGCGATGTCTCGAAAAATCGCCTCAGGCGCGCTTCCAGTCGTGCCGCGACGTGGCCCTCGTCCTGTCGGACATCCGCGCTGACACGCCCGCACGCGCGGGCGCTGGAGTCCGACGTCGACGCGTCGTCGTGGCGTTGGTGCTGCTGATGGCCGCCGGCATCGGCGCCTGGGCCCTGTCTCGACTCGAGAGATCCCGCGACGCCGGGAAGATTCGGTCCATCGCGGTGCTGCCTCTCGAAAATCTGTCTCACGGGCCGGACGACGAGTACTTCGCCGACAGCCTGACGGAGGCGCTGATCACGGACCTCGCCAAGATCAGCGCCCTGCGGACCGTGTCGCGAACCTCCGTCATGCGCTTCAAGCGGACGCTGAAGCCGCTGCCGCAGATCGGCAAGGAGCTGGACGTCGATGCCGTGGTCGAGGGAACGATCGAGCGCGTGGGCAATCGCGTACGCATCAACGCGAAATTGATTCGCGCTGCGACGGACCAGCACCTGTGGGCCGAAGCATACGAGCGCGATATGCGGGACGTCCTCGTGCTGCAGGACGAGGTCGCGCGCTCCATCGCGCGCGAGGTGCGAGTCACGCTGACGCCCGACGAACACGCTCGCCTCGCGAGCGTGCGCGCGGTCGATCCTGAGGCGTACCAGCTGTATCTCAAGGGCCGCTACTTCTGGGATCGCAGGACCGAAGCCTCAATCGAGAGAGCCATCGCGTACTTCAACGGGGCGATCGCGAAGGACCCGACCTACGGGGCGGCGTACAGCGGGCTGGCCGACTGCTATCTGTCGCTCGGCTTCTCCTTCGACGTGGGGTCACTTCCTCCACATGAAGCCATCCCGCGGGCGAAGGATGCCGCCATGAGAGCGCTCGCGCTCGACGAGTCGCTCGCCGAGGCCCACAACTCGCTGGCATACGTGAAGCTCAATTACGATTGGGACTGGCCAGCCGCCGAGGCGGAATTCAAGCGCTCGCTGCAGCTGAATCCCGGCTACGCGCAGGCCCATCACTGGTACTCGCACCTTCTGATCGCCGCCGGCCGGGTCGATGAATCGCTGACGGAGGGACGCCAGGCCCTCACGCTCGATCAGCTGAGCCCGATCATGAACGTCCATGTAGGCTGGAACCGCCTGTTCGCCCGACAGTACGACCTCGCGCTGGACCAACTCGCGAAGACACTCGAGTTGGATCCGAATTACGGACTGGCGTACTGGTACCGCGGCCTCGTGTACGAACAACAGGGACGGTTCCCGGAGGCGCTCGCCGCATTGCGCAAGGGCGCCGAGTTCCTGAAGGGCAACGTCGGCATCGACGCGGACATCGGGCATCTCTACGCCGTTTCGGGCAGCAGACGCGAGGCCGAGAAGGCGCTGAGAGGACTCCGGCAGGCGTCGACGCAGCGATTCATCTCGTCGTTCGAGATCGCGCTGGTCCACATCGGCCTCGGTCAGGTGGATTCAGCCTTCGACGCGCTCGAACGGGCCTATCGCGAACGCTCCGATCTGCTCGTGTATCTGAGAGTCGATCCACGACTTGACCCAATCCGGTCCGATCGCCGTCTCGACGATTTGATCCGACGCGTCGGCATTCCCAGATAGATCCGACCTCTCAGGTGGGTGCGCGTCGGTGCTACCATAAGCTACGTTTCCCCCGAGCCCGACGTCCCCGCCAGCCTACCCGGAGGTAGCATGCTGAAGATTGCAGCCTGCGTCGTCTCGATCTGTCTGCTCGCCGGATTTCCGATCGGCTCCGCGGAGATCGCCGCGCAGCGATCCCGACCGCCGGCCGCTCCGCCACCGTCGCCGGCGCCGGCGCTGCCGCAGATCTCGGTGATCGGCATCCGCGTCGTCGGCGCCGGACTCGGAAAGAACGGATCCGAGCTGCGCGCGTTCAACGAACGGCCCGGCACCTCCGTAGCGGTCGCCCTTCAGGCGCCCGCGGGCAGCGGCATCGTCGAGATCGACAACCACGCGAGCAAGCTCGACGCGTTCTCGGACGACAAGGGACAAAGCCTGCTCGAGGAAGGCCGGATCGGGCCGTTTCCGAAAATCGCCGAAGACGGTTCAGCGGCGCTCGTGGAGATCGAGGTGCAGGCCCGTCCGTCCGCCGGCGCGGTGTCGGTGAGCGCGCAGGGGTCGGTGGCGATGATGTTGTCCAGCGGCTCGAAGCCCCAACGTATTCCCAACGTCCGCCTGGAACCTGCGCGCGCGCTGAAGGTCGGCACCGCCACCGTCACGATCAACGAGGCGAAAGCCGACGAGGAGTCGACGAAGATCACGTTCGGCCTGTCGCGCGCGCTCCTCAACACGATTCGGAGCGTGCGGTTCTTCGACGCGAAGAACGCCCCGATCGAGTCGAGGCGGACCGGGTCGGGATATATCAACGACAAGGCCGAGCTCGAAACGAACGTCCAGACGAAGGAGAAGGTCGTCGCGATCGAGTTCGACGTGTGGCAGAACCTGCGGACCGTCAAGGTGCCGTTCAACATCCAGGCAGGACTCGGCGTGGCGCCGGGCGGCAGGCCGGCGCCGACGACGGACGCTGCGCGCGGCGGCAAAGACGACGCGGCGCCGGCGCCGGACAATCGCCCCGCGCCGACGATCGCGCCTGGCGAGGGCGCGGCATCGGTCGACGCCGTGGTCAAGCAGATGCAGGCAGCCGCGGTGGCAGGTAAGGGCGCCGACCTCCTGGCCGTGATCTACCCGTACGATCGGACGTTGTACGCGCAGACCGTGGCGATGGGGCTCGCTTTCCTCCCGATGGCGAAGCTCAGCGACGAGAAGGCCGCCAAGAAGACGGAAACAGAGGTCGAGGCGCTCTACGCGAAGCACACGATCGCCATGCCGCTGTCCGGCGACGCCGACGCCAAATTCAAGCACGTGAACCTGAAGCTGTTTCTGTCCGACGCGCTCGCGTTGATCAAGAGCCAGACGAACAAAGGCGAGGACGCGATGCTCCCCGTCCCGAAGGGCAAGCCTCAGGACATCAAGGTGACGGGCGATACGGCGACGGCGGCGTTCGACGGGAAGGACGTGAAGTTCGCGCGAGTGAGCGGCCGCTGGTTCATCCGGGTCGAATGACGGGTCTATGACGGCCTGACGCTGCTCGGGCTGCGGCGGCTCGTGCCCGCCGGCGTCTGACGATCGGGCATGGCGCGCGACTCGATCGTGGGGAACGTCTGCGTCCATCCCGTTTCGATCAGGAATTCTTCCATCTCCTGCTCGAACTGCATGAGCGCGGCGAAGTCGTGGAAGGAGTACGACCGCAGATCGCCGTCGCCGCCGACGATCAAGGTCACGCCCCGGCGGGTCTCACGGCAGTGCAGCGTGAGGTGCGCGCCGTCCCGCTCGAACATCCACGTTGGCAGCATTCTCTTCCGTACTCTCTTATCGGCCGGTTCCGTCGGTCGTGAAGACGCCCGCCGCAGTTGTCAATCAGGAACGTGCAGCGGCGCGCAGCAAGCAGACTTTATTCTGCATGGCCGCAGGCGCTAGCCGCGGCGGTCGCGGAAGAACGCCTGCACGAGGGCGCGGCACTCCTCCTCGAGCACGCCGCAGACGATGGCGAAGCGGTGATTCAACCCGGGCAGCTCGCCGGCGCGCACGCTCGAGACGACGGCGCCGGACTTCGGCTCCGCTGCGCCGTAGACGAGCGTGCCGATGCGTGCATGCACGAGCGCGCCGACGCACATCAGGCACGGCTCGACGGTGACGTACACGGTCGCCCCGGTCAGCCGGTAATTGCCCACGCGCCGCGCCGCCTCGCGCAGCGCGACGATCTCCGCGTGCGCCGTCGGATCCGACGAGGCGATCGGCTGGTTGTAGCCGCGACCGACGATCTCCCCGTCGATCGCGACGACGGCGCCGATCGGCACCTCGCCGGCGTCGCGGGCGCGCGCCGCCTCCGCGAGCGCCGCGCGCATGAGTGTGGTGTGATCGATCGGATCAGCGGCCGACGACGTAGCGCACCCGCCAGATCGATCCCGACGCATCGTCGGCGACCAGCAGCGAGCCGTCGGCGGTCGTCGTCACGCCGGACGGGCGGCCCCAGACCTGACCCGCCTCGGTGACGAAGCCCGTGAGGAAGTCCTCGTACTCGCCCGTCGCCTTGCCGAACGCGCGGCGAACGCGAATCACCTCGTAGCCGGTGCGCACGGAGCGGTTCCACGATCCGTGGTTCGCCGCGAAGATGTCGCCGCGATAGCTCGCGGGGAACTGATCGCCGTCGTAGAAGGCGAACGTCAGCGGCGCGTTGTGCGGCTGCACGAGGACGTCGGGCACGATGACGCGGCTGCGCAGGTCCGGACGCTTGCCCGCGTGCGCCGGATCCTGATGCGGGCCGATGTAGTACCACGGCCAGCCGTAGAAGCCGCCGCGGTCGACGTGCGTGATGTAGTCCGTCGGCAGGTTGTCACCGAGGCCGTCACGCTCGTTCACGGCCACCCACACGTCGCCGCTCACCGGATCGACCGCGATGCCCGACGGATTGCGCAGTCCCGACGCGAAGACGGTCAGCGGGCCGCCGTCGGGCGTCGTCTCGAGCACGTTCGCGCGGTTCTTCTCCGTCCGATCGCCATCGTCATTGTTGTTGGAGGCCGATCCGACCGCGATGAAGAGCGAGGCGCCGTCGCGCGAGAACGCGATGTCGCGCGACAGATGGCCGCCGCCCGGCAGGTTGGAGACGACCACGCCGCGGGGCGAGCGGGCGGCCAGATCGCCGTTCTCGTACGGAATGCGGATCACCGACGTCGTCGTCGCGATGTAGACGAAGCGCGGGTCCGGTCCGCTCGGATAGAACGCGATGCCGTACGGCTGCGTGAGGCCCGCAATGTAGGTGTCGACGTGCGCCGATCCCGATTCGGTCGCGCGCAGGATGCGGACGCGCCCCGCTCCGCTCTCCGCGACGAACACGTCGCCGTTCGGCGCCGTCCGCATCACGCGCGGACCCTGCAAGCCGGCGACGTAGAGGTCCACGGCGAATCCGATCGGCACGCGCGGCAGCGCGCCTTCTGGGCGGCGGACGATCGCCGGACCGTTCGACACCCCGGCGCTGGCGAATGGCGCGGGCAGATCGTCGATTGAGATTCTGTGCACCGTGCCGGGCGACTGCGTGCGGTAGTCGCTGAACGGGCTGTCGGCGGCCTGCACGAGCACGCCGGCCGCGACGACGGTCATCACGCTCAATCGGGTCTTCTGCTGCACGTCTGCCCTGTCGGCTTAGCGTAGCAGATCGCGCGACATCCGGGCGTCCCAGAGCGGCGCCGGATATTGGCCCGCGTCGACCAGCGCGCGCAGGCCCGCGGACGCTTTCGGCCGGTCGCTTTGATGCGTCAGCCCGAACCAGGGCCCCGACGCTTCCCTGGCGCAGACCTCGAGCGCGCCCTGGCGAATCAGATCGCCGACCGCGTCAGGCAGCGGCAGTTCGGCCGTCACCTCGGCGCCGCGCCGCCGCAGGAAATCGACGAATCGCTCCTGCAGCATCCCGAAGACGTGCGGCGGGAAGACCCAGAAGTTCATCGACGCGAGCTCGCGCCCCGAGAGGTGACGGCGATCCCTCGACTTCGCGCGGGACGAGCCGCTCCCACTCTGCCCGCGGATACCGTCGCTCGTCTGCTGGATGTCGTAGACCTCCTCGAGATCGGCGACGCGATCGCCGGCGACGCGGCAGATCCCGCGGACGACCGGACCGTGCTCGGACAGCGTCGCCTCGAGCGGCAGCCCGATGATCGTCGCCCTGCCGTCGCGCGTGGCGCCGCCGGCGGCGTCGATCGCCTGCACGTAGGCCTGGCGGCCGTAGAAATCGTCGGCGTTGATCGCCGCGAACGGACCGGCGATCTCGCGGCACGCCGCGAGCAGCGCATGGACGGTGCCCCACGGTTTGGTGCGCTCGGGCGGACGGCGGAACCCGTCGGGCAGCGCGTCCGGATCCTGAATCACCCACGCGACATTGAGATCGGCCGGCAGCGTTCGCGTCAATCCGCTGAACGCGTCCACCAGCTCCTGGCGAATGATGAAGAGGACGCGGTGGAACCCGGCGCGGCGCGCGTCGAACATCGCGTACTCCAGGAGCATCTCGCCGCCCGGACCGACGCGATCGACCTGCTTGAATCCGCCGTACCGCGATCCGAGGCCGGCGGCCATGATGACGAGCGTCGGACTTTCCACTTTGTGCGAACGCTCGCGGCCGAATCAGAACGCGGGAGTGGGTCGCGGTCGAGCTTGACGCGAGTACGCGAAGGCGGGAATGAGACTCGTCACCGCGAGATCGGCCATGACGACGGCCGCGGCAGCCCAGCTGACCGGACGCGTTTCAACCGTGACGCGTCCGGCCGCGATGGCGGCGCAGATCGCGTCGGCGCTTCGCTCCTCGGCCATCACCCACGAAAATGTGGTTCCGAGCTGCGCGAGCCGATGCACGTCGCCGTTGCCGACCATCGGCTTGCCGTGGCGCCGCGCCCAGCGCTCGGCCGGGCGGTTGAAATCGAGCTGCGGCGTGTACATCGCGCTCCGCTCGACGGCATCGAAAAGCGCGGCATGCCGCTCCAGGTTCCCGCGAAGGCTGCTCGTGGATGGAAAAAAAGGATGCGGGGCGACGACAAGTCCGCTCTGGCGGCGCCTGAGCCGCGCCAGGTCGTCGAAGGTCCGCACGTCCTCCGTGCCGCTGTGGAAATTCAGCAACAGCACGTGTCGCCCCTCGATCGAACGCTCGACGCCCGGAATCAACACGATCCCGCGGTCCGCTGCGTAGGGCACGAGCCCCCGGATATCGAGCTGGGCATCGTGCAGCGTAATCGCGAGCGCGTGGTACCCGAGTGCCGCGGCGCGATCGATCAACTCGATGGCCGTATATGGGATACGGTCCACCGGATCGTCGGCCGTGTGCGAATGCAGTTCGACCTTGAGCATCCTGGCGATGAGGCCCTACAAGAAGTCTGCCACATTGTGGCCCACGGCTACTCTGTTCGCAATCCCTCGACGGGATCCACCCGCATCGCCCTGATCGCCGGCGGCACACACGCGACGAGCGCCGCCGCGAACAGCACCGCCGCGGCCGCGGCCGTCGACGCCGTGTCGCTCGGCGACACCTCGAACAGGACGCGCCGGAGGAGCGACTCCGCCACGCGCACGATGACGACGCCGGCGGCGAGGCCGACCACGGCAAGCAGCGCGCTGTGGCGGACGACGAGCGCGCCGACGTTGGAGGGTTTCGCGCCGAGCGTCATGCGGATCGCCAGCTCGCGCGTCCGCAGCGCAACCGACCACGACAGCAATCCGTAGACGCCGATCGCCGCGAGCAGCGCCGCGAGCCCGCCGAAGACCAGCAGGATCGTCATCAACAACCGCGGTTCGGCGGTGCGCGACGCGAAGATCTCGCCCCACGTCCTCGCGGTGCTGAACGGCACGTTCGGCGAGGCCACGCGCAGGGCGGCGCGAATCGCGTTGATCGCCGACGCACGATCCGCGGCGCGTACTGTGACAGACAGCTCGCGGAACGGAAACTGGCGCATCGAGAAATACGCCGCCGGCTCGGTCGCCTGGCCGAGCGGCGCGTTCCTCACGTCGCGGACGACGCCGACGACTTCGTAGACCGGAGGCGGCGCGCGGAGATCGCCGCGCATCAGGTTGAAGCCGAGCGGTCCGATGTTCGACGCACGCGAGACGATCTGCCGACCGACGGCCGGCGCGTCGCCGAGAAACCGCTTCGCGAACGACTCGTTGACGACGACGACCGGCGCGGAATCGGCCGTGTCGAACGCCGTGAACGATCGGCCGGTGACGAGCGCGACGCCCCACGTCTCGAAGAAGCCGTCGCTCACCGTCTGAAACTGCGCCTGCGGCGCGTCCTCGGGGCGCGCCGGAGCCGGCTGGCCGGCGATGCCGAACGGCAGCCGCCAGCCGACTTCGAGCGGGAGAAAGTTCGTGCTGCCGGCGGCGCCGACGCCGGGCTGCAGCCGGATCTGTTCGAGGAGGCGTCCATGCGTGTCGGCGACGAGCCGCCAGCTGCGATACGCGCTCCCCGCCAGCTGCACCTTCGTCGTGACGACCTCGTCGGCGTTGACGCCGAGCGGCGTTCGCATCATGCGGCCGACCGTCCGCACGAGGAGCGCCGAGCTGACCAGCAGGGCGCACGCGAGCGCCACCTCGCCGACGACCAGGACCGAGTACAACCGCCGGGCGGCGCGCGAGCTGCCGCGATCCGCCATCCGCAGACCGGTCGCCAGCCGGCCGCGCAACAGCAGCAGCGCCGGCACGAGGCCGAAGAAGATCGTCGTCGCGAAGACGAGCGCGAGGCCGGCGCCGAGCGCGCGCAGATCGATCGTCGCCTCGTCGAGGCGCGGGATGGCGACCGGGCTGAAGCGGACGATGAGCGGCAGCGCCGCGGCGGCGGTCGCGATGCCGACGAGCGCGCCGCCCACCGACAGGACCAGGCTCTCGGCGAGGAGCTGCGTCACGAGCTGGCGTGGAGCGGCGCCGATCGCGACGCGGACCGCGATCTCGCGCTCGCGCGACAGCGCGCGCGTGAGGAGCAGCGAGGCGATGTTCAGGCAGCCGATGACGAGCAGCAGTCCGACGGCGCCGAACAGCACCATGAGCGCCGGCCGGTAGTATCCGAGCTGCTGGTCCAGGAGTGGAATCAGGCGCACGCCCCACGCCGTGTTGGTCGCCGCGAACTCGCTCTGCAGCCGCAGGGCCAGCGCGTTCGACGCCGCCGACGCCCGCTCGAGCGTCGTGCCGTCGGCGAGGCGGACGACGGCTTCCATGAAGTGCGCGGCGCGGCTGTGCTGCGTCAGATCCCATCCCAGCCGCTGCCACAGGTCCACATCGTCGGGATAGTGGAACTTCGGCGGCATCACGCCGGCGATCGTGTACGGCACGCCGCTCAGCACGAGCTGCCGGCCGACGAGCGACGGATCCGCGTGATAGCGCGTGCGCCACAGCCGATCGCTGATCACGGCAATCGGATCGTTGCGGACGTAGGACGCGCCGCCGACAGGAAAACCCGGTCCGAGCTGAGGGCGAACGCCGAGCAGATCGAACAGGTTGCCGCTGACCTCGATCGTGTTGACGCGCACCGGATCCTCGCCCGGGTCGGCGAGGTTCACCGCCGGCCGCCACCAGGCGGCGGCGTCCTTGAAGACCGGCAGCGCCCGATAGTCCATGAAGTTGACCGGCGAGATCGGTTCATGCGCAAGCCCTTTCGCGTGGTTCGTATCCCACAACGTGACGAGCCGGTCGGGCTGCGCATACGGGAGCGGGCGCAGCACAACCGAGTCGACGACGGTGAAGACCGTGGCGGCGGCGCCGGTACCGAGTCCGAGCACGAGGACGGTGACCAGCGCGAAGCCTGGATGATGACGAAACTGGCGAAGAGCGATGCGAATCGCGGTCAGCACCTGAAGACTCCCTCCCTGGGCGGCGCGCGCCGTATCCTCGGCGCGGCGGACGGCGCGGCGCCGCGCGTGGCTCGCCGCGTGGCGCGTCAGCACCGACATCGCCGACTCGTCGAGCGCGGCGAGCGCGCGCGTCCGGGCGGACGCAGGCGACGCGCCGTCCGCGATCGCGCTTTCGTACAGATCCTCGAGATGCAGCGCCAGCTCGTCGACCGTCGCCGACGGCAGATCCACGCCGTCCCGCTCGGCGCGCGCCCTCACCGCAGCATGCCACTCGGTCATCGCGCCCTCACGCCGGTTTCACGCCCGCGACGAGCGTGAGCGCCGCGATGAAGCGGCCCCACTCCTCGCGCTGATCGGCGAGCATCCTCCGGCCGGCGGCGGTGATGCGGTAATAGCGCCGGCGGCGCTGTCCGGGCCGCTCGGCCCAGCGGCCGCGGATCCAGCCGCGTTCCTCGAGGCGATAGAGCGTCTCGTAGAGGGAGGCGAGCGTGAAGCGCAGCGTCCCGGCCGAGCGCGCTTCGATCTGCCGCGCGATGTCGTAGCCGTGCAGCGCCCGCTCGTCGACGAGCGCGAGGATGAGCAGGTCGGCGCTGCCCTTCTTGGCGGCGTCGACCGCCGTGCGATCCGGCGGCCGTGGCGTCATATATAGGAATCCATCATATAGGACTCCTGATGCTCTCTCGTCGCTTAGACGGCGGACGGGCGTCAAAGGTTGGTGGCTGCCTTGCGCAGAACAGCGCCGGCCGGGCAAATCGCATAGCATGGGCGCACTGGAGGGAGCGTCATGGCCCGCACACGCGACGTCGCGCTGTTCATCATTGCCTTCTTCCTCGTCGCGACGGCGGCAGCCCAGGACGCCGGACGCGGCGGCCGCGGCGCCGCCCAGGATCCGCGCAGCGCCGGCGGCGGCAACTGCAGCGCGAACCCGTACAACTGCATCGACACGCCGAACCCGCTTCGCCCGCCCGACACGGTCTGGATGGAAGAGATGACCTGGATGGACGTGCGCGACGCGGTGAAAGCCGGCAAGACGACGGTCATCGTCGCGACCGGCGGGATCGAGCCGAACGGCCCCTGGCTGGCGCGCGGCAAGCACAACGCCGTCCTGCGGGTCAACTGCGCCGCCATCGCGCGAAAGCTCGGCAACGCGCTCTGCGCGCCGATCGTGCCGTTCGTGCCGGAGGGATCGATCGAGCCGAAGTCCGGCCACATGCTCACGGTCGGCACCATCAGCCTCAACGAGCCGACCTTCGAGGCGCTGCTGACCGACATCGCGCACAGCTACAAGATGCACGGCTTCGAGAGCATCATCTTCATCGGGGACAGCGGCGGGAACCAGGCGGGCCAGAAGGCGGTCGCCGAGAAGCTCACGGCGGAGTGGAAAGGCAAACCCGTCGTCGCGCACATTCCGGAGTACTACGCGTACAACACGGTCGCGAAGCTGCTCGTCGACATCGGCGTCACGGCCGCCGACGCGAAGTCGGACGGCCTGCACGACGATCCGGGGATCACGCTGAACATGATGATGGCGGATCCCAGGATGGTCCGCTGGGACGAGCGCGTGCGCGCGGGGAAAGCGACGATCAACGGCGTGTCGATCGCCGACAGGGCGAAGGCGCTCGAGTGGGGGCGCCGGATCGTCGAGATGCGCGCGACGAACACCGTCGCCGCGATCCGGAAAGCGATCGGCAAACCGTGAGGATCTACCGGAGCCCGTATCCACCGGTCGACATCCCGTCGACCCTGCTGACCGATTTCGTGCTCGAGCGGGCGCACGCGCGCGGCCACCGCCCGGCGTTGATCGACGCCGCGACCGGACGCGCGATCGCCTACGCGCAGCTGCCCGGCCTCGTCGATCGCGCGTCGGCCTCGCTCGCGCGGATGGGCATCGGCAAAGGCGACGTGTGCGCGATCTTCAGTCCCAACACGCCCGAGTACGCCATTGCCGTCCTCGCGATCGCCCGCCTCGGCGCGGTGGCGACGACGGCCAGCCCGATGTGCACGCGGGACGATGTGGTGAAGCAGCTGCGCGACTCAGGGGCGCGGCTGTTGTTCACGGCGCCGGTGCTGGCCGCCACGGCGCTCGACGTCGCCGCGACAACGCCGGTCGATGTCGTGTCGTTCGGCGCCATGGCGGGCGCGCGCGCCTTCGACGATTTGCTCGCGCCGGCCGGGTCGCCTCCGCCAGCATCGATCGATCCCGCAGACCTCGTCGCGCTCCCCTACTCGAGCGGGACGACGGGGCTGCCGAAGGGCGTGATGCTGTCCCATCGCAACCTCGTCGCCAACATCCTGCAGCTCGATGCCAGCGGCCATCTGCGCGACGGCGCCGATACGCTGGTCGCTTTCCTGCCGTTCTTTCACATCTACGGCCTGGTCGTGATCATGCTCGACGGCCTTCGATCGGGCGCGACGATCGTCGTCATGCCGCGCTTCGATCTGCAGGACTACGTGGACGCGGTCGAGCGGTATCGCGCGACGGTGCTCCACGTCGTGCCGCCGGTCGTGCTCGCGCTCGCCAAGAGTCCTCTCGTCGAGGGACGCGATTTCTCGTCGGTGCGGAAGCTCTTCTCGGGCGCGGCGCCGCTCGGCGCGGACCTGACGCGTCAATGCTGCGCGCGCGTGCGCTGCTCCCTGCAGCAGGGGTACGGCATGACGGAGGCGAGCCCTGTGACGCACGTCACGCAAGACGACGCGGCGCACGTCGTGCCGGGTTCAGTCGGCGTGCCGATTCCGAATACTGAATGCCGCGTGGTGGATCCCGTGAGCGGCGCCGACGTGGCACCCGGCGAGGACGGCGAGATCTGGATTCGCGGACCGCAGGTCATGCGCGGCTACTTCAACCGGCCCGCGGAGACGCGCGCCACCGTCGACGCCGACGGCTGGCTGCACACCGGCGACATCGGGCACGCCGACGCCGGCGGCCATTTCTTCATCGTCGATCGACTGAAGGAGCTGATCAAATACAAGGGGCTGCAGATCGCGCCGGCGGAGCTCGAAGCCGTGCTGCTGTCGCATCCGGCGGTCGCCGACGCGGCCGTCGTGCCGCGGCCGGATGAAGAGGCCGGGGAGACCCCGCATGCCTTCGTCGTGTTGAAGGGAGCAGCGACGCCAGACGAGCTGATGGCGTTCGTCGCCGAGCGCGTCGCATCCTACAAGAAGATCCGGCGTCTCGACGTCATCGACGCGATTCCGAAGTCGCCGTCGGGAAAGATCCTGCGGCGCGTGCTCCGCGAGCTGCCCGCCAGAGCCAGCGTCTGATCGTCCTGAGACTAGCGAACGGCAACGCCGGCGATGAGCTGGAGTTGCCGGTAGGTTGACGTCGGCGTGCCGGTCAGCGCCGAGTCGATGCGGATCAGACGCACCGTCCCGCCCACGCGGACGGCGGCGTGGCGTGAAAACGGGATGTCGACGCCGCCGCCCGGCGCGATTGTGAAGTAGTGCTGCGCAACCGACAGCGTTTGGCGCGGCAGCTGATACGTCGTCGCGATGCGAATGACGCCGACGAGCAGCTGGGCGTACGGCGTGAACCGCGTGCTGCCCCGCCAGGCGACGCGCGGTCCGCCCATGGCCGTGTGGATGCGCAGGAAGACCCTCACGTCCGGCCCACGGGCCGATTTGTAGCTGCCGCTCGTCTCGCCGACGATCGCGACCGGACGCGCGACGTTGACTGCGACCGCGCCAAACCAGCCGCGTGGAAATCCGACGTCGCCGCTGTAGTCGCGCATCGAGGCGTAGCCGCCGGCGGCGTCGACCCTTCGATCGTCCTGCGCGGCGGCCGCGGTCGGCCATGTCGCCGCCAAGACGAGCGCGATCCACCAGACGCGTGACATGGATCAGTGAATGGATAGTTTCTTCAGCAGCCCGTCGTCGCTCAGCATCTTGCCGGCGCCGAGGACGACAGCCGAGAGGGGGTCTTCCACGAGCGTCACCGGCAGCTGCGTTTCGTGACGGAGCCGCTGACCGAGGTTGCGGAGCAGGGCCCCGCCTCCGCAGAGCGCGATCCCGCGATCGTAAATGTCGGCCGAGAGCTCCGGCGGGATCTGGTCGAGCGTCTCGCGAACGGCGCGAACGATCAGCCGGAGCGGCTCCGCGAGGGCCTCGCGGATCTCGGAATCGGATACGACCGCCTTTCGCGGCACGCCTTTGGCGAGATGACGCCCTTTCACTTCCATCGTGAGCGGCGCCTCGAGCTCGGTGGCCGACCCGATCGCGATCTTGATGGCTTCGGCCGTTCGCTCGCCGATCAGCAGGTCATGGCGCTTGTGCAGGTACTGGGTAATGGCCGCGTCCATCGCGTCGCCGGCGACGCGCACCGAGCGGCCGACGACCACGCCGAGGAGCGAGATCACCGCGATGTCGGTCGTGCCGCCGCCGATGTCGATGATCATGTTGCCTGCGGCGTCGCCGATGGGCAGCTCCGCCCCCACCGCCGCCGCCATCGGTTCGTCGACGAGGTGGACTTCGCTCGCCTTCGCGCGATAGGTGCTGTCTTTCACCGCGCGCCGTTCGACCGGCGTGATATCGGTCGGCACGCCGATGACGACGCGGGGCCGCGTCCAGGAGCGCACGCTTCGATGAGCCTTGCGGATGAAGTGCGTGAGCATCTTCTCCGTCGCGTCGAAGTCGGCGATCACGCCGTCCCTGATCGGCCGGACCGGCCGCAGGTAACCGGGGCTGCGCCCCAGCATGTCGTACGCCTCCCGGCCGACGGCTTCGACCTTGCCCGACAACGTGTTGAAGGCGATGAGCGACGGCTCGGTCAGGACGAGGCCGCGGCCTCGTGCGAAGACGCAGGTGTTCGTCGTGCCGAGATCGATCGCGAGGTCGGTCCCCAAGTGCACGAGGCCAGGTGCTCCCGGGGCGCCACGCGCAAACAATATTCCACGCGCTGCACCGCGAATCCGCGCGACCGACGTGAGCTCGGTCGCGCGCGTGCATTACGCAACTAGGCCGGCGCACACAGATCTGTCGACGACTCTTTAATGCTGAGCCTCACTGCTTCTTGAGGGGGACCGCCGCTTCGGCGGCCGGCTGCAGATCGGCGCGCCACCACTCCTCAGAGTTCACGTACTGCGCCTGATTGATGCCGGCGACGATCACGTCGGTCGCCTCGATGGGCGACCCGTCGAGCACGAGGGTCGAGTATTTCGTTTCGTGCGGATCGAGATTCCGGCGCCCGGGCGCGATCTGTCTGGCTTTCAAGGTCCCATCCGCCTTGAACACGAACGCCATGACGGTGAAGACGTCAAGCGCGCGGTCGGTCTGGTTCACCGCGGCGTACAGCAGGACGGGCGGACCTTCGGCCGGCGTCAGGACGATCGCGCGGGTCATGCGCGCGGGCGGCTGCGAACCATCGACGACGATCGCCGGCCGCTCGGCCGCGGCGGCCAGAACGGTGATCAGCGCCCACAGAACGGTCATCATCAGGCGAGCGTAGCGTACATGCGCAGTTTTGCGCTGAACCGTCGCCTCCTGGATTGACGAGCGGCGGCGCATCTGCGATTGTTACCTGCCCCCCGCAACATAAGCCGATGGGTCGGATCCTCTGTGTAACCGTGTGTCTCGTGTCGTGCCTCGACGCCGCGCTCGCGCAGGCGCAGGAGGCGCCCCTGTTCAAGTCGTCCGTCGCCGTCGTCCCGATCAGCGCCCTGGTGCGCGACGACCACGGGCGCGCCATCATGACGCTGCGCGCGTCGGACTTCGAAGTGCGCGACAACGGCGAGCGGCGGCCCATCCTCGCATTCGAGGTCGACCGTGACGCGCCGCTGACGATCGCCGTGCTCGTGGACACGAGCGGCAGCATGCGGTCGAAGCTGGCGTCGGCGCGCCGGGCCGTCGCCGCGATCGCGCGCGAGCTGCGCGATGGGATCGACGCGGCCGCCCTCTTCACGTTCGACGCGGCGCTGCACGAAGTGTCCGGGTTCACCCAGCATCCGGCGTCGCTCGACACCGCGCTGACCGGCGCGGCGCCGTTCGGCGCGACGTCGCTGTACGACGCCATCGCGGAAACGGCGCAGCGGCTCGAGGCGCAGGCCGCCGGCCGGCGTGCCGTCATCGTCGTGACCGATGGCGTGGATACGATGAGCGCGCGCGCGCCCGCGGAAGTATCAGCCCGCGCGAGCGCGCTCGACGTGCCGGTGTACGTGATCGCGACGGTCCCTCGTATCGACGAGGCCAATTACGTGAGCCGCGCGTCGAACGCCGGCGCGCGGTCGGCCGCCGACGTGCACGACCTGGCGAACTGGACCGGCGGCGATCTGCTGTGGGCGAACAGCGAATCGGGCGGCGCGTCCGCGGCGCGGCAGATCCTGAGCGAGCTGCGCCATCTCTATCTGCTCGGCGTCGACTCGGCGGCGGACGGGTCGTGGCGGCGGCTCGACATCAAGGTTCGCGATCGGCGGATGACCGTCCGCGCCCGGAGCGGCTACGTCAGCCGCGACAGAAGCTCGAGCCGCTGACCCGAACGCGCCGGTCGATCCTCAGGTTCCCTCATCCGTTCAGATGCCGGACGAGGAACGGAATCCCCCGTTTGCCCCAGAACGAGTGCTCGCCGGGAAAGACCTCGTGCTCGAGGCGATCGGCGGCGCCGAACACGCGGTAGATCTCGCGCACCTGTGCGACGCTCTCGAGGCTCGCCTGGATCGGAAAGATGTTGTCCTTCTCGCCCGATTCGACGAAGAGCGGCCGCGGCGCGATCAGGCCGGCGATGTCGGGCATCTCGGCCCAGTTCAGCACGCCCGGGACGTAGTTGTCGATGCAGTGCACAATGCTGCCGACGCTGTCGCGAAAGGTGTTGAGATAGCCGCTCACCAGCGCGACGCGGATCCGCGGCTCGAGCGCCGTGGAAAAGACCGTCGCCGTGCCGCCGCCCGAGATCCCCATCAAGCCGACGCGACCGGCGTCGAGATCCGCGCGCGTCGCGATGTAATCGATCGTCCGCATGATGTCCCACACGCGCCAGCCGATGAGCGTCTGACCGAGCATCAGCGCGCCGCCCGACACCGGATCGCACGCCTTCTGCGTGAGATTGCGCCGCGCGTTGATCGGATCGCGCCGGCAGCCGAATCCCATCGGCTCGATCGCGACGGCCGCCAGTCCGGCTTCCGCCACCTGAATTGCGAAATCGTGCTGGTAGCCGGCCTTGTCGGTGCGGTCGCGTCCCTGATCGTCGATGCCGACGATGTCGTCGACGCCGCGGCCGTGGCCGGGCACGCAGATCATCGTCGCCGCAGGCGTGGAGTTTGGTGTCGGGAACAGCACGTAGGCGAGCACGCTGACGCCGGGCCGGCTGTCGAAGACGATCTTCTCGCGCCGATACGCGGGAAACATGCGCGTCTCGAGCGTTATCGGCCGCAGCGGAGCGCGCTCGGCCGGGAAGCCGCCGACGAGCTCCGTCAATCGCGCGCGGAGCGTCGCCTGCCAGGCCTCGGCCTCCGCGCGCGTGCGGGCCTGAAAGCGGAGGCGCCGCGGCGCCGACGCATACAGATCGCGCGTGAAGGCGACCGGATCGAAGCGGCGATCGTCGAGACCGGTGTTGACCCCCGTCAGCGGGCCGATATACGCCGGCGTCGTCTGTGGTGCTTGCGTCCGCGCCCGCGCGGGCACCGCGCCAACGGCGGCGGCGCCGGCCGCCAGCCGGCCGAGCTCACGACGAGACAGTTTGCGCATGACGCCTCCAGTCGCGGAGCACTTTAGCCGTTTTCACGGTTGCGGTCACGGTGGACCTCCATCGTCGTGCGGTATACATTGGTCCCGCCATGACCGAGACGCGTCGCTCTTTTACCGCGCCGCTCTTCGCGACCGCGCTGATCCTGGTTGCCGCCGCCACCGTACGGGCACAGACCAACGTCGGGCAGATCGCCGGACGCATCACCGACAGCTCCGGCGGCGTCCTTCCCGGCGTCACCGTGACGATTGCCAGCGAACAAACCACCTTCACACGCAGCGCGACCTCGGACAGCCAGGGAGCCTATCTGTTCCCAAGCGTCCCGACCGGCTCGTACCGGATCCACGCGGAAATCAGCGGGTTCAGGCCGGTCGAGCGGGTGAACGTCGTGCTGGACTCCGCCTCGCGTGTCGCCGCCGACTTCCAGCTGGAGGTCGGCTCGGTCGCCGAGACGATCACCGTCACCGGCAACGCGAGCCGTGTCGAGACGCTTTCGAGCGACGTGAGCCGCGTGATCACGGGCGAGCAGGTGAACACCATCGCCCTGAACGGCCGCAATTACGCGCAGCTGCTGCAGCTGCTCCCCGGCGCCGCCGTCACGTCGACCGATCCGTTCTCGCTCGGCCTGTCGACGACCGGTCAGGCGATCAACGGCGTGCGGTCGAACTCGATCTATTTCACCGTGGATGGCGCCGACAACATGGACAACGGCGCCAACTCGAACGCGATTACCAGTCCAAGCCTCGACACGATCGACGAGGTGAAGGTGTTGACGGCCGGCTACGCCGCCGAGTTCGGCGGCCGCGCCGGCGCGCTCATCAACGTCGTGACCAAGAGCGGCACGCGTCAGTTCCGCGGCAGCGCGTACGAGTTCCTGCGCGACGATCGCTTCGACGCGCGATCGTTCTTCGACCAGGGCGACCCGGCTCCGCTCGCGTTCAACAATGCGGGATACACGATCGGCGGGCCGGTCGCCCGGCCGGCCTCGAGCGCGAGCACGAAGCTGTTCTTCTTCTTCGGACAGGACTGGAAGAAGAACCATCAGGGCGTCACCAACGTCAGCACGGTGCCGACCGCCGCCGAGCGCGCGGGCGACTTCCGCGGCTCGTCGCTCTCCGCGCCGCGCGATCCGCTGGCCGGCCAGCCGTTCGCCGACCGCATCGTGCCCGACGGCCGGATCTCGAAGAACGGCCGCGCGCTCCTGTCCGCCTACCCGCTGCCCAACTTCGGCGGACCTGGCGGCAATTACGTGAAGACCGCAACCAGCGAGAACGACACGCGGCAGGAGGTCGTCCGCCTCGACTACGTCCTCAACGCGACGCAGCTCACCTACCGCTTCACACACGACGACGTGCAGATCTTCAATCCGTTTCAGGGTGGGAATACGGGCATCGTGCCGGGCACGCGTCCGCGGCCCGGCTGGACGTCGGTCGCGACGATGCAGCGGACGCTGTCGAACACGCTGCTCAACTCCGTCTCGTTTGCCGCGACGAAGAACCAGATCGCGGCGGGCCCTCAGAATGCCGGCCTGGCCCGCGGCGCGCTCGGGCTCACGTTCCCGGAGATCTACCCGTCCAACCGGTTCGGCACCGGCCCGGACGTGACGCTGACCGGGTTCACGTCCTACAACGCCGGCGACTACATCCGAAACCGCAACCTGACGTTTCAGTTCAGGGACGATGTGACGAAGGTGGCCGGATCGCACGCCCTGAAGTTCGGCGCCCAGATCACGCGCAGCGAGAAGGATCAGAACACGCGCCCGCGCGAGAACGGCGTCGTGACGTTCGCCACGTCCGCGCGCAACTCGACGGGCAACGTCGTCGCCGACGCGCTGCTGGGGAACTTCCAGAACTACACGGAAGGTGAGCAGGATCAGGAGTGGCGCGCGCGGTTCTGGCAGTACGAGATCTACGCACAGGACAACTGGCGCGCGACGCCGAGGCTCACGCTGGATCTCGGCGTTCGCTACAACATCATCGCGCCGCTCTACAGCGCACTCAATAATTTCTCCACCTTCGACCCGAGCCGGTTCGATCCGGCGAAGGCGCCGACGGTCCTCGCCAGCGACGGATCGCTGGTGCCCGGCACGGGCAGCCCGACCAACGGCATCGTCATCTTCGGTTCAGGCTTTCCGGACGATGCGCGCGGCGCGATTCCGGCGGCGAGCGATCCGGCGGCCGCGCTGCTGTTCGCCGGCCTGCCGCGCGGCGGCGTGCCGACCGAGTACGGCAACATCGGACCGCGCGTCGGCTTCTCGTACAGCGTGTTCGGCCGCGATCGAACGGCGATTCGCGGCGGCGTCGGCGTCTTCTACGATCGCATTCGTACGGACTTCCTCGGCACCACGGCCGCCAACCCGCCGTTCGATCGATCGGCGAACATCTTCGACGGCAACATCGACAACCCGACGGGCGGCACCGCGCGCGCGTTCCCGCCGAATATCGCGGGCATTCGCGGCCGCATGCCGACGCCGCGGATCGCGTCGTTCAACCTCGGCGTCCAGCACGAGCTCCTGACCGGCACGATCCTCCACGTGAACTACGTCGGCACGCTCGGATATCACCTGACGCGCACGGTCAACATCAACCAGCTGCGCCCCGGGACGCGGCTGACTCCGCCGGCGAGCACGACGAACATCAACGCGCTGCGTCCCTATCCGGGCTACGGGAACATCTCGATCACCGAAGACGAGGACGAGTCGACGTACCACAGTCTGCAGACGTCGATCACGCGGCGCCTGCGCGCCGGGCTCGAGCTCGGCGTGAACTACACCGTCTCGCGGACGAAGGACACGACGAGCGGCACGCCGCAGGACGTCTACAACATCGCGGCCGATCACGGCCTCTCCTCGGTGCACCGCGCGCACGCGTTCAACGGACATTTCATCTGGCAGCTCCCGTTCTTCCGCAACGCGCACAGCGCCGTCGTGCGCGCCGTGCTCGGCGGATGGGACCTGTCCGGCGTCATCGTCGCGCAGAGCGGCGCACCGTTCACCGTGACGGCGCCGGTCGATTCCGCGCGCATCGGCGTGAGCTCGACGCGCGCCACGCTCGTCGGCGATCCCGACCTGCCGCGGGGCGACCGCACGCCGCAGCGATGGTTCAATACCGCCGCCTTCCTCAATCCATCGCTCATGACGGCGGGCGAGTTCGGGAGCAGCCCGCGCAACGTCCTCATCGGCCCCGGATTCAACCGCGTCGACGTCGGCGTGACGAAGGTCGTCAAGGTCGCGGGCCGCGTGAACCTCCAGCTGCGCGCCGAGTCGTTCAACGTCTTCAACACCGTGTCGTTCACGGGGCTCAACACGACCGTGCGATTCGACGCGGCGGGCAATCCGACCGGCGGGTACGGGCAGGTCACCAGCGCCGCGCCGGGCCGCGTCATGGAGTTCGGTGCGCGGCTGACGTTCTGAAGGGACGCGCCATGTCGATGACGAGACGCGAGTTCGGAAAGAGATCGTTCGCCCTGGGGGCGGCGGCGGCGTTCGGTGCGGCGCCCGCCGCGCGCTCCGCCGCGGGCGGTTTTCGTGGACGCTTCTGCTTCTTCTCGAAGCACCTGCCGATGCTGGACTGGGACGCCCTTGCCGGCGCGGTCAAGCCGATCGGCTTCGACGGCGTCGATCTCACCGTGAGGCCGAACGGCCACGTCGATCCCGCGCGCGCCGCCGCGGATCTGCCGCGCGCCGTCGACGCGATCCGGCGCCGAGGCATCGAGGTGCCGATGATCACGACGGCCCTGCTGTCGGCGATGGAGCCGGAGGCGAGGCCGATCCTCGAGGCCGCCGGCAAGAGCGGCGTGCGCTATTTCAAGCCGGGCTACTACAAGTACGCGCTCAAGGACGTCCGCGCCGAAGTCGCGGCCGCCGGGCGCGGGCTCGCCGGGCTCGCCGAGCTCGGACGCTCATGCGGCGTGGAGCTCGGGTATCACAATCACGAAGGCGACGTGGGCGCGTCGCTGTGGGACATCGCGCCCGAGATCGACAAGCTCCCGCTGCAATCCGCCGGCTACTACTTCGACGTTCGCCACGCCGTCGTCGAGGGCGGCGGCATCGGCTGGAAGACGGCGATGCGTCTGGTCGCACCGCGGCTGAAGATGGTCGCGGTCAAGGACTTCTATTGGGAGAAGACCAGCCGCGGCTGGAAGATTCACGACTGCCCGCTCGGCGAGGGCATGGTCGACTGGACGTGGTACTCGAAGGCGCTCGCCAACGCCGGGTTCAACGGGCCGCTGTCGGTCCATCTCGAGTACGAGATCGGCGGATCGACGTCCGACGAGCAGCGCGCGCGCACGCTCGACGCCGCGGCGCGCGATCTGCAGTTCATCCGGCAGCATCTGAGTCAGGCGTACGTATGAGCGTCACCACGACCCGGCGTCAGTTTCTCGAGATGGGAGCCGCGCCGCTCTTCGCAGCCGCGCCGTCGATCCTCGAGCTCGCGCCCGGAAAACCGACCGACATCCGCGTCGATGGAGTGAAATTCTCCTACGAGGAATTCCGGTACCGCACGCCGCTGAAGTTCGGCGGCGTCGCGACCGATCGCGTGACGATCCTGAACGTGGAGTGCACCGTGCGGAGTCGCGCGGGCAAAGCGGGCCGCGGATCGGGGTCGATGCCGATGGGCAACGTCTGGTCGTTCCCGTCGAAGACGCTCACCTACGATCAGACGCTCGGCGCGATGAAGGCGACCGCGACGCGGATTCGCGATCTGCTCGCCGGGTACGCCGAGTACGGCCACCCGATCGACATCACGTGGGCGCTGGAGCCGGCGTACCTGCGCGGCGCCGCCGCCGTTGGCCGCGAGCGCGGGTTCGAGGAGCCGATCCCGAAGCTGTGCACGCTCGTCGTGGCGAGCCCGTTCGACGCCGCGCTGCACGACGCGTTTGGCAAGCTCCACGGCGTGAGCGCGTACCGGACGTACGGCCCCGAGTTCATGACGCACGACCTCGGCCGCTACCTCGGCGACGCGTTTCGCGGCGAGACGCTCGATCGGTACGTCCGCACGACGCCCGTTCCGCGCCTGCCGCT
>Ga0114129_10002664_pt1 | contig 24847 bp, 13 predicted proteins | sample RhiMetdeltSRZDD1_FD_80071 | JGI IMG/M metagenome (GOLD analysis project Ga0114129, IMG submission 80071) | Populus rhizosphere microbial communities from Tennessee, USA - Rhizosphere MetaG P. deltoides SRZDD1 (version 2) (version 2) | ecosystem: Host-associated > Plants > Roots > Rhizosphere >...
CGGTCATGCTGCCTTTTTCCGACAGCCACCGAACCAGTTCGTCTCTGACCCGAGCAACCGCGTCGCCCGAAAAATACATTTCCGGGGTGACGCCGACAACCGCGCGCTGCTTTTCCATCACGCGGAGGAGCTTCAAGAGCCGGTTGCGGTCTGCGCCGAGATCATCGGCCAGCTGTTTGACGTCGGGCGGCGTCAGCGGATTGTCATCGAGCCGCGCTTTGATCTTCGCGACCAGCGCTCGATCTTCCTCCGGCACTTCGATCCGATGGGCCGGCAGACGGATCACGCTGCCCTCTCGGACGATCGCACCGGCTACCGCGAGCTCGTCGACGAGCATCCGGAAGAGTTTCGGAGGCACGTCGACGCGCGCTTCCTCGAGGCTCATGCCGGACAGCAGCGGATGCGCGGCGTGCCAGGCGCGAAGGCGATCGACGAGCGTCGTCTTCACCTGCCGGCAGGCGTCCTCGAGCGCGTACTCGATGTCATCGCCGGCCGCGAACGCGTGTATCTCCGAGGCCGACTGGAGCCGTGCTCGGAGGCCTTCCTCACGACGATTCATGAGCTGAACCAATGTGGCGAGCGAGACGGCGAATTCGCCGCTGCCGGCGATCAGCGCGCGGGCGACCGCGCTCTCATCCGCCCGATCGAGCACCTCGAGCTCCGGGCCATCACCCCGCTTGCGTTTTGGAGCGAGCGGATGCAGCACGACGCCGCCGCCAAGCGTGCGCCGCGCCGTCTCGTCACGGATGATGAAGCGATCGCCCCTCAGCGCGTGAATCGGCTCGGCGAGCACGATCTGACAATAGCCGGTTTCGCCTGGCACGATGGTCGGGGTTCCGGGTTTTGAGGTGAGCGGAATCGCCGTCGCCAGCCGTTCGGCGGTGCCGAGGTGGACGCGGATCCGCTGATGGTCCTTGACGCCCGCGGGCGCTCTTGGCCTGATTTCGATCCGCGCGTCGAACCGGCTGGTGACCAGCGCAATTCTCTCGTGGCAGATGACGCTGCCGCGAGACACTTCCGCACGACTGGTTCCCGTGAGGTTGAGCGCGATGCGCTGGCCACACGTCGCCGTCTCGACCGGGTCGTTGTGGACTTCGACGCTGCGGACGCGCAGCACGTCGCCGCCCGGGACGGCTCGAACCGTGTCGCCCGGCCTGACTTCACCATCGATCGCCGTGCCGGTCACAATCAGACCGTGGCCCGCCGACACGAACACGCGATCGACAGGCAGACGGAAGTAGCCGTCATGGCGCGGCCGCAGTCCGGCCTGCAACGCCGAGGCGATCCGCTCGCGCAGCTCGTCGAGGCCCTCTTCGGTCACGGCCGAGAAGCGGACAATCGGCGCGCCCTCGAGCGATGTCCCGCGCGTGAGAGAGCGGATCTGATCCGCGACTTCGATGGCTCGATGTGCCGGCACGCGATCGACTTTCGTCAGGACGAAGACCGCCCGACTCACCCCCAGCAGGTGCAGGATGTCGAGATGTTCCTCCGTCTGCGGCATCACGCCATCGTCGGCCGCGACGGTGAAGAGCACGAGATCCATGCCGTGCGCGCCGGCGAGCATGTTGCGGATGAAGCGCTCGTGGCCGGGCACGTCCACGACGCCAGCCCGCCGGCCGCCGGGCAGATCGAGGTGCGCGAAGCCGAGATCGATCGAAATGCCGCGCTCTTTTTCCTCTTTCAGACGATCGGTGTCCTGTCCGGTCAGGGCGCGGACCAGACTGGTCTTGCCGTGGTCGATATGTCCGGCGGTGCCGATGATCCAATGAACGGTCGACGAGGGACTGCCCACGGCGTCAGGCGGAGGCGTCATCAGCACTCCAGCGTGGGATCACATCGTCGCTCGCGAAGATCGTGCGCAGGTCGAGGAGGAACCGGCCGTCCTTGATCCGGCCGATAATCGGCGGGCGGGCCTCTCGAAAGCGCTGAGCGAGCCGCTCGGCGCTCATCGTATCGCTCGTCACGACGATGACCTTCGTGGGCAGTTCTTCGGTTGGCAGCGCGCCGCTGCCGATCTGGGACGTCGAATCCTCGAGCGACACCCGGCAGCCCCCGCCGAGCGCCGTCCTGAGCCCGGGCAGCGCCTTTTTCCCGATCGCCTCGATTTCGTCGACCGGTCGCGTGAAGGTTCTGAGCGTCGGTATCTCGCGAATCGGATCAGCGGACTGCTGATACAGCCTCAGCGTGGCTTCGAGGGCCGCAAGCGTCAGCTTTCCACAGCGGACCGCGCGATGCAGCGGATTGCTCGAGATCTGGCTCACAGACGCGCGCCTGCCGACAATCAGTCCCGATTGTGGGCCGCCGAGAATCTTGTCGCCGCTGAACGTGACCACGTCGGCGCCGAGCGCGACCTGCTCGGAGACGATCGGCTCTTTCGGAAGTCCGTACTGGCTCAGGTCGACGAGGGCGCCGCTTCCCAGATCCTCCATCACCGGCACGCTATGACGCCGGCCGATGGCCAGGAGATCGCGGAGCGTGACCTCGGCCGAGAATCCGACGATGCGATAGTTGCTCGTGTGGACCTTCAGCAGCAGGCCGGTGTTCGGACCGATCGCCCGCTCGTAGTCGGCCGGATGCGTGCGGTTGGTCGTTCCCACTTCACGGAGCACGGCGCCGCTCTTCGCGACGATCTCCGGAATGCGAAACGCGCCGCCAATCTCGATCAGCTCGCCGCGCGACACGACGACTTCCTTGCCGCTCGCCAGCGTGTTCACCGCGACCAGCACCGCGGCCGCGTTGTTGTTGACGACGGTCGCCGCCTCGGCGCCCGTCAGCCACTGGAGCAGTTCCTCGATCGGCGCTTCACGCTTTCCGCGCGCGCCGCGGGCCAGGTCGTACTCGATGTTGGCCGGCTGGCCGGCAACGCGGCCGATCGCGTCGATGGCCGCCTGCGGCAGCAGCGCGCGGCCGAGGTTGGTGTGCAGGATGGTTCCGGTCGCGTTGACGACGCGCGCGAGATGCGACTCGCGGCCGAGCTCGATGCGCCGCTCGACGCGCGCCAGAATCGATGCTTCTTCGAGATCGCCTGCCCCGACGAGCTCTCCCCGGCCGATTGACTCGCGCAGCTGGTCGAGCACGTCACGACAGAGCCGCGTCACGTAGGCGCGATCGAGTCCGGCCAGCCATGAGACGGTTCGGGGATGCGCCAGCAATCGATCGACCGACGGCAGCTCGCGCAGCAGGGCCTTCGCCTGACTCATGACTGTGGAGGCTGGCACACTACCGCGCGATTTTCAACCCGCCTTCGCGCTTCTCATCACTGGAGCGCTTCGGCGCGGCAGGCGCGTTCGAGTTGCATGCGGTCTGTCCAACGCGATATGAATGACGTGCTGATTCGGGGAGATGGAAGGCGCCCGGTGGCGCCGCTGGTCTTCAAAACCAGTCAGGGACCGTAAGGCCCCCGGAGGGTTCGACTCCCTCCCTTCTCCGCCATTCCCTCGCCGTTGGCTCGGTCATGGCGGTTCAGGGAGCGTCTAGGCTTCGGGCGATGGGCTTGCGCCCATCGCCACTCGGCACGACTCCCCTCCCTTCTCCGCCAACCTTGCTCGCGATTCAGGCGAAGGTTGTTGGCAAGGGCTACGGTGGCGAAATCCCGAGGTCCTTACAAATCTTCTTCACCAGATCGTCGTTGATTTCCGAGTGGCGGGGCACCGTGGAGGTTTTTCGTGTCGAACGATTGACAAACACCGAATGGTTGCCGCCCTCTCGAAGCAGCTCGCAACCGTGCTCTTCGAGATGGCGAACAAGCGCGCGGCGTTTCACGCACTGACTTTCAGCGGTTCCCGAATGATTTCTCCTCCGTGGGTTGTTTCTCGGAGCAATTCCCGATTGGCTTCAAGAACCAGAGCGACGGCCTCTTGAAGGTTGACACGAGCTTCCTCTAGTGTCGCGCCTTGCGTATTCGCACCAGGTAGCTCTTCGACGAAGCCGATGTAGCCCTCTGGTACCTTTTTAAAGACGGCGGTCAGGTTCAAGTCCATGGTCTTATCATACGCGCATGCTCGTTCGTCAAGAACACTCGTTGCCAACCGTCCGCTCGGTGGTCGTTCTCCGGGGCGCAGTGCTGCTTGCGTGGCTTTCGACTTTCACGGTGTCCGTCGCGACACAGGCAACGAATAACAGACATTCGAGTTTCGATCCGCTCTCCTCGTCACAGGCCACTCAATTGTCTGGCTCGCCCGGTGCGTTTGGGCAAATCAACGTGTTTGATTCATGCCCGACGTGCTCTCGTGTTCAGTTGATGTCGACCGCGAGTTGGAAGGTGGCCTCGTTCGAGCGGCTGTCCATCCGAGTTCCAAACGGCCTCGAGCTTCGGCGCAATTATGTGTCTGATCATGGTGGTCGAGGCTGGAACGCCCGCAACATCTCGGTTTCGATCGACAGGGTAATGGGAGTCAGTATTCAACCGTACCGGCGCGCAGAGTCGTGCCTACCGAGAATGCACGACGACTCTTGGCAATAATCTGTTCGCGCTGATTCGGGAGTATGGAGTAAACGGGGGCTATAGCACCTCCGTGACATTTCCGGAATTGCAATTGATCCTGAGCATCTCCAGTCCGCGTGCCGAAAGCCTCGCGCTCTCGCGAACGATAGTTTCCACTGCGAGAACAACGAAGCGCCGGGTTCAATAGCTTGCTGTAGCGGCTTGTGATGGGTGAGCGCGCGAATAATCGAACGCCGACAGCGGGGAGGCTCCTGACAGTCCTTGATGCCTGGTCCTTCGGTCCCTGGCGGTCCTTCGTCGCTGGTCTTTGGTCCCAGCCGTGCCGGGGACCATCTACCAGGGACCGCCAAGAACCAAGAACCAGGCACTAGGGACGGTCTGTGACACCGAACTGAAAAACTGCTCCAGGCAGTAGTCATAGACAGGCCACGACGTGAGCGAAACTATTCACAGCGCTGCGATGCTGGGCGACGCCGAGGCCGTCCGGCGATTCCTCGCCGCCGACGCAAAGCTGGCCACGCAGAAGGATGACATCAAAGGCTGGGATCCGCTGACACATCTGTGCTTCTCCGAGCGCTTACGCAAGAACAGATCGGGATCCGCTGGCTTCCTCGACACCGCCAGGGTCCTGCTGGATGCCGGAGCGAGCGCCAATACCGGCTTCTATGTGAACGCCGAGTTCGAAAGCGCGCTATACGGTGCGGCCGGCGTCGCGCACGACGCGGCGCTCACGCGTCTGCTCCTGGAGCGGGGTGCCGACCCGAACGACGGCGAGGTCACGTATCACGCCCCGGAAACGCGTGACAACGCGGCTTTGCAAGCACTCATCGACAGCGGCCGCCTGAGCGAAGACAGCCTGGCAACGATGCTGCTGCGGAAATGCGACTGGCATGACTACGCGGGCGTCCAGCTGCTCCTCGCGCACGGCGCCGATCCGAACCGCCTGACGCCGTGGGGCTACACGGCGCTCCACCAGGCCATCCGGCGTGACAACCATGTCGAGACGATCTCGCTCCTTCTTGAGCATGGCGCCAATCCCGCAGTCGCCGCCGGACGCGGCCGATCGGCGACCGCCATGGCGGCACGGGAAGGACGGGGTGACGTACTGAAACTGTTCCACCAACGAGGCCTCTCCATCGATCTTCGCGGCGTCGATCGCCTGCTGGCCGCTTGTGCGACGGACGATGTCGAGACGGTTCGCGTTCTAGCAGGTGAGCCTGCGCTGGTTCGCGAGATTGTCGGGCAGCAAGGCGCGATCCTTGGTGAGTTTGCCGGTATTGGCAATAGCGATGGAGTCAGGCACCTGCTCGATCTGGGAGCCGACATTCGTGCAGTCGTTGTCGCCGAGGACGGCTACTGGGGAATCGCGACAAACAGCACGGCCCTGCACGTCGCCTCCTGGCGGGCGCGGCACGCGACGGTGAAGCTCCTGCTCGAGCGCGGCGCGCCGGTGAATGTCCGGGACGGGAAAGGACAAACGCCGCTGATGCTGGCCGTGCGCGCGTGCGTCGACTCGTACTGGAAGGACTGGCGGTCGCCGGAGTCGGTGGCAGCGCTACTTGCCGCTGGAGCGTCGATTGAGGGTCTCGATCTTCCGACGGGTTACGCCGACATTGACGCGTTGCTTGTCCGCCCAACGTAGCCCGAGTCGGATCGTCCGAGTGAATCTCATTCAATCGGATCAGCGGACGTTCGCCACCATCTTCGTGATGCGCGGGACACTTGTGTCGCCCGTGTACAAGTTGCCTTTTGAATCCATCACCAGATAGCTGGCTTCCGCGAACTGTCCTTCACCCCGGCCCGCCCCGTTCCCGATCACGCCCAGGATGTTGCCGTCCCAATCGATCTTGAAGTACTGACCGTCCTGTCCGGTTGCCATCCACAGCTGTTTGTGCGGATCCACGTAAAGCGCGCAGACGAGGTTTCGCATCTGAATCGTTTTGACGAACTTGCCGGTCTTGTCATAGACGACGATGCGGTACTCCTCGCGGTCGCCGATGTAGATGTTGCCGTTGTCGGGATGGATAGCGATCCCGTGGACCATGCTGAAGTGGCCCTGCCCGGCGTTGTTGCCAAACCACTGATTGATGTACTTCCCGTTCTTGTCGAGATGCAGGATGCGCGCGGCGCCGCTCATGTTGGTGGGAGACTTCCCGGTGTCGTTGGGGCTCTCGTTCGCATGGCCCATGCCGATGAAGACGTCGCCGTTGGGCGCGAACGCGAGATGCAGCGGCTGCCAGAGCAGCCGCTGCCCTTTGGCTTCGTCCCAGTCACCGCGCTGTCCCCTGACTCCCAGCGTCAAGAGGAGCTTGCCTTCGGGACTGAGCTTCATGACGGTGTCGCCGTTCTCGTCGCAGATCCAGATGTTGTCCTGCGCGTCGATGGCGATGCCGTGCGCTTTGCTCTGATGGCCGATCACATCCTCGCCAATGGTTCGTATCAGCTTGTGGTGCTGATCGAACTCGAAGAGCTGCGGCTTGCCGCCGGGGTTGCGCTGGAACGCGAACAGATGCTCCTTGGAGTTCAGCGCGACCGCCGAGATGCCGCCGGTCAATCCATCGGGCAGCGCAAAGGGATAGGAATAAGTGAATTGCAGATCGGGCGTGCGCACTTCATGAGAAATCAGGTTGCGCCCTCTCCCCCAATTGCAGATCGGTGACAGCGCACACGACTCGGCGCCGTCGTTGCCGGTCGGTACCCGCACGCCGCTTTGTGCGAGGGTTGGTGAGGAGGCGAGTGTGCTGAAACAGATGACGCTCATGCCGACCGCCGCTACTCCAGCCAGAAGACGCCCGTTCATTTCAACCTCCCGCATCCGATTCGGATTGCCGAACTGGAACCCGGTTTGCCGGTCATCTTACATCCGGACCGTGAGAAGCCAATCTGCCCAAAGGGGATCCCACGCGCGCACCAATGGGTGTAGGCTTCTCCACAACAACAGTAGACGGAACCGACAATTCTTTCGCGCAGAACCCGGGGGTGAAGGATGGTTCGTCACGCATCGGGATTTCTCGGCGTCGCCCTCTGCTTGCTCTTCTGGCCTTCTTCAGTCGCCGCACAAAGCGGTATCTCCGGCCTGGTCACCGACTCGTCCGGCGCCGTGCTGCCGGGCGTGACGGTCGAGGCCGCCAGCCCGGAACTGATCGAAAAAACCAAAACGGTGGTGACGGACGCGCAAGGCCGCTACAGCATCATTGATTTGCGGCCCGGTCTGTACTCCGTCACCTTCAGCCTCACCGGGTTCAACACCGTCAAGCGCGATCAGATCAACCTGCCGGCCGACTTCACGGCGAACGTGAGCGTCCAGCTCCAGGTCGGCGCGCTTCAGGAAACCGTCACCGTCTCGGGGCAATCGCCGGTGGTCGACACGTCGCAGGTCGCCCGCACGCAGGTGCTGACGCGCGACGTCCTCGACACGCTGCCGACGTCGCGCACCAGTCAGGGCATCGGCCTCATCATCCCCGGCATTCGAACCAACAATCCCGACGTCGGCGGCTCGCAGGCGATGGAGAACGTGCGGATGTCGGCGCACGGCGCGTCGCAGTTTCACACCACCGTGCAAGTCGACGGCATGGTCGTCAACTCGATCAGCGACGTCGGCGTGCAGGCGTATCACAACGACGCCATGAGCCAGGAGTTCAGCTATCAAACCAGCGCGGTGTCGGCTGAAGTGTCGTGGGGTGGCATCCGCCTCAACATGATCCCGCGCCAGGGCGGGAATCGCTTCAGCTCGGTGATGTACGGCGGCGGCACCGCTTCGTCGTGGCAGGGCGACAACGTCAGCGACGAACTGATCGCGCGCGGACTCGCGGCCGGCAACAGCATCGAGCACATCTACGATTTCAACGGCTCCTTCGGCGGACCGATCAAGCGCGACCGCATCTGGTTCTATTCCTCCTTCCGCAAGAACTCGGTCAACGAAGTGGTCGCCAACAACTTCTACGCCGACGGCCGCCAGGGCGTCGAGGATCAGTTCATCGTGAACGGCACGACGCGGCTGACGGCGCAACTGAGCGGTGCGAACAAATTGACGGTCTACTACGATCGCGCCTGGAAGTACAAGGGGCACGACATGGGCGCGTTCGTCGAACCGGAAACCGCGGCGGGCAAGCGGCCGTGGAAGCACGCGATTTATTACATCGGCCAGGCGAAGTACACTTCGACGATCACGAATCGGACGCTCTTCGAGGCCGGCTACTCGAGCAATCTCGAGAACCGCCTCATCACGTATCAGGACGGCGTGCTGAAGACCCGAGGAACGCCGGAGTGGTACGCCAACGCGTCACGCTTCGACATCGTCCGCGGCACCACCAAAACGGCGCGCGTCACAGGGAGCGCGTTCACGTTCGAAACGCGTTACGGAGTATCGGCGTCGATCTCCCACTACACCGGCACGCACAACTTCAAGACCGGCATTCAATGGACGTTCGGCACGACCGGCACCGACACCAACGGCAACGCCGACCTCAACCAGCGCTACACCGACGGCAAGCCTGAAGAAGTGGACGTCCGGAACTGGCCGCTGATCTCGCGGGAACACGTCAACGCCGACATCGGCGTCTACGTGCAGGACTCATGGACGGTCCGACGCTTCACGATCAATCCCGGCGTCCGCTTCGAGCATCTCAACACCGAGATCCCCGAGCAGGGCACCATTGCCGGCCGTTTCGTGCCGGCCCGGCACTTCGACGCGCGCCAGAACGTCCCGAACTGGAACGACGTCGCGCCGCGGCTCGGCGTCGTCTACGACCTGTTCGGCGACGGCAAGACGGCGATCAAGGCGGGATTCAACAAGTACATGCACCCGGTGACGACGTCGTTCGCGAAGCGCTACAACCCGATGCAATCCTCGACCGACCGCCGCGACTGGGACGATTGTGCGTATCTGCCGGGCACGGTGACGTGCGATCCGGCGAAGATTGGCGCGCCGGGCTATCACGACGACATCGCGCAGGACAACGAGCTCGGCCCGCCGAGCAACGTCAACTTCGGAAAGACCGCATCACGCAATCCGGCGTCGGATATCAAGCGGCCGTTCAACCTCGAATACAGCGTGAGCATCCAGCGGCAGATCGTGCAGGGCACGTCGGTCTTCGCGGGGTGGTTCAAGCGAACGTTCTACAACCTCGACAAACAAGACAATCTGCTCGTCGCCTTCTCGGACTACACCGCGTTCCAGACGGAGAATCCGTTGCGACCCGGCGAGATGATCACGATCTTCAACCTCAATCGCAGCAAGCTCGGCCAGGTGGACAATCTCGACGTCAACTCGGACACCAACCGGCAGTTCTACAACGGCTTCGAAGTGAGCTTCCTGTCCAGGCTGCCTCGCGGGGCGGTGATCTTTGGCGGCGGGACCTGGGAGCGGATGCGCGAGCGGCTGTGCGATCAGGACGATCCGAACCTGCTGCGGTTCTGCGACCAGACCGGCAAGCTCTTTCAGGAATACGGCAAGGTCGAGGGGATTCCGTTCAAGCCGGAATTCAAGCTGGCCGGCAGCCATCCGCTGCCGAAGGGCCTCGAAGCGAGCGTCTCGTTCATCAGCTTTCCGGGACTCGCGCGGTCGGTGACGTGGGCCGTCCCGGCCTCGCGCTTCCCGAACGGTCAGCGCACCCAGGCGGTAACGGTCGGTAACAGCCCGGCGGGAATGTTGACGACGGCGGGCGGTCTGATTCCGCCGGGCACGAAGTTCAACGATCGATGGAATCAGCTGGACGTCGGCCTGAAGAAAACGTTCCGGTTCGGGAAGTGGAACATGGAAGGGTCGGCGATGCTGTTCAACGCGCTGAACTTCAGCCCGATTCTGAGCTTCAACAACGCGTTCGGGTCAGCGCTCGACACGCCGCTCTCGAACCTGCAGCCGAGACTGCTGCGGCTGGCGTTCAGGACGACGTTTTAACGTGGGGCTCCGCCCCACACCCCGGCTCGGTCGCTCGCGGGGCCCCGACGCCCCGCGCCGCTCCCTCGCAGGCGCGCCGAAGGCGCGCCTCGCCTTTTTGCCAACTATCTTGCCTCGGCGAGTTCCAAACGTAGGGCGGGTCTTGCTTTTTAGACCCGCCTCAGAGCCTGGTCCATAGGACCCGGCCTACGTGGGTCATTTCGCCTCCGCGAGCGCGGTCGTGGCCCACGCAGTTGCTGCAGCGGAGATCCACTGGTCGGCGCCGTGAGGAAAGCCGCTCTCGAAGTACGCCTGAATCGGCTCCGAGCGTGATTTGACGAACCACGATCCGTCCTGAAGCTGCGTCCGCAGCAGGAAGTCGACTCCCTTTCTGAACGCCGGATGATCGGCGGCGATGCCGGCCTTGCGCAAGGCGACCAGCGCTTCGCCGGTGGCATACGCATCGCTGTCCATCGACGACATCTGCGCCCAGCCTCCGTCGCTTCGCTGCAGTGCGATGAGTTCCTTTACCGCATCGGCGACAACGCCGCTCGCCGCCTCGGCCCACTTCAGGCCGAGAAGGCGAAACGCGGATTCCTCGGTCGTCTGCGCGTTCGCCGTTTCGAGCCATTTGCGCGCGCGCTCGACCGCTTCGGCATACGACGCCCGGTCAGTCTTCGGCGCGTACACCTGCAACGTCCGCATGGACAGCGCGGTCACCTCGATGTCGTACGATTCGATCGGCGGCCGGATCGTCTGCACTGGCCAATGCCCGTCCGGGAGCTGACGCCGTTTGATCCAGATCGCCTGCGCATCGGTCGCTGGATCGGGCGGGTGCGCCGCTTCGTGCATGCCGAACATCAGGTAGCTGATCGTGTCCTGCTGCCCGGCGATGAACATGTTCTGCAGAGTGCGCTCGCGCCACGATTCGAGATAGTTCGCGATGATCTGACGTTGCTCGCTGACGATGTGCTCGTCGACGCGGTAGCCGTTTTGACGCGCCGAGCTCACGGTCATCGAGACCAGGCTGTTGTGATGGCACGAGACGCAGCCGGTCTTCTGGATGAATGGAATGTCGACGCGCTGCAGCAGCGGGAGGCTTCGCTCCACGGCCGCTCGAATCGCGCCGGGCGTCGACGCTGTGGCGCCAACGGGCCTGGCCCGAGAGGCGGCAGAGTCCGGCAACACCGGTCTCAGACCAGTGTCGGGAGGTGGGACTCGCGGCAGCGGTCCAACCGCGGAAGCGCTGAGGAGCCGGGCACACTCGAAGCAGTTCGTTCGAGTGAACACCGCAGATGGCGCATCACCGACGCCGTAATCCCGAAGCAGGCGGAACACGTCCGGGTTGTCGACACGAACCGCTTCGCGCAGCAACGAGAAATCGCCGGTGACCGGCGCCCACGGGTCCGCGCCGTAATCGAGCAGCAATTGGACCGCGGGCCGCGAGCCGATGACCCCGGTGGCGACGTGAAGCGCCGATCGGCCTTCTTCGGAGCGCGCGTTGACGTCCGCGCCCCGGTCGAGGAGCGCGCGCATCTTGTCGACGTCCGGAACGGCCCACATCAGCGCCCGCGCACCCGCCACGTTCGCCGCATCGGGATCGGCGCCCGCTGCCAGCACGCGCTTCACGAGCGCCACGTCCCCGTAGAGCGCCGCATACATCAGCGGCGTCGATCCGCCGGCGCCTCGCTTCCGAACCACGCCGGGAGCGTTCGCGATCGTGCGGTTCGCGGCGGCGAAGTCGCCGTCGCGAATCAGGGTCATGAGGCGGTCGGCGTCCGCGTCCACCGGCGGCGCGGGCGTCTCGCCCGACAACTCGTCGGGCCACTCGGCGCCCTGATCGATCCACGCCTTGATGATCGCAATTTCGTTTTCCGGCAGCGGCTGCCCCGGCGGCATTTGCGTCCCGAACCTGGTGCCAGTCAAACGGTGATAGAGGCGGCTGCCCTCGGCGTTGCCCGGCCCGATGTCGGTCTGCGACCCGCCGCGCATCGCGTCGGCGCGGCGATCCAGCCTCAACCGGTTCATGTGCACTTCCGCACCGTGGCACGAGTAGCAGCGCGCGCGGAGAATTGGCTGGACGTCGTTGCGGTAATCAACCTTTGCCGGCGCCTGCCCGGCGATCACAGTTGCAGGAGCAACGACGGCGCAGAGGAGCAGCGCGATTTTGGTTCGTCTGAAAACGGAGGTCCGCCTGAAGGCGGACACACGGGGAGTCCGGCTAAAGCCGGACGCTACAGTCCGCCTGAAGGCGGACACTACGTTGCGCATCATCGCTGGACCGGGAAATTCGCGACCCGACGCGCGGTACCGGCCAGCTCGAGGATGTGCATGCCGGTGTTCGCGCGATCGACGATGTAGATGTAACCGCGATCGTCGACTTCGACGTTGTTGGTTTGAATCGCTGTCTTGCAGCGCTCGTCGGCGCCCCGGCCGACGCAGCGCTTGTCGGTGAGATCGGTCACCGCCGGAATGTAGTAGCCGATCTCCTTCGGGTGATAGGGATCGCGGACATCGACCGCGCGCACGCCGGCGTTGAAGTGCGCGAAGAACATCACCCGCTTGTAAAAGATATCCGTCATGTTCTCGTTCGACGAGTGCGTGCCGAAGCGTCCGCCGCGGCTGCAGAAATCGCCCATCGACTCGGGAACGGTCCAGTTCGACACGCCGTACGTCCGCGATTCAGTCGTCATGTCGGCGAACCACACCATCTCGCGCGCTTCCTGGCACTCGTTCGCCACCGATTCGTTGATCACGACGATGAAGTCCTTGCTCTTGCCGTCGCGCTGCCTGGCAAATTCAGGAATCGTGACGCCGAGCAGCGGAAATACCGTGTGCGCGCCGACTTCCGGAGGCAGCTCCATCCGTCCGATTTGCGGATACCGCAGGTTGGCGTCGGTCGGCTCCTTCGGACCCTCGAGCAGTTTTTGCCGATCGACGATCTGCACGATGCCGCCGCTGCCGCTGCCGTACCCGAAGTACACGCGGTTCTGCTTCGGGAGCGAGAACGGGCCGTGCAGCGCGGTGGGAATGGGACCAACGGCGCCAGGCTGCTGTCCCGGCAGACCGAAGTAGCGGACGAACACCGGCTTGGCCGGATCGCTCAGGTCGTAGATCACCGTCATGCGATTGGTTCGCCATCCGGGCACTCCGGAGATCAGATAGGCGATGCCGGTGTCGCATTCCCACCAGTTCTTGTGAGTGCCTTCGAGGCCTGAAAGGACGAGGGTCACGCGGCTCGGCTTCGCCGGATCGGTGACGTCCCACACTTCGTGCCCGGAGTTGCCGAGCGTGCGCAGCAGGTACACCTTGCTCTTGTCGGCGTGCGGCAGCTCGCTGCCGTCGCAGACGCGGACCATTTGTGCGCCCCCGGCCTCGCCCTCGCCCTTCTCACCTTGAATGTGCGTGAGGTATTTCGGTTGCCGCGGATTGGTGACGTCGACGACCGATGTGCCGTTGCTCTCCTGCTGGCCGGTCAGCGGATTGAGACGAGTGCCGCCGTGGTGCCCGATGTAGGCGATGAAACGATTGCCCTGCTTGTGAATGACCGGCTGATACGCGCTGCGGCCCTGGAGATCGTTGTAGCCGACGAGCTCCATGTTGCTTTTCTCGACCGGCAGTCGCGGGACTTTGGGTTGCGTGCTGACCGCTGCGCCAAACGCGACGGCAAGCGCCGCTGCAGCTGCTGCGCATATGTGTCTCGAGGCCATTGGTCCTCCACATCACCACGTCGCAGTACGTAGGCCCGAGCTTTAGCTCGGGCGCGTCCAGCCGCCGATCGCTGGCGATCGCCCGACCTAAAGGTCGGGCCTACGTACCGATCACCGACCTAAAGGTCGGGCATACGTTCCGATCGCCCGACCTGAAGGTCGGGCCTACGTACGAGACGATCTCTACGTCCGCGGCAGCGCGAACACGACAACCGTCGGCGCGCGCCGCTGGGCCATGGCGTTCCGCTCCTTATATATAAGGTAGGGGCATTATCACACTAAGGACGTGTCGGCTACCTTGGCGTTGGGCGGGTCTTGCCCTTTAGACCCGCCTCTGAGCCGGGTCCAAGGACCCGGCCTGCTCTTTCCTTATCGGCGATCGCGGAAGAACTGCTGCATCAGCGCGCGGCATTCTTCCTCGCGCACGCCGCCGATGACTTCGAATTGATGGTTATGACCTGGCAGCTCGGCTCCGCGTACCGTCGATACGACGGCACCCGTCCGCGGCTCGTCGGCGCCGTAGATCAATGTGCCGATGCGTGCGTGCACCAGCGCGCCGACGCACATGAGGCACGGTTCGATCGTCACGCACAGCGTGGCGCCGGTCAGCCGGTAATTCCCCACTGCCCGTGCGGCCTCGCGAATCGCCACGATCTCGGCGTGCGCGGTCGGATCGCCTGACGTGATTGGCTGATTGAACCCGCGCGCGACGATCTCGTCGCCGATCGCGATCACGGCGCCGATCGGCACTTCGCCCCTGTCACGCGCGCGGCGCGCCTCTACGAGCGCCGCGGCCATCAGGACGTCGTGAGTCACTTTCACGCCCGACCTAAAGGTCGGGCCTACTTCTCGGTTGGGGCCTACTTCCCGACCTCGAACCGGACCTCGAGATACGTGATCGCGCTGCCGTCGACCTCTTTGTACCAGTGCGGCATGCCGGCCGGAATGAACACGACGTCACCTTTGACGACGTGGCGGCTGACGCCGCCGTCAATTGTGGCAACGCCGCCGGATCCAGCCGCCGGACGCACGATCGTCCCGCCGCTGACGAACGTGCCGCTGCCCTCGAGGATGTGATGCACCTCGGTGCCGAGCTCGTGCGACGCGGTGCCCTGCGCTTTCGTGCGCCGCACGACGTTGGCCTGATACTTCGGGCCGCTTGTCACCGGCGCATCGAACATCAACGGCGCATTCGGAGCCTGGCCCTTCCCGGTCAACACCGACCAGAGATCCGTGTGCTTGTGGAAAACCGTCGGACCCTTGGGGGGCGCTCCGACATCGAACCGGATCTCGAGATAGGTCACGGTGCCGTCGATGTCCTGATACCAGTGCGGCGTCTGAGGCGGCACGACGACAACGTCGCCGGCCGACACACGGCGCGACGTGCCGGACTGGATCGTCCCGCCGCCGCGGCCGCCGTCCGCAGGCCTGACGATCGTTCCATCGGTGACCAGCGTCGCATTGCCATCGATAATCGAATGGATCTCGGTGCCGACCTCGTGCGCGATCGCACCCTGCGGCTTGGTGCGCCGGACGACGTTGATGCCGACGCGATCGGCGCTCTTGACCGGCGCCGTCATCATGTCGGGCGCCGGCGACGCCTTGGCTTTCGTCGCCAGCACGTTCATCAGGTCGGAACCGCTGAGGTAAGTCGCTGACGCTGGAGCCGCGGACGGCGGAGTCGAAGGCGTTTGGGCCGGCTCGGTGAGCCCGAGAAGGAGGAGCAACAGGTTCAGAAGCATGGCGTCATCTTAACCAACGCGCGGGCCTAAAGGCCCGCACTACATTTCGGATCGGCGGCCTGACGGGCCTCCGCAACTGACTTACCCACCCGACCTACCTGGCCCACCCGGCCTACCCGGCAACCCATCTCACATAGTTATGTATCAGATAGAATGTTTGTATTTTACTTCTACGTCGCTCTGGGCGATAAATAACCGGCCGATGGGGCCGGCCGCTGAAAATGGTCGCCGCTTCCCTTCCGGCTGCCCATCTTTGAGGCAGCCGGTGCCAGGCACCCGGAGAACGCCATGTCTGACGACGACCACCGCTCTTGCTCCCCAGGGCCCCCCTCCGCGCAGGGGCTCTACGATCCGCGTGACGAGCACGATGCCTGCGGCGTCGGGTTCGTCGTGGACATCAAGGGCAGGAAGTCGAACAGCATCGTCCGCAAGGCGCTGCAGGTCCTGATGAACCTGGCGCACCGCGGCGCGTGTGGCTGCGAGGTCAACACGGGCGACGGCGCCGGCATCCTCATCCAGACGCCCGATCGGTTTCTCCGCAAGGTCGCGCCGGCCACGTTGCCGCCGGCCGGCGAGTACGGCGTCGGCCTCGTCTTTCTCCCGCGCGACGCCGCTCTTCGCGAGGTGATTCAGCGGCTGATCGCCGACATCATCATCGAGGAAGGCCAGAGCCTGATCGGCTGGCGCGACGTGCCGACCGACGACTCGCCGATCGGCCCGAGCGCCGTCGCCGTCGAGCCGGTCTTCCGACATCTCTTCATCGCGCGCGGCCACGTCGACTGGGTGCGCGAAGTCCGCGCGCCGGAGTCGGCGGAAGAGGCGCGCGCGCGATTCGAGCGAAAGCTCTACGTCATCCGGAAACGGATCGAGCGGGCGGTCGACGGCCTCAAGATGCACGACGCCGCCCGCAAGTCGTTCTACATCGTCGGCCTGTCGTGCAACACGCTCATCTACAAGGGCATGCTCACGGCCAGCCAGATCGAGACGATGTTCCCGGACCTGACCGATCCGGATCTCGAGTCGGCGCTGGCGCTCGTGCACCAGCGCTTCAGCACGAATACGTTCCCGTCGTGGCCGCTCGCGCATCCGTACCGCTACATCGCGCACAACGGCGAGATCAACACGCTGACCGGCAACATCAACTGGATGCGCGCGCGTGAAGGACTGCTCAAGTCGGATCTGCTCGGCGACGACCTGAAGAAGGTCCTGCCGGTGATCCGCGAAGGCGGCAGCGATACCGCCACGTTCGACAACGTCCTCGAGTTCCTCGTCATGACGGGCCGCTCGCTGCCGCACGCCATCCTGATGATGATCCCCGAGCCGTGGTCGAACCACGAGACGATGTCGCCGGAGCTGAAGGCGTTTTACGAATACAACTCGTCGCTGATGGAGCCGTGGGACGGCCCGGCGTCGATCGCCTTCACCGACGGGACGGTGATTGGCGCGGTGCTCGATCGAAACGGCCTGCGGCCCTCGCGCTACATGGTGACGAAGGACGACTGCGTGATCATGGCGTCGGAAGTCGGCGTCCTCGACGTACCGCCCGAAAACGTCGTGCTCAAGGAGCGGCTGCACCCGGGCCGGATCTTCCTGGTCGACACGGCCAAGGGTCGCATCATCGACGACGAGGAGATCAAACGCGACTTGGCGGCGGCGCATCCGTATCAGGAGTGGCTGTCGCACCTCATCAACATCGAAGATCTCGATCCGGCGCCGTATCTCCCGGCGCCGAGCCACGAGACGGTGCTCCGGCGGCAGCAGCTGTTCGGCTACACGCATGAGGATCTGCGACTGCTGCTCCTGCCGATGGCGACCAACGGCGAGGAGCCGGTCGGCTCGATGGGCACCGACACATCGCTGGCCGCGCTGTCGGACCGTCCGCGGCTGCTCTACGACTACTTCAAGCAGGTCTTCGCGCAGGTCACCAATCCGCCGCTCGACGCGATCCGCGAAGAGCTGGTGACGTCGATGGAGTCGACGATCGGGCCGGAAGGGAACCTGCTCGATCCGCGGCCCGAGTCGTGCCGGCAGATCAAGATCAAGTACCCGGTGATCGACAACGATCAGACCGCGAAGCTGCGGCACGTCTACGAGCCGGGCTTCAAGACGATCCGCATCCCGATGCTGTTCGACGTCCGTTACGGCGGCGCGGGGCTCGAGCGCGCGATGAACGATCTCAACCGGCGCGCGTCGGCGGCGGTCGAGGCCGGCTACACGATTCTGATCCTCTCGGATCGCGACGCCGATCGCGATCGCGCGCCGATTCCGAGCCTGCTCGCGACCTCGGGGGTCCACCATCACCTGGTCCGCGAGGGCACCCGGACGCGCTGCGCGCTGGTCATCGAGTCGGGCGATGCGCGCGAAGTGCACCACTGCGCGCTGCTGCTCGGCTACGGCGCCGGCGCCGTGAATCCGTATCTCGCCTTCGAGACGCTCAACGACATGATCCGCCTGCGCGGCCTGGTCGGCATCGCGCACGAGAAGGCGGTGATCAACTACATCAAGGCGCTCAACAAGGGCATCCTCAAAGTGATGTCCAAGATGGGCATTTCGACGCTGCAAAGCTATTGCGGCGCACAGGTCTTCGAAGCGGTCGGACTCGATCGCGCGTTCGTCGACAAGTACTTCACGCGCACGGCGTCGCGCATCGGCGGGCTCGGCATCGACGTGGTCGCCGAGGAAGTACGGCGGCGCCACCAGCAGGCATTTCCGACGCGGCCGGTTGGCGAACACGATCTCGAATGGGGCGGCGAGTATCAGTGGCGACGCGACGGCGAGTATCACCTCTTCAATCCGGAGACGGTGTTCAAGCTGCAGCATGCGACGCGCGCCGGGCAGTACACGATCTTCAAGGAGTACACCAAACTCGTCGACGACCAGAGCCGCAAAATGGCAACGCTGCGCGGGTTGCTCGAGATCAAGAACGCGCCGCAGCCGATTCCTTTGGAACACGTCGAGCCGGTCGAGGCGATCGTGAAGCGATTTGCCACCGGCGCGATGTCGTACGGATCGATCTCGCAGGAAGCGCACGAAACGCTGGCGATTGCGATGAACCGGCTCGGCGGGAAATCGAACACCGGCGAGGGCGGCGAGGATCCGGCGCGGTACAAGAAAGACCCGAACGGCGACTCGCGGCGGAGCGCGGTCAAGCAGGTCGCCTCGGCGCGATTCGGCGTCACGAGCGAGTATCTCGTCAACGCCGACGACCTGCAGATCAAGATGGCGCAGGGCGCCAAGCCCGGCGAAGGCGGTCAGCTGCCGGGACACAAGGTCTATCCGTGGATCGCGAAGGTCCGCTACGCGACGCCCGGCGTCGGCCTGATTTCACCGCCGCCGCACCACGACATCTATTCGATCGAGGACCTGGCGCAGCTCATCTACGACCTGAAGAACTCGAACCCGCGGGCGCGGATTCACGTGAAGCTCGTCGCTCTGGCAGGCGTCGGCACGGTCGCCGCCGGCGTGTCGAAAGCCCACGCGGACGTGGTGTTGATCTCGGGCCACGACGGCGGCACGGGCGCATCGCCGCTGACGTCCATTAAACACGGCGGCGTGCCGTGGGAGCTCGGGCTCGCTGAAACGCAGCAGGTCCTGATGATGAACAAGCTGCGCGACCGCATCGTCGTGCAGGTCGACGGACAGCTCAAGACCGGCCGCGACGTGGTGGTCGCAGCGCTGATGGGCGCGGAGGAATTCGGCTTCGCCACCGCGCCGCTCGTCGTGTCGGGCTGCATCATGATGCGCGTCTGCCATCTCAACACCTGTCCGGTGGGCGTGGCGACGCAGGATCCGGAGCTGCGCAAACAGTTCACCGGCAAGCCCGAGTTCGTCGAACACTTCTTCCGCTTCATCGCCGAGGAAGTGCGCGAGTACATGGCCGCGCTCGGATTCCGCACGATGGACGAGATGATCGGTCGCGTGGATCGGCTCAACTTCCGGCAGGCGGTAGAACACTGGAAGGCAAAAGGACTCGACTACTCCAGCATTCTGTATGCGCCGCCGACCGAGCCGGGCGCGCCGCGGCGTCGCACCGTCCCGCAGCAGCACGGGCTCGAGGCGGCGCTCGACAACATGCTCATCGAAAAATGCCGCACGGCGATCGAGACTCAGGCGCCGGTGTCGCTGAGCCTGCCGATTCGAAACGGGAATCGGACGGTCGGCACGATGCTGGGCTACCACGTCACGAAGCGGTACGGCGGCGACGGGCTGCCCGACGACACGATCCGCCTCCACTTCACCGGGTCAGCGGGTCAGAGCTTCGGCGCGTTCGTGCCGCGTGGCATCACGCTCACGCTCGAGGGAGACTCGAACGACTACATTGCCAAAGGGCTGTCGGGCGGCAAGATCATCGTCTATCCGCCTGCGAAGGCGACGTTCGTTCCCGAAGAGAACATCGTCATCGGCAACGTCGCGCTCTACGGCGCCACCAGCGGCGAGGCGTACTTCCGCGGCGTCGCCGGCGAGCGTTTTGCGGTGCGCAACAGCGGCGCCTGTACGGTCGTCGAAGGCGTCGGCGATCACGCGTGCGAATACATGACCGGCGGACGCGTTGTGGTGCTGGGAACGACCGGGCGCAATTTTGCCGCCGGCATGAGCGGCGGCATGGCGTACGTGCTGGACAGGGCGGGCACGTTCGCGCGGCTGTGCAACCGTCAGATGGTCGACCTCGAGGCGCTCGAGTCGGTCGATGACCGCGAGCTGGTGCAGCAGCTGATCATGAAGCACGTGCAGTACACCGGCAGCGAGCTCGGCGCGCGCGTGCTCAGCGACTGGGATGCGATGGTGGGCCGCTTCGTCAAGGTGATGCCGCGCGATTACAAGCGCGTGCTCGACGCCGAAGCAAAAGCCGCCGCTGCCGGCCGTCACGCGTCGTTCACCGAGCTCGTCGGCGTTGCCGTCGGTGGGTAGCGCCTGCGGCCATGCCGGTCCGCAACGCGCTTTGAGCGTTGCGGACAACGGCATCTGCGAGCGGGGGTGGGGCCCCGCGAGAGAGTAAGAAAAAGTTGGGTAAAGTCACCGGCTTCATCGAGATTCAGCGCAAGAAGCACCCGACGCGCCCGGTCGCGGAACGCGTCCACGACTGGCACGAAGTGTATCTGCCGTACCCGGAAGCGGGACTCAAGGATCAGGCGGCGCGCTGCATGGACTGCGGCATCCCGTTCTGCCACAGCGGGTGCCCGCTCGGTAACCTGATCCCCGACTGGAACGACCTCGTCTATCGCGATCGCTGGCAGGCGGCCATCGAACGGCTGCACGCGACGAACAATTTCCCCGAGTTCACCGGACGGCTGTGCCCGGCGCCGTGCGAGGGCGCGTGCGTGCTCGGTATCAACAGCGACCCGGTGACGATCAAGGCGGTCGAGGTCTCGATCATCGATCGCGCGTTCGAGGCGGGCTGGGTGACGGCGGTCCCGCCTGAGATTCGCACCGGCAAACGCGTGGCGGTTGTCGGATCGGGGCCCGCCGGCCTGGCCGCGGCCGCGCAGCTCAATCGGGCGGGCCACTGGGTCACCGTGCTCGAGCGCGCCGATCGCATCGGCGGGCTGCTGCGCTACGGGATTCCCGAATTCAAGCTGGAAAAGAAATTCCTCGATCGACGCCTTGCCTTGATGACCGCCGAAGGCGTGATGTTCCGTACGAACGCGAACGTCGGCGTCAACGTGACGGTGGACGAGATGCGGCGCCAGTTCGACGCCATCGTGCTGGCGGGGGGCGCGACCCGCCCGCGCGATCTGCCGGTTCCCGGCCGCGAGCTCTCCGGCATCCACTACGCCATGGAGTACCTCACGCTTCAGAACCAGCGATGCGAAGGGGACCAGATCGAAGAGAGCCGGTTCATCACCGCGAAGGACAAGCACGTCATCATCATCGGCGGCGGCGACACCGGCGCCGACTGTCTCGGCACGGCGCATCGCCAGGGGGCGAAAAGCATTCATCAGCTCGAGCTGTTGTCGCGTCCGCCCGATGAGCGCGCGGTCGGGAATCCGTGGCCGCTGTGGCCGAACATCTTCCGCGTGTCGTCGGCGCACGAAGAAGGCGGCGAGCGGCTCTACTCGATTTCGACGACGAGGTTCGGCGGCGATGAGCGCGGCCGCGTGAAGACGCTGCAGGCATCGAAGGTGGAGATTCTGAACATCGCGGGCCGCCTCGAGTTCAAGCCGGTGCCGGACAGCGACTTCGAGCTGAGGGCGGATCTCGTGCTGCTGGCGATGGGGTTCCTCGGCGCCGAGCAGAACGGGATGCTGAATCAGCTCGGCGTGAAGATGACCGAGCGCGGCAACGTGTGGCGTGACCCGAAGTGGATGACGAGCGTGCCCGGCGTCTTCACCTGCGGCGACATGCAGCGCGGTCAGTCGCTGATTGTGTGGGCGATGGCCGAGGGCCGTTCGTGCGCGCGCGGCGTCGATCAGTACTTAATGGGACGATCGGATCTGCCTGCTCCGCTGGCCTGACTGCCAACTTCCTTTCATTTGCGCCGGGCCTTCTAGCCAAGGTCACTGCGAACGCGTTCTCAGGCAACGAGTAGGTGCAATACGGACACGGCTCGCGCTGACCTCTGCCTGCACAACAATGCGCTCGGCATGCCCGCGGCTACATTGGGTTGTAGGATCGATATGTGGACCTGAGGATCCTGCGTGGATGTTTGCTGCCGATTCTGTTCTCCGTTTTCGCGGCCGCTCTGTTGCAAAGCGCTTCGCTAAGTTACCAAACCCCGAAGACTCAGTCTTCCGCTCGTACGCTTCTTAAGAGCGCTCGCAATCTCAGTCTATCGGAAGTCACAATCGTGATCGACGCCGTACGGGCGGCAATGACTGGACGAAAGTTTCGTCTAAAGGATTTGACTTTCTCTGATCTAGTGCCTGGTACGCGATCGGAGGTTCAGATGCGTCACGATGGCGAGCGGCTCTACCACCTCACCGCATATTCCATCGACGCCTGGGGGATTAGCGAGTATACGGGTCGACGGGCCAGGTCATGTGATGGCACTCTGCTCAACGAGCAGTTGGTGATTGACTACGATTGGCACGGCAGGGAAAAGCGGTGGGCAGTGCACGCCCGCGAATACCAGTTCAGGGAAATCGATGCCGATATGTTCGAAATGTTCAGGCAGATTTCACTTGAGGATCGTGGCCTTACAAATATTGAGGGCCGCGAGGCTCGGTTGTTCGCTGCTCAATGGCTCGATAGGTGGGAGGTGCCGACGCCACCAGTGAGTGATCGAATCAAACAACACCTTTGGATCGACACCGCCTCGCTCCTGCCAGTGCGGTGGGAATTGATCGACGAGGGTCGCCCGACAGGTCATGGCGCCACATTTCTCGAAGACCCACAACTCCGGCTCGTCCCTCCGAGTGGGCTGCCAGTACCCACTTGCGTCAAGTAATCAAAATTATCGTGACTTTTACTGCTTCACGGCGTCGCTGCCATCGAACCCGGCTCCTGGTTACGTTCGCGTCCGAATAGTCGATCGCGCGATGCTTGACGTTCGTGCGCACGTTAGTGAGCTATCGTCCGAAAGAATTATTCGGCCGTGCGGACAACGTCCAATAGCAGGCCGTTGAAGGGTTCATAGGTGAGCCAATAGGCGACACGCGCACCTGTACTCCGCTCCGCAACCGCTGAAACGAGCCACGCCACGCGGGCGGACCGGAGCTTGCGGCTTTTGGCAAATCGCGTTCCGCGTTCATTGAGAACCGAACCGACTCGATTTGGAATCGTCCCAAGAAGGGTGTCAAGTTCAGTGCAGTTTGCGTCAGCACGCGTGTGGGACCGTTCGAACCACCGGGCACCAGCGCAGCGCCCTGCGCTCGTAACAGCGCAGCTACGCTCTCGATCGAGTCTCCCGTGTAGTTCATAACCCGCTGTTCGAAGCGTAAGCGTTTTTCAGAATTTACCAGAGGGCCGTCGGCGTGGGCGGTATGTACGAAGCCAGTGTCATCGAACCGCACTTTTATTTGAACAACGTTCGACGGTTCATTGGACACCGGATCGATCCGCTCGAAGATACTGAGCAACAAGCCTGGGTTCGCTGGCCAAGAGTCCGAAACCGTGTACGCTTCGGTTTCGATTCGCACCATCGCGTAATCGCACGCGTCTAGGGTCTACTGGCACCGTTGAGGGTGCGGTGGGTACTGAAATTCGATGAACATTTGACTCCATTCTGGCTCCTTTTTTCGTCCACCGGCCGACGTGTACGTGATGGGCCATACGCAGCTGCTTCCGTAGTCACACTCCGGTATTAGTTTAGAAGGATGGGGATAAACAGCGCCGACGGAGCTGTTTTCGCTGGCTCGCCATCCGGACGTATGAAGACTGCCAAAGTAGTCGAAACCTTATACCAATCTTGAGTATAAGGCTGACCACCTGGAGGCAACCAGACAGGCGGTTTAACTCCGTCAATGGGCCGATAGTAGAGCGAATGCGGATGAACTAGGTCAAATCCATCCGCACATTCCTCACGCTTGACGAGCACCCCCGGCGCGAACTGACGCTGATGGCTCACGCTCAGCGCGCGTCGCGCTCGCACGTTTCGCTATGGCCGAAGGCGCTCTTTCACTGGCGTTGGGCCCTCCAGCCGATGCGGTGGACGGCCGTTTCGCGGTTTTCCGAGGCAGAATGAAAGGGTGACATCCGGCGGACCAGCCCTCTCGCTTTTCAATCTGCGGTTTACTGATTCTTAGAAGGCGAAACGCGAACCCATACGGCCTTTAGTGTACCCATCGGCGGACCAACTTGATAGTCTTCAACCTTTACGACAGAGCCCTTGGGAAGCCGGATCCGCGTCCAGTCATCCGCCCTCAATCGCTCTCGGGTAGTGGGTGATGCGAGTCGGTTTTTCTCTCCACTGTGCGCGTAGTCAAGAATCAATAATTCCTGATCGCCGATGAGCCGAATGTCGTCGCCGGGCACAGGCAAAACATAACCGCTGGTCGGATGTGGTTTGCCAATAACTTCGAAACTCAACGCACTGGACCAATAGTTCTTGTCCGCTGTCATAACCCCGAGCAATAGCCAACCTGTTTTGTACTCAAGCGGCGCCCAACCTTCACTCACACTTGAACGCTGACCGGCC
>Ga0114129_10002667_pt1 | contig 24838 bp, 26 predicted proteins | sample RhiMetdeltSRZDD1_FD_80071 | JGI IMG/M metagenome (GOLD analysis project Ga0114129, IMG submission 80071) | Populus rhizosphere microbial communities from Tennessee, USA - Rhizosphere MetaG P. deltoides SRZDD1 (version 2) (version 2) | ecosystem: Host-associated > Plants > Roots > Rhizosphere >...
CAGTTTTGCCTGATCGGGCCCGGCACCTGTTGTTCCCTGAGGATCGGGCGCTGCCGACCATGCCCCGTTCGTCAGATACTCCACGTCGTTGGCGCCGAGCCGGCACGCTTCCACGAGCTCCGCGGCCCGGCAGCCGACCCAGCGTCGCCACCATCGAGCAAGTGCATTTGGTGTTGAGCGTTTCATGACAACCTCCGCACTAGCCACTTGAAGACCGCAATCCTCTATGTTCGGGCATCCGAACAGTTTTGAACTGCGCTCAGCATGTTGAGCGTCGCGGCATTGGGGCAATAGTCCAGCCAATCCCGCGACAGCCCGTCAGCCGGATCTCTCACGGTGTCGCGCGCCAGATCCCGTACGCACCGGCCCCGGCTCCGGCACAGCGCGCAAAGCTTTTGCAAATCACGGAACAGGAGAGGATCGCTGCCGGACAATGCGCCGGGATCAAGCCGCAGCAGCTCCAGCCGGCGATGCAGCAGGTCGGCTTGATCGGAGCCCTGACCGACCAAAAAACGCAGTTCCGCGGCCGACATGCCGAGGTCCCGCGCCATGCGCTCCACCTGGTCGGATCCGCTCGACTCCAGTTCGAAAGTTTCCGATCTCGATCGGATCCAGCGCTTCCACCATCGAGCGATAGCGCCCAGTGCCGACCGACGATCGTGTCGCGGTGTTGTGGCTAGCATCGAGCCCTCCTTATCACTTGGGTCCATAATGACCGAAGACGAGGGGCCGAGGCGTTGATCCAGATCAACGATTGCTTGTTTTATTCAATGCCGATGCGACGATGCCGGCGATTCAAAAAGGTCCGCTTCAATGGGGAGCGCCGCACAGGCTGCCGGCCGCCCAAGCAAATTGGCGATCCGCTCGCTGCCTGGCATCGAGCGGATCGCCGTCGCAAACGGATGAATCCTCCGATCAGGCGACCAGGGGCCGCAAGCTCGGATACTGCTGCACGATCGGAAGCTTTTCCACCCAACCGTCGAGCCCCCACACGTGTCCGGCACGCTTGTGAATCAGGTACACGAGCACGCAGGCATAGACGATGTGGAAGTCGACAATGTAGTTCAGCTTCGTCTCGATGTACGGGAAGTCCATGTGCGCCATCCAGTACATCAGCATCAGCAGCGTGCCGAAGGTGGCGCTGACCCGGACCATCAGACCGGAGATCAAGGACAGGCCGATCAGCAAGTGGCCGTATTTGACCAGGAAGGTCGTATACGGCGCTACTGCCGGCGTGGCGAACACGGACAGCAGATCGTGGAACGTCTTGGTGCGACCCAGGAAGGCCGCGGCGCTCCACTCGGGATCGGCGATCTGATGGATGGCCGCATAGAGAAACGTCCATCCCATCAGGAGCCGGAAGCCGACAATCAGGCCTCGTTCGAGTGTGGATTCGGTCATGGCATTGCTCCTCCAGCTGGTTTGAAACCATTCGGCGTATTCCGTCGCAACGATCGCGCCGCTACGCCGCCAAGGCATTGATTGCCTCAACCCTTCATCGAAGCTGACGCGCCCCTTAGTGGTAGAGCGTTGACCCGGATTCGAACATGCTGGCCTGAAGGCGGTAATTCTCGGCCAGCTGCTTGAGGACTTCGGCAGCGACCGGCAGGGTCGCCCTTTGCGCTGCGTCAGCGTATTGACTGGCGAGCTTGAGAAGGTCCTCGGCCTCTTTTCGCTTCGTTTCATCGTACATGGATGCCTCCTGTTGCCCTTGAGATATCCAGCCATCGGCTCAAGGCCGTCGTCCGGATCAATTGTTCTTTGCGCCTTGTCGAATCCAGGTGCGGATCGCATCGCGATCGCATGTCGAGAGTTTTTTCCGTCCGTGCGGCATGCGCAGCTCGGGTGATGCGCGCCAGTCGAGAAGCCACATGAGATTGCTGGTCTCGGGATCGCGCGGGATGACCATCGCACCGTATTTGGTGCCCTTCATGAGCCCTTCATAGTTGGAGAGATCGAGACCGCTCTTGTCGTATCCGGCACCGCCGGGCTGGTGACAGCTCACGCATCGCCCCTGGAAAATCGGAAAGATGTCCTCGGCGAAGCTGATCGGCTCGGCAGCACAAAGGGGGGCCGGCGCCGCCACCATTTCAAACCCGAACCACCCGGCCACGCCGAGTGCAATCGCTGATGCTGCTAATGCCGACCGTTTCATCACCTGTTCCTCCTCCTGTCCGGGCGACCAACGGCCTTCACACCATCGAAGAGCCGGGTGGTGGAATCATCAGATTGTTGTTGATCGCCTTCACGCCGGCGACTTCAGCGGCAACGCGGGCCGCCTGCTTCTCCTGTTCCGACGTCACCATGCCCCACAGGTCGACCGTGCCGTCACGGACCGTGACGTTGAGCATCGACGGCCGCCACGGCTCGGCCTCCAGCCGGGCAATGACCTTCTTGCGAATTTCCGAATCACGTGGACTTGCAGCAGGCACCTCTTTGGTCGCCTGGCTCGCCAGCGCCTGCAACAGGTTGGCGCGGCTCACGATGCCGACAAGTCTTCCGCCTTGCGTGATAGGCACACGCTTGATGTGATTCTTTTCGAGCAGATTGGCGATTTCGCCGAGCGGCGTATCTGGCCGTGCCGTGATGACGCGGCGGGTCATGACGTCGACCGCTTTGTGAGAATGCGATTTCACGTATTCGGCCGCGAGCGTCTGCTTCGAGCAGAAATACTCGAGCCACCAGGAGCGGCGGCGCTCGGTGCCGGCCTCGGCCCGGTGAATGAGATCGCCCTCGCTGACGATCCCGACGAGCTCGTCCATCTCGCTTACCACCGGCACCGCGCTGATGCGATTGTCGAGGAGGATTTTGGCGACGTCTTCGACTCGGGCATTCGGACCAACGGTGATGACGTTGGAAACCATGACATCGGCGGCTTTCATGGCAGGCACTCCCTCTTTGGACGGGTGCCATTGTTCGACCACTAGCGGCAGGTGTCTTTGATCTGCATCAAGGCTGGTCCGTTGACGCCGCGGCCATGCGGCCGCTCGACGGTCCCGGACGTCGCGCGGCAGCGTCAGCGTTCCTGGATCATTTCCAGATATCGGATGATGGCGCCGACGTCGTAGGGCGGGAACGTGAATTCCGGCATGTCCGGATGCCCGGAGACGATCCCCTCGGCCAAAGCCTCCTCGAGATTTTCGAGCGGGTAGCGGCGGGCGAGAGTGCGGAACGGCGGCGCTTGGCGATGCGGGCTCGATCCGCTGCGCGCGGTCGCGTGGCACATGGCACAGTGCTGCTCCACGAGCTGCTGCCCGCGTTGTTCGGCCGTCACGCTTTCCTGCGCGAGTGCCGAGGGCAGCGGAATTGCCGCCGCCGTCAAGGCGGTGAAAACCCAGCAACCAGCCGGCAAACGCATACTGCTACCTCAGAGCCGGATGCAGCGCGATTGCGTCATTGATCTTGTCGAGCAAGGCATTTCCCAAAAGCGGCTTCTCTACGATCGGAACCCCGGCATTGGCAGCGTTCCGGCTGAGAGCCACACTTGGATGGCTTGTGATCAGGATAGCGGGCGCATTGATGTGACGCTGACGCAGAATTTGGACCAGATCCAATCCCTTGATGTCGGGCATGTTCTGATCGACGATCAGGCACTTGCAGCGTTCAAGGTCCGTGTCGTTCAAAAGATCGGCCGGCGTGGCGTGCGCGTGCACGATAAACCCCTCGATTTCGAGGGAAAACTTGAGCGAATTGCGCACGGCCGGATCGTCATCGAGGACGATGACGAAAACCCTCGGCGAGGCGACTAGCTGTTCCATTGAACCTGCCCGATCCTCTTGCAGCGCAGGAGGGCTACTAATTGTTCCGAATAACAGGCCCGTTCGAGGCCGGCATTGATCCAACTCAAAAGGCCACGCCGGCACACCGACCTGCTGCAGCGAGCAATCAAACCGATGCGGGCGCGACGCCCGGGCGCACCGTAAGCGCCTCGCGCGCAGCGTCCTTGTAGGGCTGGTCCGGCGGCAGGATCACCGATGCCGAACGCACCCGCTGGTGCGCGAGCTCAACGCCGGGCGGGCTGACGCCCTTTTCGGCGAGCGCCTTGGCGGCCCGGATCAGGCGATGGCGCGCCATGATGATGCCGTTGTCGGTCGAGACCAGGTTCTCCTTGGTGCGGTCGACGATCGGCCCCATGCTTTCCTGCAGCGAGGCATCCTGCATGGCGATGCCGGCGACGCCGCTGTAGGTCTCGCCGCGCTGCTGCGCGGTCCGGTCGATGAGGTAATCATTGTCCTTGTTGGCGAGCGGACGATAGGTGCCTGGCCCACAGGCCGCATGGATGCCCTTGCCTTGCCGCATCGCCTCCCGCTCGGCCTTGGTGAGAGCCCGCGTGGGATGAAAGTCATAGCTCCACGCCCAGCAATTCTCGTCGTCGATCGGGATCCAGAAGTGGCCATGGACCGAATGCCCGCCGCGCGGCGGGATCATGGTGAATGACGGCATCACCCATTGGGTGATGCGCCAGTAGTAATTTCCGTCCTCGGCATTGCGTCGCGCGCCGATGAAGAGGCCGCCCGGGCTCTCCACGACCTCGAAATAGGGCATTGCGTCGCTGAGATTGTACTTGTTGCCGGCGGCGCCTTTGAACAACGGGTCCGAATTGAGGTTGTCGCGGTGCAGCCAGGATACGTGGCTGGAATCGATGCCGCCTTCCATCGCCTGGAGCCAATTGCATTCCTGCAGCCGCTTCGACACGAAGCGCTGCTCCGGCCCCACCGTGATGAATTCCCATTCCGGCAGCGGCGGCGTGTGCTTCGGGGGCCCCATATAGGTCCACAACAGGCCGCCGCGCTCGATGAGCGGATAGGACCGGAGCTTGATCTTCTTGGTGAAGCCGCTTTCGGCGGGCTCCGATGGGACTTCGACGCATTGTCCGGTGACGTCGAATTTCCATCCGTGATACGGGCAGCGCAGACCGCAATTCTCGTTGCGCCCGAACCAAAGCGACACCCCGCGATGGGGGCAGAACTCGTCGATGAGGCCGTAACGCCCTTTGCTGTCGCGAAAGGCGACGAGGCGTTCCGAGAGCAGCTTGACCCGCACCGGCGGGCCGTCGTTTTCCGGCAGTTCTTCGGCAAGCAGCGCGGGCGTCCAGTAACGGCGGAACAATTCGCCCATCGGCGCTCCCGGACCGGTCCGGGTGATCAATTCATTTTGCTCTCGCCTCAACATCGCGCTCTCCTCGCCGCAGTGGTTGGTTGCCACCGCAACCAAAATGCCGGAGAGCGCGGATCACATCTTTGATATGGATCAAAGTCAGCTTTCGTTATCGAGCATGCCGGCAATCAGGGCCATTCGGACGAGTTCGGAAAGGCTCGCCGCGCCCATCTTGGTCATCACATTGGCCCGGTAGATTTCGACGGTCCGGGGGCTGATGCCGAGGTCGAAAGCAATCGTCTTGTTGGGATGGCCCGCGACAAGTCCCTGAAGAACCTGTTGTTCGCGGGCGGACAGCGCGGTCAGTTTCTGGCTGATCTCCGCCCGCTGCGCACTCCGTTTCGATTCCGTTTCCTGGCTGCTCAAAGCAGATCGTACCGCCCCGAGCAGCATCTCATCATCAAACGGCTTCTCTATGAAGTCAGCGGCACCGAGCTTCATCGCCTCGACCGCGAGCGGTACATCGCCATGGCCGGTGATGACGATCACCGGAAGCCCGATCTGCAACTCCTGTATTCGCCGCAGCAAATCGATGCCGCTGATCTCGGGCATTCTGACGTCGGTCACCACGCAGCCCGATTTGACCTCCGAAATGACCTCCAGAAAGGCCTTCGCGCTCTCATAGGTCTTGACCGGCAATCGTGCCGTTCGCAGCAAAAATTCAAACGATTGCCGAACGGCATCGTCGTCATCGATCACGTGCACTATCGCCTCAGACGGCATCGCCGATTTCCTCCTTGTCCACCGCGCGAAGGGTGAAGTGGAAGACAGTTCCTCCGGCGGGATTCGGATCCGCCCAGATCCGCCCGCCGTGGGCTTCGATGATCGTGCGTGAGATCGAGAGCCCTACGCCCATCCCATGACGCTTGGTCGTCACGAAAGGCTGGAACAGCTGTGATGCCATCTCAGGAGCGATTCCTGAGCCTGTATCGGATACGCTGATCGTCACCGTATGGTCTTCGGCCGCGTCGGTAGAGATGACAAGCTCTCGTGTTTCGGCCTGCTCCATGGCTTCGACGCCGTTGCGCATAAGATTGAGGAGCACCTGCTGGACCTGCACCCTGTCGGCGAGCACCAGATCGGCTGCGGGATCGAATCGAAACAGCACGCGGACGCCCTGGCTCTTGACGCCCACCAGTGCGAGCGCACTGGCTTCCTCCACCAGCTTCTTGACGCTCTCGACGCGCCGCTCGCTCTCGCCGCGGGCGACAAAGTCGCGCAGGCGCTTGATGATCTCGCCCGCCCGTAGCGCCTGCTCGGAGGCCTTGCCCATCGCATCGCGCACCATAACCGAAGGCTCGTCGGAGGCGCCCGCAAGCAGGCGTTGCGACCCTTTCATATAATTGGCTATCGCCGACAATGGCTGATTCAGTTCATGAGCCAACGTTGAGGCCATTTCGCCCATCGCGGTGAGGCGCGAGATGTGGACGAGTTCCGTCTGCAGTTCCTGGAGTCGCGCTTCAGTCTGCTGCCGTTCCGTCAAATCGCGGATGAAGCCGGTAAAGAATCGTTGGTCTCCGGATTTCATTTCTCCGACCGCGAGCTCCATCGGGAATGTCGACTGGTCCTTTCGCTCGCCGACCACCACGCGGCCGATGCCGATGATCCGGCGCTCTCCCGTCTGGAGATATCGGTTCAGATAGCCGTCATGACTTTCCCGATAGGGCGACGGCATCAGCATCTTAACATTCCTGCCGAGCACCTCGGCAGCGGTATGGCCGAAGAGCCGTTCCGCGGCCGAGCTGAACGACTGTATGAGCCCTCGCTCGTCGATCACGACCATTGCGTCGGGAATGGTATCGAGAATCGATTTGACGTGAGCCTCGCGGGCAAGTGCATCCTGCGCGCTCTCGGCAGCACGCTGGCGACTGCGATGCCACTGCTCGCCGCCCCACGCCATTCCCACGCCGATGGTCACAAACGCCGCCGCATTGACTGCTTCGGCCGGGGAAAGATTCGAAAGCCCGGCAATGAGAAAGATGGCGAGCAACGCGCTGAGCAGGGTCGCCAGGAGGCCGGGACCAAGTCCGCCAATACCGGCCGCAATCAGGACGGCCGGCACGAAAAACAGATAGGGCGCCGCGTCATCGAGAATCGGTCCCAGGGCAGCACGCACCGCGAAGGCTAGCGCTACCGCCGCAACCGCAGCCGTATAGCCGGCGAGCCGCGGCTGTGGTGTGCGCACGCGCGCCTTCTGCGGTGTCTCATTGGGGTTAACCGCCGTTTCGACCATCAGAATTCGCAATATCTGTATGGTTATCCCGCTGTCAATTCAGGGCCACTACGGGGTTTCCCGTAGGTATAATATCTGAATTTTCCGCTTCTGCCGCTGACGCTATCGCTAACACCATCGATAGCTTGACGCCAAGGAGCAGGCCATGTTGACGCAGACGATCCATAGCGTTTCTTCAAGCCAGACGACCAAGCCGATCATGCGGGGCGGGTCGGCGTTTGGCTCCCATGCGTTCACCGGCTCCATCGAGATGATGGGTGCGCCGATGTCATTCGCCCGCAACGTTGAGATCTACGGCGAGAATGAGCCGGCGGATTATCTTTACAAGGTGGCCAGCGGAACCGTGCGGACCTACAAGGTCCTTAGCGACGGGCGCCGTCAAATCGGGGCCTTCTATCTCCCGGGCGATATGTTCGGCCTGGAGATCGGCGATGAGCACGCGTTTTCGGCCGAGGCGATCGTCGATTCCACGGTCATGGTGATCAAGCGCAGCGCGCTGGTCAACCTCGCGGCACGCGACGGCCACGTGGCCCAGGAGCTCTGGGCGCTGACGGCGCGCGAGCTCCAGCGCGCGCAAAGCCACCTCATGCTTTTGATCAAGACGGCGCGCGAGCGCGTTGCGACCTTCCTGCTTGAAATGGCCGAACGGATGCCGGCAGGCAACGCCGTCGAGCTTCCGATGTCGCGCCAGGACATCGCCGATTATCTTGGTCTCACCATCGAAACCGTCTCGCGCACACTGACACAGCTCGAGAACGCCGCTGCGATCGAACTGCCGACCTCGCGCCATGTTGTGCTGCGCAACCGCGCTGCTCTTGGCCGCCTCAATTCCTGACCGGACGGTGAGGAAGAACGAAGGCGCAGACGACGATGCCTGTTTCGGACCACATCCATGCCCGCTGTGGGCTCGGCCATTTGCTCAGCGGATGGTGGAAGGCCCGCGGCAGCCAGCGCGCGGACGCCTCTAGCGATCGACTGACGGCGGATCACGCGACACCTCCGACCCCCAGCATTTTTCCCGGGAAATGGCCCGATGCCGGAGCAAACCTTGCCGGTCCAATCGGGCCGCGCGGCCACCAGGGTCTGAAGATCCTTGCGCTCGCGGCATTGCTGCTGTGGGGCGCCGACACGGCACGAGCCCAAGATCCGGCAGCGCAAAGAGGGCTGACATTCGTTCGCGTGCACTGTGCGCAGTGCCATGCCATCGATCGCGTGAGCGAGAGCCCGCTCAAGATCGCGCCCCCGTTTCGAACGCTGCATCTGCGCTATCCGGTCGAGAACCTCGCCGAGGCCTTCGCCGAGGGAATTTCCACCGGCCATCCCACAATGCCGCAGTTCCGGCTGGACCCCGGCCAGATCGCGGACCTGATTGCGTTCCTCAAGACGTTCGAGCGCTAGGTTCGCGGCGGCGGGAGAGCCAAGGGATCCCTGAGCTTCACGATCTGACTCACGCCTTCGTCGTCGACGATTTCGAGGCTGGTCATGGTCCCGGCTCCGTTCTCGATGTAAAGCTCGCGCGGGTGGTGGATCAGGTGATCCAGCCCATCGAGCGCGACTTCGACGACGTCGTTCTTCGGATCGTATGTCAGGCCGAGCAGCGGCAACCATTCCGCTTCGATCTGGTCGCCGATGTCGAGCGAAGCGACTTCGATCTCCGCTTCCTTGGCAGGCAATATCCGCGACAACCCATCGAGAAACGAGCGCCATTTGTCCTTTTCGATTTTCTGAATAGTCATGGCAACGACCTCCTTTGTATTATTACGCTGCGGTGTTGTGGACGGTCCCGGTCCGGTCACGCCGGTCCTGCTCGCGCACGAGCCAATAGACGCAGCCGAGCGCCACGATGGCGGCTGCAAGCGCGAACAGTTGTGGGGCGTCCGTAACGGAGATCGATGATCATCAGCTTCCGGACGATGGCCAGGAGCGCAATCAGGATCACGGTTCGAACCTGCACCACGCAGTGCCGGCGGTCCGCCACCACCAGCAACGAACGCTTGAATTCGAGCGCAATGATGACGATGAAGATCATGCCGAACAGCGCCTGAAACACCGCATAGTCGGTAGGATCCAGTTTTGGAGAAAAACTGGGGAAACTACGCGCAGTTGCTCAGTCGCCGGCGATGGCCCTTGCTCTCGCCACCAGCTCAGACGGCGTCGCATAAAGCGCGGTGATGTACCGGTAAACGTCGTCCCCCGTCATCGGTGTGACGGCCAGCTTCATCTTCTCGGCCTCCGCCAGGAATTCAGGGTCGGCGACCATGCTGTCGAAGGCTCTTCGCAGCGCAGCAAGGCGATCAGCCGGTATTTTTCCGGACGCCATGAACAGGCGGCCAAGCCGCTCGGGCGCGACAAGGAAGTCGTAGATCTTGCGCTCGTGCGAATTCCTCACAAGATCGCCACCCCAGGGGACGCTCCGGTCCATCCCTGCCACTAACGTCGGCGAAAGTCGGATCACGACGCTGATCTTGCGTTCGTGCAGCCAGCCCTCCGGAACGGAAGTCCAGCCACCGCAGTCCCCGTCGATCTCGCCGCGGTCGATCGCGAGTCGCTTGTCGGCGCTACCGGCATAACCCTGCACCTGCTTGAGCTTCACGCCGAACAGGTTTCGCAGCATTGCCGTATCGACATTGCCGGCGGTGCCGGGAGCCGTAGCGCCGAAGACCACCTGCTCGCGCGCGAGCATGTCCTGCCAGTTGCGTACGCCAATGGCACTACGGACGTAGCAGACGCGGACATCCTCGCTGACATTGCCGATCCAGGCATAGGTTCGGAAATCCAGACTGACGCGGTCCGGCGCGGTGATCGCTTGGGTGAGCAGCGCGGAGCTGAAATGCGCGATGACCGTTCCATCCTCGGGGCTCGTGTTCAGTGCCATCACCGATCGCAGCGAGCCTGCGCCGGGCATGTTCTGAACTACGGTCGAGGGCGTGCCGGGCACATGTCGTCCCAGGTGCCGCTGCACCAAGCGCCCATAGGCATCGGCGCCCCCTCCGGGCGGCAAGCCGACAATGAGCTTGAGCGTTTTTCCCACGTAGAAGGACCGCACGCCTTCGGCCTGGGCCGTCGCCGAAAGAGCAGCCAGCGCGAAGGCTGCCGCTGCGACGCGACCGCGAGACGAGGCGCGCTTCACGGCGGCCTCCGTCTTACGTCTTGAGCGGATCGACGTAGAGGGAAGCGTTCATGCAGGAAGGAACGCCGCCCTGCTTGAGGATCTCCTCGTATTCCTTGCGAATGAAGGGATCCTCGTCCCAGTACGGGATCGCGGTGCCGCCATCGCGGATGTCGATTGCGCCCTCATCAATCGCCTTCTCACCGGGCCGTCCCGGCTTGTGCGCGCGATGATTGTTGGGACCATACCAGCCGATCAGGCGCAGCGGCTCCTGGCTGGTCCCGAAATGCGCGTGGAACCAGTCGCCGCCAAAGGGTGCGGCGGTGACCATACCTACCGGCTCGTAGTCCTGTCGGAGCACTTGATCGGCCTTGCCGTCCTTCCACGGCGTCAGGCCGATCGAGCGCGGCCATGTATAGGTGTAGCCGGTGCCGCGGATGCAGACGAGCACCGCTGCCGAGGCATGCGCGTGTGCTTTCGAATATTGGCCAGTGAGGTATTCGCCGACGAACTGATAGAACACGTTCCCCGCCATGTTCGGCTCCATCCGCTTGTAGCCCTGTGAACGGCGGTTATCGAGATAGAGCTCTGCGTTGAAAATGTCGGGAATGAGGTTCGTCGTTCGCATCGCCAGCCCACGCAGCGGATCAGGCGCGATATCGTCCTTGGGCTTGAAGTAGTTCTCGCTGCCGTCGTAGCGGGAAGGCAAACCGACCGGGCAATTGAAGATCCAGTCGGTGTCGCGAAAGAGATTGATGACGTTCGGCGCGGTTGTCGCCACCAGAATGAGCGCCGGGCTCGAGGCCGCGTTGACGATGCGGTGCCAGGTGTTGAGCGGCACCGAGAACATGGAGCCGCGCCCCCACTCGAATGTGCGCGGCTTCTTCTGGTCGTTGGTCCAGATCTCGGTCGTCCCGCGTCCTTCCACGACGAGAAAAATCTCCTCGTACATGTGGCGCTCGGCATTCAGCGCGCCGGCACCCGGAACTTCAACAACGTAGCAGCCCCATAAGCCTTCGGTGCCGAAAAGCTGGATGAATGTGCCGCGCCCGCCCATGCGCTTCCATGGCTGCAACGGCAGGTCCTGCACCCGCCGTACCCCGATCGCGCGATGGACCGGAATTCCCTGCGCCTCCATGAAGTCGTCATAAGGCGTGTTCGGCCGATTCCACGCACCGTAGCCCGCGTTCTTGGTGCCTTCCGGTTCATGCCAGTGGGAGCTTGTTACGTCGTGCATAGTCGGTTCTCCGCAACGCCATCGAGCCAAGCAAGGCCGTGGGTCATGTTACGCCAACCATATCTGCGCGAAAGCCTCCAGGGGTGTCCACCGCGACACCGACAGGGGGGGTCTCGACCGCATGGTTGGAGCGTTTCGCCGCAGATTCCGCCTCCGGTCAGACTTTCCAAAATGCCCAAAGTTGATATCGTTTTGCCTGTCTGGACACTTGGCCTGGGAATGGCGAGTGGCGAGCTGTCTTTCCCAAATGGGAGGAACCGTCATTGAAATGTCTGGCTTTCACTGCGGCGGTGACATCGGTCATTGCGGTGTCGCTGGCTGCTGCTCAGGATCCCGCGGCCGACTATCCCAATAGGCCGGTCAGGGTCATCGTCGCGAATCCGGCCGGCGGCGGCGTTGATACAGTCACGCGGGTTGTTGCGGAAAAGCTTCACGAGAAGCTCGGTCAGCCATTTGTGATCGAGAACCGCGGCGGCGCGGGTGGCAACCTCGGCGCCGAGGCGGTGTTTGCCGCGGCACCGGACGGCTACACGCTCATGACTTCGGCACCCTCGCCGATCACAGCCAATATTTTTCTTTATAAACAACTCAGCTTCGATCCGACCAAATTCGAAGCGGTCGCGGTGCTGGGATCGTTTCCGAATACGCTTCTGGTGAAGAATGATTTCCCGGCCAAGACCGTCCAGGAGTTCATCGCCTATGTGAAAGCGAACCCGGGCAAGGTCAATTATGCCTCTCAAGGCAACGGTACGACGTCGCATCTCACTGCCGAGCTCTACAACACTTTGACCGGCGCGAAGATGGCGCATGTGCCATATCGCGGCACCGGGCCGGCGCTCAATGATCTCGTCGCAGGTCATGTGGATCTCATTTTCATGCAGCTGTCTGCGGCGATACGCCTGCACGAGGGCAAAAAGGCGCGCATTCTCGCAGTTACGACCGAGAAGCGCCTCGACGTGCTCAAGGATACGCCAACGATGATCGAGGCCGGCATTCCAAATTTTGTCTCGGACACCTGGAACGCCATGACCGCGCCGCCGGGGACGCCGCCAGCGATCGTCACCAAGCTCAATCGAACGATCAACGAGATCTTCCGCGATCCCGAAACAAAGAAACGCTTCGATAGTCTTCATGTTGTCGCGTTGCCCGGCAGCCCGGCCGATCTACGCAAGCTGATTGAGGAAGAAACCAAGCGCTGGGGTGACGTCATCAAGATGGCGGGCATCGAGCCGCAATAGAAAGCAAGGAAGGTATGACCATGGCCAAGCTTCGTCACATCGCACTCATCGTGCCCGACCCCGAGAAGGCGGCAAAATTTTTCGAGGATGCCTTTGACATGAAACGGGCTGGAACAGCCCGGCGCGGCATCTACATGTCGGACGGGACCGTCAACGTGGCCCTCCTCAAACAGACCGACAAGGAAAAGGTCGGCATCTACCACTTCGGGATGTGGGTCGACGACCTCGACGAAGCGGAAAAGAAGGTCCAGGACGCCGGCGGGACCTACCTCGAGGGGCGGCCGACGTCGACCAACTCGTTCTACGAATGCAAATACAAGGACCCGCTCGGCATTGTCTTCGATCTGACCCACAAGGGCTGGATCGGAGCGGTCAAGGACGTCGTGGCGAAGACCTGAGCAAGACCGCGTCGAATACCCTTTCGCTCATGGGGCACTACGGCATCCGGCGCCGCCGCGCACGGCATGCGTGAAGCAATCGAAGCGCATGAACAAGCCATTGGATCGCGTCATCGTCATCGGCGCCGGGCCTGTCGGCCTGTGCCTTTCGCTGGCCTTGGCGCAGCAAGGCATTCGGGTCTGCCTGATCGAGCAGCTTGGCGACGATAACTTCCTCGAGCAGGTGCCACGTGCGGGAACCAATCATCCGGCCACGCTGGAGCTTTTCGACCGCATCGGGCTCTACGAGAAACTCGAACCGCGGGGGATCATCGCTCCGCTATTCCATTATTGGGACCGGCATGAAGGCAAGCTGATCGCGGAGTTCGATCACGCTCATCTCAAGGACGACACGAGCTTCCCTTACGTCCTGCAATGCGAGCGGATCAAGGTGGTGGAGGAAGCACTCAAGCTCGCAAAGGCGCATCCCGACATCGATCTGCGCCTCTCCACGAGTTTCACCGCGTTCGAACAGGATGGCGATGGCGTGACCGCGTTTGTCCGCGCCCCGTCCGGCGAGACAGAATCGATCCAAGGTCGCTATCTGGTCAGCGGAGAAGGCGCGCGCAGCATTGTCCGCAAAGGCATCGACGTGGAGTTCGAAGGATTCACCTATCCTGACCGCACGCTGAATATCGAAGTCGCTTACGATTTCCGGAAGCACGGCTATACCGAGCGCAACTACATTTCCGATCCCGATGAATGGTCAAACCTGTTCCACTGGAAGGGGCCGCCCGATCGCTGGCGCGTCCACTTCCCGACCGATCCAAGCCAATCCGAGGAGGAGCTGCGCCGCCCCGAAAATCTCCAAGGGCGGCTGCAACGCTTCCTTCCAACGGGTCGTGAGTTCGATATTGTCGGCAGCAATCTTTACACCGTCCATCAGCGGGTAGCGAAGAAGTTCCGGGTCGGGCGGGCCCTCCTGGCGGGCGATTCCGCCCATGTGAACAGCCCGATCGGCGCAATGGGAATGAACAGCGGCATTCATGACGCCTTCAATCTGGCCGACAAGCTGGTGAGAATATTTCGAGGTGAGGCCGGCGACGAAGAGCTCGACCGCTACGAGCGCCAAAGGCGACACGTGGCGGTGCAACACACGCAGGCGGAGACGATCCGCAACAAGCGCCTGCTTGCGGAAAAGGACCCCGCGGTGCGGAAGGCCAATCATGATCAGCTGGGGCGGACCGCCGACGACCCCAAGCTTGCGCGCGCGTTCCTGCTGCGCACGTCCTTGATCGAAAGCATCCGCGAGGCTGATCAAATCCCATAGCAATGGATCCAAGATGAGCGACGCGACTCTGTCGGCAGACGTGCACATCGAAGACGTCGAATACCTGCGGCATCCGAGCGGGCCCTTGCTTGCGCGCATCTATCGACCAAAGGAGGCGCCTTCGGGTGCTGCCCTGGTTTCCGTACACGGCGGCCGCTGGACCCGGGAAACGCGTCTCACCAACGCGGCTATCGACGAAGCCCTTGCCCGAGACGGCAACGTGGTGATGGCGATCGACTTTCGCATGCCTCCGGACGCCCGCTACCCCGACTGTGTGGCGGACATCAATTTCGCTGTGCGGTGGCTCAAACGGAATGCACGCGACCTTGGCGCCAGAGCCGACTTGGTCGGGGGAATCGGGACATCCAGCGGCGGACACCAGTTGATGTTGTGCGCGATGCGACCGCACGATTCGCGCTATGCCGCATCTCGCCTCGCCGGCTCAGCACAGGTCGACGCAACGCTGGCTTTCGCCATCGCGTGTTGGCCCGTGCTCAATCCACTCGCCCGTTACGAGATGGCGAAGGCAAAAGCCATGGCTGATCATGTCGCGGCTCACGATGCGTACTGGCCAAGTGTGGACGCCATGGCGGAAGGCAATCCACAGCTCATCCTGGATCGTGGCGAACCGGCACAGTTGCCGCCGACACTGCTCATTCAAGGTACCGCCGACACGATACTGCCGACCGACATGGCAGACAATTTCGCGACGGTGTACCGAAAGGCTGGCGGAATCCTTGACCTGCGGAAATTCGAAGGTCAACCGCATACTTTCATTACCAAGGATCCGGGTTCCCAGGCTTCACTGCAGGCAATCGAGCACATCAAAGCCTTTGTGCGGACGCAACGCTAGACCAACTGGCCTTCGCTGAGCGGGATGTCGCGCATGGTGCTGGGCGCGAACAGCTCCTCGATCTTGATACGACGGCCGGTCAATCCCTGCTCGTGCGCGTATTGCAATAGCGCTTCGAGCGAGGGGCGGTTTTGTTCGATGCCATAGGGAAACCAATCAGGGCCGATGATGTCCTGCTCTTCCTCGAGCAGCGGCTGAAGCCAGGCCAGTGAGGCCTTGGGGGACCCAGTTTCCGCGAGTAGATGGTAGGAATACTCCTTCGCCCTGCAAAGAGCCTTGTAGAGATTCTGCGCGACCCACGGATCGCGCTCATACACATCGCGGCGAATCACGATCGTGTGCATGATCGGATAGACTTTTGTTCGCCGGTAATAGTCCTTCTCCAGCTCGCCGTAGTTCGGAAACAGCCGCGCAACCGTCTTGGCGCCCCGGCGAAACGACAGCGGGTTGTTGGCAGTCATGAGAAAATCGATTTCGCCGCGCTCGAGCAGATCGCCCAGTTCGGTCCCGGCCGGCGCCTGGGTAAGGCGGATATCGCCAGGCAGCTTGCGACCGAGGCGGTCGGCGCGGCCTTGCACCCATTCGATCTCGCTCGGCTTCACGCCATATTCATGCTCGAGCAGCCCGCGCATGTAGACAGCCGCGGTCATGCTGTATTCGGGCACCCCGCCGCGTTTTCCTTTCAGGTCCGCGGGCGCCTTGATGCCCTTCCCAGTGTTGATGAAGAAGTAGCCGTGGCGGAACACGCGCGACGGAAATGCCGGAATCGCAATGAACGGCGCCGATCCGCTGCTGACCAGCGTTGTGTAGTTCGACAACGACATTTCGGATGCGTCGAATTCCTTGTACTGCAGCATCCGCCAGAAGATCTCTGCTGGCTGCAATGTCACATAGTTTAGGTCGACGCCCTCCGCGCGGATCGTTCCGTCGCGCAGCGCCTGGGTGCGATCGTAAGGACCGCAAGCCAGAGTCAATCGCAAGTTGGGCATAAAATTGATCCCCTTTTTGTATCATCGCCCTCGCGTGAGCGCCGCTACGCGCGTGGAGGTGATCACGCTCCGCATCATTTGCGCGCGGACTGGACCATTTCCCAAATGCGCGCCGGCGTCAGCGGCAACTCGCGCGGGTTCACGCCGAACGACTGCAGCGCGTTTGCAACCGCATTGGCAACGACACCACCCGCGGCAATAAGGCCGCCTTCGCCCGCCCCCTTGGCCCCCAGCGGATTGATCGGTGACGGATACATGTCCATCGTCACGCAGCGCAGATTGGGAAAGTCGCTGGCCGTCGGCAGGAGATAGTCGGCCAGCGACCCGGTGAGGAGCTGACCATGTTCGTCATAGACAAGGTGCTCAAGAAAGGCGCCGCCGAGCCCCTGCACCAGCGAGCCGATCACCTGCCCGCGCAGCGTCATCGGATTGATGATCCGGCCCGCGTCCTGCACCACGACATAATCGACGATCTCGACGTGCCCAATTTTGGGATCCACGGCGACATGCGCCGCCTGGGCGCCATAGCTGTAGGTATGTTTCTTGTTCAGGAACGCGCCTTCGGCCGATAGCCCCGCGAATTCGGCAAAGGGAAGCGCCTTTCCGCCCGGCCCCTTGACGCTGTCCTCACCGATCTCGATTGCGGCAGCGTTGCAGCCCAGGCGCTTGGCCGCCGCTGCGCGCAGCGCGTCCTGGAAATTCTTCGCCGCGTCGAGGAGCGCCGAGCCGCCCATGACGACGGACCGCGAGTGATAAGCCCCATAGCCGTCGCTGACATAGGCGGTGGAGCCGTGAAACACGCCGCGGATGCGGTCGATCGGGACCTCGAGCGCGTCGGCCGCGATCTGCGCAAACACGGTTTCGACTCCCTGCCCGACCGCGGACGACCCGATGAAGACGGAAATGGAGCCGTCTTCATTGATTGCCAGCCGGGCGGTTTCCTTCGGGCCCGCGGCGCCGCCCTCGATGAAACAGCCGACGGCGAGACCGTGGTAACGGCCATCAAGGAGCTTCCCCTGGAGCTTTGACTTTTCGCTCCAGCGGATCTCTTCGAGGCAGCGGTTCAGCGTCACCTGATAGTCGCCGCTGTCGTATTCGTCCTTGTGCTCATACGGCGTGATTGTCGCGATCGGATACGGCATCTCGGAAGACGCGAGGAGATTGCGCCGGCGGAACTCGACGCGATCCAGTCCGAGCTCCTGCGCGACGATATCGAACAGCCGCTCGCGGAAGAAATCCGTCTCGAAGCGCCCGGGGCCGCGATAGGTCCCGACCGGCGTCTTGTTGGTCATCCAGAGCGACACGTCCAGCTTGACGTTCGGAATCCGATACGGCCCCGCCATGAACTGCGCGACATTGCGCGCGCCGACGGCGCCATTTGTTCGCATGTAGGCGCCCACATCCACCTGGGCGTGGCCGCGCAGCGCGAGGATCGTGCCGTCGCGCTCGCAGGCGATCTCGACCTCCACCTCCGCTTCGCGCGCGTGATTCATGGCCATCAGGTTTTCGCGCCGGTCCTCGATCCATTTGACCGGACGCCCGACGTGGCGCGCGGAAAAGGGGATCAGAAAATCCTCGGGGTAGAACTCGCCGCGCGCGCCGAAACCACCGCCGACGTCGTTTTCCACCATCTCGATGGTGTTTTCCGGCAGACCAATCTGCTTGGCGAGAATGCGCCGGTTGAAGAATGGCACCTTGGCGGCGCCGTACACCGTGAGCCGCCCCGTCGCCGCGTTCCATTCGGCCATCACGCCGCGGGGCTCCATAGTGAGCCCGAAATGGCGCTGCACGCGGAAGCGTTCGCGCCGGACATAGGGCGCCTTCCGGAAAGCGGCATCGGCGTCGCCGCGCACCGCGTTGAATGTCAGCGAGCGGTTGGTTCCCTGCTGATCGAACAGCAAAGCTTCGTCGCGCTGGGCCGTCCGCCAATCCGCGACCGGCGGCAGCGGCTCGATCTCGACCTCGATCGCCTCCAAGGCGTCCTCGCCGATCGCGGCGCTGGTCGCCAGCACCACCGCCATCGGCTCGCCGACATAGCGGACCTTCTTGTCGGCAATGACCGGTTGCTCGAACGGCTTGAACTCGGGCAGCGGCTGCAGCCGCATCGGAATGATCGGCGGCCCGCCGGGCATATCTTTGCCGGTAATCACCGCGTGCACACCTGGAACTTTCAGCGCGCCCGAAGCATCGAGCGAAACGATCCGCCCGTGCGCCACGGAGCTGCGAAGGATGACGGCATAGAGCAGGCCGTCGGGGCTGAGATCGTCGACGTATTGCCCCCGGCCGCGCACAAAGCGGAGATCCTCGCGGCGCTCGATGGCGCTGCCGATGAAGGCGTTTTTCATGGGCCGCCGTCCCGCTTCTTGTAGGCCGCGCGGGCGTCGAGCACGGCGTCGACAATCGAAATATAGCCGGTGCAGCGGCAGATGTTGCCCGACAGGACCTCGCGAACGCGGTCGGCGTCGCAATCCGGCTCCTCGCTCAACAATGCATGGGCGGTTGTGATCATGCCGGGCGTGCAGAACCCGCACTGCAGCGCATGATGCTTGCGGAACGAGGCCTGCAGCGGCGTGAGACTCTCGTCGTTCGACAAGCCCTCGATCGTCACCACCTTGCTGCCTTCCGCCTGCGCCGCCAGCATGAGGCAGGATCGCACGGCGTCGCCGTCCACCAGCACGGTGCAGGCGCCGCAGACGCCGTGCTCGCAGCCGACGTGCGTGCCGGTGAGGCGCAGATGATGGCGCAGGCAGTCCGCCAGCGTCGTGCGCGCCTCGACGTCGACGCTGACCGGTTTGCCATTGACTTCGAATTTGATCGACATGACGGAGCTACCGACTCGCGCTTAGCAACGCGCGCTCCACCATGATGCCGGCGAGCGCACGGCGATAGGCAGCGCTGGCGTGGATGTCTTCTTGTGCTTCCACGCTAGACGATGTGGCTTCCGCCGCGCGGGCAATCGTTGCCTCGTCGATGGCGCGGCCATTGAGCACGGCCTCGACCTGCGGCAGGCGTCGCGGCCGGTCTCCGACACCGATGATCCCGACATGGGCATTGATCACGCTGCCGGCAGCATCCTCGTCATAGAACAGCGCCGCTCCGGCCATTGCGAAGTCGCCGCGGCGGCGGGCGAATTCCTGGAATCCCCAGCGCCGGCGCGCTGGCCAGGCGGGAAACCGGATCTCGGTGATGATCTCGTCCGGCCTCAGATCCGTGGTCATCACGCCCTGGAAGAAATCGGCGGCAGCGATCACGCGCGAGCCGGATTTCCCGGTGACGGCTATTTCCGCGTCGCACGCAACCACGATCCCCGGAATTTCGGCGGCAGGATCGGCATGCGCGATGCTGCCGCCGATCGTGCCGCGATTGCGAATCTGGTAATGCGCGACGTGCGCCACTGCCGCCTTGAGCAGCGGATGCGCGCTGGCTAGGCGCGCATCCTTGTCGATGTCGCGCCAGCGCACCATCGCGCCAAGCCGAACCCCGTCGGCGCCGATCTTGATCTCCCGCATATTGGGCAGCTTGCGGAGATCGACGAGCAGCGTCGGCGCAGCGATCCGGAACGCCAGCATCGGCATCAGGCTCTGCCCGCCGGCAATCGCCTTGGCGTCCCCGTCACGCGAGGCCAGCAGGGCAACGGCTTCGGAAAGACTCGTCGGACACACGTATTCGAGCGGCGGCAACTTCATGATCTGAGCGTTCCGGCTCGAACGACAGCGGAAGGATTACAACGACTTAAGTAGCATCGGCGCGGTTGGCGGGTCAACGCCGCGCGCCATCCCGATCGTTCACCGACTGGATCAGCTGCCATACGCGTGCAGGCGACAACGGAAGCTCCCGGGGTTCGACGCCCATGGACGAGAGCGCATTGGCCACGGCATTCGCAATCACGCCGCCGACCGGGATGATGCCGCCCTCGCCCGCGCCTTTGGCGCCGAGCGGGTTATGCGGCGCCGGCTTCTCTTCAAGCGCGACCACGCGAATGTTGCTGAAATCGCTCGCCGACGGCATCAGGTAGTCGGCCAGCGAGCCCGTGAGCAACTGCCCGTGCTCGTCGTAGAGCAGATGTTCAAGCAGCGCTCCGCCCAGCCCCTGCACGATTGCGCCGACTGTCTGTCCGTGCAGCGTAGCCGGATTGATGATGCGGCCGACGTCCTCGACCGCCACGTACTCGATGAGCTCGACTTTCCCGGTCTTCGGATCTACCGCGACGTGGGCGGCGTGTGCGCCATAACTATAGGTCCGCTTGTTGCTTGCGTAGGTGCCCTCCGCGGCGATGCCGTCGGTCGCGAGGTCCCGCCAGGCAATGGACACCCCGCCCGGTCCGACGACAACCCCGTCGACAAGCTCGGTCGCTTGCGGCGGGCATTGCAGGCGCTCCGCGGCCGCCGCGCGGATCGCATCGCGCAGCTTGCCTGCCGCGCTGACGACGGCCGAGCCCCCCATCACCACCGAGCGCGAGCTGTATGAGCCGAAGCCTTCGCTGAGGTAATCGGTCGAGCCGTGAAACACCCCTTTGATGCGCTCCATCGGCAGTTCAAGCGCGTCAGCCGCGATCTGCGCAAACACCGTCTCGACGCCCTGCCCGACTGACGACGATCCAACAAACACCGAGACGGTGCCGTCGGATTCCAGCTTGAGCCGCGCGTTCTCCTTCGGACCGGACGCGCCGCCTTCGATGTAACAGCCGACCGCCAGGCCGTGGTAGCGTCCGTCGATCAGCCTGCCCTGCAGGTCCGCTTTGCTGCGCCAGCCGATTCCATCCAGGCAGCGATCCAGAGTCGCGGCGTAGTCGCCGCTGTCGGTCTCGGTTTCCATCGCCAGCGGCAGGACTTTCGCAAGCGCGTAGGGCATTTCCGACTCGGCAACGAGATTCCGCCGCCGGAACTCGACCCGGTCCAGTCGCAGGTCGTTCGCAGCCATGTCGAGGAGCCGTTCGCGGAAGAAATCGGCTTCAAATCGTCCTGGTCCGCGATAGGTCCCGACCGGCGTTTTGTTCGTCACCAGCAGCGAGACATCGACGTGGATGTTGGGAATCCGGTACGGCCCCGACAGCACCTGCGCGACGTTGCGGGCGGCGGTGGCGCCATTGGTCCGGATGTAAGCGCCGATGTCTGCATAGGCATGCCCGCGCAGGCCGAGAATCGTGCCGTCGCGATCGCAGGCGATCTCCAGCTCGCATTCGACGTCGCGCGCATGATTGGTCGCAAGGAGATGTTCGCGCCGGTCCTCGATCCATTTGACCGGCCGGCCCAGCAGGCGCGCCGCAAACGGAATGAGAAAGTCTTCCGGATAGAATTCGCCGCGGACGCCGAATCCACCGCCAACGTCGTTCTCCACCATCCGGATCGAGCCTTCCGGCAGGCCCATCTGCGTCGCCAAAATGCGCCGGTTCGGGAACGCGACCTTCGCGGCGCCGAAAAGCGTCAGGAGGCCGTCGCCTGCGTTCCATTCCGCTAGGAAGCCGCGCGGCTCCATCGGCACTGCCGTGTGCCGCTGGACCTTGAAGCGCTCCCGCCTCGTATACGGCGCATGCCTGAAGGCGGCGTCGGCATCGCCTTTCACCGCCGTGAGCGTGCTGGTCAGGTTGGTGCCGGTCTCCTCAAACAGCAGGATGCCGCCGGCCCGCGCGGTGTCCCGATCCGCAACGGCGGCGAGCGGCTCGAGATCGACGACGATTGCATCCAGTGCGTCCTCGGCCAAGGCGGCGGTGTCCGCGACCACGATGGCAATCGGCTCGCCCACATAGCGGACCTTGCCGTGTGCGATCACCGGCTGCTCGTAGTGCCGGAACGCCGGCAGCGGCTCCTGCCGCAGCGGAATTCTTGGAATCGGGCCGCCGATATCCGCGGCCGTGATGACCGCCCGCACGCCCGGCTTGGCCCGCGCCGCGGCGGCATCCACCGAGCGGAAGCGGCCGTGCGCGATCTGGCTGCGCAGGATGACGGCGTGCAATGTTCCCGACCGCACGACGTCGTCGACGAATTCCCCCCGACCTCGCAGAAACCGCAGATCTTCGAGGCGCTCGATCGCACTGCCGACGAAAGCGTTTGCCGGCCGCGGTGGTCTGGTCGAAGTCATGGGGCCGAGATCGCTCGTTCGTTCATTGCGCGCCATCGAATGAGGTTCACCCGGACTATTCCTCGGGGACGCGTGCGCCCTTGGCATTCGCTGCATCGTCAGGCTTGAGCAGGATCGCCTCTCGCACGCGATCGCGCACTGCTGGCGGCGCATCGATCAGCCCGTTGACCAGTCGCTCGAGTTCCTCACCACTCTTCCAGCGAATTTCGAGCCTCAAGCGTTCGGCTTCCTCCACGAATGCAGGATCGGCGAGCGTCGCCTGGAAGGCGCGTCGCAAGGCTTGCACGCGCGCCGGCGGCACGTCTGGATTGGTGACGATCGGCCGCGCAATATTGACCGAGGCAGAGATGAAATCGAAGATTCTCCGCTGCCCATCATTCTCGGCGAGGTCGCGCAACAGCGGCACCGACTCGTAGTCGCGCACCTTCGCCATGCCGGCCTGGATCAGGAAGTTGTAGTTGGCACGGATTTCCGCATTGCTCGGACCGAGCACCTGGGGGTTTGAGGTGCTGCGGCCCTCGACCTCGCCGCGCTCCATCGCGAGCGTCATCGCCGGCCCATTCGGATAGCCGTAGATCACCTTCAGCTTCAGGCCGAGCATGTTGTTGTACAGTCCGGCGAGCTGCGTAACGATCGAGCCGATACCGGTTGCCGCCACCGGCGTCTGGCGCCGCCTGGCATCGGCGAGCGTCCGGGTCGGCGAGTCCTTGGCTGTGTAGAGGAATTCGTTGGTGTCGCTCATGTTGCCGATCCAACCGAGCGTGCGCAGGTCGAGGTTCAAGGTTTTGTTGAGCCCGAGCGCCTGATCCATGGGAAACGACTGCGTGATCATGGTGAGCACGGTCCCGTCGCGCGGCGCCGCATGGGCAACGTAGTTCAGCGCAACGACCCCGCCTCCCCCTGGCATATTGATCGGCAGCACGCTGGGATGACCGGGGATGTGGCGCGTGATGTGACGGCCAAGCACCCGCGAATAAACGTCGTAATTCCCGCCGGGTGCGGCGCGGATGTAAATCTTGATCTGCTTGCCGCGGTAAAAGTCTTCGACCGGATCGGCTGATGCGGGCGTCAGCGCAAGAAACGCCATCAAACCCGCCAGCACCCGCCCGTTCATGCCATCTGTCCCGTTGCGCGTTTTGTGGCACGCGCTTGACACTCATCCGGCATCTTCGTGGGATGGGTTGCCCGGTCAAGCCCCGCGATGGCGGTTCTGCGGCTATGCCGCGTCGGCGCGCACCCACTTGCCGGTGTCGACCTCCCAGCCGCGCTGCGAGAGATCGCAGCCGTTGCCTTCCGGATCACGCATGCGGATCTCCGATTGCGTGCGGTGCGCGGGCCGTGCCTTGACGCTGGCGCCGCCGGCCACGACGCGCTCGGCCATGGTTTTGGAGCTTGGCACGAGGAATCCGAAATGCGCGATGCCGAATCGGGCCTCGTGACCCTCTTCGCCGCTGTAGAAGGCCTGGATGGCCACGTTGGTGGAGCCGTCGCCGACGTGCTTGTTGCGATAACCGGGGTGCTTGCGCGATTCCGCATGCGCCTCGAACACCTCCCGGAAACCGAACACGCCAGTGTAGAAGTCGAGGATCGCCTCGGTATCCAGCGCGTTGAGCGCTAGGTGCGCGATACGGGGGATGCGCGCCGACCCGGCTGGCAATCCGAAGTTGGTCTGCGAGAGAGTGACCGGATTGCATTCCGGATCGAAAATCCGCACCTGCCCGTGCTGGAGATCGCCGCTCTCTGCGATCACTGTGCCTCGCGGATAGCGCGCGCGATAGCGCGCAAGGACCGCATCCACATTGTCGACCGCTACGCCGAGATGGTGGATTCCGTTCTCCATGTGCGGCTCGTGCAACGCAGGCCGGTTCTTGAACAGCGTGAGATTGAATCCGCCATCGGTGAGCGTCACGTCGCCGTCCGGCTTGCGGCCGAGTTCTTCGAGGCCGAAATGCGCCTTGTAGAAGCTGGCGAGTGTTGCCGGCTCCGCGCACAGTAAAGCCAAATAGCGGATGCGCGCCATCGGTTCTCTCAACGGGGATTCCCCGGGTGGCTCAAAGCGACGCGAATTTTTGCATCTTTTATTGCCGGCCAGCAACGATGGCGAGTGGTGGTGGCGGAGGGGGTGGAACGTGAATCTAACATTCTCTTCGTAGAACAGCGAAGTCCAAAGTAAATGAGAGAGTTATCCATCGATCCCGGAATGCCCTTCGCGCCCCGCTGTTCGCATCAAAGCGAAA
>Ga0114129_10002668_pt1 | contig 24836 bp, 23 predicted proteins | sample RhiMetdeltSRZDD1_FD_80071 | JGI IMG/M metagenome (GOLD analysis project Ga0114129, IMG submission 80071) | Populus rhizosphere microbial communities from Tennessee, USA - Rhizosphere MetaG P. deltoides SRZDD1 (version 2) (version 2) | ecosystem: Host-associated > Plants > Roots > Rhizosphere >...
GTCAAACGCGCGCGGACCGATACATGCGCTGAAGGAGGACATCGCTGAACGCTGAACGCATCGCGGAACGACGCGTGGAGGCGGCGGCCGTCCGGGCCGCCGCTGTCGCGCGGCGGCGAGATTCACGCCTCGCCGCCGCGCGACGTGCCCGGACGATGGTGTTTCCGCCCGGGCACGATGCGAGCCGCTACGGACGCAGCGCGAAGAACTGATTGAACGGATTCTGGATCGGGAGCTTCTCGACGTGTGAAAAGCCGGTGTCCTGCGCGAGCGCGCGGACGCCGCGCTCGCCGATGGCCGTGCCAAGGCCCTCGCCGCGATGGGCGAGCGACACCGTCATGCAGTGCAGCGGGCTCACGCACTGGAAGGCCTTGCCCACCGGGTTGCGGTTTTCGAGCGGGTTGTCAGAGACGTTCGGCTCGGACCAGACAAAGACGCCGTCGCGGGCAAGGCTGTCACGGATCGCGCGCAGCGTCGCTTTGGGATCGACCATGCCGTGGATGCAGTCGAACGCGCATGCGAGCCCGAAGCGTCGGTCGCGGGGCAGCAGGTGCGCCGGCTCGGCGCGCCACTCGATGTTGAGCAGTCCGCGCTCCGCCGACACACGCCGGGCGCGGAAGATCGAGCCGGCGTCGAAATCGATGCCGACGAATCGGGAGGCCGGGAAGGCCGTGGCCATCGTCATCGTCGACAGTCCGTATCCGCAGCCGACATCCGCCACGTCGATGCCCGTCTTGAGCCGTTCGGGCAGACCGGGCACCGCCGGCAGCCACTCCTGCACGAGGAAGTTCACATAACCCGGCCCGAAGAAGCGCGCGATGCCCTCGGGCACCTCGGGGCCGATCTCCGAGTACGGGATCCCTCCACCATCCCGAAAGATGCGCACCAGTTTTTCTGTGTTGGCCACCGTCGGCGCGGTGAATTGCAGCGGGCCGCCGGCCGACAGCGGGCTCGTATCGTCGGCAAGCACGTACGCCTGCTCCTCGGTCATGACATACCGGCCGGAGGCGGCGTCGTAGTCGAGATACTCGGCGGCGACCATCGCTTTCAGCCATTCGCGGACGTATCGCTCGTTGAGTCGGGTCTTTGCGGCAAGTTGCTCGCCCGTCAGCGGTCCCGCGCCCTTCATGGCGTGGAACAGGCCCAGTCGGTCGCCGATGTGGCCGAGCGCCATGCTGAATGACCCCGCCATGTCCCCGACCATCCGAAAAGCGAGCGCTTCGACCTTCTGCTGATCCATGAGCCCTCCCGGGTGAGCACGTGGTTGTATTCGTGTTCCGGCGTCACGTCGACGCGAGCGTGGACAGCATCCGCGATGCCACAGGCGATCAGCGAATTGGCGTGGATTTTGGACGACGGCGTGCGGGTCGCTTGGAATTGCGCCCGAGCGCCGAGCGAACGGCGCGGGCAAGATTCCGTCGCCGCGCGGCCGGCTCAGGCGCCGAGCTTGCGGCGTGTCTCGGTGAGCTGACGCGCGATCGGTTCGGGCAAGCGCGGACCGAACTGGCCGTAGAAGTCGCCGAGGTCGGCGAGCGCCTGGAGCCACTCGCCGCGATCCACGCGCAGCGCCTCGTCGAGCTGAGCGCGTGAGAGCGCGAGGCCCTGGGTGTCGAGGGCGTCGGGCGTGGGAATCCAGCCGATGGGCGTTTCCTGCGCCCGTCCGCCGCCGCGGACGCGCTCGATGATCCATTTGAGCACGCGAACGTTGTCGCCATAGCCCGGCCACAGAAACTTGCCGCCGGCGTCGCGGCGGAACCAGTTGACGCGGAAGATGCGCGGTGGCTTCACCGCGCGCGGACCGGTGGCGAGCCAATGGGCGAAGTAGTCGCCCATGTTGTAGCCGCAGAACGGCAGCATCGCCATCGGGTCACGCCGCACCACGCCGACCTGACCCGTAATGGCCGCCGTCGTCTCCGTGCTCATCGCCGAGCCGAGGAAGACGCCGTGGGCCCAGTCGAACGCCTCGAACACGAGGGGAATGACCGTGCTGCGTCGTGAGCCGAACACGAACGCCGAGATCGGCACGCCGTGCGGCTCCTCCCAGTTCGGCGCGATCGACGGGCACTGCTGGGCCAGCACCGTGAAGCGCGAGTTCGGATGTGCGGCGGGCGTGCCGGGCTTCCATGGCCGGCCCTGCCAGTCCGCGAGGTCGGCCGGCGGCTGCGGCGTGAGCCCTTCCCACCACGGCTCGCCCGAGGCGGTGAGCGCGACGTTGGTGAAGATCGTGTTGCTCTTCACCATCGCCGTCGCGTTCGGGTTGGTCTTGGGACTGGTGTTGGGCGCGACGCCGAAGAAGCCGCGCTCGGGATTGATCGCGCGCAGCTGTCCGTTGGCGTCCACGTGAATCCATGCGATGTCGTCGCCGACTGTCCACACGCGCCAGCCCGGCAGCGACGACACGGCCATGGCCAGGTTGGTCTTGCCCGACGCGCTCGGCATCGCCGCGGCGATGTACGTCACCTCGCCCTGGGGATCCTCCACGCCGATGATGAGCATGTGCTCAGCGAGCCAGCCTTCTTGCCGCGCCTGCCAGGAGCCGAGGCGCAGCGCGTGGCATTTCTTACCGAGGAGCGCGTTGCCGCCGTAGCCGGAGCCGACGCTCCAGATCAGCTTCTCTTCGGGGAAGTGCAGGATCAGCCGCCGGTCAGGCGAGAGATCGCCGAGGGAATGCAGACCGGCGATGAAGTCGTCGTCGCGCCGCATGGCCTTGATGGCCACATCGCCGACGCGGGCCATGATGTGCATGCTCGCCACGACGTAGGCACTGTCGGTGACCATGATGCCCGTGCGGCTCATCGTGGAACCGGCAGGGCCCATGAGGTAGGGGATCACGTACATCGTGCGACCGCGCATCGCGTTCTTGAAGTACTCGCCGGCCTTGGTCTTGGCATCTGCGGGCGCCATCCAGTTGTTCGTCGGGCCGGCGTCCTCGCGGACGCGCGTGCAGATGAACGTCAGCTGCTCGGTCCGCGCGACGTCGGAGGGATGACTGCGGTGCAGGTAGCAGTTGGGATACGTCCGGGCGTTCAGCGCCAGCAGCGTGCCGTCGCGAAGCATCGCCTCGATGAGGCGATCGAATTCCTGCTTCGAGCCGTCGCACCACACGACGTTCGAGGGCCGCGTCATGTCCGCGGCGCCGTCGACCCACTGCTCCGCCACCCTGGTCACGCTCATGGACGAACTCCTGGCTCGATGAAGATTCGCCCCCCCGGTGATTTCGATTGTCCGTGCGTGGTGGGGCCGTGTCAAACAACTTCTTGCGGGTGAGTAAATTTCTTGCAGCATGCTAGCATCCGGCTCGTGGCGCGCGCGCTGCTGGCGGTCCGGTATCTCACGATCGTCCCGGTCTCGCGGCGCGGGCACGCCAGCCTGCAGGACCTGGGCGGCGCAGCCCCGTGGTTTCCCGTGGTTGGTGCGGGCCTGGGCCTGGCCGTGGCGGCCGTCGACGCCGTGACGACCCGCATGTTCCCCCCGCTCGTCGCCGCGCTGTTGACGGTCACCGCCTGGAAGGTGCTGACAGGGGGCCTGCATCTGGACGGCCTGGCCGATTGTCTGGATGGCTTTGCCGGCCATGATCCCGCCCAGCGTCGCGCGATCATGAGTGACAGCCGGATCGGCGCCTTCGGCGCCGTCGGTCTCGTCTTGTTCCTGACGTTGCAGGTCGCCGCCCTCGGCGAGCTGTCGCTCGGCATGCGGTGGCGCGCGCTCGTCACGGCGCCCGTGATCGCTCGTTCGACGCCTGCGCTGCTCGGCCGGTTGTTTCGTCCGGCGCGCGCAGACGGGCAGGGGGCAATCTTCTGCGCGGGCCTGGGCCGCGCCGCCGCTCCGGTCGCGCTCAGCGTCGCCATCGTCGTCGCCGTCGGCGTGCTCGGCGCGCTCGGCCTCGTGGCGCTCGCCGTCGGCATCGGCGCCGCCGTGGTGACCGGCGCGTTTCTGTCGCGGCGCATCGGTGGCGTGACCGGCGACGTGCTCGGCGGCGTCGTCGAGCTGACCGAGCTCGCCGTGCTGTTGACGGTCTCCGCGTGGACGCACACGCGACCGTGATCTATCTCCTGCGTCACGGCGAAGTGGCGCAGCCCGATCCGCGGCGCTTCATCGGCCATCTCGACGTGCCGTTGTCCGCGCACGGCGAGGCTCAGTGTCTCGCGCAGGCGCGCCGGCTCAGTGGTGTGTCGATCGCCGCGCTCTACACGAGTGATCTCGTGCGCGCCCGCCACAGCGGCGAGATCATCGGGCGCCCTCACGGGCTCACGCCGACACCCGTGCCCGACCTGCGCGAAATGGCTATGGGCCGATGGGAAGGCCTGACCGCCGACGAGATTCGTGAGCGCGAGCCTCACGCCTTCGCGGACTGGATGGCGCGCATCGGTGAGTTTCCGTTTCCTGACGGCGAAAGCGTCCCCGATCTCGTGGCGCGCGCCGGACCGGCCTTTGACGCCATCGTGGCGAACGCGTCGGGCTCGGCCATTGCCATCGTCGCGCACGGCGGAACGAATCGAGCGCTGCTCTGTCGTGCGCTCGGCCTGCCGCTGGCGCGGCTGCTGGCGCTCGGTCAGGACTACGGCGCGCTCACGGTCCTGGAGCGACACCACGACGCGTGGGCGCTCCGCCGGCTCAACGAGCGGCCGATGCTATGATCCCCGCGCGATGAGCGCGCCCGGTCCAGACGCGTTGCTGACGATGTACGCCTCGATGCTGCGCGTGCGCCTCTTCGAGGAGCGCGCGCGTGCGCTGTTTCAGAACGGTCGCATCCCGGGCTTTCTCCACACGTCGGTGGGCCAGGAGGCGGTCGCTGTCGGTGTGGCGGCCGTGCTGCGCCCGGACGATTACGTCCTGTCCACTCATCGCGGTCACGGACATCTGATCGCGAAGGGCGGATCGCTGCGCGCCCTGATGGCCGAGCTGTACGGCAAGGCGAACGGCATCTGCCACGGCAAGGGCGGCACCATGCACATCGCCGACGTCTCGGTCGGGTACCTGGGCGCCAACGGCGTGCTGGCCTCCGGCTGCGTCGTGGCGCCGGGTGTCGGGATGGCGATCAGGCGCCGTCGCTCGAGTCAGATCGTCGTCACGTTCTTCGGCGACGGCGCCGCCAACCGCGGGCCGTTTCACGAGGGCGTCAACCTCGCCGCGCTGTGGAAGCTGCCCGTCGTATTCGTCTGCGAGAACAACCGCTGGGCTTCGTCGACCGCCCACGCGCTCTCCACCGCGGGCGGCTCCATCGCCGCGCGCGCGGCGGGCTACGCCATTCCGGGCGAAGCCGTCGATGGCAACGACGTGCTCGCCGTTTACGACGCGGTCACGCGTGCCGCCGAGCGTGCGCGCGGTGGCGACGGGCCCTCGCTGATCGAGGCGCACACGATCCGCTGGGTCGGCCACTTCGAGGGTGACGCGCAGGCGTACCGCGGCAAGGAGGAGGTGGCCGAGGGACGACAGCGCGATCCGATCGCGCGGCTCGAGCGGACGCTTATCGAGCGGCGTCTGCTCGACGCGGCCCGGGCCGCGCGTGTTCGCGAATCGGTCGTGGCCGAGATCGACGACGCCGTCGCTCACGCCGAAGCGAGTCCGCTGCCGCGCCCGGAGGACGCGCTCACCGATCTGTTCGCCCACTATCCATGGCGAACCTAGACTTCGGCGATGCGCTGAACCTGGCGCTCCGCGAAGAGATGCGCCGCGATGCGCGCGTGTACTGCATCGGCGAGGACATCGTGCTCGGCCTGCCCTTCGGCGTCACCCGAGGCCTGATCGACGAGTTCGGGCCCGAGCGGGTGCTGAACGCGCCGATCTCCGAGGCCGCCATCGTCGGCTCCGCCTTCGGCGCGGCGATCACCGGCCTGGTACCGGTCGTCGACATGCACTTCGCGGATTTCGTGACCTGCGCGATGGATGAGGTCGCGAACCAGATCGCGAAGTCGCGCTACATGTTCGGCGGCCAGATGGATTGCCCGCTCACGCTGCGTATGCCCTACGGCATCGGCAAGTCGGGCGGCGGCCATCACTCCAACTCCGTCGAGGCGTGGTTCGTGAATCTTCCGGGGCTGAAGGTGGCGATTCCGTCCACGCCAGCCGACGCGCGCGGCCTGCTCAAGACGGCGATCCGAGATCCCGATCCCGTGCTGGTGTTCGAGCACCGAGGACTTTACCGTCTCGTGGGTGAGGTGCCGGACGCCGAAACGCTCGTGCCGCTCGGCGTCGCCGACATCAAGCGGCCGGGTCGCGACCTGACCGTGATCGCCACCGCGCGCATGGTGCACGAGAGCCTCGAGGCCGCGCGAAGGCTGGCCGAGGAAGGTATCGAGGTCGAGGTCATCGATCCGCGCACGCTGGTGCCCCTCGATCGTGACGGCCTGGCCGCGTCGGTGCGGCGCACGCACCGGGTCGTCGTGGCCGAGGAGGGACCGATGCGCGGCTCGGCCGGCGCCTGGCTGGCGTGGGTCGTGATGGAAGACTGCTTCGACGATCTCGACGCGCCGATCGCGCGCGTGGCGGCGCCGAACGTGCCGATTCCGTTCAGCCCGCCGCTGGAGTCCTTCGTCATGCCGACGGCCGACGAGGTCGTGGCGGCCGTCCGGCAGGTCGTCAAGTAGTCAACCTGCGGTACTATTCGCGCGTCGGCGGCCCGTCCGGGCTGCGGAAGGAGTCGCACATGAACCTCGCCCTTCGCTCGCTCGTGCTCGCGCTGGTCCTCGTCACGTCGGCCGCGGCCCAGCCGAGCGAGCAGCCCCGCGCGGGCGGCGTGCTGCGGGTGGCGATGATCGGCGAGCCGCCGACGCTGGACCTGCACACCACGACGGCCGTGATCGTGCAGCAGATCACGTGGCACGTCTACGAGACGTTGTTCACGTACGACCGCCAGTACAACGCGATCCCGTTGCTCGTGGACACGCACACGGTCACCGACAACGGCCGCACCTATCTGTTCCGGCTGCGCCGCGGCGTGAAGTTTCACAACGGCAAGGAGATGACGGCGGCCGACGTCGTGGCGTCGCTCAAGCGGTGGGGACGGCTGGCGACGCCGGGCAAGCAGTTCTGGAAGAACGTCGAGGGCGTGGAGGCGAAGGATCCGCACACGGTGGCGATGTACCTCAAGGACTCGTCCGGCGCGCTGCTGATGGGCCTGGCGCGACCGAACAACGGCGCGGTGATCTATCCGAAGGAGATCGTGGACGCCGCCGGCGACAACGCCGTGAAGGAATACATCGGCACCGGTCCCTATCGATTCGTCGAGCACAAGCCCGACCGCCACGTGCGCCTCGCGCGCTTCAAGGAGTACGCCGCACGCACGGATGTGCCGGAAGGCTTCGGCGGCCGCCGCACCGCCTACGTGGACGAGATCCTGTTCGTCCCCGTCCCCGACGTGGCGGTACGGCTGGCCGGCGTGGAGACCGGCGAGTATCAGATCGCCATGCAGATCCAGCAGGATCAGTACGAGCGCATCAAAACCATGCCCGCCGTCGTGGCGGGGGTCATCAAGCCCGAGGGATGGAGCACGGCTGTGCCCAACCACAAACAGGGCCTGATGAGTGACAAGCGCATTCGACAGGCGTTCCAGGCCGCGCTCGAGATGGAGCCCATCATGTCTGCCGGCTTTGGCAACAAGGCCTTCTACCGGCTCGATCCGGGTCTGTCATTCCCCGAGCAGCCCCAGTGGCACTCGCGCGCGTCCGCCGACCTCTACAACCAGAAGAATCCCGCGAAGGCGAAGAAGCTGCTGCAGGACGCGGGCTACGCGGGTCAGCCCGTCCGCTGGATCACGACCAAGGAATACCAGTGGATGTACAAGAACGCGCTCGTGGCCAAGCAGCAGCTGGAGGCGGTCGGATTCAAGATCGACCTTCAAGTAGTGGACTGGGCGACGCTCGTGCAGCGCCGCAACAAGCCTGAGGCGTGGGACGTGTTCTCGACGGGCTTCTCGTTCAATCCCGAACCGGCCTTCAGCACCGCCGCCAGCTGCGGCTGGCCGGGCTGGTGGTGTCACGAGGACAAGGAACAGTGGATGGAGGCGCTCGCCCGCGAGACCGATCCGCGAAAGCGACGGGCGATGTGGGAAAAGGTGCAGCAGATCTTCTACGAAGACGTCGGGCGCGTGAAGCTCGGCGATGTCTTCGGTCTCACCGCGGTGCGCAAGGAAGTGCGCGGATACCAGCCGACGAACGAGTCGAACCTCTGGAACGTCTGGCTGTCCCGGTGACGCTCCGCGCGTGAAGACGTACATCGTTCGGCGGCTGCTCGCGCTGATTCCGGTGGCCGTGGTCGTCGCCACGGTTGCGTTCGTCCTGATCCACATCGCACCGGGCGATCCGGCCGCCATCATCGCGGGGCCCGACGCGAGCCCGGACGACGTCGCGCGGTTGCAGCGCCAGCTCGGTCTCGACGCGCCGTTTCACGTGCAGCTCTTCCGCTGGTACGGCCGGCTCGCGCGCGGCGACCTCGGTCAATCGATCTTTCTGCGGCGGCCGGTCCTCGAGGCGATCGTGGACCGCGCCGAGCCGACCATTCTGTTAACGATGTACGCGATCGTCATCGCGGTGGTGCTCGGCGTTCCCGCCGGCGTGGTGGCGGCGCGTCATCACGACGGGACGACGGATCAGGCGCTCATGGCGGGCGCCCTCATCGGCATTTCGATTCCGAACTTTCTGCTCGGTCTGCTGCTGATCCTGTTCTTTTCCGTGCGGCTCGGCTGGTTTCCCGTGGCCGGGTACTCGCCGCTGGAGTACGGCTGGCTCGGCACGCTGCGGTCCCTCACGCTGCCCGCCTTCGCGCTGGGCGTCGTGCAGTCCGCGCTCATCGCCCGCATCGCGCGCTCGGCCATGCTCGACGTGCTGCGCGAGCAGTTCATCGTCGCCGGGCGCGCCAAGGGGCTGGGCGAGCGCGCCGTCGTCTACAAGCACGCGCTCAAGAACGCGATGATCCCGACCGTGACCGTGATCGGCATCTCGCTCGCCATCCTCATCTCCGGATCGGTGATCGTCGAGCAGGTCTTCAACATTCCTGGCCTCGGACGCCTGATCATCTCCGCCGTCCTGCGCCGCGACTACCCGGTCATCCAGGGCGTCGTGATCTGCATCGCCGGTATCTACATGCTCGTGAACCTGGCCGTCGATCTCTCGTACGTGGTTTTCGATCCGCGGGTCAGATACCAGTGAGCCGGGTCCTCGCGCTGCCGCGACCGGCCGAGCCCGCACGCCGACGCGCGCTCTGGCTCTCGCGGCTCGTGCGCCGGCGCGCGACCGTCATCGGTCTCGTGCTGCTCTCGATCACGGCGGTGATCGGCGCGCTGGCGCCGGTGATCGCGGGCGACCCGCTGCGCATGGAGGTCTCGGCGCGCTTGACGGCGCCCGGTGCGGCGCACTGGTTCGGCACCGACGACGTCGGACGCGACGTGTGGAGCCGCGTCGTGTACGGCGCGCGGCTCTCGTTGCTCGTCGGCGCCGCAGTCGTGCTGCTGGCCTTCGCGGTCGGCCTCGTGTGTGGGCTCGTGGCGGGCTACTGGCGAAGCCTCGATAACCCGGTGATGCGCGTGATGGACGGGATGATGGCGTTTCCCGCCATCATCCTCGCCATCGCGCTGATGGCGTCGCTCGGCCCGAGCGTGGTCAACGTCATCGTGGCCATTGGCGTCGTGTACGCGCCGCGCGTGGCGCGCATCGTGCGCGGCTCGGTCCTGGTGATCCGCGAGACGACCTATGTGGAGGCGGCGCGCGCGCTCGGCGTGCCCGACCTGGTCATCGTGGCGCGTCACGTGCTGCCGAACTGCCTGTCGCCCGTCATCGTGCAAGGCTCGTTCGTGTTCGCCGCGGCTGTGCTCACCGAGGCGGCGCTGTCGTTCCTCGGTGTCGGGGTGCCGCCCTACGTGCCCTCGTGGGGCAATATCCTGGCCGAAGGGCGGCTCTATCTGCAGCAGGCGCCGTGGCTCGTGCTCTATCCCGGCGCCGCGATCATGCTGACGATCTTTGGTCTGAACCTGCTCGGCGACGGGTTGCGCGACCTGCTGGACCCGCGGTTGCGCGGCCTCGTTCGCGAGCGCTCGTGAACGGCAGTGTGAAAGGAGCCGCCATGCCGCCTCATCGTCTCGCCTATCGTCCGACCGTCATGGGCCGCCGCGGCGTCGTGACCTCCGCTCACCCGCTCGCGTCGATGGCGGGCATCGAGATCCTGCTCGCCGGCGGCAACGCCGTGGACGCGGCGGTCGCCGTGGGCTCGACGCTCAACGTCGTCGAGCCGTTCATGTCGGGCGCCGGCGGCATCGGGCTGATGCTGATCTCGCGTGGCGACGAGCGCCACGTGCTCGACTTCATCGGTCGTGCGCCGCGCGCCGCCGACGCCGCGCGATGCACGGAGGACGAGCTGGCGGGCGGTCCCAAGTCGTGCGCGACGCCGGGTAATCTCGGCGGCTGGCTCGTCGCGCTGGAGCGCTTCGGCAGCATGGATCGCGCGCGCGTGCTGGCGCCGGCGATCGCCCACGCCGAGCGGGGCGTCCCGCTCACGTTCAAGAACGTCGAGTTCTTCGACGCGGCGCGCGCGACGCTGGCCCGATCCCGGGAGGCCGAGCGACTCTATCTCGGCAACGGCGGGCCGCGCGCGGGCGGCGTGGTCACGTACAAAGACCTGGCGTCCACGTTCCGCCAGGTCGCGGAGGGCGGCGCCGACGTGTTCTACCGCGGACCGATCGCGAAGGCCATCGCGCGCGCGGTGCGCGAGGCGGGCGGCTGGCTCGGCGAGGAGGACCTCGCGGCCTTCGCGCCGGAGTGGCGCACGCCCGCGACGATCACGTATCGCGGCCGGCGTATCTACTCGATGCCGCCGCCGTTCTCCGCGTTCCAGATGCTCGAGACGCTCAACATTCTCGAGGGACACGAGCTCGGCGCGTGGGGGCACAACTCCGTCGAGTATCTCCACCACCTCATCGAGGCGGTGAAGCTCGCCTCCGCGGATCGCCTCGCGTATGCCTATGGCGACAATGTGCCGATCGGCGGGCTGTTGTCGAAGAAGTACGCCGAGAGCCAGCGCGCGCGGATCGACGGCAAGCGTGCCGGGATCAGCGAGGGCGAGCGCCACAGCGCCGAGCGGCTGCCGAATCAGATCGCCGAGGGTCATCCCGCGAAATTCGCGGACGAGCACACCACCCATTTCGCCTGCGCCGACGCCGCCGGCACCGTGGTGTCGGTGACGCAGACGCTCGGCGTCCCGTTCGGCTCGGGCTTCGCGATCCCGGGCACGGGCCTCGTGCTCAACAACATCTTGAAATGGATGGATCGCGATCCGGCGTCACCCAACGTCGTGCGCCCGGGCCGCAAGGCCGGCACGATGATGTCGCCGACGCAAGTCTTCCGGGACGGAAAATTCTTTCTCTCGATCGGCACGCCCGGCTCGTACGGAATTCTGCAAACGACGGCGCAAATGCTTCTCAACGTCCTGGAGTTCGGCATGAACGTCCAGGAGGCGATCGAGGCGCCGCGCGTGCGCGTCTACCGCGATCGCCTGGTCGACGCGGAAACGCGCATCCCGAGCGAGGTGCGCGACGGGCTCGTGGCGCGCGGCCACCAGGTGAACGGGATCGGCGATTGGTCGTGGATCGTCGGCGGCGGGCAGGGACTGATGCGCGACGCGGAGTCCGACGCGCTCATGGCGGGCGCGGATCCTCGGCGGGACGGCTACGCGCTCGCGATCTAGAACATGGGGGGCCCCGAAATGGGGCCCCCGTACCCCCAGCGTTCGCCGCGCCCCGGGGAATCCGTGGCGCGTCTCACAACCGCGGCAGCAGCCAGTCGAGGAGCGAGCCGGGTCCGTAAGGCGAGAGCGCGTCCCTCTGGCGGCTCATCGGGCCGACGACACGGTCGGCCAGCTGCGTTCGTCGGCGCCGTAGCGCGAGGTGAGGTAGGCGCGCTCGGCGTGCAGCCCCGGATCGAGCCGCACGGCGATCTGCATCTCGCGGGCCGCTGCGGTCTGCTGCCCGAGCTCGATGAGCGTCCAGCCAACGTTGGCGTGCAGCCGCGCGTCGTTCGGACTGATGGCCAAGGCCTTACGGTATGCGCTCAGCGCGTCCGGCCAGCGCTTGAGGTTCGCGTTCGCCACGCCGGAGTCATAGAGCGTGCGCCAGTGATCGGCGTCGATCGCGAGCGCGCGCCCGAGCCAGACGCGTGCCTGCTCGAAATCCGCGCGCGCCATGTAGATGCGGCCGATGTTCTGATAGGGCCATGAAAAGCGGGGATCGGCGTCGATCGCCTTCTGGAAGACGACGAGCGCCTCGTCGGCGGCATCGTGCACGTGCTGCAGGCGCGCCGCCGCGACGTTGAACGCTTCCGCCAGACGCGGGACATCGTGATCGGGCAGCCGATAGCGAAGGACGTATTGCGCGCTCTGCCGCGTCTCCGCCTGTGGCGAATGCGCTGCGAGCTCCCGCACCATCACGCGCGCCAGCCGTGCCTCGCCGTCGTCGGCGATCCGGACGGCGGCGGCGACGGCGCAGTCCGCCCGGTCGGGCTGCGTGAGCATCGCGAGCTGCGCCGAGGTCTCTGCGTCGATCGGCAACGAGTGGCGGCCGCAATACTGCACGTCGGGACGAACCCAGCCACGCCCGCGCGCGAACGAGAGCGCCTGATCGTTGCCCCCGTCCTCCACGAGGCGCCGGAAGATGCCGCGCGACACGATCTCGCGTGACCTCTGGACGGAGTTGCCGTTCGCCTCCCGCGACGCCGACACACAGGTCTGCCAGAGCCGCGCCGGATTCTTCCAATTCACGGGCGCGCACGTTACGAAGTTCACCACGGCCGCGCGCGCGCCCAGGACGGCATGCTGATGCCACGGTTCCGAGGCGTTGTCCAGCGTCTGCATCGCGACATCTACTCGCCCCAGGCGCTCGGCGGCGAGACCGATCTTCACGTCGGTCTCCGGGGACGGCGCGATCGCGGCCGCGAGCTGGAAAGCTCCCAACGCCTCCTCGTGCTCACCCAACATCTGGGCGATCTCACCGCGGGCGACGTGGGCGGCGGGCAGGTCGGGCGCCGCGGTCGCCGCCTCACGGTAATGGACGAGCGCCTCGCGGAAGGCGCGGCGGTTCTTCGCGGCGTGGCCGGCCGCGAGCTCGCGGCTGGCGCGCGCGGGGCCGCTGCAGACCGACAGGACGCGATCGAGCATGACGATGGAGCCCACCGCTCCGCACGCTCCTGCGCGCAGCTGAGCGACCGGAACACCCGCGACGACGAGGAGCGAGATGAAGAGTGCACCGCCGAGGAACAGCACGACCAGAACCCGCACGCCGTAGCGCGCTGCCGTTCGTCGAGCCATGGTTCGTCCCCCCGGTGAGCGAAAACCCACCTGGAACCATAGTGGCGTGCCCGGCCAGGCGGGTGCGAGCGAAATCGTGCTGGCGCGGCGAACCTCGCGTGAAATCAGGTCGAAGCGGCGGTCAGGGGCTCTTGAACCGGATGGCTCCGATCATCGCTTCCGACGTCGAGTTCGTGTCGTTGGAATCGATCGACAGGGAGAGCACCGCCGGGTCATCCGGGGCTTCGCCATAGACCTTCTTGAAGTCTTCGACGACGTTGCGCTGCTCGGTGATCCATCGGTTAAGGTCGGCGGGCCCGGAGTGGACCACGATGTAGGTCACCATGCCCGTTTTTTCACTCTTGCAGATCGTGCCGACCGGCTGCGTCGTGTCCCACACGTATCCGATGATCCGCGAGCGCACCTCCTTGGGAAAACGCGGCCACAACAGGAACACCTGGCCGGCCTGGTCGTCGGTGGCTTTCTTGCACGAGTTGCCGCCTTTGGGCAGCACGATGGACTTCCATTGCCATTCGAGGAGCGGCGTCTCCTTGAGATTGACCTTGCCCTGGATCTCGCGGTTGATCGTGGAGCTGTCGTTGGCGCTCTTCAGGTGCAGCGCCGGGCGACCGCCGTCGTCGACGATCTTGATGTTCTGATAATTGGGCGTTCCCCAGCTCTGAGCCTTCCACTCGCCGGGCAAGCCCATGGTGCCCACCTTGTATCCCTTCCAGTCCTCGATCATGACCTCGGCCGCCGCGGCAAGGCCGGCGAGGAGGAGCACGGCGAGAACACCGACGAGCGAGCGAGAGCGCATTGATCTCCTCACGGACGCATACCGCGGGTCTTCGGACCCAGGCGCGTGGATTCGTTGTCGTAGGCGAGCGGGATCCAGTCGGTGAGCAGCGGCCGCGTGTCGCGCGGATCGATGATCTCCTCGATGTTGAACGCCTCGGCGGTGCGGAATGGGCTGCGGTAGACGTTGAGCCGCGCCTCGATCGACTTCAGCAGAGCCGATCGATCGGGGGCGGCTTCCAGCTCGCGCTTGTACGCGGCCTCGATGCCGCCTTCGAGGGGCAGCGACCCCCAATCGGCCGACGGCCACGCGTAGCGCAGGTTGAGCGCCTGCACGTTCGCGTGGCCGGCGCCCGCGACGCCGAAGACGCGGCGCACGATGATGGTGATCCACGGCACGGTGGCCTGATACACGGCCTGCAATGCGCGCACGCCCTTGCGGATCGTGCCGTCCTTTTCGGCCTGCGGGCCGATGAGGAATCCCGGGTTGTCGACGAAATTGACCACCGGAAGGTGGAACGTGTCGCACAGGTCCACCATGCGCGTCATCTTTTCCGATCCGGCGGCGGTGAGCGCGCCGCCGGCGTGCATCGGATCGTTGGCCATCACGCCGACCGGATAGCCATCGAGCCGCGCGAGCCCTGCGACCAGCGAGGGGCCGTGCCTGGCGCCGACTTCCAGAAAAGAGTCGCGATCGAGCACGTGGGCGAGCATCGCACGCACGTCATACGGACGGCGCCGATTGCGCGGAATGATCGACAACAACTCCGCGACGCGACGGCGCGGATCGTCGGTGGGCGTCGCGCGAGGCGGCATCTCCCACACGTTGCGCGGCAGATAGCCGAGCACGCGCCGGATCTGGTCGAGGGCCTCGTCCTCGGAGTCCACCACGTTGTCGACGCTGCCCGCCTCGACCTGGATGTGCGAGCCGCCGAGCGATTCCTTGTCGATCGGCGTGCCGAAGGCGCGCTCGACCACCGGTGGGCCCGCCACGAATACCTGCGCGATGCCGCGCACCATCACGGAGAAGTGTGAGCACGCCACCCGCGCCGCGCCGAGACCCGCGACCGGTCCGAGCGCGGCCGCGAGCACGGGGATCTCCGACATCGATGCGCTGACGATGTCCCATGCGGGATTGCCGGGAACATACGTGCGCCCCGTGATCTCGTACGTTTTCACGCTACCGCCGCCGCCGGTGCCATCGACCAATCTGACGATGGGCAGCCGCAACTCTCGCGCCATCCGCTCGCTGTATCCCTGCTTGCCGCCGATGGAGGCATCGTTGGCGCCGCCGCGCACCGTGAAGTCATCCCCGCCGACGACGACGCGGCGGCCGTCGATGCGGCCCGTGCCCATGACGAAGTTCGCCGGGCGGATGGAGACGAGCTTGTCGCCGTCGTACGTTGCGGCCCCGGCCAGGGCGCCGGTTTCGTGAAACGAGCCGGGATCCAGCAGGCGCTCGATGCGCTCACGTATGGTGAGACGGCCGGCCTTGTGCTGCCGTTCGACGTTGTCGGGGCCGCCCATGGCGCGCGCCAGCTCCTGGCGCCGCTTGAGCTCCTCGACCTCAGGGTCCCAGGTCATGTGCGCCCTCATGATACCGTCTGCACGTGGATTCGTTGAGAATCGACAAGTGGTTGTGGGCCGCCCGCGTATTCAAGACTCGAAGTCTCGCGGCCGACGCCTGCGACGGCGGCAAAGTGGACGTCAACGACCAGTCGGCCAAGCCCGCCAAGGCGGTCCGCCCCGGGGACTATATAAAGGTTACGCTGCCGCAGGGACGCCGCCGGATTCTGAAAGTCGTCGGGCTGGACGAGCGGCGTGGCGCCGCGTCCCACGCCCGGCTGCTCTATGACGACCTGACACCGCCGGAGCCGCCGCGGCGGCGATGGTCCCCGCCGCCGTATCGCCCTCCCGGCGCGGGCCGCCCGACCAAGCGTGAGCGCCGCGCGCTCGATCGTCTGCGCGATGTGTGACTCGAGGAGATCGACATGAGCACTGAGAGCTACGACTGGCAGGCCATCGTCGACGGACTGAACCGTTATCTCCGTCTGCGCTCGATCCCCATCGGCATGAAGCTGTTCGAGACGGTGGAGGAAATGGAGGCCATTCCGAAAATCCGCCGTCCGAAGGCGCGGCATACGACGGATCAGATCGTGGCTCAGGCGCGGCAGCTCGGGTGGACGGTGGGGATCACGATGGCGGATCTCATCGGCGCGCAGTGCGGAGCCGTGATCGGCCTGCATCCGCAAGACGCCGAGTGGCTGTCCGGCAAGCGGATGGTCGGCGTCTGGTTCAAGACGATCGAGGATGCCAGCGCGCACCAGCACGCCATGGACTGCGTGCCTCATGGGCGCTATCGCGCGATGGCGGTCGCGCCGCTCACGTCCGGCCGGTTGAACCCGCCGGATATCTGCCTGATCTACGGCACGCCCGGCCAGATGATTTTCTTCATCAACGGTCTGCAGTGGAGCGGGTACCGGAAGCTCTCGTTCACGTCGGTCGGTGAGTCCGCGTGCGCGGATTCGTGGGGCAAGGCACTGAAAACAGGCGAGCCGGCGCTGACGATCCCGTGCTATGCCGAGCGTCGCTACGGCGGCGTGGCGGACGACGAGCTGCTCATGGCGATCCCGCCTCGCTTCCTTCCGAAGGTGATCGAGGGCCTCGCAGCGCTCGACAAGAACGGGCTGCGCTACCCGATCCCTCCGTACGGCATCCAGTCTGACGCCGGCGCCGGCCTCGCGGTCTCATACGCTGAGAAGGACGCCGCCAAGAAGACGTAGTCGCTGGCACACGCCTCGCGCCGCCGGCCGCCGGAGGTGCAGCATGCCAGAGAAGCGAACGCTCGAGCGAGCCCGGCGCGACCGTCGTCAGGGCAAGCGTCCTACCACCCAGGCGGGCGAGTTCGTGCGTGAGGAGATCCACCACGTGCGCGAAGGCAAGCACGGCGCACGATCGACGAAGCAGGCAATCGCGATCGGATTGTCCAAAGCGCGTCGCCCCGGCGTCGATCTGCCGCCTCCGACGCGGGGTAAGGCATCGACGCGGCGCTCGCGAGCCACGCTGTGAGCGCTCAAGCGCGAGGGGCGAGGCTCCGCCTCCCGCCCTGCGCTCTCCCGCCAGGCCAAGACTGTGGCGAAGCGGCGCAAGACCCCGGCCCGCCGCGCCGCCTGATCCTCCCGCCCGGGCGGTTGCGGCGCCGGCCGGTCATCTGATACCGTTCCGGCGTTGTTCGCGCCCGGGCGCCCACGAGGGCCCCAGGGAAGGCGGTGTGAATCCGCCGCGACCCCGTCACTGTGATCGGGGACGAAACCCGCGAGAGCCACTGGCCAGGAGGCCGGGAAGGCGCGGGGAGTAGGACGATCCGAGAGCCAGGAGACCTGCCCGCGCGCGCACGTTTCGACTCCGGTCTTCGCGGGAGGACCCGGGCGTGCTTTCGACGACTCTCGTGCTCGGCGGCGCGCGCAGCGGCAAGAGCCGCTTTGCGCTCGGCGTGCACTCGGCGCAGGCGCGTGTCGTCTTCGTGGCGACCGCGGTCGCGGGCGATGCTGAGATGCGTGAGCGCATCGAGCGTCATCGCGCCGAGCGTCCTGCGCACTGGCGCACCGTCGAGGAGTCCTGTGAGCTCGTCGCCCGCGTGCGCGACGTCAGCGCCGGCGCCGATGCAGTCCTGGTCGATTGCCTCACCGTGTGGGTCGCGAATCTCATGCTACGCGGCGACCGGGACGAGCACGTGCTCAAGCAGGCCGACGAGCTCGCCGCGCTGCTGGTGCTACGGCCCGCCGACGTGACGCTGGTGTCCAACGAAGTCGGGCTCGGTGTGCATCCCGCCACCGAGGACGGCCGGCACTTTCGCGATCTGCTCGGCGCGGTCAATCAGCGCGTGGCTGCGGCCGTCGATCGCGTCGTGCTGATGGTCGCGGGCATCCCGATGATCGTGAAGGGCGGACGCGTATGACGAGCCTCTCTGCACTCTGCGAAGCCATCACCGCGCCGCGGCCCGGCGCGGCCGCCGAAGCGCTCCGGCACCTCGACACGCTCACGAAGCCGCCGGGCAGCCTCGGCCGTCTCGAAGAGCTCGCCGCGCGTCTGGTCGCGCTGACGGGCGCCGCGCCGCCGGTCGCGCGGCCGGTGATCTTCACGTTCGCCGCCGACCACGGCGTCGCGGCCGAGGGCGTGAGCGCGTATCCGCAGTCCGTCACCGCGCAGATGGTCGAAAACTTCCTGCGGGGCGGCGCCGCGGTGAACGCGCTCGCGCGCGACTGTGGCGCGCGCGTCATCGTCGCCGATTTCGGCGTCGCGAGCGCCGTCGGCGGATCCGAGACGCTGATGCGCTGCTCGCTGGGCGCCGGCACCGCGAACATGACCCGCGGGCCGGCGATGAGCCGCCACCAGGCGCAGACGGCGATCCGGCGCGGCGCGCAGCTCGCGATGGACGCGATCGACGGCGGGGCGGATCTCGTCGCCACCGGCGACATGGGCATCGGCAACACGACGGCGGCCAGCGCGATCACCGCGGCGATCACGGGCGCGGCCGCCGAGACCGTCACCGGACGCGGCACCGGCGTCGACGACGAGGGCTGGCGCCGCAAGGTCGACGCCGTGCAGCGCGCGCTGGACGTGAATCGACCCGATCGAGGCGACGGGATCGACGTCCTCGCCAAGGTGGGCGGCTTCGAGATCGGAGGTCTCGTCGGCGTGGTTTTGGGCGGTGCCGCGCGCCGCGTGCCGGTGGCGCTCGACGGCTTCATCGCCGGCGCCGCCGCGCTCGTCGCGGCGACGCTGGCGCCGGCGTCGGTGCACGCGATGTTCGCCTCGCACCGCTCGGCCGAGCGCGGACACGATCACGCGCTCGCGCACCTCGGGCTCGTGCCGTATCTCGATCTGGGCCTGCGGCTCGGCGAGGGTACGGGCGCGGCGCTCTTCGTTCATCTCGCCCGCGCGGCCAGCCGCGTGTACACCGAGATGGCGACGTTCAAGTCGGCCGGCGTGGACGGTCCGGCGTGACCCACGTCCTCGTCGTCGCCGGGACGGCCAGCGGCGTTGGCAAGACGTCGATCACGCTCGGGCTCCTCGCCGCGCTCCGCCGCCGCGGGCTCGTCGTGCAGCCATTCAAGGTCGGTCCCGACTTCATCGACCCGGGGCTGCACGCGGTCGCGAGCGGCCGCGCATCGTACAACCTCGACGGCTGGATGTGCGGTCGCGATGCGGTGCTCGACACCGTCGCCCGCCGCGCCGCCGACGCGGACGTCGCAATCGTCGAAGGCGTGATGGGTTGCTTCGACGGCGTCGACGCGACCAGCGAGGCCGGATCGACGGCCGAGATCGCCAAATGGCTCGGCGCGCCGGTCGTGCTCGTCGTCGACGCCGGCGCGCAGGCGCGCAGCGCGGCCGCCTCCGTGCTCGGCTTCGAGCGTTTCGATCCGGCGCTCAACGTGGCGGCGGTCATCGTCAACCGCGTCGGCGGCGACGCGCACGCGCGCACGGTGGCGGAGGCGATCCGGGCGACGTGCCGGGCCGCGCCCATCGGCGCCATCCGTCGCGACGACGCGTGGGCGATGCCGGAGCGATACCTGGGACTCGTCACGGCCGTCGAAGGCGTCGTCGACGGGGCGCGCCTGGCGCGGATGGCCGATGTCGTCGAGCGTGACGTCGATCTCGATCGGCTGCTCGCCCTCGCATCGTCACGCGCCCTGACCGTCCCGCCGGCGTGCGTGTCGCGCCCGCGCGCGACGATCGGGGTCGCCCGCGATCGCGCGTTCCAGTTCTACTACGCCGACAACCTCGACCGCCTTCGCGAAGCCGGCGCCGAGCTCATCGACTGGAGCCCGCTCGCCGACGATGAGCCGCCCGATGTCGACGGCCTGTATTTCGGCGGCGGCTATCCCGAGCTCTATGCCCAGCGCCTCGCTGACAACGCGACGCTACGCAAGAGTCTTCGCCGCCTCGTGCTCGAGGAGCATCGGCCGGTGTACGCGGAGTGCGGCGGCCTGATGTACTTTGCGGAATCCCTCGAGGACGCCGACGGCCACGTGCACGAGATGGTCGGCGTGCTGCCCGCGCGCGTCAGCATGCGGCCACCGCGGATGTCGCTCGGCTACGTCGACGTCGCGCTGACGGCGGCCACTCCGCTCGGCCCCGCCGGAACCGTCGCCCGGGGTCAGCACTTCCACTTCTCGACTCTGTCGTCGGTGCCGGCGAGCGTGCCGCGCGCCTACGTCGTCACGACACCCGGCGGCGCGGCGCGGGCGGAAGGCTATCTCGTCGAGCGCGCGCTCGTCAGCTACGTGCACCTGCACTTCGCGTCGAACCCGGCGTTGGCGCGCGGGTTCGTCGACGCGTGCGCGGCGGCGCGACGGTGAACCCGGCGCCTTGCCTGATGGTGCAGGGAACGGCCTCCGGCGTGGGCAAGAGCCTGCTCGTCGCCGCGCTCTGCCGAATCTTCGCGCGCGCGGGCTATCGCGTAGCGCCGTTCAAGGCGCAGAACATGTCCCTCAACGCCGCCGTCACCGCGGAAGGCGGTGAGATCGGCCGAGCCCAGGCGGTGCAGGCGGCGGCCGCGGGTGTCGAGCCGACCGTCGACATGAACCCCGTCTTGCTCAAGCCGGAGACGGACCATCGCTCACAGGTGGTGGTGCGCGGCCGCGCGATGACGACCGTGGACTGGCACGGCTACACACGGTTGGCGCCGACACTCTGGCCCGTCATCGTCGACAGTCTCGAGCGGCTGCGCGGCACGCACGACCTCGTCGTCATCGAAGGCGCCGGCAGTCCCGCGGAAATCAACCTCGATCGCGATCTCGTCAACATGCGGGTGGCGGCGGCCGTCCAAGCGCCCGTCGTGCTCGTCGGCGACATCGAGCGCGGCGGCGTGTTCGCAGCGCTCGTGGGCACGCTCGCGCTGCTGGAGCCGGCCGATCGCGCCCGCGTCGCCGGATTCGTGGTCAACCGATTCCGGGGTGATCCGAGCGTGCTGCGTCCCGGGCTCGACATGCTCGCCGCGCGCACGGGCGTGCCCGTCCTCGGCGTGGTGCCGCACCTCGGCGCCGCGCCCATTCCCGACGAGGACTCGCTCGACCTCGATGCCTCGAAGACAACGGGCGACGCGGTGGTCATCATTGCCGTGCCGCGGCTGCCGCGTATCGCGAACTTCGACGACCTCGAGCCGCTGGCCGCGGAGCCGGGCGTCGCGGTACGCTTCGTGACGCGGCCGGAGCAGATCGCCGCCGCCGACATCGTCGTCCTGCCCGGCAGCAAGACGAGCGTCGCTGATCTCGCGTGGCTCCGTGAGCGGGGACTCGACGTCGCCATCGCCGACGCCGCCGTCGACGGCCGCATCGTCGTCGGTCTCTGCGGCGGCTATCAGATGCTCGGTGAGCGTCTGGAGGATCCCGATCGCGTCGAGTCGCCCGTCGCCTCGGTGGCTGGGCTCGGCCTGCTGCCCGCGGTCACGACGTTCGCACGCGACAAGACGACGCGACGCGTACGTGCTCGCGTGCTTGCCGGCGGGCTCCTCGACGCCGCCGCCGGCGCACCGGTCGACGGCTACGAGATTCACTGCGGTCGAACGAGCGTGCATGGCGGCGCGCCGGTCTTCGCTCTCGAGACGCGGGGCGACGAGCGGGCGTTCGACGGCACGCGCGCGGGTCACGTCATCGGCACGTACGTGCACGGATGCTTGTCGAGCGGACCGCTGCGCCGCGCGCTGCTGAGCGTCGCGGCCTCGCGGCGGGGCGTGGTACCCGATCCGCGCTGGGGCGGCGATGTCTTCGCCGGTCGCTATGATCGCCTGGCGGTTCGCGTGGCGGCGGCGCTCGATCTCGACACTCTCGGACGGCTGGCGCGCTGTCCGCTCGGCATGGTGACGGCGTGATCCGCGTCGCGGCGGCGCTCGTGGCGCTGGCGCTGGCGTCGCCGGCGGACGCCCTCGTGCTGCGTGACATGCTCGGCCGCGAGATCACGCTGCCCGGGCCGCCTGAGCGCATCGTGTCGCTCGTGCCGAGCGTCACCGAGACCGCGTTCGCGCTCGGCGGCGAGGCGCGCCTCGTCGGCGTGAGCGACTTCTGCGATTGGCCGCCGGCCGCCCGCGCGAAGCCGCACGTGGGCGGCATGATCAATCCGAGCCTCGAGACCATCGTCGCGCTCAAGCCGGACCTCGTCGTCGGCACCGACGAAGGCAATCGCGAAGAAACGTTTCTGCAGCTGCGACGGCTCGGCGTTCCCGTCTACGTCGTTCACGCGCGCCGCGTCGCCGAGATGTACGAGCTGATCGCGCGCGTCGGTGAGCTGACCGGGCGGCAGGAGGCCGTCGCGCCGCTGCGGGCCGGCATCGAGCGGCGCATCGACGCTGTCCGCGCAAGCGTGCGCGCGCGGCCCACACCGCGCGTGTTGTACGTGCTCTGGCCCGACCCGCTGCTCGTGCCGGGCCGGGAGTCGCATCTGACCGAGCTGATCGAGCTGGCGGGCGGCCGATCCATCACGGCGGCCGAGCCGGTGAGCTACGTGCGCTTCAGCATCGAGGCGGCGGTTGCCCGCGCGCCCGAGGTCATCGTGTTGGCCGATCATTCCAGCGGCGCCTCCACGGCCGGCCGTGCGGCGCCCGAGAAGTGGCAGGCGCTGACCAGCGTGCCCGCGATCCGAGCCGGCCGCCTGTACTCCGTGGACCTGTCCATCCTGCACCGTTACGGGCCGCGCGTGCCCGAGGGGCTCGAGATCCTCGCGCGCATGATCCACCCCGAGGCGTTCCGGTGAGCGACGCCCGGCGGCTCGCGGCCGCGCTCGCGGCGCTGGCGCTGGTGCTGATCGCGATCGGTCTGTCGGCGCTCTTCGTCGGCAGCGCCGGGCTCTCGCCCGCGGCGGTCGCCCGGGCGCTGACGGGACGCGCCGAGCCGGCCTCGGTGGAAGCCATCGTCACCCTGGGCCTGCGCCTGCCGCGCGTGGCCGTCGCGATTCTCGCCGGCGCGGCGCTGGCGGTGGCCGGCGTCGGCTTCCAGGCGCTCACGCGCAACCCGCTCGCGGAGCCGTCGGTGCTGGGTGTGTCGAGCGGCGCCGCGTTCGGCGTGGTGCTCGCCCAGATCATGGGCTTCGAGACGGGCGTCGTGGCCGCGCTTGGTGTCGCGGTGTTCGCGTTCGCCGGCGCGCTACTCGCCGCCGCGATCGTGTATCTCGTCTCGACGGTGCCCGGCGGTCTCGCGGTGCAGACGCTGCTGCTGGCCGGCGTGATCGTCGGCATCTTCTTCTCGGCCGCGATCACCGTGATCATCTCCGTCGTCGACTTCAACCGCCTGAGCGGCGTGATCCACTGGCTGCTCGGCAATCTCTCGCCGATCCCCGTGACCTCGCTCGTGCTGTTCGCCGCGCTGGCGGCGGGGGGCGTCTGGCTGATCCTGCGCCACGCGCGGGAGCTGAACCTGCTCGCGCTGGGCGAAGAATCCGCACGCCAGCTCGGTGTCGACGCCGAGCGGCTCAAGCGCCGCGTCTTCCTCGCCTCAGCATTGCTCACGGGCACGGTCGTCGCGTTCACGGGTCCGATCGGCTTCGTCGGCCTCATCGTGCCGCACGTGCTGCGCGCGCTCGTAGGACAGGACAACCGCCTGCTCGTGCCGACGTCGGCCGTGGCCGGCGCGACGTTCCTGCTCGCGGCCGATACGCTCGCGCGCAACGTCGTCGCGCCCGCGGAGCTGTCCGTCGGCGTCATCACCGCGTTCTGCGGCGCGCCGTTCTTCGTGTGGGTGCTGCGCGCGCGGAGCCGGCCGGCGTGAGTCCAATCGTCGAGTTCGACGACGTGGCCTTCGCCTACGCGCGCCCGGCCGACCGCCGCGCGCGCGCCTTCGCATTTCCCGGGTTGTCGTTCACGATCGAGCGCGGCGAGGTCTTCGGCGTGATCGGCCCGAACAGTGCAGGCAAGACGTCGCTGCTGCGTCTGCTCACGCGCGTGCTGTCGCCGCGGCGTGGCGCGATTCGCCTCGGGGGTCGCCCGATCGACGCGCTGCGGTCGTGGGAGCTCGCGCGCGAGGTGGCGGTGGTGCCCCAGGAGGCGCCCCGGCCGTTTCCCTTCACGGTCGAGCAGCTCGTGCTGATGGGACGGTATCCCCACGCACCACGGCGCTTCTTCGAGGACGCCGCCGACGCGGCGGCGGCCCGCGACGCGATGATCGCCACGGAGACGCTCGCGCTCGCGACGCTCCCGCTCGAGCGGCTCTCGGGCGGCGAGCGACAGCGCGCGCTCCTCGCCCGTGCGCTGGCGCAGGAGCCGCGGCTGCTCGTCCTCGATGAGCCCACCGCGCATCTGGATCTGCGCTATCAGGCCGAGACCGCGGCGCTGCTGCGGCGGCTGAACCGCGAGCGCGGCATGACGATCCTGCTCGTCTCTCACGACCTCAACCTGGCCTCCGAGCTGTGCGACCGCCTGCTGCTGTTGCGCGCGGGCGAGATCGCCCGCATCGGCCTCCCCGGTGAAGTGCTGGAGCAGGGGCTGCTGGAAGACGTGTTCGGGTGTCGCGTCACGGTGGACAAGAGCGCGAGCGGACGTCCGGTCGTTCAGCTCGCGTACGACAGGGGGTGAGACGGCGAGTCGTCTGCGTGTCACGCGCTCCGGGCGCGAGGGAAGCCGGTGAGAAGCCGGCACGGTCGCGCCACTGTGAGTGGGGAGGGTCGTCCGGGTCCCTGAAGAGGGAGCCACTGTCGCCAGCCGGCGATGGGAAGGCATGGACGATCGCGACGATCCACGAGTCAGGAAACCTGTCCGGAGCGAGCCGTCCAACCCTTTCGCAGAA
>Ga0114129_10002671_pt1 | contig 24824 bp, 22 predicted proteins | sample RhiMetdeltSRZDD1_FD_80071 | JGI IMG/M metagenome (GOLD analysis project Ga0114129, IMG submission 80071) | Populus rhizosphere microbial communities from Tennessee, USA - Rhizosphere MetaG P. deltoides SRZDD1 (version 2) (version 2) | ecosystem: Host-associated > Plants > Roots > Rhizosphere >...
CTGCCGTCGCAGGGGCAGGCCAAGGTCCGCGTCATCCAAGCGTCGCTGGGCGTACCGGTGCTGGGGCTGGCCATGCCCGACGGGTCGGCGATCGCACAGAACGTGCAGTTCGCGACCACGACCGACTACCAGCTGGTGACGCCGGGCAACTGGGACCTGGTCATCAAGCCGGCCAACGGGCGGGCGGACACCGAGGTGCAGGCCGACCTCGGTGACGGCAACGTCTATTCGTTGCTGGTGCTCGACTCCGGCGACGGGCTCAAGGCCGAGCTGAAAACCGATGCTACGCGCGACGGCGGCGTACCCGCCGGTGGTGTGAGCACGGGTGCGGGTGGCGCGAGTGGACCGCCGTGGCCGCTGGTCGCGGGCATCGCGCTGCTTCTGGTCGTCGCGGCGGGTGCGATATGGGCCATCCGGCGGCGGACTACCCGCGAGTGGTGAAGCCGTCCCGTGTCCGGTGGTCGATCTCGCGCCACCGGGCGCCGGGCCGTGCCCCGATCGCGATGCTGGCCGTGCTGGCCATGCTCGCGGTCACTGGCGCGGTGGCGCTGGCGGGCTATGGTCTGCTGCCGCGCCGGCCGGGGACCACGTGGTTGCCGGCTTTTGAACCATTGGTGCTGAGTACTGGGGAGGCGCCGGCGAAGGCGATGCTGCCTCCGCCGACGCGGGTGAGGATCAAGAAGATCGGCGTGAACTCCGCCCTGCAGGCGTTGCACCTGGACGCCCTGGGCGCGTTGCAGGCGCCGACCGACTTCGGGATGGCGGGCTGGTACGCGGACGGCACGGTTCCGGGCGAACCGGGCCCGGCCGTGATCGCCGGGCACGTCGACTCGAAGTCCGGCCGGGCGGTCTTCTTCCGCCTCAAAGAGCTGCGGGCAGGCGATGTGATCGAGGTGCAGCGGGCATCGGCATGGGTGGTGTTCCGGGTGACGCAAGTGACCCGGTACGCCAAGGACGGGTTCCCGACAGCACAGGTCTACGGTCCGACGCCGGACGCCCAACTGCGGCTCATCACCTGCGGCGGGCCGTTCGACCGCGCCGTCAGGTCCTATGTGGACAATATCGTGGTCTACGCGGTGGCTGACGCGAACCGTCAGCAAGCGTTACCGTGAGTCAGGCGGATCGGTGGTTTCATGGCGGTAGAGCAGACGCTGGTAGCCGGTCGGTATCTGCTGCGGGAACCGGTCGGCAGCGGCGGTATGGGCCGGGTCTGGCTGGCCCGCGACGAGTTGCTGCGCCGCGACGTGGCGATCAAGGAGGTCGTTCCGCCGCAGTGGCTGACCGACGACGAACGCAGTCACCTGCGCGAGCTGACGCTGCGGGAGGCGCAGGCGGCGGCCCGGCTCAACCATCCGCACGTCGTGAAGATCTACGACGTCGTGCAGTCGGAGCTGTGGCCGTGGATCGTGATGGAGTACGTTCCGTCGCGGTCGCTGCAGAACGTGCTCGAACAGGACGGTCCGCAGCCGCCCGAGCGGGTGGCCTCGATCGGGCTGGCGGTGCTCGACGCGCTGCGCTCGGCGCACAAGGTCGGCGTACTGCACCGCGACGTCAAGCCGCACAACGTGTTGATCGGCGACGACGGCCGCGTGGTGCTGACCGATTTCGGCCTGGCCACGCTGGACACCGACGGGGCGATCACCCGGCCGGGCCTGATCGCCACGCCGCAGTACCTGGCGCCGGAGCGGGCTCGGCGCGGCATCTCGACCGAGGCGGCCGACATGTGGTCGCTCGGTGCGACGATGTACACCGCGGTCGAGGGTCGTACGCCCTACGCCCGCCCAACGGTGGTGGAGACGCTGACGGCCCTGGCGACCGAGCCGCCGGACGCGATGCGCCAGGCCGGACCGCTCAAGACGGTCATCGAGGGGCTGCTGCGGCGCGAACCGGCCAACCGGCTGCGCCCGGCCGAGGTCGAGCGGATGCTGCAACGGGCCGCCGTCGGCATTCCCACCCAGCGCACGATCACCCCCGACCGGATCGAGCAGCCCGAGCGCCAGCCGTCGTCGCCGGGGCACGCGTGGGCATGGGCGGGGTTCACCGCGCTGGCGGTCCTGGCGGTCATCGCGACCGCCGCTCTGGCTGCGAACCGGCCTAACGGCAATTCGCCGTCGACGCTGCCGACCGCGATAACCCAGCCGACCGTGGTCACACGCGTTGCCGGCGTCATGAACTGCGAACGGCAGCCGACGGCAGTGACGGTGATCGAGCCCGGCCGGGCCGGCCCGCCGGACGTGATCTATGAGCTGATGAAGGGCCTCAACTGGGTCGGTACGCCGGGCAGCTGGTTCGTCGGCGTACCGACAGGCTGGCAGACCTGGAAGGAGGGCGAGGTCACCTGCTTCCGCGACCCGCGCGGCGGTCGGGTGCTGGCCATAGACCCGAACCGGCCCGGCAACACCAGTGCGATCGCGGCCGGGCAGGCCGAGGAGAAGCGGCTGCGCGACGCCGATCTGCTACCGGGGTATCGGCTGGTGCACCTGGAGCCCAAGACGCTGACGGAGCCCGCGGCGGAGTGGGAGTTCACCTTCGGCCCGGCCAAGGCGCAGCGGCATGCCATCGCGATGGTGATCCCCAACCGGGGCGAGACGTTCGTGCTCTACTGGGCCACCGATGACCTCGAATTCATGACCAACCGCGCGTGGTACAACGCCATTCTTTCCAGCTTCCGGACCGGTCCGCCGGGCGGGCGTAAACCGGGCGGCGGGCCGCCGCACGGGTCGCCGCCACCCGGATCGCCACCACCACCGAACCTGAACTCGCCGCCGCCGGTGAACACGAATTCGCCGCCGCCGCGCTGATGAACCGGACACTGCCGCCCGCGCCGGAACAAACCACCCGGCGCGGGCGGCGGCCTGCCTCCGGAAGGCGGATCGGAGTGCACGGTGAGCAATTTTGAGTGAGGGGTTGGTTACAGCGGGTAATCCGTGTAGGTTGGGCGATCCAGGCTAGCCTGACGAAATGGGCTAAGCCGGAAGAAACGCTCAGCAGAGCGGATCGGGGGAAAAGACCGTGCGACTGACCCGCAACACCGTTGTTGCCTCCGTTATCGCCCTGGCCTGCCTCGCCGGTACGGCCGCGATCCTCGTCATCGCCCGCGATCACCAGGCCCGCCTGGCGAAGGTCGCCTTCGAGGAGAGCACGGCTTTCCAAGACCGCCATGACGTCATCACTTTCGACGGGCTGGGCGACGTCCAGTTCGGAGACCCCGTCGCCGCGCTGGCCGCCGGCCACGGCTTCAAGGACGACCCGTCCGCCTGCACCCGCCAGTTCAGCGACCTGCAGAACGTCAGCCCGGTCGTCGCCGAGGGCAAGCTGGTTCTCATGTGGATCCACGCCCCGGTGCACACTCCGGAGGGCATCGCCGTCGGCAGCCCGGTGTCGGCGGTGCGGTCGGCGTACGAGGGGGAGCAGGAGCTCACGAGCGAGCACGCGTACCCCGGCATCCTGGTCGAGAAGCAGGACAAGGCGTACCTGTTCCTGCACGACGGCAAGACCGTGCAGAAGGAGATCGCGGGCTACGCTGACTACGTGCGGCGCCTCTACACCGATGGGTTCGGCGCCTGCTAGATCCGCCCACCAGGGAGGTCGCCATGGGCAAGCCGTTCCCGGCCGAGGTCTACGCCGCGCGCATGGAAAGGGTGGCCCGCGCCGCCGCCGGTAAGGGATTGACCGGACTGCTGGTCACTCCCGGGCCGGATCTGGCTTACCTGTGCGGTTACGAACCTCCGATCAACGAGCGGCTGACCGTGCTGGTGCTGTCGACCGACCGCGAGCCGGTGATGATCGTGCCCCGGCTCGAACGCGGCGACGCCGAGCGCTGTGCCGGCGGATCGCAGCTGCGGCTGCTCGACTGGGCCGACGGCAGCGATCCCTACGCGGTCGCGGCGAGCGTCCTCGGGGACATGGGCACCTACGCGGTCACCGATTCGGCCTGGGCTCTGCACCTGCTCGGCTTGCAGGAGGCCGCGGCGGAGGTGGCGTACACGTCGATGACGCGGACGCTGCCGCTGCTGCGGGCGGTCAAGGACGACGGCGAACTGATCCGGCTCGGCGCGGCCGGTGCCGGCGCCGACCGGGCGTACGAAGAAATCCTGAAGCGGCAGTTCGCCGGGCGTACGGAGCTGGAGGTGGCGGCCGACCTCGCCGATCTGCTGCGCCACTTCGGCCACGAGACCGCCGAGTTCACGCTCGTCTGCTCGGGACCGAACGGCGCCGATCCGCACCACCACGCCGGTTCGCGGATCATCTCGGCCGGCGACATGGTGGTCATGGACTTCGGCGGCCTCTTCGAGGGCTACGGCTCCGACACCACGCGTACCGTCCATGTTGGACGGCCGACCGCGCTCGAAGAGGAGGTCCACGCCGTCGTACGCGCAGCGCAGCAGGCCGCGTTCGAGGCCGTGCGGCCGGGCGTACCGTGCCAGGAGATCGACCGGGTGGCCCGGCGGATCATCGCCGACGCCGGGTACGCCAACTACTTCCTGCACCGGACCGGCCACGGCATCGGGCTGAGCATCCACGAGCCGCCGTACCTCGTCGAAGGCGAGGAGCAGCCGCTCGTGCCGGGCATGTGCTTCTCCATCGAGCCCGGCATCTACCTGGCTGGGCAGTTCGGCGTACGCATCGAGGACATCGTCACGGTGACCGAGACGGGTGCCCGCCGTCTGAACGAGTCGCCGCGTGAGCTGGTAATCGTGTCGTAGGACGGCGGTCGTGCTCAGGCGAGCGGGACCTGACCGCGTACGTGCTCGAAGATCAGGCTCGTCTCGGCGTGCGCGACTTCGGGCAGTGCCACCACCCGGTCAAGGACGACGTCGCGCAGCGCGGCCGGGTCGCTGACCGCGACGTGCAGCAGGTAGTCGGTCGATCCGGTCACGTGGTAGACCGACAGGACCCCCGGCAGCCGGGGTGCGATCGCGCGGAAGCGGTCGACCGCCTCTCGGTCGTGGGCCGCCAGGCGTACCGAGACCATCGCCTGGATCGGTCGGCCGAGCAGGCGCAGGTCGAGATCGGCGTGGAAGCCGCGGATCACGCCGCGCTCGCGCAGCGACCGCAGCCGGGTCAGGCACGTGGAAGGCGCGACACCGACCGCCTCGGCCAGGGCCGCGTTGGCCATCCGGCCGTCGGTACTCAAGAGATCGATGATGCGGCGGTCGAGCTCGTCCAGCCCTTGCGGGCGTACGGTCGGCGGCGGACCGGCGCGGCGGGGCGGCGCGGCGGTAGCCGGCCCGGTGCGGCGGCGGACTTCGTTCGGCATCGACCTAGTATGACCGAGCCGCCAGGTGGCTTTCTTCGGCTGCCCGGCCAGCTCGTCGAATCTTCTGCGGAACTCTTGCCACCGTTCAGTCGAGTGTTCACCATTCCCGCATGGTTTCCCGACTGAGTACGGCCGCCGTCCACGCCGGCCGCCGCGACCTGGCCGGCCTCGGCGCGCACGTGCCGCCGATCGATCTGTCCAGCACCTATCCGCTGCCGGATCTGACCAAGGGCGGCGAGTCGTACGACGCGCTCGCCGGCGGTGGGCCCCCACCGGCCGGCGGCAGCCTCGTCTACCAGCGGCTGTGGAACCCCACCGTGGCACGGTTCGAGGCCGCGCTGGCCGAGCTGGAAGGAACCGAGGCCGCGGTCGCCTTCTCGTCGGGCATGGCCGCCTTCACCGCCAGCCTGCTCGCCACCGCCGCCGAGGGCCGCCGTCACATCGTCGCGGTACGCCCGCTTTACGGCGGATCGGATCACCTCCTCGCGACCGGGTTGCTCGGTACCGCGGTCAGTTGGGCGTACCCGGAAGAAATCGACGCGGCCGTGCGCCCGGACACGGGCCTGGTGGTGGTCGAAACCCCGGCGAACCCGGACCTGCGGCTGCTGGACCTGGCGCAGGTACGCCGCCGCGCCGGTGGCGTGGCGCTGCTGGTGGACAACACGTTCGCGACGCCGGTGCTGCAACGGCCCGCCGGCTTCGGCGCGGACCTGGTACTGCACTCGGCGACCAAGTTCCTGGGCGGGCACGGCGATGTGGTGGCCGGTGTGGTCGCGTGCTCGGACGAGTGGGCACGGCGGCTGCGGCCGGTCCGCGCGATCACCGGCGGCCTGCTGCATCCGCTCGCGGCCTACCTGCTGCACCGAGGGCTACAGACCTTACCGGTACGCGTGACCGCGGCGCAGGACAGCGCCGGGAAGCTGGCCGAGCGGCTGGCCGCACACCCGGCCGTGACCGCGGTGCACTATCCGGGCCTGCCCGAGTGCGATCCGCTGGGGCTGGTCGGGCGGCAGATGACCGGGCCGGGGGCGATCCTGTCGTTCGAAGTGGACGGTGGATCGCGGCGGGCCGCCCGGGTAGCCGCCGGATGCGAACTGATCACCCACGCGGTCTCGCTCGGCGGCGTGGACACGCTGATCCAGCACCCGGCTTCGCTCACGCACCGGCCGGTCACCGACGATGCCAAGCCGGCCGCCGGCCTCCTGCGGCTGTCGGTCGGGCTGGAGGATCCCGAGGACTTGTGGGCCGACCTGCGCTCGGCTCTCGACGCTTAAATCCGCGCCTTGCATCCGGTACCTAGGTACAGGTTTACCGTGGAGGCATGACGACACCGAACCGGCTGGTGGCCGGGGAGCCGGATGCCTGCACCCTGCCCACCGGCGAGCGGCCGTGCGGCTGGCCGAGTTCGATGAGCTGTTCACCGGTGTGACGGCAGTGGATCGGCTCGGTCCCGGCCATGTCCGGATGCGTCTGGCGGTGCGGCCGGGCTGGCCGGCTGCGCGGCCGGGTAGAAGGCCCATTCCTATCCTGAGGGCATGCCCCGAGAAGTGATCGTGCTGGGTACGGCCAGCCAGGTGCCGACGCGCGAGCGCAGCCACAACGCCTGCCTGCTGCGCTTCGACGACCACGGCATCCTGTTCGACCCGGGCGAGGGTACGCAGCGGCAGATGCTGATGGCGGGAGCGTCCGCATCGGACATCGACCGGATCTGCATCACGCACTTCCACGGCGATCACTGTCTGGGCTTGCCCGGCATCATCCAGCGCATCTCGCTCGACGGTGTCGAGCATGAGATTCCCGTGCACTATCCCGCTAACGGCGAGGAGTACTACCAGCGGCTGCGGCACGCGAGTTCGTTCTACGACCGCGCGCCGATCGTACCGGCGCCGCTGAAGCAGGCCGGCCCGATCGCGACCGGCCCCTTCGGCACCCTGTACGCCCAGCGCCTGTGGCATTCGGTGGAGACCTTCGGCTACCGGCTGGTCGAGCCGGACGGGCGGCGGATGCTGCCGGACGGGCTGGCGGCGGCCGGCATCAGCGGCCCGGATGTCGGTGTGCTGCAACGTGAGGGCTACTTCGACACGCCCGGCGGGCGGGTCACGCTGGAGCAGATGAGCACGGTGCGACGGGGCCAGATCGTGGCTTACGTGATGGACACCGGGGTCTGCGCGGAAGCCATCGAGCTGGCGGCCGACGCCGATCTGCTCATCATCGAGGCGACCTTCCTGCCGTCCGAAACGGAGATAGCCCGGTACGCCGGGCACCTGACCGCAGCCGATGCCGGGCGGATCGCGGCCGAGGCGGGCGTACGCCGCCTGCTGCTGACCCATTTCTCCCAGCGGTACGCCGACACCCAGCCGTTCGCCGACGAAGCGGCCCGCCACTTCACCGGCGATATCGTGCTGGGTACCGATCTGAGCCGGGTCGCCGTCCCGCCCCGGCGATGAAGGCCGTTTCGCCGGTCGGGATAGTTGCGGTGCCCGGACCGCCGAGTCCGGGCGCCGGGTCGGGATCGGATCAGGCGGGTACCTCGACGACGTTGCGTACCTTGAGGAAGTCGGCCTTCACCTGGGAGACCTTCTTGTAGTAGAAGCCGATGATGCCGAAGCTGCCCTTGTCGGACCAGATGCACACCGCGAGGTCGATGTCGCTCGCGCGGGCGTCGGCGCACTTGGTGGTGCCGCCGAGCGGGCCGGCCGGCACGGTGACGAACGTGCCCGCCTTGAGGCTGGACTTCAGGCCGAGCGTCATGCCGCTGGCGAACGCGGCCGGCTGGGCGATGTCACCGGCCACGGCGATCACCATGGTGAGCTTGCGGTCGGCGATGTCGCCATAGAACGCCGACACGGTCTGGCGGACGTTGGGCGCGGCGCTCTTCATCTGGTTGCTGGTCGACTCGGCCAGCTGGTTCAGCTCCGGCTCGTCCAGCTTCGGCTGGCCCAGCAGCTTCGCCGGCGCGACGACCTTGACCGCCGCCGGCGCAGCGGGCTGGGCGGACGAGCCCGGATCGGCTGATGCGCCGGTGCTCGGCGAGGCGCTGCGCGAGGCGTTGGGGTCCGAGGAGCTGGTCGACGTGTTCTTCTTGTCGGTGTTGAGAATCATCGCGCCCGCGAACGCGCCGCCGCCGAGGCACAGCACCAGAAGCACGGCGCCGAGCCCGATCCACAGTCCGGTACGCGACTTCTTCGGCGGCTCGGCCGACGGGTAGCCGGCGTAGGTCGGCGTCTCATACGGCTGCCCGGAGGTGGGCTGCTGCCCGTAAGGCTGGCCCGATGTGGGCTGGCCGTAGGTTCCGTAGCCGGGTTGCTGGCCGTACTGGGGCTGCTGGCCGTACGTGGGCTGCTGGCCGTACGTGGGCTGCTGGCCGTACGTGGGCTGCTGTCCATATGAGGGCTGGCCGTACTGGGGCTGCTGACCGTACTGGGGCTGCTGGCCGTAGGGGCTCCCCGAGGTGGGCTGCGCACCGGACGCGGGCGGGTACGCCGGATACTGGCCGGGCGAGTAGTTCGGGTACCCGCCTGTCGGGGTCGAGTCCGGCGGGTTCTGGTATGGATCGCCCGGGGGCGGCAGCTGTTCAGACATCGACAACTCCTAGGGGTGAGACCGTTGAGCCTATCCGGCCGGTGCGACATGTGCGGGGCCACCTTCGCACCGGAATCACCGAATGTGATCGCTTTTGCCGTCGGATAGTTGGCGTGAGCTGCGCGGTGTCGTACCTCACAGGGGTGCCGGGTACCGATCGCAGCGATCATGGCGCTAGGGTCAGCTGTACGGAACGGTTTCGTACACGAACGCGGCACGGGGAGGTGCGATGGAACCGACCGACGCTCGGCCCGGCAAACGGGGCGCCCAGCGGCGCGAGGCCATCTGCGACGCCGTGTTCACGCTCCTCGCCGAGGTCGGTTACGACCGGATGACGATGGACCTGGTGGCGGATCGCGCTCACGCCAGCAAGGCCACCATCTACCGGTCCTGGACCGACAAGCCGGAAATGGTCGTCGAGGCGATCCTGCAGCGCTTCGACGGCGTACCCGAAATCCCCGACACCGGGTCGCTGCGCGGCGACCTGCTGGCGATGCTCGGCGACGCCTGCACGGTGGTCAACAGCGTCGAGGGCGACGTCATCAGCGGCTTGATGACGGCGGCCGGGCGCAACCCGCGACTGGCCTGCGCCCTGCACGCGAGCCTGGTGGAGAGCAAGAAGGCCATGCACCAGGCGGTCATCGACCGAGCGATCGCGCGGGGCGAGATCCCCGCCGGCACCGACCCCGCACTCCTGCACGAGGTGCTGCAAGCGATCGTCCTCAGCCGCAAGATCTGGGAGAACGGGCCGCTCACCGGCGAGTGGGCTCGGCATGTCGCCGACGACATCCTCCTGCCGGTGCTGTGCTGGAGAGCCCCGTCGACGATCACCTGAACCCGAGCCCCCGGTATCACTGACCCCAAGGCCGCCACCATCCCGAAGGTCGCCGGCTGATCCATCACGATCGAAATGTCGGTGACGGGGTTTACCGTGCCCCGGAACCGAACGACCAACCATGTCCTCAAGGGGGGAACCCGCATGTCCCGCACCGTCGTCACCGGCGCGCCCGCGGCCAGCTCGCATCAGGCGACCTCGCATCCGCCTGATGCGCGGCGCTGGCTGGCGCTGTTGGTCATCGCCATCGCGCAGCTGATGGTGGTCCTCGACGCCAGCATCGTCAACATCGCCATGCCGTCCGCGCAGGCCGAACTCGGCATCTCCGACGCCGACCGGCAGTGGATCGTCACGGCGTACACGCTGACCTTCGGCGGCCTGCTGCTGCTCGGCGGGCGCATCGCCGACTACGCCGGCCGCAAGAAGGCGTTCATGATCGGCCTGGCCGGCTTCGCGCTCGCCTCGGCGCTCGGCGGCGTCGCCCAGAACGCCGGCATGCTCTTCGCCGCCCGGGCTCTGCAAGGTGTGTTCGGCGCGCTGCTCGCACCGGCCGCCCTGTCGCTCATCACGGTCACGTTCACCGACGTGAAGGACCGGGCCAAGGCGTTCGGCGTCTTCGGTGCCATCTCCGGTGGCGGCGCGGCGATCGGCCTGATCCTGGGCGGCCTGCTCACCGAGTACGACTGGCGCTGGTGCCTGCTGGTCAACGTCCCGATCGCGGTGGTCGCGGTCCTGCTGGCGATCCCGATCGTGCGGGAGAGCAAGGCGCACGGCAACACGCGGTACGACATTCCGGGCGCCGTCCTCGCCACCGGCGGTCTGGTCGCGCTCGTCTACGGCTTCACCAAGGCGGCCGACGACGGCTGGTCGGCGGGCGTCACGCGCACGCTGTTCGCCGTCGCCGCCATGATGCTGATCGCGTTCGTGGTGGTCGAGGCGAAGGTCAAGAACCCGTTGCTGCCATTGCGGGTAGTGGCGCACCGCAACCGTGGTGGTTCCTACCTGACGTCGGTCACGCTCGGCGCGGGCATGATGGGCATGTTCCTGTTCATGACTTATTACTTCCAGGGCACGCTGCACTACTCGCCGCTGAAGAGCGGCATCGCCTACCTGCCGTTCTCGGCGGCGATCATCGTCACCGCCGGTATCGCGAGCAACCTGCTGCCCAAGGTGGGTCCACGCGTCCTGATGACGGTCGGCGCGCTGATGGCGACCGGCGGCATGGTGTGGCTGACCCAGCTGGAGCCCGACTCGTCGTACACGAAGCTGATCCTGCCGGCCATGGTCATCATGGCGGCCGGCATGGCCAGCGTCTTCGTCCCGCTCGGCAACACGGCGCTGACCGGCGTGTCCGAGCACGACGCGGGCGTGGCCAGCGCGATGGTCAACGCATCGCAGCAGGTCGGCGGAACCATCGGGGTGGCCGTGCTCAACACGGTCTTCACCACCGCCGTCACGAACTACATCGCGGACCACGGTCCGACGCCGCAGAACCAGGGTCTCGCGCTGATGCACGGCTACAACCTGGCCTTCACCGTCAGCGCCGTCCTGCTGGCCGTCTCCGCGCTCGTCATCTTCGTGATGATCCGGCGCGACCGCGACCAGGAGGCCCAGGCGGCCACCCAGCCCGCCGTTCACGTGGGGTAGATCCGAGGGGGAGAGCGGGCCGGGTGCACCACGCACCCGGCCCGCTTCGCGTCCCGGCGCCGTCAGCAGCTGATGACCGGCGGCCGTAGACTCCGGCTGTGACCGAAGCAGCCGCCGTCGAGGCTCCCGAAATCGCCGAACGCTATCTGCGGCTGGGATTGCGGCTCGACCGCCACGAAGAGGGTACGGTCGACGCCTACTTCGGGCCGCCCGAACTTGCGGAGCAGATCAAGGCCGAGCCGCTCACCGAGCCGGCCGTACTGGTGGCCGAGGCCGAGGCGCTGTTGGACGAGCTGAACGACGGATGGCTGCGCGACCAGGTCACTGGGTTGCGGACGTTCGCCGGTGTGCTGGCGGGCGAATCGCGGGCGTACTCCGACGAGGTCGAGGGCTGCTACGGCATCCGCCCGCCCTTCACCGACGAGGCGGTCCTCGCCGCCGCTCACGAGGAACTCGACGCGCTGCTGCCTGGCCGGGGAACGCTCGACGAGCGTCACATGGCTTGGTACAACTCGATGCTGATGCCGGTCGACCGCATCGAGCGTACGATCTCGGCGGTCATCGAGGAGGCCCAGCGCCAGACCCGCCGGCTGGTCGACCTGCCCGAGGGTGAGACCACGGAGCTGGAGATCGTCGAGGACGTTCCGTGGATGGGTTTCAACTTCTACCGCGGCGCCTTGCGCGGCCGCGTCGCGATCAACACCAGCGTGTCGATGTCGGCCTTCGGTCTGCTGGGTCTGGCGATGCACGAGACCTACCCCGGCCACCAGGCCGAACGGGCCTGCAAGGAGCAGGCGCTCGTCCGCGGCCGCGGGCTGCTGGAGGAGAGCATCGTCATGGTCCCGGCGCCGCAATCCGTTGTGTCCGAAGGGATCGGCTGTCTCGCTCCGCATGTGCTGCTGGACGGCGGCGAGGATCCGGAGGCGTTCACCGCCATCCTCCGCGACGTCGCCGGGATCGAGATCGACCTCGCGCACTGTCTTGCGGTGGAACGGGCCGCGGAGCCCACCCGGTGGTCGGACGTCAACGCCGCACTCATGTTCTACGAGCGCGGGGCCAGCGAGGAAGAGGTGCAGGCGTACCTCGTGCGGTGGGGGGTCATGGACGAGGGGAAGGCCCAGCACCTGATCCGGTTCTTCAAGGAGCCGACGTCGCGGACCTACATTGTGAACTATCCGGCCGGCTTCGCTCTGTGCAGCGCGTACGCCCAGCGGCGGCCGGAGAACCTGCGGCGGCTGCTTACCGAACAGATCCGCGTCAGCGACCTCCAAGCAGCCTGATCGCTTCGAAAAAGTAAGGACCGGGCCCGCCGCGAAGACAGCGGGCCCGGCGATCAAACGAGGCGGCTACTTGGCGTAGACCTCGAACTCCCAGAGAGAATAGCCGTAGGACGTGCCGCGGGTGACGCCCTGCATGCGGACGTACCGCGCGGACACCGGCGCGAAGGCGTCGATGTCGACGCCACCGTTGCCGGACGACGTCGAGAAGACCGTCGTCCACGTGGCGTTGTCCGTCGACACCTCGATCCGGTACGCCCGCCCGAAAGCAGCCTCCCAGTGCAGGATGACCCGGCTGACGGACTGTGCCGAGCCGAGATCCACCTTGATCCAGTTGTTGTCGTTGTAGGACGACGACCACCGGGTGGAATCGTTGGCGTCCACCGCCTTGGCCGGGGTGTGGCTGGTGAGGAACTGCACCGACGACGCCGTGGCGGTCTTGCCGTTCGCCAGGTTGGCGATGTTGTCGCCGCGGTGCGCCGGGAACGACACCACCTGCTGGTAGGTCGGCCGGTTCTGCCAGCTGATCTTGTCGTCGGTGATGCCGCCCAGCGGCGACTGGATGATGCTGTCGGCGCACCACTGGTCGCCGGCCGCGCAGTCACCGTCGCCCGGGTACACCGACGCGGTCGGGGTCGCGGCGGCGGCCGAGAGGGTGGACAGCAGCATCGACCGGCACGTCGCCAGGTTGCCGCCGCCGCAGTATGTCGCTGCGAGCGGTCCGGCGACCGGCTGGCCGAGGACCTGGCGCAGGTCCTTGCTCACATAGCCCCACCAGCCGTGCTGGAACGCCGAACCCTTGTGGCCCTGCTGATCGTTCAGCGATCCGCCGCCGCCCGACGAGCCGGGGTCCTGCTGGCCACCGGACGGCGACTCGTTGATCGCCATGGCACCGACGAGCGCGTTGTAGAGGTCGGCACCGAGCGAACCCTTGAACTCGCCCGAGACGAGCCGCGGCCACCACGCGTCGAACACCCGGATGGTGTCCGCGTACTGGTAGACGTGGCTGCCGGGGGACGTCTCGCGCCGGTGCCCACCGGTGGACAGCCAGGTTTGCAGTCCACTCACGAGCGACGCCTGGGCCGGGTCGGTCACCGGGGACGAAGTGATGACCGACAGCAGCAGCCCGAGTGTCTTCGTCACCCGCAGATCCGTGTTGGCCGCGTCCTCCATGATCTTCACGACGTCGGCCCGGCTGAGCTTCGCGCCGTTCGCCGTCGCCGCGCGTACGCCCGCGTCGAGCAGGTCGGCCCGGTGCACGGGGCCGAACGAGAAGTTGCCGTCGGCCGCGCTGTAATCGGCCGCCTGCTTGTTGTTCCAGCTGACGTAGAAGTCCTGGTTCACACCCTGCGGATGGGCGGAGGCCGGCGTATAGGTGGCCGTGTTGGTGTCGGGGTTCCAGCCGAGCCACTCATGGGCTGCGTCGCCTCGTTGTGGCAGGTTCGGGTCCGCACCGGCCGGCCGCACCGGATTCGATCCGGAGTTGAAGTACGCCGCCTGGGTCGAGTTGACGTAGAACCAGTTGAAGGCGTACCCGACGTTGGTGGCGGAGTTCATGAAGGCGGTGGCGTCGCCCATCGCGGCCGGGTCGTTGAACATCTGGAAGCCGATGGCCGAATCCGCCTCGTGCCGGTAGGTCGAGCGCAGCGACGTGAACGCCGTCGGCACGCCGCCGACCAGACCGCGGTGGGTCACCAGGCCGTACTTGGTGCGGTAGGTGATCAGCGAATACGACCCGGCCGGGGTCGGATCGGCCGTGTTCGGCGCCCACGAGTTGTTGACCTGAAGCCGGTCCATGGCCGTGCAGGCGCCGTGGAACAGGTAGGCGTTGGAGTTCAGCGTGGCCGCGCTTCCGTTGGTCTCGCACAGCTGCACGGCGTACGTGTCGGTGATGTCCTGGCCCGCAGAGGTCGCGCTCCACGCGTAGTCCTGGCCGCGGCCCAGCTGCACGTAGAGGTTGATGCCCGCGAACGCCGCGCCGCGAGCGCTGATGCCCGGGCCCTGCAGCTCCTCCAGCATCAGCAGCTGCGGCGAGAAGTAGCCGGTCTGCGGCCCGAACACCGCGATCGGGTGGCCCGTCTTGCTCAGTGCGCCGGACACCACGATCGCGTTGGACATGCCCCTCTTCTTCGTCGCGGGCTGCAGGGCCTCGGTGGAGACGCCCGCGGATCCCGTGCGGTTGAAGACTACGGGTACGCCCACCGTGGTGCCCCGATCCGGCAACACGACACCGGTGGGTGCGGCCGGCGACTGGCCGTAGGGGAAACTTTGTCCGTTGTGGACAGTGAGGACGGTCTCCGGGTCGTTCTGCTCCCGGAACGCCTTCCACACCTGGTCGCCGACGACGGCACCGTACTTCGCCTGAGCCTCCAGGCGGACCAGGGCGGAGGCCATCTCGCCGCCGCCACCGCCGCCGAAGAGCCCACCGACCACACCCGAGATGGCGATGATGTCGGTGACCTTGAACGGTACCGGCCCGCCGGCGCCGGTGATGGCGTCGAGGTGTCCGGTCAGCACGTACTCGCCGGGGCAGTCGATCGGGCTCTGCGTCATGCAGTGATTGATGTACGCGTTGATGCCGGCGACGTACTGGCCGATGTCGCTGTTGAGCAGCGCGCCCCGCGGCCCGGACGCGGCCAGCGCGTTCACCTGGGCCTGAAAGTCTGCCTCGGTGTACGGCGAATTGCGCCACACGCTCTGCTCCAGCGCCTGGTTGCCGGGGGAGCCACCGGCGAACGAGGTCAGCGATCCGCGCCCGACGTGGCGCAGCAGATCCATGAGGAACAGGCGGTCCTGCGCACCGGCGTACCCGGCGCCGAACATCGTGCCCTCTCGCGTCGTACCCGTGATGCGCGGTACGCCCGTCGCCTTGTCCCGCACGATCCGCACGTCCGAACGCGGCTGGATCGTGCTCTCGATCCCGCCGGCCGGTACGCCGAACGACGCCTCGTTGTAGAAGCCGCTGATCTGCTCGTCGGTGAGCCCGGTGTACGCGTTCAGCAGGTTCGCGTACTCGTCGAGCTGGTCGGCCGAGTGCGCGGGGCGCGTACCGAGCGTCTGGTGCAGCAGGATCCCCGCGAGGGTGGCGTTGCCGTTCTCGCCCGGGGGCAGGATGTCGTTGCACTGGTTGAGGCAGAAGTCATTGCCGGTGAGGTACGCGCTCGCAGCGGCGGCGGGGGTGGCCGGCGCGAGCGTGAGGGTGGCCGCGACGAGGACGAGCGCGGCGCTACTCCTGATCATGCGTGTGGTTTGGGAACCCATGGACATGGGCAGTGTCCCTTCACGACGAAGAGGCGCGAAACCGTTTCGCGTTTACCGGACAGTAACGTTTACGAACCTGTATGTGAAGGGGGAGAAGGATGTTCGCGAAGATCGCAGCGGTCCTTTTCGGACTGGCCCTGCTGATCGACCTGCTCGACCTCGGCTCGAACGAGATCCTCAACGTGACCACCCTGACCACTGCGGGTCTGCTGTTCGTCGCGTTGCACCTCGGTTTCGGCTGGGCACCACGCGGCTTCCGGGGCCGCCGCCCTGGCCGCGGTTAAGCCATACCGGCGACATGCATGCCGGCCGGGCCTGGTGGCCCGGCCGGCACCTCTATGCGATCAGCTTTGCCGCGTCTGGCCCGCCTTTCCACAAGTAGAGGTCCCGAAGCAAGCAGATCTCTGCGCCGTGGTGGATGACCTCCACATGGGTGTACAGGACGAGCCTGGCCATCGGCGCATCCGCGAAGGCCGGCGGTGAAATCGCGCCTTGCGGCCGGACCAGCCCGGCCGTCCCCAGGCTGCGGACGTCGCGAATCCAGGCGTCGTGCCCTTCATCGAGGTGACGCAGCGCCTCTTCGGCGGTGCCCGAGTAGGTCGATGCTGCCAGTGCGACTCCAGCTGATCGACCAACTCGAAGCTCCAGTCAACGTCCACGGCAGCGACATTAGCCTCAGAGAACACCTCTCGGGGACGCACTTAGGCGGTGATTGCCGCGAGTGCTGCGATCGCCAGATCTCGGGCTTCATCGTCTTCCGCGATGCCTCGCCATCCTCCACTGTAGACAAGGCGCTCGTCCTGGTCGACGGCCCGGCGAAGGTCGGCGGCGAACCGGGCGGCGGAAGGTCCCAGGGCGACGATGTGGCGCAGGGCCTGCCGGGTGACCGGCAGCTGCCGTCCGTGGCGCAGCGGATCCAGCGCAGCGTCGAAGACGTCGAGGCACAGCCCCGGGTCTCCGGTGATCCGGAAGTGTGCGAAGCCGAGTTCAACGCCTTCCCACGCCGGCCCGTAGCCCTGCCTGTCGGTCAGCTGTCGTTCGACCTGCGGCAGATAGCGGGCACCCGCCGGACCGAGATCGCCGAGGTGCCGCGCGGTCGGCCAGAAGTAGTGCGTGCTCTCCAGTACATCGGTGCACGCGAGGAACGGCTCGGGATCGCCGGTTATCCGGAACAGCGCCCACGCCGCGGTAGTGCCGTCGGTCCCGCCGGATCGCGCCAGCGACGCCAGCTTCGCGCTCGCCTCACGCGCCGCCGGACCCAATCCGCCGAGGACCGCGCTGGCCTGCGCCCGGCGTTGCGTGTCCAGCAACGCCAACAGCTGCGGCATCGCCTCCAGCGCCGCCGGTCCGTAGCCCCGAAGAACCTCAGTCAACTGGTACGCCGTTGGCGAAGCCGAATCGTGGCCGAGCCGCCATCGGATTGCCGGCACGAGCCGGTCGGCGTACGCGGCCAGGGGCCGGCACACGTCGGCGATGCCGGGATCCTGGGTCAGCCAGTAGAAGGCGTCGGTGTAGTGGCTCGAACCCATCATGTAGATCTCGGGGTTGCGGCGCAGCGAGCGCTCGATGGTCGGGATCGCCCGTGGGTCGCCCCAGCGGGCGAGGGCCCAAGCCGCCATGGCTGCGGTGCGGCCCGGCTCATCGAGTGTCGCGGCCACCGAATCCGCGAACGGCCGGCCGAGGTCGCCGCCGGCGGCGAGCAGATGGAGCAGCCCGGCCCGGATCTGTGGCGGGCCGTCCAGTGCCGCGGCGATATCGGCAATCAGCTCGGTCGTGGCCGACCGCCACTTCGCCATGACGGCTCCGACCTCGGCGAGCGGCCGGTCCACGTCGGTACGCATCGCCTGATCGAGCCCGGCATGAGCGAGCGCGATCCGTCCGGTGCGATCGGCGCCGATCTCGGATCCGAGCCAGCCGACGCCGCGTTCGGGCTCCGCATTGGCGTACGCAGCAAGGAGTTGCGGCACCGCCACGGCATCGGGATTCAGCCGCCGGGCGGCTACCAGGAACGTCAGGCGATTCGGATCGCCGGGCGGCGGGGTGAACGCCGAGAGCCAAGCGGCGACTGTCGAATGCTGTCCGGCCGATAGTGCACCGGCAGTGCCCAACGTGCCCAAGGCGAGGACATAGTCGGCGGCGACCGCGCGTACGCTCTCGTCCGGGCAGCGGCGCATCAGCTCGGCGGCGATGTCGTCGGCGCGCTCCTGGAGTTCAACCAGTATCTCGACGGTGGCGCCGCGGACCGCTGGATTCGGGTCGTCGAGCAGCCGTACCAGATCGTTGAAGGCGGCGAAGAACGCCGTCCGGCATTGCCGCGCGGGCGGGTTCGATCGCCACGGCTCCTGCATCTCGTTGTGCAGCGCGGCAAAACGAGCCAGCAGTTCGAGGAGGTCGGGTCGGCCGGGAACCGAGGCGTCGCAGGCGAAGCGGATCAGGAACGGCACCGCCGCCGCGCCCGCGGGATAGACAGCGCCGCCCTGGTGGTAGATCGCGGCGTCGAGTTCGCCGAGCGCTTCCTCCCAGGCGACCGGATCCAGGAGATCGGTCAGCCACCGGGGCACCTGAACCCCCGCGCCGTACGCGTGCTCCAGCGCCGGCCAGTCGATCTCCGCAATCCCGTTCAGCCGCTCGGACACGCCGCATCGTGGCATCCGTCGCCCCCATCCGGCAAGCCGGCGCGGCCGATACAGCGGACCCGTCCGGTGCGGCGTCTAGAGATCTTGGGGGCGGGTCTTGCGGCCGGAGAGGAGATCGCGCATCTTGTCGATCGTGCCGATCGCCGGGTCGGTGACCTTGTTCAGCGGCGGCTTCGACGGCGTGTCCGGATGCGGCCGGGTCGGCGCCGCCTCCTGGGCGATGTCGATGCGGTTGCCGAGCCGGATCTGCTCCTCGCGGCTGAGCTGACGGCGTACCTCGGGATGGATCTGCTCGTGCGCCGTCTGAACATGTTGGCGCAGCTGCAATTGCGCCCGGCGTAGTGCGGCCGGGAACGACGGGTCCGTCGGGTCGGTCGCATGCACCGCGGCCAGCGTACGCAGGATCTCGCGGTCGGCTTCGATCTCGGTGTCGATGACGCGGTCGCCGTTGGGCAACGCGGTTCGTGACGCCGGATACAGCTCCTGTTCCTCGCTCGACAGATGGCGCGTCAGCGACGCTACGAAAGCGTCGGCGACGTCCCGGCCGCGAGACTTTTCCTCATCGCCGGAGCCGACCGCGTCGGCGGTGACGACCGCGTCCGCGAGCAGCGTCTCCAGCCGTTCGTGCTCCTCGGCGAGCACGTCGGCGATGCTGCGGCCGCCCCACTCCTCGGGTTCCCAGCGGTCGGGATCCGTTACAGTCAAGGCTCCTCCTTCGGTGAGGAAAGCCAGCTACCCATTCGCGCGCCAGCGCCAAACCGGGCGGGAGTGCCGATGCACGCGATCACGTCCCACGCGGCGGCCCTGATTCAGGAGCGTACGCCCGGTCAGGGCTGGAGCGAGCAGGGTTATCTCAAGGTCGTCGGAATCGGTCTGGGCATCGCCATCATCATCGTTGCGTTCCGGTACATATTCGGAAAGAAATAGCGCCACGGATAGGTGATCGCAGCGCTTCCTGCGTACGATGCGTGCCGGCGCCGGGTCCGTCGCCCGGGTCGGGGAGATCCGCTCCGATGGGAGCAGCGGGATCCGGCCGCCTTCGGCGGCGACGCGTGGTGGACCATGGTCTTCGGCCAACTCGAATCCGGCCAGTTCTAGCGCCTCGCCGGCCGGCCGTCACCCAGCACCCGGCGCCGAAAAGCGATACGTTGCCCGGATGAGCGGTATCGACGGGCTGAGCGGAGCGAGCTCCGACGCACCGGGCTGGGCCGCCATCGACGCGGCCTTGGAGGAGCTCTACGGCGACGCGGTTCCCCTGCATGTCGCCCCGGAACTACCGTCCTACCTCGGCGGCCGGGAAGCCTTGGACGGCATCAGCATCTACGCCCGGGAAACGCCGGTGCCGCACTGGCATCTCATCACCTACGGCATGTCGGATCTGTACGAGAGCGGTGAGGGCTACGAGTTCACGCTGCGGGCGATCCGGCGACCCGACGCCGTGCAGCCGCCCGCCTGGGCGGTGATGCTCCTGCAACAGCTGGCCACCTACGCCCACGCGACCGGATTGGCCTTCGCACCGGGCCAGACCCTCCGGCCGGCCGAGCTGACCCTCGGCGACCGCCCGACCCGGCTGACCGCGCTCATCTTCACCGTCGACGGGGAGCTGGGCGTACGCGGGGATCTGCTGTTCCTGCAGATCGCCGCGGTGACCGACACCGAGTACGAGGCGGCTCGCAACGGCAACGGCACAGCCGTGCTGGATGCGATCGAGGCGAAGGTGCCGCTGCACGTGATCGACCCAGCCCGCCGCTCTTATCTGTGACGACGGCAGTGGGCCCGGCTTCCGGCGGAAGTCGGGCCCACAGCGGCATCGTGCGTAGTTACGAGATGTCGCGCGTACGCGTGATCAAAGTGCCGATGAGCCCGGTGACGGCCGCCCAGCCGAGCAGGATGAGCCCGCCGATCCAGTAGTGCGGCTGTCCGGGCAGGTCGACGCCGCTGACCATGAGGCCCGAGGCGATCGACGGGAACGCCCACTGCGCGTCCTCGATCCAGTCCCAGTGCAGCAGGTTCACCAGCACCTGGATGATGATCGCCACCGCGATCGTGCCCACGGTGTAGACGACCATCGCCGTGACCGTCGCTCCGACCTGGCTGCGGATCAGTACGCCGATCCCGATGCCGATCAGCGCCCACAGCACGTATGCCACCAGGTTGAGGCCGATGGCCCGCAGGACCGCGCTGTCACCGAGCGCCGGTTCGACCCCCTCGGCGTTGAGGAAGATGATCGTCGCCGGGATGGTGATCGCGGTCGTGACCGCCCACAGCAGCGCACCGAAGATGCCGGCCGCCACCGTCTTGGCCATGATCACCGCGGTGCGGTGGGGGGTCGCGAGGAACGTCGAGGTCGCGGTCTGGTGGTAGAACTCGTTCGTGATCGTGATGATCCCGATGAGCATCACGAACATGAGCCCGAAGTACTGACCGGACGTGACCATGTACGACGTCAGCGCGGCCGGCGCCTTCAACGCGGCCAGCTGCGCGGCCTGCTCCGCGTCGATGCCCTGCTGGGCCTCGGGCGGCGGGTTCAGGACACCGAAGTGCATGTTCAGCGCGTTGATCGCGAAGGCCAGCGCGAGCAGGAGCAGTGCTCCCATCGCGAACAGCCACCACACGTTGGTCGTGCGGATCTTGAGGAACTCGCTGCGGATGAGCCTCATCGGATGGCCTCCTTGCCCGCCGTCAGGTCGAGGAACACCCGTTCAAGGTCGGGCCGCTCGGTGGTCAGCTCGTGCAGCACGATCCCGGCCGCGAGCGCCGCCTCGCCGACCGCCGCCGCGTCGACGCCCCGGATGGTCAGCGACCCGTCGTCGCCCTTGACGACCGTGGCGCTGCCGAGTGCCGCCGCCAGCTTGTCGGCGTCGGGCGTACGCACGCGGACCTGGCCGACGTCGCCCATCTCGGCGATGACCTTCTCCAGCGGGCCCTGCGCGATGAGCTTGCCGGCCGCGATGATGACGACGTCGTCGGCGAGCAGTTCCATCTCCGACAGCAGGTGGCTAGAGACGAGGATCGTGCGGCCCTCGTTCGCGAGCTTCTGCAGCAGGTCCCGCATCCAGCGGATGCCCTCGGGATCCAGGCCGTTGGCCGGTTCGTCGAGGATGAGCACGCGCGGATCGCCGAGCATGGCGGCGGCGATGCCGAGCCGCTGGCGCATGCCCAGCGAGTAGCCCTTGAACTTGCGCTTGGCCGCCGGGGCGAGCCCGACCAGCTCCAGCACCTCGTCGGCGCGGGAGTCCGGCAGGCCGGCGGCGGCACAGATGATGCGCAGATGGTTACGGCCGGTGCGGCCCCTGTGTGCGCTGGACGCCTCCAGCACCGCACCGACATGCTGAAGCGGGTCGGCGAGGTCGGCGTAGCGGTGCCCGCCGATAGTCCCGGTACCGGCGGTGGGGGTGACGAGGTTGAGCAGCAGACGCAGGGTGGTGGTCTTACCCGCCCCGTTTGGTCCGAGGAAACCGGTGACGCGCCCCGGCTTGACGGTGAAGGAGAGCCCGTCGACCGCTTTGACCTGTTTGTAGTGCTTGGTCAAGCCGGACACGACGATCTCACCATCGGTGATCTCATAGCCCATCGGCACAGTGTCGTGCACGCGGTCAACCGGCGGCATCCGGGGCTTCCCGTATCTTGCGAGAGTGACCTTGCCGGACCGCGCCCGCTCCCTCGCCGACGATGTGCTCTTCCCCGCCGCGGCCAGCGTCGACCGGGCCGATCGCGTACCGGAGGAGCATTTCGAACAGCTCGATCGGGCCGGGCTCTACGACGTCGGCGGCCTCGACCGTGCCGCGCTCGGCCCGATCGTGGAGATCCTCGCGGGCGGCTGCCTGGCGACCGCCTTCGTCTGGATCCAGCATCAGGCCGTGGGGCGCCGGGGTGCGGGCATCGCGCGGTCCGCGGCCCGTCGCTCCGGATTACTGGTACGCCCAACGCACGGCGGATACCAGCTGGACGGGGTCGTACCGTGGGTCACCGGCTGGGGCATCCTCGACGTCTTCCAGCTTGCTGCCTACGACCCGCTGGATGACAGCGTGAAGTTCTTTCTTCTCGACGCTTCGGCTCCGGTGAAGGCGGCGCGGCTTGATCTCATTGCCGCGCATGCTTCGCGGACGGTGACTTTAACCTTTCGTGAGCACTTCGTCGTGGCGGACCGCTTCACGCACGCTCTACCGCTTACGGAGTGGCAGCACCGGGAGGCGCCCGGCTCGGCGCTCAACGGCTTCCTCGCGCTCGGCGTCGCCTCGCGCTGCTTGCGCCTCATGGACTCGCCGCCGGCGCTCTCCGCTGCGCTCGACCGCTGCCGCGCGGCTCTCATCGCCGCTGACGCGGCTTCCACCCCGGCCGCTCGCGCGGCCGTTTCCGAGCTCGCCGTCCGCTGCGCGGCCTCGCTCGCCGTGCACGCCGGCTCGCGCTCGGTCCTCGCGGGCTCCGCCGCTTCGCGGCTCGCCCGCGAGGCTACTTTCTTGCTCGTCTTCGGAACGCGTCCGCTGATCCGCGACTCGCTCCTGTCCCGCCTCGCTACCGCTCCGGACGGATCATGAGGGACCACATAGGATGCGAAGAATGGAGCGGCTCAAGGTCTACGGAGCACCGTGGTGCCCCGATTGCCGGCGCGCGAGGAGATTCCTAGGCGAGCACTGGGTTCCCTACGACTGGACGGACATCGACGAGGACCCGGACGGCCTCCAGGAGGTCCAGCGGCTGCAGAACGGCGGCCGGACGATTCCGGCGATCGTGTTCGGCGACGGCACCATCCTGCTGGAACCGTCCAATGACGAGCTGGCCCGCAAGCTCGGCCTGACGCTGGAGGCCGAGCGGCAGGTCTACGATCTGGCGATCGTCGGCGGCGGACCGGCCGGCCTGGCCGCGTCGATGTACGCCGCCCGCGAGGGCATCGACACGATCGTCGTCGACCGCAGCGCGCTCGGCGGGCAGGCCAGCGTCACCGAGAAGATCGACAACTATCCCGGCTTTCCCGACGGCGTCGGCGGTGCCGAGCTGGCCGACCGGTTCGTGGCGCAGGCGAAGCGTTACGGCGTCGAGCTGCTCTCGGCGGTCGCGGTCGAATCCGTCGAGGCCGACGCGGACAAGATGGTCACCCTGAAGTTGTCCAACGGCCAGGAGATGTGCGCGTCCGCGGTCATCATCGCCACCGGCTCGACGTACCGGCGGTTGGGCGTACCGGGGGAGGAGGATCTGATCGGCGCCGGGGTGCACTTCTGTGCGACCTGCGACGGCCCGTTCTACAAGGGCGCCCGGGAGCTGCTCGTGATCGGCGGCGGCAACTCCGGCCTGGAGGAGGGCTTGTTCCTGGCCCAGTTCGCCGACCGTATCCGCATCGTGCAGCGCGGTCCGGAGCTGACCGCCTCGCAGCTGTTGCAGGACAAGGTCCGCGAGCAGTCCAATTTCGACGTTCATACCAGCACCAGCGTGACCGAGCTGATCGGCGCGGACGGCAAGCTGCACGAGGTCCGCGCCCGCAACGACGAGACCGGCGAGGAGTACGCCTGGCAGCCCGAGGGAGCCTTCGTCTTCATCGGCCTGGATCCCAACACCGGATTCCTGAACAACGCGCTGAAACTGGATCGGTGGGGGTTCATCCTGACCGACGACCGGTTCCAGACCAGCCTGCCGGGTGTCTTCGCGGCCGGCGACGTGCGGGCGGATTCGACGAAGCAGCTGGGTTCGGCCGTCGGCGACGGTATCGCGGCGCTGCTGCAAGTGCGGGCGTACCTGCGCCGGCGGCATGAGATGCGCAAGGTCGCCGTGAACGCATAGGGCCGCACCCGAACGGATGCGGCCCTAGATGCGTCCTATGTGTACGGTCACTGCGCGGCGAGTACCGCGTTCACCACGACCGTCGCGTTGCCCGTGTGCTTGGCGTACGCGCCGGGGAAGGCCGAGCCCTGCACGGTCTGCGCGGCCACGGTCACCGGCAGGTTCTGCCAGCCCTGGACCTGAAGCAGAGCGCGGTAGAACTTCTTCGCCGACTCCGACGGGTTCATGATGGACCTCACGGTGCCCCAGCCGGTGGTGTACCGCTGCTGGAACAGGCCGACCGAGTCGTAGTCGGCGCCGTAGCCCTCGTGGGCGTACTTCAGCGACTCCGGTACGACGTAGCTGGCCCGGTTGTACAGGGTGCTCTCCTGCATGGCCGTGGCTACCGCGACGATCATGCCCCGCTTCGGTACGCCCAGCGACTGGCCGGCGCGCACGATGGTGGCGGCGTTCTTCATCTGGGTGGAGTTGAGGCCGGCCACCGGCCTGAGGGCGGCCGCCTTCTTCTTCGCGGCGGCAGCCTTCGCGGCCGCGGCCTTCTTAGCCGCTGC
>Ga0114129_10002674_pt1 | contig 24796 bp, 17 predicted proteins | sample RhiMetdeltSRZDD1_FD_80071 | JGI IMG/M metagenome (GOLD analysis project Ga0114129, IMG submission 80071) | Populus rhizosphere microbial communities from Tennessee, USA - Rhizosphere MetaG P. deltoides SRZDD1 (version 2) (version 2) | ecosystem: Host-associated > Plants > Roots > Rhizosphere >...
GAGCGCGGGCTGCGCTTCTACTCGTACGGCGACGCGATGCTGATCCTGTGAGCGGCCCCTTCTCGTTCCGCACCCTGGCGCGCGACCCGGCGACGGCGGCCCGTCGCGGCCGGCTCACGACGGCGCACGGCACCGTGGAGACTCCGGCGTTCATGCCCGTGGGGACAGCCGGCACGGTGAAGGCCATGGCCCCCGAGGACCTCGAGGCGCTGGGATACGAGATGATCCTCGGCAACACCTATCACCTGGCGCTCCGTCCCGGGGAGGACGTGGTGCGGCGGCTCGGAGGGCTGCACCGCTTCATGGCGTGGGACCGGGGCATCCTCACCGACAGCGGCGGATTCCAGGTCCTGAGCCTCGCCGACCTGCGGACCATCTCGGACGAAGGCGTGGAATTCCGCTCGCACCTGGACGGATCGCTCCTGTCGATGACCCCGGAGCGCAGCATGCAGATCCAGATGGCGCTCGGCAGCGACATCGCGATGGCGTTCGACGACTGTCCGGCCCTTCCGTCCGAGCGCTCCCGGATCGAGGCGGCCGTCCGGAGGACGACGCTCTGGGCGCGACGCAGCCGCGACGCGTTCCGAGGCGAAGGCCGCGCGCTGTTCGGCATCGTCCAGGGGGGGGACGATCGCGCGCTGCGCGAGCAGAGCGCGTCGGAGATCTCCGTCATGGGGTTCGAGGGGCACGCCATCGGCGGCGTCTCGGTGGGCGAAACCGCCGGCCTCAGCCGCGCGGTCGTGGAATCCGCCGTGCCGCTCCTGCCGTCCGACCGGCCGCGCTACCTGATGGGCATGGGGACGCCGGGCGATCTGGTCGAGATGATCGGGCTGGGGTGCGACCTCTTCGACTGCGTCCTTCCGACGCGCAACGCGCGCAACGGGACGCTGTTCACGTCCACCGGCAGGATCTCGATCAAGCGGCGCGAGTTCGCGGACGACCCGCGCCCGATCGACGAGTCCTGCGCCTGCACCGTCTGCCGGCGCTTCTCGCGCGCCTACCTGCGCCACCTGTTCCTGGCCGGCGAGATCCTGGCCATGCGGCTCAACACGCTGCACAACCTGCACCTCTACGCGGACCTGATGCGCGGGGCGCGGGGCGCGATCGAGGCCGGCCGCTACGCCGAGTTCGCCGCAGGCCGGCGCATCGCGGGCGACCCGCAGATTGCGAGGGAGGAAACCGAGTGATATCATCGCGCCCCATGTCGGACGCGCCTTCGAACGCCGCCGTGCGGCGTCCCGTCGATCGGTGGCGGCGGATCCCGCTCGTTCTCCTCGGGGTCGTCCTCACCGCCTGCTCGAAGGAGAGCGCCGCCCGGCGGACCCTGTCCCAGGGCATGGCCCTCTACAACGAAGGGCGCTACGACGAGGCGCTGCCGGCGCTCCAGAAGGCGCGCGAGGCGGGGCTCAAGGACGGCTCGCTGCTCTACCAGCTGGGCTACTGCCGGGAGGCAGTGGAGAAGAGCCCCGATCCGCGGCGCCAGACGTGGGGCGAGGCCGAGCCGCTCCTTGTTCAGGAAATCGCCCAGCCGGGCGGTGCGACGCTCGAGCGGCTCTACTACCTGACGGTCATCTACTCCGACACCGACCGTTACGATTCCATGACTCAGTACGCCCGCCAGGCGGTGGAGCAGTTCGAGAAGGGCCCGAACCCGAACGCGCTGGGTGGGGAGGACTGGTTCCGCCTCGGCCGCCTGCACGACTTCCTTTCCGAGGAGTCGCTCGCGGAGGCGGCCTACCGCCGCTCGGTCTCGGCCTACTCGGACGGGAAGGGGGGGGCCGCCTCCTATCACTCTCTCGCGCTGGCCCGCGTCGGCGACTACGACCTGAAGGCGGGGCATTACGCGAAGGCGGCCGACGCGTTCGACCAGGCCCTGAAGCTGTACCCGCCCAATACCCAGGTCAACGCGTTCCACCACGGCCTGGCGCTCCTCGCGGTCCGCCGCTACGACGACGCCATCACGCGCTTCGGCGAGGACAAGGACGAGACCAATACCGAGTCGCAGTACGGCGGCGACCTGGCGCGCAAGGCCAAGGCGGTCGAGCCCATCGACGATCTCGACACCGACGGCAGCCCCATCCAGCGCCTGCCGGAGGAGGTGCTCGCGACGCGGGTCAAGGAGGCGGCCGCGGCGTTCCGGGCGGCGCGCGTCAAGAACTCGTACCGGTCGGGGGACGCCCTGCCGGCCGAGGTGACGCTCCACCAGAAGCGCTTCGTCGCTCTCGTGATCGAGTACCTCCTGCGCACCAAGGGGATCCAGGAGTTCAGCCTGAAGGAAGGGTTCGCCGACCTGGTGCGCAACTGAACGATGCGGCCGCCTGACGCGCCGATCGTCCTCCTCGGCGACGCCCACCTGCGCGAAGGGGACCCCGAGGTCGGTGCGTTCGTCCGGTTCCTCGACCGCATCCCGGACGACGTCGGCGTCCTGGCCATCCTGGGGGACCTGTTCGCCGTCTGGATCGGCTCCCCCGAGCTGCAGCGCCCCCACCACCGCCAGGTCGTCGAGGCCCTCGGGCGCCTGCGCGCCCGTGGGTGCACGCTGGTGTACGTCGAGGGGAACCACGATTTCTTCCTGGAGCGGATCGACGGCGGCAGGCTGTTCGACCGGCTCACGCCGGACACGCTGGGGCTGACGGTCGCCGGCCGCCGCGTCCACCTGGCGCACGGCGACCTGGTGAATTCCCGCGACCGTCAGTACCTGGTCTGGCGCCGCCTGTCGAAGAACCGCCTGTTCTTCACGTCCTTCAGCCTCCTGCCGGCCGGCGCCCGGCTGGCCATCGCCGACCGGCTGGAGGCGCGGCTCGCGAGGACCAACCTCGAATTCCGCGGCGGCTTCCCCCTCTCCGAATGCGAGGACTACGCCCGCCGCCGGATCGCGGCCGGGGACGAGGTCATGGTGTTCGGCCACTTCCACGAGGAACGCCGGATCGACTACGGGGTGGGAGACAGCCGCGGGTCGGTCTTCGTGCTGCCGGCCTGGCGCGCCGGCCACCGCTACCTGAGAATCGACCCGGGGGCCGAGCCGGTCTTCGCCTCCGCCTGAGCGAGGGCCTGGAACAGCCCCAGGATGCGGAGCGTGATCGCCCCGGGGCGGCCGTGCCGGATCGGCCAGCCGTCGCAGCGGCGGATGGGCAGCACGCCCTTGAGCGTGCCGGTCAGGAACGCCTCGTCGGCCCGGCGCAGATCGTCCGGGCCGAGCGCTTCCTCCGCGGTCTCGATGCCGTCGCGCCGCGCCAGTGCGAGGACCGCCCCGCGGGTGATCCCTTCGAGGAGCCCCTCCTCGAGGGCAGGGGTGGACAGCCTGTCCTTCCTCACCACGAAGACATTGCTCGTCGCCCCCTCCGCGAGGCGCCCCGAGGCATTCAACAGGATCGGCTCGTACGTTCCCTGCCGGCGGGCCTCGCGCCACGCGAGAAAGTTGTTGAGCAGGTTGCTCGACTTGATCGCCGGATCGAGAGCCCCGGGGGCATTGCGCGTCACGTCCACGACGGCGACGTCCACGCCCTCGCGCAGCCAGGAGTCGGGGATCTCCGGGCAGGGGCGGGCGTAGATCACCACGGTCGGGGGGCCGCAGGGCTCGGGGTCGTAGCCGATGGGGCCCGGGCCGCGCGTCAGGACGACCCGGACGGCTGCCTCCGCCTCGCCGGTGTCGGTGAGGGTCCGCAGGATCTCCGTCTCGATGTCGACCGGCGCGCGATCGTACGGAATGTCGAGACGCTCCGCCGATCGGCGCAGCCGATCGAGATGCTCGCGCAGCAGGAACGGCCGGCCGCCGTACGTGCGGAGGGTCTCGTAGACGCCGTCGCCGTACAGGAAGCCGCGATCGAGGGGCGAGATCGACGCCCGGTCGGGCGGGCCGATGACTCCGTTGACGTTGATCCGCTCGGACACCGGAACGTCCCGCGCCTCCCGGGGGGAGGCGGCTCGTCAGGGGTGAGTGCTCATCGGGCCGAACATGCAGTCGTAGCCCCGATCGCAGGCCGCGCCGCCCTTCAGTCCGAAACGGTTGCCGGCATTCAGCCCGAGACCGCCGAAGTAGGACGGCGACGACGTGCCGGGAGAGTAACCGAGGAAATACAGGTGGTCCGGATAGCGATACGGGCCGACCAGCGTGCCGTACGCCACGGGAGGATAGGCCACCGGGACGACGACCGTTTCGCGCGGGGCCGGGTCCGGCTGGTGGATGTTGATGATCACCGTGGTCCCGCCGCCGGATTCCGTGGACACCTCGACGTCGTGCGAATCGGTCGCGGCTTCGCCGTCCCCGCCGTTCACGACCACCTTGACGGGAGGCGCGGGCGGACGCTCCGGCGCCGCAGGGGCGGGCGCGGGAACCGACGGGCGCGGGGGAATCGTCCGCTCGTCCCGTGCCGGGTCCTCGGCCGGCCGGCCCGGGAAGTACCGGCCTTCCGCGTCGACGTTGGTGAGGACGACGATCGGAACCCCGTTCCGATTGACGCTGCGGTAGATCCTGAGCTCGGTGGACTGGAAGAGCGTCTCTTCGGCGGGAGACGCGGCCCGCGCCGCCGTCCCGGGCGCCCCGGAGAGGAGCATGAGCATCAACGCGTGGAGCGCCAGGATCCGGGTGGTGAAGGGCCCGCGCATCGGAGGGGCCTCCTGCTGCAGCAGGCATTCTAGCACTCTCCATCGGCGCGACCCAGTGTGCTATTCTGCGCGCCACATGCGGGGAAGGGTGCGAGGAGAGCGGCGCCAGACGACGAGAGGCCGGCTGGTTCTTCAGGACGGCTCGGTGTTCCCCGGAGTGTCCTTCGGCGCGCCCCGGCCGGTCGCGGGCGAGGTGGTGTTCACGACCGGGATGGTCGGCTATCCGGAAGCCCTCACCGATCCCTCCTACCTCGGCCAGATCCTCCTGTTCACGTATCCCTCCCTGGGAAACTACGGCGTCCCGAGTCCGCGGCGGCAGGGGGAGAACGGCCTGCCGGACCGCCCCTGGGAGTCGGATCGGATCCACGCCAGCGGCGTCGTCTGCGCGGCCTACTCGGAGAACTACTCGCACCACACCGCAGGCGCCAGTCTCGGGGCCTGGCTCGCGGACGAGAGCGTCCCGGGGCTCACCGGGATCGACACCCGGGCGCTGACCAAGAGGATCCGGACGCACGGCGCCCTGCTCGGCCGCATCGAGATGGACGGGCACGCCGTGCCGGAGTTCGTCGATCCGAACGAGCGCAACCTGGTGGCCGACGTGTCGGCGCGCGAGGTCGTCCGGTACGGCCGGGGCGGCGTGCCGGTGGTGCTCATCGACTGCGGCCGGAAGAACAACCAGGCGCGGATGCTGGTCCGGATGGGGGCCGAGGTGATCGTCGTGCCGTGGGACCACGACGTCCGTTCCCTGGCGCGACAGTGCGCCGGCGTGGTCATCAGCAACGGGCCGGGCGATCCCCGGCTCGCGGCGGCGACGGTCGCGACCGCCCGCTGGCTCATGCGCCGAAAGATTCCGATCCTGGGGATCTGCCTCGGACACCAGCTCCTGGCCCTGGCGGCCGGCGCGCGCACCTACAAGATGAAGTTCGGCCACCGGGCGCACAACCAGCCGTGCGTCGAGGCGCGCGGAGGCCGCTGCTACCAGACGAGCCAGAACCACGGCTACGCGGTCGACGGCGCGAGCCTGCCGCGCGGGTGGGAGACCTGGTTCCGCAACGCCAACGACGGGTCGAACGAAGGGATCAGGCACCACAGCGGCCCCTGGCGATCGGTGCAGTTCCACCCCGAGGCGGCCCCGGGCCCGACCGGGACCGAGTGGATCCTGGAGGAGTTCCTGGAGGAGATCCGATGAGGGCCCGCGCGCGCCGGCAGCCCGACCGCGGCGACAGACCGATGCGCGTGCTGGTCCTCGGCTCCGGCGCGCTGAAGATCGGGGAGGCAGGGGAGTTCGACTACTCCGGCTCGCAGGCCATCAAGGCCCTCAAGGAAGAGGGGGTGGAGGTCTGGCTGGTGAACCCCAACATCGCGACGATCCAGACGTCGCCGGGGCTCGCCGATCGGATCTTCCTCCTGCCGGTCACCCCCCACTTCGTGTCGCGCGTGATCGCCCTCGGAAAGCCGGACGGGATCCTGCTGTCGTTCGGAGGGCAGACGGCGCTGAACTGCGGGCTCGCCCTGCACCGCGAGGGGGTCCTGCGCCGGCACCGCGTCCGGGTGCTGGGCACGCCGATCGCGGCCATCGAGAAGACCGAGGATCGTGCGGTGTTCGCGCGCGCGCTGCGCTCGATCGGCGTCGACGTGCCGCGCAGCGGCGCGGCCGGCGACGTCTCCGCGGTGCTTCACGAGGCGCGCCGCATCGGGTATCCGGTCATGATGCGCACCGCGTTCACGCTCGGAGGGCGCGGCTCGGGCATCGCGCGGACCGAGGGGGACCTGAGGCGCATGGCCACGGAGGCGTTCACCACCTCGCCTCAGGTGCTGGTCGAGGAGGACCTCACCGGCTGGAAGGAGGTCGAGTACGAGGTCGTGCGCGACGCGGCCGACAACTGCATCACGGTGTGCAACATGGAGAACGTCGACCCGCTCGGCGTGCACACGGGCGAATCGATCGTGGTGGCGCCGTCCCAGACCCTGACCGACGAGGAGTACTTCGCCCTGCGGGCGCTGGCGTTCAAGGTGATCCGCCACTTCGGGATCGTCGGCGAGTGCAACATCCAGTTCGCCCTCGATCCGCGATCGAACGGCTATCGCGTCATCGAGGTGAACGCCCGGCTGTCGCGTTCGTCCGCCCTGGCGAGCAAGGCGACCGGCTACCCGCTGGCGCGCATCGCGGCGAAGCTGGCCCTCGGTCACCTCCTGCCCGACCTGAAGAACTCGATGAACGACACCACCACCGCCTGCTTCGAGCCGGCCCTCGACTACATGGTCGTGAAGATGCCGAAATGGGACCTGGAAAAATTCCAGGGCGCCTCGCATTTCATCGGCAGCGAGATGAAGTCGGTCGGCGAGGTGATGGCGATCGGGCGCAGCTTCGAGGAGGCGCTGCAGAAGGGCTGCCGCATGCTGGGAGACGGCATCCGGGGCCTGGTCGGCAACGACTTCAACATCCGCCAGTCGCTCAAGGACGTCTCGCAGCCCACGCCGCGCCGCGTCTTCGCCCTGGCCGAGGCCCTGTCGCGGGGTCGCACGGTCGCGGACCTGCACGCCTCGACCGGCATCGATCCCTGGTTCCTGGAGAAGATGAAACGGATCGTCACGCTGCGCGCCCGGATCGAGGCGGCCGGGCGCCGCCGGGGTGCGCTCGAGGCAGGGCTGTTGCGCCTCGTCAAGCAGGCCGGCTTTTCCGACGATCAGATCGCCGCCTTCACCGGCCGGACCCCGGCCGCGGTCGCGCGGCGGCGCATGGTAGCCGGCGTCGTTCCCGTGGTGAAGCAGATCGATACGCTCGCCGCCGAGTGGCCCGTGAAGACGAATTACCTGTACACGACCTATCACGGCACCGAGGACGACCTGGTCCCCGCCGACGGGGAGAGGAAGGTCCTGGTCTTGGGCTCGGGGGCCTATCGCATCGGCTCGTCCGTGGAGTTCGACTGGTGCTGCGTGTCGGCGACCGAGGCGCTGCGGCGCCTCGGCTACTCGCCGATCGTGATCAACTGCAATCCGGAAACCGTCTCCACCGACTACGACATGGGGCACACCCTGTACTTCGAGGAGCTGACCTTCGAGCGGATCCACGACGTGTGCATGAAGGAGCGGCCGCTGGGCGTTTTGCTGGCCTTCGGAGGGCAGATCCCGAACAACCATGCCCTGGCGTGCGCGGCGGCGGGCATCCCCGTGTTCGGCACGCATCCGCAGGACATCGACAGGGCGGAGGACCGGCACAAGTTCTCGTCGCTCCTCGATCGCCTCGGCGTGCCGCAGCCCGCCTGAGCCGAGGTGACCTCCCAGCGCGAGGCACGCCGCTTCGCCGGGCGCGTCGGCTATCCGGTCCTCGTCCGCCCCTCCTACGTTCTGTCGGGCGCCGCGATGCGCATCGCCTCGGACGGGACGGCGCTCCTGGCCGCGCTCAAGGGGGCGGCCGAGGTCTCGCGCCGGCATCCGGTCGTGCTCTCGAAGTTCATCGAGGGGGCCAAGGAGCTGGAGGCCGACGCGGTCGCCGCGAAGGGACGGATCCTGGCGGTCGCGGTGACCGAGCACGTGGAGAACGCCGGGGTCCACTCGGGGGACGCCACGGTGATCCTGCCGCCCCAGAAGATCTACCTCGAGACGGTCCGCCGCATCCGGTCGATCACCGCCGAGCTCGCGCGCGCCCTGAGGATCACCGGACCGTTCAACGTCCAGTTCCTGGCCGTGGACAACCAGGTCATGGTCATCGAATGCAACCTGCGCGCCTCGCGCTCGTTCCCGTTCATCTCCAAGGTGAGCGGCGTCGATTTCGTGGACCTGGCGACGCGGGCGATGATGGGGGCCGAGGTGCGCCCCGTGCCCGCCTCGCTCCTCGACCTCGGCCACATCGGAGTGAAGGCCCCGCAGTTCTCCTTCTCGCGCATCAAGGGGGCGGACCCGGCGCTGCGGGTCGAGATGGCCTCGACCGGTGAGGTGGCTTGCCTGGGGGACGACCTGGCGGACGCCTTCCTGAAGGCGATCCTCGCGGCGGGCTTCAAGCCCCCCACGCGCAAGCAGGTGCTCCTGACGATCGGATCGCTGAGGGACAAGACGAAATTCCTGCCGTCCGCCCGCGTCCTGCACGACCTGGGCTTCACGCTCTACGCGACGCGCCACACGTCGCGTTTCCTCGAGGAGCAGGGCGTGCCCAACGTGAGGCTCTACAAGATCCACGAACGGCGCAAGCCGTCGCTCCTCGACTACATCACGCCGAACCGGCTGGACCTGATCATCAACGTGCCGGCCGGCTACGACCGCAAGGAGCTGACGGACGGGTACATCATCCGGCGCCGGGCCACCGACGTGGGCATCCCGCTCATCACCAACCTTCAGCTGGCGGAGCTCTTCGTGAAGTCGATCGCGAGCACCAGATGGGAGGATCTCAAGGTGGAGCCGTACGATCGCTACGTGGGCCCCGCCGCGGGCTGGAAAGGGAGCGGCGCCGGAGAGATCGAGGGGCCGGCGTTCGTCCGGGGGGCCGGGCGCGCGGAGAACGAGGGCGCCGGCCGTGACGGGGGGAGCGCTCCCGCTCCCGCACGGAAGCCCGCGCGGCGCAGGGTCCGGGTCGAGCCCCTGGCTCAGGCCGTCTTGGCCTGAGCGTCGATCAGGTCGAGGATTCCTCGCTCCCGCAGCTTCTTGAAGGCGCGCAGCGCGTCCACCTCGCGCAGCGGCGAGATGCTGATGATCGAGCGCAGGTCCCACGACCCGTTGACCCGGCTGACCAGGAAACCCTCCTCCGGGCTGAGGTCCTGGCTCATCAGCGTCTCCAGCGGTTTCTTCAGGACGGGGATCTTCTTCGGCGGCAGGTAGTGACGGTAGGCCTTGTCGATGAAGTGCTCCTCGGCCACCTGGATGAGCGCGTTCATCTCGGGATTCTTGCCGGCGCTCTTGCGCGCCTTCTCGAGGATGACCAGCGCCCCTTCGGAGTCGCCGCTCTTGATCAGCTCCTTGGCGGCGTCCATCAGCGCCTGGGGGCTGTCGGCCGGGGGGCGCGAGGGGGCCGGCGCCGCGGACTCCTCCTGGACGACCTCCAGGAATTTCTTCTGGACCATGACGAACAGCACCTGGCAGACGTTGTACTCGGAGGCGTGCGCCTCGAGGACGATCTGGACGAGGGTGCGGCGGCCGTCCACCAGGTCGTAGATCCTCCGCGGGAACTTCTTCGCGGCGATGTCGGACGGCAGGGGCCTCTGCGATCGACGCAGGACGATCCCGTTGTGCGGCAGGATCTGGCGGATCTTCTTCGAGGTGTCGTAGCGCCGCAGCCCCTCCATCAGCACGTCCTCGACCTTGATGGAGATCAGCACCTGGTCCCCGGGCGGAAGTTCGTTCTCCATGAACTCGAAATCGGCCTCCATCCACAGGAAGAGCGAGTAGATCGTCTCCTCGGCCTTCAGCCTCAGGACGTCGCCGACCTTGGCCTCGGACACGAGTCCCTTCTTGACCAGGATCCGCCCCAGCATGACCTTGGTCTGCGCCTGGAGGTCGAACGCGTCCTTGAGCTGCTGCTCCGTGATGATCCCCTCGCTGAGCATGAACTGTCCGAGGTATTCCCGGTTGTCGTCGCTGGACGATCCGATGATCGCTCCTTCCTGGAAGTAGATTTTCTTGTGGAGGGGGCCGCTCTTGAGGGAGAGGGTGCCGGTCTTCCGCCCCGCCCCGGCCCACTGGAGCAGGTCGGGGAGGGACATCGTCTTCAGGTTGCCGGTCAGGCCAGTGCCGGGCATCGAACCTCGCAGGGCCCTCTCTGTCGCACGCGGGCCGCACCGGGCGGTGCATCACTCCGGCCGGTGTCAGTCGTTTGACACGAGGAGGTGATGCTTCCAGGAGCCCTGTCAATATAGGGAAGCCCCGGGTGGGGCGCAACCGCCGGCCCAATACTCGGACAGGCTCCTAGGTGGATGGATGGGGCTGCGAAAGCCGGCAGGCCTCGTACCAGACCGTCAGCATGACGAGCCCTCGTATCAAGGCCTGCTGGGAATCGTCCCCCCCGAGAAAGGCCTCGACCACAGGCTCGAGACGGGCACGATCGAACGGCCCGGTCCGCACGGGCTCCAGGCGGGTCAGGTCGCTCACGATGCCCCGGAGCTCGGGGACGTCCCTCAGGTACCGGTTCCATGGCACGCCGAATCCCCACTTGGGGTGACTGTGGACGGCCTGCGGCAGGCGGGATCGCATCGCCCGCCGAAGCAACGGCTTGCCCCGCTTTCCTTCGAGAAGTGCCGAGGAGGGAAGCGCCGCAAGACCCTCCACCAGCCGGTAGTCGAGGAAGGGCACCCGGCATTCGATGGAGGCCCCCATGGTCATCCGGTCGTTCCGATCGAGAACCGAGGAGAGAAAGGTGTGCTGGTCGCTGTACATGGCCTGGCGCACCAGGTCGGAGGGAAAGAGCGCCGCAGCCTCCTCCAGGATTCTCCGGCGGTACTCAATCTCGCCACGGGGGCGCATTCCAAGCCGTTCGAGATCGCCGGGGAGGACGTCGCAGGCGTTGTACATCACCATCGACGCGAGTGAATCCAGGCAGAGAAACCGCGCGAGCTTGCCGATCCGGCCTTTCATCCGCAGCGCCGCGAGCCGCGGCCCCCAGGGGCGGGCCAGTCGGAGCCATCCGGGGTATCGCAGAGGCGTGTAGCGCACGTACCCCGCCAGGGTCTCGTCCCCTCCCTCTCCGGACAGGAGGACGGTGACCAGGGGCTTGGCATACTCGGAGATGGCGAGGATGTGCAGGTCGTTGCCATGCGCCAGGGGCTCGTCGTTCAGGAACGATGCACGCTGGAGGCGATCCAGGAGGTGATCGGGGCCGACCGTCAGCTCGTGATACTCGAGGCCGAAGTGGGTCGCCACCTCCCTGGCCAGGGGCCCCTCGTCGTAGCCGGCCTCGGAGAACCGGACGGTGAAGCTGGCGACGCCCCGGCCCGCCTGAAGGGCGAGGGAGGCGGCGACGCTCGAGGAATCCAGTCCGCCGCTCAAGAGCACCCCGATCGGAACATCGCTGATGCGGCGGAACTGGACCGCGCTGTCGAAGGTGTCCAGGAACCAGGAGACCGGATCGGACGGTGGGGCACCCCGGAGCGCCCGCGCGCGCTCGCCGAGATTCCACCAGCGACGGAGGGTCACCTCGCCGTTCTTCCAGACGAGACAGTGGCCGGGCAGGAGGCGCTTCACCCCGTGGTAGACCGTGCGTTCGCCGGCGACGAACCGGAAGCACAGCAGCTCCTCCCACACGTCCGGATCGAACCGGCGCGGGACCCCCGCGGCGAACAACGACTTCGGCTCGGACGCAAACAGGATCCGTCCATCGTGCGACGCGTAACAGAGGGGCTTGATTCCGAGTCGATCGCGGGCAAGGAAGAGGGATCGCTCGACGGAATCCCAGATCGCGATGGCGAACATTCCGTTCAGGCGCTGAAGCATGGCGGGGCCTTCGCGCGCGAACAGGCGCAGGATCACTTCCGTATCCGAGTTGGACACGAACCGCTCGCCGCGGCTTTCGAGATCCGCGCGCAGCTCCTTGAAGTTGTAGACCTCGCCGTTGTAGGTGATCCAGTACCGCCCGTCGGGAGTTTCCATCGGCATGTGCCCGCGCTCGGAGAGATCGAGGATGGCGAGCCGCCGCGACCCGAGCGCCACGCCCGGCCCGATCCGGTGCCCGGCGTCGTCGGGGCCCCTGTAGGCACACGCGTCGCGCATGTCGAGGAGGGTGCTCTCACCGAGCGGCGGAGTGGCCGCCTGGTGGGCGGCGCCGCACAGGCCGCACATCAGGAGAACGCGGAGAGCCCGGTCAGGGCCTCGCCGAGTATGAGCGTGTGAATGTCGTGCGTGCCCTCGTACGTGTACACCGATTCGATGTTGCAGAAGTGCCGCCCCGACTGGAACTCGTCCGTGATCCCGTTGGCTCCCAGGATCTCCCGGGCCAGGCGGGCGCACTCCCGCGCCACCCAGATGTTGTTCCGCTTGCCCATGGAGATCTGCGCCGGCTTCACCTTGCCCTCGTCCTTGAGACGACCGAGGCGCAGCGTCAAGGTCTGGGCCTTGGTGATCTCGCTCGCCATCCAGACGAGCTTTTCCTGCTGGAGCTGGAACGCGGCGACCGGCTTGCCGAAGACCACCCGCGCCTTCGCGTAGGCGAGCGCCTCGTCGAACACGGCCTGCGCGGATCCGATTCCGCCCCAGGCGATGCCGTAGCGCGCCTGGTTGAGGCACATCAGCGGGGACTTCAGGCCGCCCGTGCCCGGAAGCAACGCGGTGGCGGGAATCTCGCAGTCCTGGAAGATGAGCTCCGAAGTCACCGAGGCCCGCAGGGAGAACTTGCCGCCGTGATCCCGGGCGGAGAAGCCGGGAGTCCCGCGCTCGACCAGGAAGCCGCGGATCACGCCGTCCTCGCAGCGGGCCCAGACCACGGCGACGTCGGCGATCGATCCATTGGTGATCCACGCCTTCGACCCGTTGAGAACGTAGCGATCCCCCTTACGGGACGCCCGTGTCCTGAGGCTCGCCGGGTCGCTGCCGGCGTCCGGCTCGGTCAGGCCGAAGCAGCCGATGGCCGTCCCCTTCGCCATGGCGGGCAGCCAGCGCTCCTTCTGCTCGGGAGATCCGAACGCATGGATCGGGTACATGCACAGCGCGCCCTGCACGGACACGAAGGAGCGAAGCCCGCTGTCGCCCCGCTCCAGCTCCTGCATGATCAGGCCGTACGCGACGTTGTTGAGCCCGGCGCATCCGTACCCTTCGAGGTTGGCGCCCAGAAGGCCCATCCTGGCCATCTCGGGGACGAGCTCGACGGGGAACGTGCCGTCGCGAAAATGCCTCTCGATGATCGGCAGCACCCGGTCGCTCACGAACGTCCGCACGGTGTCGCGGACCATGCGCTCCTCGTCGTCCAGGAGGTCGTCGATGCCGAAGAAGTCGAGGGCCTGGTAGGAGCGCTTCATGTCGGGGTCACGGCGCCAGCGGCTCGAGCAGGAGCGCGATTCCGAGCCCGCCGCTGATGCACAGGGTGGCCAGGCCCCGCCGCGCCGATCGCTTCCGCATCTCGTGGATCAGGGTGGTCGTGATGCGGGCTCCCGTCGCCCCGATCGGGTGACCGAGGGCGATGGCCCCGCCGTTGACGTTGGTGCGGGACAGGTCGAAGCCGAGATCGCGCTGGCACGCCAGGACCTGGGCGGCGAACGCCTCGTTGATCTCGATGAGATCGATGTCGTCGAGGGCCAGGCCGGTCCGTTGCAGGAGATCCCGGACTGCCGGAACGGGCCCGATTCCCATGAGGGCGGGGTCGACGCCCGCGGTCGCGTAGGCCACGACGCGGGCCTGGGGCCGCGCTCCGAGCCGGCGCGCCGCCTCGGCGGACATCAGGACCATCGCCGAGGCGCCGTCCACCAGGCCGGACGACGAGCCGGCGTGGACCGTCCCGTTGGTCTTGAAGACCGGCGGCAGGGCGGCGAGCGATGCGGCGGTCACGCCGTCGCGCGGGTGCTCGTCCCCGGAAACCAGGGTCGGCCCCTTCGGTCCGGCGACGCTCAGCGGAACGATCTCATCGGCGAAGCGCCCCGATTTCCGGGCCCGCTCGCAACGTTGCTGGGACTCCGCGGAGTAGGCGTCCTGCTCCGTGCGGGAGATCTCGTACCGTTCCGCCAGCGTTTCGGCCGTTTCCCCCATGACCTGGTCGCAGAGAGGACAGAGAAACCCGTCCCGGTACATGGCGTCGGTCAGGCGCTGGTGGCCCATCCGGTAGCCGAACCGGGCCCCCTCCAGAAGATAGGGGACGCGGCTCATGGACTCGGCCCCGCCGACCAGCACCACCTCGCGGTCGCCGGCGGCGATGCTCTGGCACGCGTTCAGGATCGCGCGCAGCGATGAGCCGCAGGCCATGTTGACGGTGTAGGCGGGAGCGCGATCGGGGACGCCGGCCCGGTGGGCGATCTGCCGCGCCGGGTTCGGGCCCGTGCCTGCCGGCCGGGCATTGCCCATGATGGTTTCCTGGACATCGTCCGGCCTGATGCCGGCCCGCTCGATGGCGGCGCGGGCCGCGGCCGCCCCGAGCTCCGGGGCGCTCAAGGACGCGAGAGCCCCCCCGAATCGGCCCAGCGGCGTGCGGACGGAACCCGCAATCACCACCTCGGTTGCGCTCTTCATCATCATCTGTATCCCGTTGAATCCCTTGCGCTGCGTGCCCTCGCACGGGCGTATACCATAGCATGGATGGGGGCCATCGGGGCGGGCGCGGGGTTTGACTGCCGGGGGGCCGTCTGATAACGTCCGCCACTCATGAGACGAGCGCTCGCGAGCGTCCTCGATGTCGCCTGCCGGCTGTCCCTGGCGCTCGCGCTCCCGTCGCTTGCCCTGGCGGCCCCCGCCGCTGAATCGCCCCCCCGACCCCCGACGCTCGGGCTCGGCTACGAATACGATCTGGGGGCGGGGCGCGAGGAGTTCCTGCTCCCGGATCCGATCGAGGACCCGTCGATCGCCTCGGACCATCCTCTCTACGTGCGCATCCGCGCGCCGTGGTCCCTTCTCGAGCCGCAGCAGGGGGCCTACGACTGGAGCGAGGTGGACCGGATCGTCGACCCCTATCGGGGGGCGCGCTTCGTGGTGACGCTCTGCCTCTACGGGCCCAACCCGGCGGTCGATCCGGCCGGCTCGATGCCGTCTCCCGGCCGGGTCGCCGTGCTGAAGAGCTGGCTGGACTTCTGGCGCTCCGCCGCGCAGCACTTCAAGGGGCGCGTGCGCTATTACGAGATCGGAGACGCGCCGAACCGCGAGACGGCATGGGCCGCCGACCGCGTGGCCGACTTCGCCTACGTCCTCAAGAACACCTCGGTGGTCATCCGCTCCGCGGATCCCGAGGCCCGGATCGCGCAGGGGGCCCTCGACCTCGGCGCGGAATCCCTGCAGGCCGACCTGGACTGGCAAAAAGCCCTGTACGATCAGGGAGTCGCGACGTACGTCGATGTCCTTCCCGTGCGTCCGTCGCCGGACCTGCCGGTCGAACGGGCGGTGTCCCGCGCCTACGACGTTCTCCTGGACCAGGATCCCTCGGCCCAGCTCTGGGCCGTCCACGTCACGGCGGCAGGGAGCACCGATCGCGAACGGGCGTCGGACCTGCTCGGCCGGTTCATCACGGCTCTCGGAGAAGGGGCGGCGGTGGTCAGCTTCGACCTCGAAACCGACGTCAACGGACAGCCGGAATTCCGGGGCGTGCTCCTGGACCTGCACAAGCTCTTCCTGCCGACCTATGCGCCGGTGAGCGGCGCCCTCGCTTTCGAATCGACGGGGGACGGGACAGGGCGGCGGATCGAGGGGATCACCGCCTACGCGTTCTTCGACTCCGAGGCGTATCAGGGGCTGGTCGGATTCTTCGCCGGCAGCGCCGTGCCGGAACGAGGGGCCCGCCTGGTGATCCCGACCGCGGCGGTGCGCGGAGTGGCGATCTACGACATCGTCGGCGGAGCTGCCGGCCCGCCGGGCGGCGGGGCCGAGCCGGACTTCAAGAGCAACACCACGCGCGTTCCCGTGCCTCTCTATTCCCGTCCGCTGGTGCTGCAGTACTCGCGGGTGGCGATCAAGGGGTTCGAGGCGGAGAAGGAGAAGCTCCACATCGAAGGGAAGGGCCTCGTCACCGCGGAGGAGGTGATCACGGCGCACCAGGCGTTCATGGCCGATCAGAAGTTCAGGCTGAAGAACTACCGGGCCGACGCCATGCTGACGTATCACGGCAAGTTGGCCGACACCCGATCCATAGACGTGAGTTTCGACAATCTGTTCTTCTGGGACCCGGCAACCGGGGCCGAGTGGGAGCAGCGCGCCCTGTATTTCAACGGGGTCCTCTGGAAGGGGAAGAAGCTGCCGGAGCTGCCGATTCCGCAGCCCGAAAAGGTCTTCACCCTGCCCCTCGACATCAATCTGAACAAGGACTATGTCTACGAGTACGTCGGCGAGGACAGGGTGGGAGGGTTCGACTGTCATGTCCTGGCATTCCGGCCGATCGATCCCTCCAAGAACCTCTACGAAGGACGGGCCTGGATCGAGACACGGACCTTCGCCCCGGTGAAGACGTCCACGGTCCAGTCCAAGCTGCTGCCGCCTTTGACCTCGAGCGAGGAACAGGACTTCTTCACGCCCCAGCCGGGGCCGGACGGCACGACCTATTGGCTGCTGACCCGGCTGGAGGGTCAGCAGATCCTCTCGGTGGCGGGGCTGGCCGTGGTCCTCCATCGGGAGATCGACTTCAAGAACCTGAAGATCAACGATTCCGGATTCGCGCAGGCGAGGGAGCAGGCCTATCAGTCCGAACGGCAGATGCTCCGCGACACCCCGGAGGGGCTGCGGTACCTGGAGCGCACCGAAGGCGGTGAAAGGACGGTGAAGGAGCAGACGCGGAAATCGGCCCTGGTGGGACTGGCCGGCCTCTACCGCCAGCCCGGCCTCGACTACCCGGTCATCCCGCTCCTGGGCGCCGTGTATTTCAATTATGACGTGGGGGGCCGCGGTGTGCAGACGACCGCGCTCCTCGGCGGCGCCATCAACCTGTTCTCATACAGCGACCCGCACCTCTTTGGAAAGCGCCTGGACGCGACCGCCCAGGTGCTCACCTTCGCGATCAACATCACGGACCAGTTGTTCGTCCGGGGGGAGGAGCTCGCCGACAGCAACGTCGACTCGCGAACCCAGAGCCTCTCGGGGGCGCTGGGAGGCGCGCTCGGGAATTTCATGCGCGTGAAGGCCACGTACGGATTCGATTATGTCAACTACAGCCGCGACGCCGACACGAAGACGTTCATCGTGCCCCGCGATACGTTCATCCAGTCGCCCGGCCTCGAATGGGAGTTCAACCGCGCGGGGTGGAGGGTCGCTGCGGCGGGCCAGAAGGGCATGCGCAGCCGCTGGGCCTCCTGGGGGGACGAAACGCTGCCCTGTCCGTCGCCCGGCTCGTGCGTGACCGACTTCGATTCAAGTCAGAAGACCTACGAGACCTACCAGTTCGATGTCGAGAAGCAGGTCTTTCTCCCCCTGTTCCAGAAACTGCGGTTCCAGGCCTCATGGAAGATCGGGTCCCGGCTGGATCGCTTCAGCGAATATCAGTTCTCCTTCTTCGGAGACCGGGTGCGGGGATTCTCGGGCTCGGGGGTTCGCTTCGATGAGGGCGGCATCGTGCGGGCCCAGTACGGCTTCAACGTCGCGAACGTGATCCGCTTCGATGCCTCGCTGGACCGCGCGAGGGTGCGCGACTCCCTGACGTCCGATGATTTCCATTCCTTCACCGGGTTCGGCATTGCGGGCAACATGATGGGGCCCTGGGAGACCGTCCTGCAATTCGACGTCGGCGTGGCCGTGCAGTCCGACTTCGCGCCCCTCAGGGGCGGGACCGAGTTTCAAATCGGGCTGTTGAAGTACTTTTGATCAAGTTCCGGGCTCAATCCACCCGGTTTGAAGTCGAGCGAAGCACAGCGGCCAAGCGCTCGCCGTTTCGCCATAGATCAAACTTTTCCACGGCAAATGCGCGAGCGGCCGCGGCGTATCGGCGACGAGCCGCGGTGTCCGTCAGCAGCGTTCTGATGGCGTTGGCCAGCGACGGCACATCCCGGGGGGGCACGAGGATGCCGCATCTTCCGTCATCCAGCAGTTCGGGAATCCCTCCCACGATGGTGCCAATGACGGGCGTGCCCAGGGCCGAGGCCTCCTTGATCACCGTCGGAACGGCATCTCCCAGCTCGCTGGAGGGGTGCACCAGCATGCTCGCCCGTCTCATCGCATCCCGCACTTCGTCGAAAGGCAGCCATCCTCGAAACCGGACCCTCGTCTCGATGCCCAGCTGTCCAGCCAGCGCCTTCAATGCCGCGGACTCGTCCCCATCGCCGACCAGATCGACTTCGGCCTCCACGCCCAGGCCCCCGAGATAGGCGACCGCCCGCAGAAGATCATCGAAGCCCTTGCACTTGTCGAAGCGGCCCACCCCCAGAATTCTGCGGGATCGCACGGCGTCGGGGTCGTACGGAAACTCTGCGAGGTCCAGGCTCGGGTGGTAGACGTGTATCCTGCTCGACATGGCCTCGAAAGCGCTCCGGTAGTGTGTCCGGATGAACTGCCGATTGAACTCGCACACGACGAACACATTGTCTGCATAACGAAGCTTCTCCTCGAGGTAGACCTGATCTTCGTAGAGGTCCCCGGCGTGGAGAAACATCGAAAAGGGAATCTTCGGATTGGTAAGCCCATGGAAAAGATACGCATAAGTTGCCGCATAGCTCCCCCAATAGGACAGGATATGGTCATAGCCGGCGCCGCCGTATTGAAGTGCGGCGGCCCATGCCTTGGGAAAGGAATAGACGGTCTTCGCGAGCGGCCGTATGCCATAGTGCACGGCGGACACGCCGATGGGAACCGCGTCCTTCAGGAATCGGGGCAGGCGGGTCACGGACGAGGGCCGGGTCAGCGGCAGGATTCGGCCAGGGCTGACGTGGTGGACTCTGCTCCGTGGAAGAATGCGCTCATTCAGAATGTCCGGGACATAACGCCACAACGCCGGATCCAGCGGATGGATCGGAAAGACGTCGATCGCGACCCCGGCGTGCAGCAGGCCACGCATGTCCCTCGCGAAGAATGTGCTGACCTGGGCCGGAAATTGATTCGTGAAAACAGCGAGTCGCAATGTTCTACATTCTCCTCAGCATCGTGACGTTCCCTGGTGCTTCCACCTGGACGGCAGCGTGGCGGCGGAATCCTCGACTCAGGGCTTCCGCAGTATGAGGATGGCTCCATGAGTGCGGGCGTCCTCGGAATCGAGTGGGTAGGCCAGCGACCGCGGCGCCAGGCCTGTGTCATCGTAATGGCGTGTCACGGACACGATCTCGAAGCCGGCGCTCTGTGCGCAAGCAAGGTGCGTGCTGAGGGGCTCGCGATTCAGGAGAAACTCACGCCGTCCGCGCACGATCTTCCATTGCCAATCCGAGTAGGCCCAGTGCCCGTTCCAGATTGGTGAAAGCTGGTGGGCGCCAAAACCGATCACATGCGAACCGTAGCCTTGGGGCCTCAGCCATTCGAACATGGCACGGTAAGTGTCGCGCAGCGAGTCAACATGCTCCAGAACGGCCTGTGAAAAAATCAGATCGAGAGTCCCCATGGCCACATCGTTCTGCGACATCCAGGGAGCCCGATACCTTACAATCTCAGTGGCGTTGAGTCCTGCCTTGAGCGCGTCACGGATCGTTCGCGCTCTCTCCGGAAGATTCGTGTAGTCGACAAGGTGAGCCGGGTGCTCATAGGAATCCAACTTGGGTGCAACGGCGGGGAATTCATCGTCGTTCGGGACGGGCTCTTTACGGGAATACAACTCGACGAGCTCATCGTAAATCTTCCCTAGATCCGCGTTGGCGGAAAAGGGAACGAGATCCAGGCCGACATATCGCGCCGCCCCGGATAGCAACGATGCCAGGCCAATGCCAATGCTATCCCCGGGACCGAGTTCACCGACGCGGGCGCCCTTGACCTTGAAGCCATAGGAATCGAGGGTCCGCAAGTGACGGAGCCATACGGAGTAACAGTAGCGCGACGAGTCGGAACCGCCGGTTGCTGCCCGGTGCAGGCGCAGTGCATTCAATGGGGGCACCCAGGTCAGGGCACCCTTGAGCATGTTCGGGAGTTTCCAGAAATGAATGGTCGGCTCCCTAGGTTTCTTGCACGCAATCGGTGATTTCGGAAGCGGTCATGTCGTGATCCGCCGCTGGCGCGGCGAACGTGCCAGCGAGCGAAAGCTCTTCAACAAGAGTGGATTCGGGGTTTCCAACTGTGACATTCGCCAGTGAATTGTAGCAGATTCCATCAAGGGTCCCGGACCTGGTTCGGCCCTTGAGAGAGCCCCGCAATGATCCGGTCGCGTACCGTGGCGATCAGCGCGTCCTTGGACTCCAGGGTGAACGACGAGGTCGGAACCGGTTCGCCGAACACCACATCGATGGTGCCAGGCCGGATTCGCAGGCTACCCTTGGGCAGGACTTCATGTCCTCCACGGATGGAGACCGGGACGACCGGAATGCCCATCTGCAACGCGAGAATGAAGCCCCCCTTCTTGAAGGGGAGGAGCCTGCCGTCGGGGCTGCGCGTGCCCTCCGCGAACACCACGATCGAGGTTCCCTTGCGAATCATGCGTGCGGTCCTATCCAGGCTCCGTATCGCCTTAGCCCGGTCCGTGCGATCAATGAACACGAATCCTGCGAACCAGAGGGCCCAACCGAAGACGGGGATGTAGAGGAGCTCTCGCTTGCTGACCATCCGAAAATCGGATTTCATCGCCAGTGCGAGCGCGGGGATGTCGAACTGGCTCTGATGGTTCGCGACGTAAACACTTGGCCGGGTTGGATCCAGATGCGGGTGGTAGACGGCACGGGAGCGCACCCGGCAAGTCCGCAGCACCAGCCAGGACCAGAGGCGCGCCAGCGGCTTGAGAGTCGATCCTCCTGGGACCAGAATGCTGAGTCCGATCGAGATGGTCCCGATGACGAGCGTGTAGAGTACGGTGAGGGCCACGCGGAGCAGATTCATCGGGGCTGTCCGGGTCGATGGACGGTACGTCCCTTCCGTGGCTAGTATAGGCCGCCGGCCCGGCGTGACGGGCACAGACGAGGCCGGTCGAGGTCAGGCCTCTCCCGGCCTCTTTGTCACGTGGGCTCGCCGGTGTGGCAGGACGCCTGCCAACAGCGCAGCGGCCCCGACGACCAGCCCGGGCCTCGCGGGCAGCAGATAGCGCGGCTCGGCATAGACGACCGCGTGAAATGCCAGCAAGGAGAGCCAGGGCATCCAGATCGGCCACACCGGCCAGGGGCCTTCCGGGTGACGGAAGGTGAGGAGGAGCGCGCAGCCAAGGACCACGATGCTGAGCGCATTGATCGCGACATGCACGGTCCAGTACGCGACCGGTCCCTCCCAGGGACCCACCTTGAAAGTCTCGCTGCTGAGCGAGTTGACGCGAGCCACATGGATCGACAGAGCCCGCACTGCGGCCATCTTCAGCCGAAGGAGCGGATTCCTGAGGAAGTCTTTCAGTATCCAGTCATACTCGAGGGAGGATGCCGGCACGCCTTCACGTTGCGCCCTGCGTTGGAGCGACGTCACAGTCTCGTCCCATGTGATGTAGTCCGCGCTGTCCGGCCGGGTTGTAGGGCCCCAGAATCGCCAGTCCCAGGTCTCCGTGCGGTACTGGTAGCTGCCGAGGAACATCACGTGAGCGAGGTACGAGTCCTGCGGGGCGAGTCCCGTTCGGCCGGGAAGCTGCGCCATGGCCATCCGAGTCGCCCCCAAGGCGAGCACCACGACGAGAACGCAGCGACCAAGAAGGACCGCCGCGCGGTCACCGCGTCTCGCCAGGACAATCGCGGCCGCCACCATGAGCGGCAACATCAACACGCCATTGGGCCTGGAGAGGATGAGCACCGTCGTACCGAGGGACAATGCCATCGCATTGGACCAGGAGCTCTTGTCGGCGGGAGCCTGATCGTTCGCCCGAAACCACGCAGCGATCATCAGCACCGTGCCGAGGTAGGCCGGGTTCTCGGCATTGATGCCGAACGCGTAGTAAATGTTGAACGGGTTGAGCAACGTAATGACGACTGCGAGAACTCCAGCTGTCGTCCCTCCAAGGCGAGAAGCGGACCGCCGCAGCAGCAGCAGCGACACGCCCATCCACAGGGCGGTCCAAAGCAACCCGGCGCGCCAGTAGTCGTCGTCGGGGGAGCCGTGCCTGATGAATACGTAGGGAATCGCGTAATAGACGACGGGAGCGGGAGCCCTCGTCAAGCCGATGTCCATCCAGGATGTCTCGCCCCGAATGGCCGTGGAGAGCGCCTTGGCTTCCAGGTGAAAGTCCATGTCGCCGAACGGCTTGGGTCTGAATCCCGCATTGGCCACGAGGAGGAAGCTCGCGGCGAGGCAGAGAAGCGCGGCGAGATCCCAGAGGTCAAGCCCCGGCCGTGGCAGGCGGAGGAGCCTGCCGTGGCCGAGTCGGTATCCAGAGCCTGAGGTCATCATGTCGACAGAATCGCCGCGAGGCCTGCTCGGGGCGCGTCGCCTTGGTGCGCCGCCATCGCTGCCAGTGTAACCCAGGACGATCCCCCTCCGGCCACTCCCGGGATTGGAGCGCCGCCGCCGGCGCGGGGCACTCCCACGGCAAGCCTGACTCCCCCCGATGCCTCTGTGGTACGCTACCGCGGCATTTGGAACTCGCGGTCGCCGCCGCTGATGAGGGCGCTTGCCCTTGCGTGTGGCGGAATCGCCATCGAGAGGAGATCGTGTCTCGATGAACAGTTTTCTGGATCTGGCGCTTGGACATCTCGGAGCCATCTCGCTCCTTTTCACTCAGACCATCAGGGAGACGATCAGGAGGAAACCGGAGTGGCCGGTCGTCCTCGATCAGATGCACCATCTGGGGGTGCGTTCGCTGGCGATCGCCACCATCACGGCCCTGTTTACCGGCATGGTGCTCGCCCTGCAGACCTCCTATTCGCTCGCGGCCTATGGCGCCAAGCTGTTCGTGGGGGACATCGTGTCGCTGTCGCTGGTGCGCGAGCTGGGGCCGGTCCTGACCGCCCTGATGGTGGGGGGGCGGGTCGGGGCCGGGATCACGGCGGAGATCGGGACCATGAAGGTGACCGAGCAGATCGACGCCATACGCGCCCTGGCGGCGAACCCGGTGCGCAAGCTCGTGGTGCCGAAGGTTCTCGCGATCCTGATCATGCTGCCGATCCTCACGGTATTCGCCGACTTCCTCGGCATCATCGGGGGGCTGGCCATGGCCACCACGACCCTGAACCAGCCCGGGGCCTTCTACATGCAGCACGTGGTGCAGGCGCTCAGCGTGCAGGATGTCCTCAGCGGCGTCGGGAAGTCGATGTTTTTCGCACTGTTCATCTCTCTCATCGCCTGCCACAGCGGGCTGTCCGCCGAGGGCGGCGCCGACGGGGTGGGTCGCGCCACCACTCAGACCGTCGTGGCGGCCTCGCTGTCGGTCCTGGTCTCCGACTTTTTCCTGACCAAGTTCTTCCTGGCGCTCTGAGAGCGACCGTGGGCGAGACGTTCGTCAGGTTCGAGGAAGTCTACAAGTCGTTTGGAGGGAAGGTCGTCCTGGACGGGATTAGCTTCGATATCAACCACGGCGAGACCATGGTCGTGCTCGGTGGAAGCGGCAGCGGCAAGTCGGTCCTCATCCGGCACATCATCGGCCTGCACCGTCCGGACAGGGGGCACGTCTTCGTCGACGGCGAGGACATCGTCGACTACAGCGAGGACGATCTCATCCCGGTGCGCAAGAAGGTGGCCATGCTGTTCCAGGGAGGAGCCCTGTTCGATTCGATGAGCGTGATGGACAATGTGGCGTACGGCCTGCGGGAGCATACGGACCTCGACGAGGAGCGAATCCGCGACCACGTGCGCGCCAAGCTCGCCCTCGTCGGTCTGGAGGGGATCGAGGATCTGATGCCGGCGGAACTGTCAGGCGGAATGAAGAAGAGGGTCGCCCTGGCCCGCTCCATCTCCATGGATCCCCGCTGCATCCTGTACGACGAGCCGACCACGGGGCTCGATCCGGTCACGGCGAACACCATCAATGATCTCATCCGCGATCTGCAGAGACGGATTCAGGTCACCTCGGTCGTGGTGACGCACGACATCGCCAGCGCCTTCCGCGTCGGCGACCGGATCGCCTATCTGTACGAGGGCCGCATGCATTTCGTGGGGACCGTCGAGGAGGCCAAGGTGTCCCGGGAGCCGCGACTGCGACATTTCCTGAGCGGCGGCAGGGAGGTGTCCGATGCGGCTGTCTAGGGCGACCAAGGAAGTCAGCGTGGGGGCCTTCGTCTCGATCGGGCTGATCCTGTTCGCCGTGGGCGTCATGGCCATCAGCAAGGAGCAGCGGCTGTTCTCCCGCAAGACGAGGTACTGGACCCAGTTCGACAACACCAGCGGCCTGAGCGAAGGGTCCCCCGTCCGCCTGGTGGGGGTCCAGATCGGGGCCGTCACGGACATCGAGTTCCCCGAGGATCTGCGCGAATCGAAGATCAAGGTCGTCTTCTCGGTGGACCGGGCCTACGCCAACCGCATCCGATCCGGCACGCAGGCGCTGCTGAAATCGCTCACCTATCTTTCCCAGGATAAATACATCGAGCTGACGCCGGGTGACCCGGATCGTCCGGCGCTGGAAAAGAAC
>Ga0114129_10002676_pt1 | contig 24793 bp, 24 predicted proteins | sample RhiMetdeltSRZDD1_FD_80071 | JGI IMG/M metagenome (GOLD analysis project Ga0114129, IMG submission 80071) | Populus rhizosphere microbial communities from Tennessee, USA - Rhizosphere MetaG P. deltoides SRZDD1 (version 2) (version 2) | ecosystem: Host-associated > Plants > Roots > Rhizosphere >...
CGCCGTCGAAGAAGGCCGTGCCCTCGTAGCGGCCGTCGGCGCCGACCGTCAGCCGCGCGGCGGTGTGGCCGCGCGCGGTCACGATACGTCCCTGCCACTCGCCGGCCAGCAAGGCGACGTCGGGCGGCGCGATGGACGCGCGGCCGGCCGACACGACGCCGAGCAGGAGCACCGCCGCCAGCCGGATCAACGCATGGGCGACTTCACCGCCGCCAGCCGGATCAACGCAGGGGCGACTTCACCGCCGCGCGGCCGGTGCCGAGCGCGGCGACGCGTCGCGAGAGCCGCGTCGCGATCCAGAACGCAATCAGCGTTGCCCCGAACGCGCAGACGACGGTGGCGCCGGTCGGCAGATCGAGCGCAGCCGAGGCGAATATCCCGACGACGCTGACGACCGTGCCGAAGGCCCACCCGATGAGCAGGCGCGCCGCGACCGTGCCTCCGAGCATCACGCCCGCGAGTGCGGGCACGATCAGGTAGGAGAAGACGAGCAACACGCCGGCGATCCGCACGGAGCTCGCTACCACCACGCCGAACGAGGCATAGAAGAGGAAGTCCCACAGCCGCACGCGCCAGCCTTGCGCGAACGCCGCCGCCGGATCCGTGGAGATCAGGAGAAACGGCCGCCGGCAGATCCAGTGCATGAGACCCACGAGCGAATAGAGCGCGAAGACCTTAGCGACTTCGAACGGACGGACGGCCAAGAGGTTCCCGACCAGCATCGTGCGCACCTGCTCGGCGCCGTGCGGCGCCCGGTCCGCGACGAGCACGGCCGCCGCCGAGGACACCGCGTACACGATGCCGATCACCGCCTCCTGCGAGACGTTGCGCCGGCGACTGCGCGTGATGGCCAGCACCAGCGCGCCGAGCAGCGTGGCGGCAAGGCTGTAGGCGTAGGACTCCCAGTGATCAATGTCGTGGCCGAGAAGAAACGCGACAGTCGCGCCGAGCGCGGCGATCTGAGCCATCGCGATGTCGACGAACACCACCTCGCGGGCAAGCACGTGGACGCCGAGATAGGCGTGAATGCCCGTGAGCACCAGGCACATGAGGAAGGGCGCCCACAGGATGGCGAACAGGTCCGAGAGCATCCGCCGCTATCGTAACGCCTTGGCCAGCGTGTTCACGTTGAAGTCGATGGCGTCGATGTAGCTGTCGGCGCCCTTCACGGCACCGACCGCCGACGCCACGACGAAGGCCTTGGCACCGGCCTCCTCGGCCACCCGGTTGGCGAGCTTCACGTCATTCCACGGCTCCACCAGGATGATTTTGATCCGCTCCTCCTTGATCTGGCGGATGACGTTGACGAGATGCTGCGGCGAGGGCGGGATGCCGGGACGATCTTCGAGCGCTGCGGCCTGCACGAGCCCGAACCGCGTCAGGAAGTAGATGTAGACCGGATGGAAGACGACGACCTTGCTGCCCTTGACGGGCTCCATCAGCTTGGTCCATTCCGCCATGCGTCCGTCGAGCTTCGCCAGGAAGCTTTTCCGATTCTGCTCGAAGGCGGCGCGGTGTTCGGGGGCGAGACGCGCAAAGCCGTCGACGATGTTCTGCGTGATGGCCGGCGCCAGGCCGGGGTCGAGAGAGAAGTGGGGATTGCCCTGCGGGTGAACGTCGCCCATCGAGCGATCCACGCGCGTGGTCGGCACCTCGAGCACCTGGATGCCGCGCGAGATGTCGATGCGGCCGCGGCCGCCCGCCATGAGCTCGGCGTTGTTCGAGCCGGTGATGGCCACGTCGGCCCAGGCGTCCAGACCCAGGCCGTTCTCGATGACTGCGTCGGCCCGCCGGAGCTTGAGCATCATGCTAGGCCGGACCTCCGCCTCGTGGAAGTTCTGCGTTCCGCGCGTGAGACTGTCCACCTCCACGAGGTCGCCACCAACCGCCTCAGCGAGGGACTTCAGATCAGGGATCGTCGCGACCACGCGCAGCTTGCGTGCCGCCTGCGCCGACGGCACGACGACGAGCGCCGCCAGCGCCACCAGAAGCACGAACAGTCCTGCTCGCTTGCTCATACGGACTCCTTTTAGAACGGATGCGCGGGATGCGCGCCGAGGATGAACGTGGCCTGGAAGAGCAACTCGTCCATGATCCGTGAGCTCCCGCCGTTCCCGAAGGGATCGCTCACGTCGCGATGGCTCTTCTCAGTATGCTTGTACGCCAATCGAAAGCGCAGGAACTCGGACGGGAAGAAGCTGACGTAGGGCTCCGCCGCCCATTGTCGCCCGGGCGCATCGGGGTACTGCGTGTTGTCGTAGCGCGCGCCGAACGCCCACCGCCGCCATGGCTGGACCTCGGCGGCGCCATACCAGCCGAACCGGTTCTTCGTCCGCTTCTCGAACAGGTCGAACACGTCGTCGCCGTCGACATCGACGCCGCGCTCGGTGCGGCGGATCGAGTAGATGCCTTCGCTCGCAAGCGTCAGCAGCGGATGCAGCCAGCCGTCGGGACGGTACTTGAATTTCACGTCGTAGCCGACCAGCGTGCTGCGCAGCCGCTCGGGCGTCTGCCCGCTCGCTACCGAGGCACCGACCTGCAGCGCCATCGTGTCCGTCAGCTCGAAGAACGTCACCACGCGCCCCGTCGCTAGCGGGGTTGTGAGCCGGCCGCGGCCGAACGAGACCTCGTTATCGCCGTTAAAGACGCCGCCGAGCACTTGCACGTAGAACGGCAAGAAATCGGGAACCCACGTCGCCTCCACGCCCTTCTCGACCAGGCCTTCCTCGCCGAAAAACACCCGATACACGTCGGGCACGTCGACCCACGGCAGGTCGTGGACGTGGAATTGATTGGACCAGCCAAACCGGTTCCGCATCTGGCCCAGCTTGAGCTGGGTGCCGTAGGGCAACGTCATCAGCGTGAGGTGGGCTTCGGCCAGATTCACGGTCATCTCGCCGCCGGGCTCTTCCTCGCCCGTCTCGACCCTGACCTCGCCGCGCGCGTACGGGTCGATCTGGCCGAAGAAACCGACCTCGACCTCGCGCGGAAAGAAGCGGTTCTCGCGGCCGCCGAACGTCCCGCCGCCGGCCTTCTCGACGTTCCTCTGCGTGAGGTTGCCGACGAAATCGCCGGCGATTCCGATGTCGAACAACAGCTGCCCGCTGCCCCGCTGCTGATAGAGCGAGAACGGCTGGCGCGGGCGCGCCAGATCGGCCGGCGACAGCGGCGTCATCGGGCCGGATGGAGCGCTGGGCGCCTGCGCCACCGGCGGCGGCGTCGCGGCGGGAACCGGCGCAGCCTCGAGCTTTCTCAGCCGCTCACCGAGCGCATCGATCGTCTTCTGGTTTTGCTCCTGCTGACGCCGGAGCTGCTCGATCTCGCGGCGTAACGCTTCGGTCTCCGGCGACTGTGCAGCGGCGGGCGCGGCGATGACGGCGACAAGCAGCACGACCGCGAAACCCCCCAGTACGTGCATGGCGCTCCTCCCATGGAAGATCGAGTGATCCGCGCCCGGCGGGCGCGACGATCGAACCGAGAACGCTAAGTGGGAGGACTAGGCGGTCGGAGGAGCGCGCGAGACTTCGAGCCGGCGCGTCGCAACGGACGGCGCCAGCGGCGGCGCCGTCATCAGCAGCGCGGTGACGACGAGCGCGATGGCGACGGCGAGCACCGGCAACGGCGCCACGGACCCGAGCACGGCCATGAGCACCAGGTCGTGCTCGTGGTTGTAGAGGCCGATGCCGGCGCCGTCGTGGGTGTGGGCGACCGTAGCGCCGGACACGAGCAGCGGCAGCAGCATGGCGCCCAGCAGCAACAGGATCGGCAGCCGCGACAGCGCGGGTCTCACGTGGCCTTACACATACGTCAACGTGCGCCGGTGCGCAAGTTTCAGTGGCGGCGCCAATCGACGTGCGAGCCGAGGATGCGGTCGGCGACGAGGTTGCGCATCATCTCCAGCGTGCCGCCGCCGATCGCGAACATGCGCGCGTCGCGCATCATGCGCTCCAGCGGCAGCGTGCGCCCGTAGCCGGCGGCGCCGTGGATCTGCAGCGCCTCGCTGGTCACCTGCTGCGCCGTCTCCGCCGCGAACGTCTTGGCCTTCGCCGCCTCCAGCGCGTCGGGGAAGCGATGACCCGCCCGCGCGGCGGCGCGATGGATCATGAGGCGCGCCGCATCGATCTTGATCGCCATGTCGGCGAGCTTCCAGCGAATCCCCTGGAAATCGGCGATCGGCCGGCCGAATTGCTGGCGCGCCGTCGCGTAGGCGAGCGCCCGCTCGTAGGCGCCCTGCGCGAGGCCCAATGCCACGGTGGCCGCGCCGAGCCGCTGGCCGTTGTACGCGGCCATCAGCTTCTTGAAACCGTCACCGGGCCCGACGAGCAGGTTGTCCTTCGGGACCTCGCACCGCTCGAAGTGCAGCTCACCTTCGGGAATGCCGCGCAGGCCCATCATGAATTCACGCCGGCCGATGCGGAAGCCAGGCATGTCGCGCTCGACGAACACGCCCCCGATACCCTCGGCGCCGGCACGACCGCCGAAGCGGCCGTAGACGAGATAGAGACGCGACGTGCCCGCGCCGGTGATCCAGCACTTGTGGCCGTCGATCCGATAACCGTTTGCCGTCTCCTCGATCCGCGTTTCCATGTCGGTCGCGGCGGAGCCGGCCGCCGGCTCGCTGATCGCGATGGCCGGCTTCTCGCCCTCGAGCACCCACGGAAACCATCGGCGTTTCTGGGCCTCGCTGCCGTAGGCGTTGAGCGCGCCGATGGTGCCGAGGTTGCCCTCGACGACGATGCGCCCGGTGATACCGCACGCGCGCGCGATTTCTTCGATCACGAGCACGACGTCGAGGAGCGGACGTCCGCCTCCCCCGTACGCGGTCGGCACGGTCATGCCCATGAAGCCGGCGGCCGCGAGGTCCTTCACGTTGTCCCAGGGGTACTCTTCGCTTCCGTCCCAGCGCGCGGCACGCTCGGCAAAGGCTCGATCGGCGAGGTCGCGGGCACGCTGGCGCAGCGCTTGTTGGTCGGCGCTCAGCTCGAAGTCCATGGCTGGCAGTGTAGCGCGAAGCGGGCTGCCTTGACCTCGATGTGCGCTCGCCCTAGGCTGCGCGTCGATGACCTGTCCGCAGTGTGGTCAGGAAAATCCGGCCGGCGCGCGGTTCTGCAACGGATGCGGCACGCCATTGGCCGCAGGCTGTCCGGGGTGCGGCCAGTCGAATCCCGCGGGGAGCCGCTTCTGCAACGGGTGCGGGATGCGCCTGATGCCCGACGACCGCCGCGCGGAGGCGCGCGCCACCGGGGTGGCCGTCCACACGCCCAAGCATCTCGCCGAGCGGATCCTCACGTCGCGGACAGCGCTCGAAGGCGAGCGCAAGCAAGTCACCGTGCTCTTCGCCGATCTGAAGGGCTCGATGGAGCTGCTCGCCGAGCGAGATCCCGAGGACGCCCGCAAGCTGCTCGATCCGGTGCTCGAGCGAATGATGGAAGCCGTCCATCGATACGAGGGCACGGTGAATCAGGTGATGGGCGACGGCATCATGGCGCTCTTCGGCGCGCCGCTGGCGCACGAGGATCACGCGGTGCGCGCCTGTTACGCAGCGCTGCGCATGCAAGACAGTATTCGGCGCTATGCGGAGGAGCTGCGGCGCAGCCACGGCATCGAGGTGCAGGTGCGGGCCGGGCTCAACTCCGGCGACGTCCTGGTGCGCACGATCGGCAGCGATCTGCGCATGGACTACACGGCGGTGGGTCAGACGACGCACCTCGCCGCCCGAATGGAGCAGCTCGCGCCTCCGGGCACGATCCGGCTGACGGCCGAGACGCTGCGGTTCGCGGAAGGCTTCGTCCAGGTCAAGCCGTTGGGCCCGGTGCCGGTCAAGGGCCTCGCGGAGGCGGTGGAGATCTTCGAATTGGTCGGCGCCGCGGCCGTGCGGAGCCGTCTGCAGGCCTCGCGCGCGCGCGGCTTCACCCGCTTCGTGGGGCGCGAGCCTGAGCTCGAGCAAATTCGCCAGGCGGCGGAGCAAGCCAAGGCCGGTCGCGGTCAGATCGTCGCCGTCGTCGGCGAACCGGGCGTGGGCAAGTCTCGCCTCCTTCACGAGTTCGTCCATTCGCACCGTACCGAGGGATGGCTGGTCCGCGAAGCGAGCTCGGTGTCCTACGGCAAGGCGACGCCCTTCCTGCCGCTGGCCGATCTGCTGCGCGGATATTTCCGCATCGACGACCGCGACGATACGCGAACGATGCGCGCCAAGGTCACCGGCACGATGCTCACTCTCGACCGCGCGCTCGAGGACGCCGTGCCTGCAGTGGCGTGGCTGCTCGACGCCCTGCCGCCCGACGACGCCTTCCTCACCCTCGATCCGGCTCTGCGCCGGCGGCGCGCGATCGACGGCGCCAAGCGCATGCTTCTGCGCGAGAGCCGCATCCAGCCGGTGCTCTTGCTTTTCGAGGACCTGCACTGGATCGACGCCGAGACGCAGGCGTTCCTCGACGGGATGGTCGAGAGCCTGCCGACGGCCCCCATCCTCCTCGCGGTGAACTACCGGCCCGAGTACCGGCACGGCTGGGGCAACAAGACCTACTACCGGCAGCTCCGGATCGACCCGCTGCCGCCCGAGAGCGCCGACGAGCTGCTGCAGGCGCTCCTCGGCGACGACCCATCGGTCAGGGCCCTGAAGCCGCTCCTGATCGAGCGCACGGAAGGCAATCCGCTCTTTCTCGAGGAAAGCGTCCGCACGCTCGTGGAGACTCGCGTTTTTGCCGGCGAGCCCGGCGCCTACCGCCTCAACCGCTCGATCGACGCCATCCAGATGCCGGCCACGGTGCAGGCCATCCTCGCCGCGCGGATCGACCGTTTGCCGCCCGAGCTCAAGCGACTGCTGCAGGCCGCATCCGTCATCGGCAAGGACGTGCCGGTGGCGCTGCTCGAGTCGATCGTCGAGATGGGGGGCGACGAGCTGCGCGGCGCGCTGGCGACGCTGCAGACGGCTGAGTTCCTCTACGAGACCCGGCTATTCCCCGATCTGGAATACACGTTCAAGCACGCGCTCACGCACGAAATCGCGTATGCCGGCGTGTTGCAGGATCGCAAGCGCGCGCTCCATGCGGCGCTGGTGGCTGCGCTCGAGCACCTGCACGCCGACCGCCTCATCGAGCAGGTCGAGGTCCTGGCGCATCACGCGACGCGCGGCGGCCTCACCGACAAGGCGGTGCGCTATCTGTGCCTGGCCGGCGAGAGAGCGGCGGGACGCTCGGCGAACCGCGAGGCCGCCGAGTTCTTTCAGGCGGCTCTCGGTGTTCTCGCCGGGCTGCCGGAGACTGCGGGCACGCTGTCCACCGCCCTCGATGTCCATGTCGCTCTTGGGCCGGTGTTGATCGGGCTGAAGAGCGCCGCGGCGCCGGAGGTTGCGGCCGTGTACTCGCGCGCGATGACGCTCGTGGAGCGTCTCGGCGACACGTCTCGCCGTTTTCCCGTGCTGTGGGGATTGTGGTTCATCGACTACACGTGCGGACGCTACCCGGCGGCCCGCGAAAAAGGTCAGCGCCTGCTCGAGGACGCCAGCGGCGGAGACGACAGTGGCCGCCTCGTCGAGGCCCACCACGCGCTGTGGCCCACGCTCGTCGCGATGGGTGACGCACGAGCTGCCGTCCCGCACATGGAGCGCGGCATCGCCCTGTATCAGCGCGAGCGGCACGCATCGCAGGCGTTCCTGTATGCCGGCCACGATCCCGGCGCGTGCTGCCGATATCAGCTCGCGGCCGCCCGCTGGCTCCTGGGCCATCCCGATCGCGCCGTCGAGCACTCGAACGACGCGCTCCGACTGGCCGAAGAGCTCAAGCAGCCGCAGACGATGGCCGTCACCCTGTGGTTTGCCGCATGGCTTCAGTATCAGCGCGGCGAGCGCGCGGCCGCCGCCGAAACCGCGCAGCGACTCCTCGCGGTGGTGCAGGCGTATGGCTTCGTACCATGGAGCGACGTCACGATCGTCGTGCCACCCGCCGCCGATCCCGCGCGTCTCGATGCCGCGGCGCTGGCCGATCTGCACCGGCGGCTGATGCGGGTTCCCACCGCCGCGTGGCGACAGGTGTTCGCGCTCTGTGTCCTCGCCGAGACGTCGCACGAGGCGGGCCACCCGGCCGAGGGCCGGCGGGCATTGGCCTCGATCGGCGAGAGCATTCGCGGAGCATTCCTGGCGCCTGAAATTCATCGACTGGAAGGCGAGCTCCTGCTCCAGGAGACGGGCTCGAGCGCCGACGCGGCGGAGGCACATTTTCGGGCGGCGATCGACATCGCGCGGGGCCGCGCGGAGAAGTCGCTCGAGCTGCGCGCGGCGATGAGCCTGGCGCGGCTGCTCGCGGCGCGAGGCCGGCGCGACGAGGCGCGCCGGCAGGTCGCGGACGTTTACGCCTGGTTCACGGAGGGGTTGGACACGCGCGATCTTCGCGCGGCCAAGACGCTGCTCGCCGAGCTCGGCGCTTAGTACATACGACGTGTTGGACAACATACTCCGCCGTTCTAGCGCCGCGCGGCTCGAGCGCCGGCTTCGCCGGCGCCATCGATGTTTTGGGGGGAGGCAGCCCCGAGCGCCGTGCGCGAGGGGCGTCGGAAGGGGGGCGAAGCCCCCCTTTGAGATTAAATGTGGATGGCCTGGCCGAGGGCGGCCAGCGTGGCCTCCAGCGCGGCCTCCGACAGCGTCGGATGCGCGTGGATCGTGTGCATGATCTCGTCCACCGTCGCCTCGAGCGTGCGGCCGACGGCGAACTCGTGGATGATCTCGGTGGCCTCGGGGCCGATGATGTGCACGCCGAGAATCTCGCCCGTCTTCTTGTCGGCGACGACTTTGATGAATCCCTCGGTCTCGCCCAGCGCCACTGCCTTGCCGTTCGCGGTGAACGGGAACTTGCCGACGGCGACCTCGCGCCCGCCCTCCTTCGCCTTCGACTCCGTGAGCCCGATCGAGGCGACCTGCGGCCGGCAATACGTGCACGAGGGCACGTTGCCGTAATCGACCGGTCGCGGGTTCTTGCCCGCGACCGCTTCGGCGGCGACGACGCCTTCGGCCATCGCCTTGTGCGCGAGCAGCGGCGCGCCCGCCATATCGCCGATGGCGTAGACGCCCTTGACGGACGTCTCCATCGTCGGCGAGACCTTGACGAAGCCGCGCTCCAGCGTCACGCCCAGCGCCTCGAGACCCACGCCTTTCGTGCGAGCGCCGCGGCCGACGGCCATCAGGACCTGCTCGGCCTCGAACCGGCCGCCGTCGGTCTCGACGACGACACTCGCGCCCAGCGGCTTCACTGCGCTGACCTTGACGCCGGTCTTGATCGTGATGCCGCGGCGCGAGAGGCTGCGCGTCAGTTGCGTGCTGACCTCTTCGTCCTCGATCGGCACGATGCGTGGCAGCGCCTCGAGCAGCGTCACCTCGACGCCGTAGGAGCGGTACACGTCGGCGAACTCCACACCGACGGCGCCGGCGCCGATGACGACGATCGATTTCGGCTTCGCCTCGTTGCGGACGGCGCCGTTGGACGAAATGACGGTCTTCTCGTCGATCGCGACACCGGGGAGCGACTTGGGTTCCGAGCCGGTGGCGAGGATGACGGCGCGTCCCGCTTCGAGCGTGGTGGTGCCGTCCTTGCCGCGTACCTCGACGACGCTCTTCGACTTCAGCGTTCCCGTGCCCGGCACGAGGGTGATCTTGTTCTTGCGAAACAGGAACTCGACGCCTTTGGCCATGCGGTCGGCCACGCCGCGGCTGCGCTGCACGGCCGCCGCGTAGTCGGCCTTCATCCCCTGCACGCTGATGCCGAACGTCTCGGCCTTTTCGACGAGCTGCACGACCTCCGCATTGCGCAGCAGCGCCTTGGTCGGGATGCAGCCCCAGTTCAGGCAGACGCCGCCGGGACGGTCGTCCTCCACCGTCGCGACGCTCAGGCCCAGCTGCGCGGCGCGGATGGCGCAGACGTAGCCCCCCGGCCCGGTGCCGACGACGACGACGTCGTATTTGGCGTTGGCGGCCATCAGACGAGCAGCCGGAGGGGCGCTTCGAGGAGCCGCTTGACGTCCTGCAGGAAGCGCGCGCCCATGGCGCCGTCCATCACGCGGTGATCACAGGACAGCGTCAGCGCCATCCGGCGACCGACGCCGAGCCCCTGGTCCGTCACGACCGGCACCGTACGCACCGAGCCGACGGCGAGGATCGCGCCCTCGGGCGGATTGATGATCGCCGAGAAGTCGCGCACGTCGAACATGCCGAGATTCGAGATCGAGAACGTCGCGCCGGACAGCTCCTGCGCGCGCAGCTTGCGCTGGCGGGCGCGCTCGGCGAGGTCGCGCGCTTCGACCGCGATCTGGACGAGCGATTTCGCGTGGACGTCGCGCAGCACCGGCGTGATGAGGCCCTCCTCGAGCGCGACCGCGATGCCCATGTGTACGCGGTGGTAGACGCGGATCGACTCGCCCTGGAACGAGGCGTTGACGCCGGGATGGTGCAGGAGCGTCAGCGCGCACGCGCGGATGATCAGGTCGTTGACGGAGATCTTCGGCTGTCCCTCGAGGCCGTTCAGCTCCTCGCGCAGCTCCCAGGCGCGGTCCATGGCCACTTCGGACGTGACGTAGAAGTGGGGCACCGGAGCCTTGCTGAGCGGCATCCGCTTGGCGATCGTCGCGCGCATGGCGCTGAGCGCGACGTCTTCGTACTCGGGTCCGGTCACGCTCGGCGCAACCGGCCGCAGCGCGGGCGCCGCCGCCGGCGCGGCCGTGGCGGCTGGCGAGGTCGCGGCGGCCTCGACGTCGCGGCGGACGATACGGCCGCCGGGCCCGCTGCCGTGGATCAATTTCAGATCCACGCCGGACTGCGCGGCGATCTTCCGCGCCAGCGGCGACGCCTTCACGCGCCCGCCGTCGGCACCCGAGGGAACAGGCTGCGGCGTGCCCGGCGCCGGCTGCTGGGCGGCCGCTTCCTGCACGCGCGCGCCGCCGGGCGAGTCGGGACCGCGTGACGGCGCGGGCTGACGCGCGGCGTGGTCTTCGCTCTTCGGCTGCGGCGGCACCGCCGCGGGGCGATCGGCCATCGCGGGCTTGGCCGCGCTCGCGGCCGGGCGATCCGCCGTCGCCGGCTTCGCGGCGGCCGTGGCCGGCGCCGGACCGCCGGCCTGACTCACGAGGGCGTTGATGTCCTCGTTCTCGTCGGCGATCACGCCGATGAGCGTGCCAACGGGCGCCTTCTCGCCCTGCGGCACGACGATCTTTCGCAGCACGCCGGAGCCAAAGGCCTCCATCTCGACGTCGGCCTTGTCGGTCTCGACCTCGGCCAGGATGTCGCCGCTCTGCACGCGGTCGCCTTCCTTCTTGAGCCACTTGATGATCTTGCCGCTCTCCATCTGCTCGGACAGCTTGGGCATCACCACTTTGGTCACGGCCATGGCTCAGCGGCTCCCGTTGGCGTAACAGACCTGGCGGATGGCGTCGGCGATCTTTTCCTTGGTCGGCGTCTTCAGGCGCTCGAGGTTGCGCGCGTACGGCATCGGCGCCTGCGCGCCGGTGACGCGCGCGACGGGCGCATCGAGGTCGTCGAACGCCTCCTCGGTGATCTCGGCAGCGATCTCCGAGCCCATGCCCGCGAAACCGGCCCCGGCCTCGACGACCACCGCGCGATGCGTCTTGCGCACCGAGCCGATGATCGTTTCGGTATCGAGCGGCTGCAGCGTGCGAGGGTCGACGATCTCGACGGAGATCCCGTCCTTGGCGAGCTCCTCGGCCGCCTCCATCGCGCGGTACATCATGCCCATGTAGGCGATGACGGTGACGTCGGTGCCCTCGCGACGCACGGCGGCCTCGCCGAGCGGAATGACGAAGTCGGGATCCTCGGAGACCTCACCCTTGACGTTGTAGAGCGTCTCGGACTCGATGAAGATCACGGGGTTGTCATCGCGGATGGCCGACTTCAACAAACCCTTCGCATCCATCGGCGTGGAGGGCCGCACGACCTTCAGTCCCGGCACGTGATAGAAGTACACTTCCATCGACTGCGAGTGCTGCGCGGCGAGCTGGTGAGCGGGGCCGCCCGGGCCGCGGATGACGATCGGCACGTTGTACTGGCCACCCGACATGTAGTTGAGCTTGGCCGCCGAGTTCACGATCTGGTCGAGCGCGAGCAGCGCGAAGTTGAAGGTCATCATCTCGACCACCGGCCGCAACCCGACCATGGCGGCGCCGATGCCGACGCCCGTGAAGCCGGATTCCGCGATCGGCGTGTCGACGATGCGCTTGGGACCGAATTCCTTGAGCAGTCCCTGCGTGACCTTGTACGCGCCCTCGTAGAGCCCGACCTCCTCGCCGATCACGAACACGTCGGGATCGCGGCGCATCTCCTCGCGCAGCGCGAGGTTGAGCGCCTCGCGGTAGGTCATCACCGCCATCTCAGCCGCGCTCCTTGAAGATGTCGGTGAAGAGCTCAGAGGCCGGCGGCTCCGCCGAGGCGTCGGCGAACGCCACCGCCTCGTCGACGAGGTCGCTGACGTCCTTCTCGATCTTCTTGGCGTCGTCCTCCGTGAGAACGCCCGCCTTCAACGCCCGGTCGCGGAACAGCGCGATGGGGTCGCGCAGCTTTTCGCGCTCAACCTCGTCCTTCGTGCGGTACACGGCGCCCGCGGGATCGCGCATGCTGTGGCCGCGGAAGCGGTAGGTGCGCGCCTCCAGCAGGCTCGGCGTCTTGTCGCGCCGCGCGCGCTCGACGGCGCGGCCGACGGCGTCGCGGACGGCGAGCACGTCCATGCCGTCGACGGGCTCGGCGGGAATCGCGTACGTCTCGCCGAACTTCCAGATCTCCGTCTGGGCCAGCGCGCGCTCCAGCGACGTGCCCATCGCGTAGCGGTTGTTCTCGCAGATCCAGATGACGGGGAGCTTCCAGAGCGCCGAGAGATTCAGCGCCTCGTGGAACTCGCCCTCGGGCACGGCGCCGTCGCCGAAGTAGCACACGATGACCTGGTCACCGCCGCGATACTTGATGGCGAAGCCGACGCCTGCGGCCAGCGGCAGGTGCGCGCCGACGATGGCGTGGCCGCCGAGGAAGTTGTGCTCCTTGTCGAACAGGTGCATCGAGCCGCCCTTGCCCTTGCTGAGCCCGTCGATGCGACCGAACAGCTCGGCCATCACGCGGCGCGGGTCGGAGCCCTTGACGAGACAGTGCCCGTGCTCGCGATAGGTCGAGATCGCGTAGTCCTCGTGGCGCAGGACGGAGGTAGCGCCGGCGGCCACCGCCTCCTCGCCGATCGAGAGATGCAGGAACCCGCCGATCTTGCCGAGCGCGTATGCCTCCGCCGCCTTTTCCTCGAAGCGGCGGATCAGAATCATGTCCCGCAGAAGCTTGTGCGCGAGGCCGGCGTCGAGCGCGGGCCCCGGCGCCGCCTTCTGCGTCAGTGTCTTGGCCATGCCCTACCCCCTGCCCACTACTGTATCGCGGCTCCCCGCCGTCACCGTGCGGGCGGCTCGCACATTTTCACTCAGGCTCGCCTCGCCCGTCCTGCGGTCGCACGCCCGGTTCGGATGCTCGCCTCAGCACGGCGGGGCCCCAGCCCCGCGCCGTGCTCCGGCTCGCACTACCACACGCAGGCTCGCCTCGCCCGTCGAACGGGCTGCGGCTCGCACTACCACCGCATGAGACTGAGGTCGTCGACGGAGAGCCGCCGCCGCAGCCGGAAGATGGCTACGATGATCGCCAGCCCGACCGCCACCTCCGCGGCCGCCACCGCCATCACGAAGAACACGATCGCCTGGCCGTCGGCCGACCCCAGCCGATGGCCGAACGCCACGAACGCAAGGTTCGCAGCGTTCAGCATCAGCTCGATCGACATGAAGATGATGAGCGGGTCGCGGCGCACGATGACGCCGACCACGCCGATGGCGAACAGCACCGCCGACAGCGCCAGGTACCACGATTCAGGGGCCATGTTCAGTCCGTCCGCCGTCGCGCGAGCAGCAGCACGCCGACCATCGCGGCCAGCAGCAGCACCGACGTGACCTCGAACGGCAACAGGTAGTCGGTGAACAAGAGGCGCGCGATGGCCTCGACGCCGTCCGGCGCCGCAGGCGCGGGCGCGCCGCCGCGCGTACCCACCGCGACCACGAACCCCAGCAGGAGGAGCAGCAGGGCGCCGACGGGCAGCGCCATGATCCGATACGCCCGCCGCGGATCGGGGCCCGTCTCTTCCTTGCCGGGGATCAGCACGAAGATGGCGAACAAGAAGAGCACCATGATCGCGCCCGCATACACCGCGACCTGGGCGACGGCGAGGAACTGCGCGCCGAGCGTCAGGTAGAGGACGGCGACCGACCCGAGGTTGACGACCAGAAAGAGCGCGGCGTGGATCGGATTGCGCTTGAGGACGAGACCGAGCGCGGACCCGACCGCGATGCCCGCGATGAGCACGAACGCCACGCGGCCCATCACACGATCCGATCGGGCGGAATCGGCACGGGCGAGCGCGGCACGCCGTCGGCTCCCGCCGGCTCGAGCGCCAGCAGCATCTCCTTCGTGTAGATCATCCCGCGCCGGCTGTAGGACGAGAACTCCAGGATGCCGGTGTCCATGCGGATGGCGTCCTCGGGGCACGCCTCCACGCAGAAGCCGCAGAACACGCACTTGCCGAGGTCGATGTCGAAGCGCGCGGGCATCTTCTCGATCTCGGGATTGGGGTGCTCGTCCGCCACGATGTAGATGCAGCGCGCTGGGCAGACCGTCTCGCACATCATGCACGCCACGCAGCGCGGCGAGCCGTCCTCGCGCCGCACGAGCCGATGCAGCGAGCGCAGCCGCGGCGACAGTGGGCGCCGCTCCTCGGGATACTGGATCGTCACCGCCCCGCGCGCATTCTTGCGGCCGAGCGCGTGCGCCACATGCTTGCCCATGTTGGCGAAGAAATGCCGGCCGGTCAGCACGAGACCGCTCAGCACCTCGCGCAGATAGAACCGCTGGGCGATTTTCACGGCCGCGTCCCCCACGCCAGGAGGATGGCGCCGGTGATCACGATGTTGAGGATCGCGAGCGGGAAGAGTCCCAGCCAACCCAGCCGCATCGCCTGGTCGTAGCGGAAGCGTGGAAGCGTCCAGCGGATGAGCATCATCAGGAAGATCATCAGAACGATCTTGAGCGAGAACGAGCCCACCTGCAGCAGGACGACGAGCAGATGCGGCAGGTCCAGCGCCGCGCCCCACGGAAAGCGAAAGCCCGTGTCGTACAGGTACGGCACCTGCCAGCCGCCGAGAAACAGCGACGTGGTGAGGCCCGCGATGACGACCGTCTCCAGAAAGTCGGCCATCGCGAACATCCCGAACTTCATTCCGCTGTATTCGACGAAATAGCCGATGATCTCCGACTCGCCCTCGGGCATGTCGAAGGGAATCCGCTTTGTTGCCGCGATGCCGGCCGTCAGAAACAGGATGAAGGCGAGCGGCTGCGTGATGATGCCCCACTTGGGAATCCAGCCGAAGAGCAGCTCGCCCTGGGCACGCGCGATGTCTTGCAAGCTGAGCGAGCCGTACCACATCACCACGCCCATGATCGAGGCGCCGATGGCGATTTCCGCGGAGATCATCAGCGCGGCGGCGCGCTGGCCACCCAGGAGCGCGTAGTTGTTGGCCGACGACCAGCCGGCCATCATCACGCCGTACACGCCGAGCGACAGCATCGCGAAGACATAGAGGAGGCCGACGTTGAGCGTCACGGCCTGCAGCGGGATCACGCGCTCGCCCACGCGCAGCGTGTCGCCGAAGGGAATCGAGGCGAAGGCGACCAGACCGAAGAAGACGGAAACGAATGGGGCGAGCTTGAAGAGGAACCGGTCGGCGCGTGCCGGCAGGAAGTCTTCTTTCGTGAGCATCTTGATGGCGTCGGCGAGCGGGTGGAACAGGCCCATGATCCGCAGCCCGAAGATCGACGCGCGGTTGGCGCCGATGCGGTCCTGCATGATTGCCGACTGCTTGCGCTCGACCCACGTCAGGAGCCCGCCGAGGTTCAGGATGAACATCATGACGAACGCCACGCGACCGAGCACGATGCCGAAATCGAGGATCACAGGCTCGCCTCGCCCCACGCAGCGTCGCCTCGCCTTCGGCGGCGGCTCCTGAAACGGGCTGCGGCTCGCACAGCCATCAAGGCCGCCGTCATGCCGGGGCCTTCGCGCGCCGGCCCGGCGGCTCCGGAGCGGTCGTCGGCGGAGCACCGGCCAGCATCGCGCCGCCGTCCCCGATCGACTGATAGCTGAGCCCCGCGAACGCGGGGACCGTCCGCGCCAGCTCGCGGAACCACAGCTCGGCGCGACCGCCCGCCGGTGTTCCGCCGAGCATCCCGAGGACCCGGCTGAAGAGGTCCCAGGCGGCGAGGGCCTCGCCGAGCGGCTGGAGGGCCGCGCGGAATCGCTGGACCCGACCGAGAAAGTTCGTGAACGTCCCGTCGCGCTCGACCCATGCTGCGAACGGCAGCACGAGCGTCGCGAGCGTGCTCGTGGCGTTCTCGTTGGTCCCCGTGAAGATCACGGTTCCGACGCGCTCGAGCGCCTGGGCGACGTCGCTTGGGCTGAAGCCGCTTGCGGTGAGGTCGTGCTGGATGACCCAGAGGACTTTGACGCTGCCGGCGCGGGCGCGAGCAAGGACGGCGGCGACGTCGCCATCGAGTCCGATGGTCTCGGCCCCGCGCGTGTTGGGATGCCGGTCGGCGCGCAGCAGGAAGTCGTCGTCCGCGTGGCCGGCCGCGGGCGGCATACGGACCGCGATGTGACGGATGCCGCGCTGCTCCGCCAGCCGTCGCAGCGCGAACAGGTCCTCGTTGGAGAGGTCCGGCGAGGCGAGGATGGCGATCTCGTCGGGCGCGTGGTCGCGCAGCGCGGCGACCAGCAGCCCGAGCGCGTCGTCGAGCGGGACGTCGACGCCACCGTGCCGCGCGAAGCGAATGCGCTCGGGGTCGTCGACGGCGTCGAAACCGTAGCGCCCGACGTCACAGATCCACCACGCGTTGACGGCGTCGTTGAAGCGCGGCTTGAGCCGCGCCACGCGCCGGCCTCCCGCGTGGTGCGGCCGCTTGCGGTTGACGTGGATGTCGATGTTGCAGCCACGCGCGCAGCCCGGACAGATCGACTTGGTCGCGTCCAGGTACCAGACGCGCACCTGGAAACGGAAGTCGCGGTCGGTCAGTGCACCGACGGGACAGATATCGACGACGTTGCCGGCGTAGTTGTTCTCGAGGTCCTGGCCCGGGAACAGACCGATCTCGGAGCGGTCGCCGCGGCTGAAGATGCCGAGCTCACCGGTGCCGGTGATCTCGTCGCAGAACCGCACGCACCGCGAGCAGAGGATGCAGCGCTCAGCGTCCAGCATCACGTGCGGTCCGAGGGGAACGGCCTTGGGCTTGTGGACCTTCTCGTCGGTCATCCGCGGGTCGTAGAGCCCGTGCTTCATGTAGTAGATCTGCAGCCAGCACTCACCGGCCTGGTCGCACACGGGGCAATCGAGCGGATGGTTGATGAGGTGGAATTCCATGATCGACCGCCGCGTGTCCTTTACGCGATCGGTCTCCGTCTGGACCACCATGCCGTCGGCGGCGGGCGTGTTGCAGGCGATGGTCGGACGCGGTGTCTTCTCGATGTCCACCATGCAGAGCCGGCACTGTCCGGCGATCGAGAGCCCCGGGTGGTAGCAGTAGTGCGGAATCTCGATGCCGAGGCGGCGCGCGGCCTCGATGAGGTTGGTGCCCGCCTCGACCTCGATCTCCTTGCCGTCGATGGTTACCTTGGGCATCGCCTCACGCTCGGCACAGCGCCTCGAACTCCCCGCGGAATTTTTGGATGTAGGAGATATAGGGGCCGATGGCGCCATCGTAGAAGGCGCAGATTGTCGTGCCGCCGCCGCGCTTGGCCACATCGAGAATCGTGTCGAGGTCGTCCTTGCGGCCGTGGCCGTGCACGATGCGGTGGACCATCTTCTCGATCCAGCCCGTCGACTCGCGGCAGGGCGTGCACTGGCCGCACGACTCGTGCGCGTAGAAGCGCGCCAGGACCAGCAGTGCCTCGGGAATCGACACGCTCTCGTCCATCACGATGACGCCGGCGGAGCCGATCATGGTGCCCGCGGCGCGACAGCCGTCGACGTCCATCGTGACGTCGATCTCGTCGGCGGTCAGGATCGCCGCCGAGCCGCCACCGGGCACGACGGCCTTGAGCCGGCCGGTGCCGGTGACGCCGCCAGCGCGCTCGATCAGCTGGCGTAGCGTGATCGACACGGACTCCTCGTAGACGCCAGGCTTCTTCACGCGCCCCGAGACCGAGTACATGCGTGTGCCGCCCTGGGTCTTCGTGCCGAGATCGGCGAACCACGCGGCACCTCGCTCGATGATCGGCGGCACACAGCAGAGGGTCTCGACGTTGTTGACGATGGTCGGTTGGCCGAACGCACCCTTGATGGCGGGAAACGGCGGCTTGATCTTCGGCCAGCCCTTTTTCCCCTCCAACGACGACAGGAGTCCTGTTTCTTCCCCACAGATATATGCACCTGCGCCCCGGTGAACGACGACGTCGAATCCTTTTCCAAGCAGCCCGGCGTCGTACGCCTCCTTGACGGCGGCGCTGAAGCGCCGCCACGGCTGCACGTACTCGCCGCGGATGTAGACGAACCCCAGCGCCGAGCGGATCGCCCGCGCGGTGATCAGCATCCCCTCGATCAGCGCGTGCGGGTCGCGCTCCAGCAGGTAGCGATCCTTGAAGGTGCCGGGCTCGCCCTCGTCGGCGTTGACCACGAGATAGACGGGCCCGGTATGGGTCTTCGGAATGAACGACCACTTCATCCCCGTCGGGAAGCCGGCGCCGCCGAGCCCTCGCAGATTGGACTTTTTGACTTCCTCGACCAGCGCGGCGGGCTCCATCGTCTGCGCCTTCTGCCAGGCCGCGTAGCCGCTCGCGCCGCGATAGGACGCCAGCGTGTGCGAATCGGTCCGCGCGAAGTTGCGCATGAGAACTCTCTCGGCCATCAGGTCAGCCCCCGGAGGATCCGGTCGACCTTCTCGGCCGTGAGGTTCAATTCGTAGCGGTCGTCGACCTGGGCCATCGGCGCCGCCTCGCACGCGCACAGGCACTCGACGGCCTGCAGCGTCACGCGGCCGTCCTCGGTCGTCTCGCCGCGCTGGATACCGAGGCGTGTCTCGAGGTGACGCAGGAGGTCCTGCGCCCCCGCCAGGTGGCAAGAGAGGTTGTGGCACACCGCCACGATGTGGCGCCCCTTCGGCTGTTGGAAGTAGAGCGTATAGAAGGTCACCACCTCGTGCACGTGCGCGGGCGACAGGTCGAACAGACCGGCGACGTACGCTTCGGCCTCGAGCGAGAGATAGCCGAAGGAGTCCTGCGCCATGTGCAGCACAGGCAGCAGCGCCCCGCGCTTGTCGGGGTAGAGGCCCTGCAGCCGGCGGACCTCGGCCAGCTGCGCCGGCGTGAATTGGATCGGGGCGCTCATCGATCGAGCTCGCCCCCGATCATGTTCACCGAGCCGAAGGTCGGAATGAGGTCGGCGATCATCTCGTCCTCGATCATTCGATGCAGCGCCGCCATGGGCGGCAGACACGGCGGGCGGCAGCGCACGCGGTACGGCCGATCGCCGCCGTCGGAGACGACGTAGAAGCCGAGCTCGCCGTTGGCGCCCTCCGAGGCGAAATACGCCTCGCCCTGCGGCGGACGAATCCCGTAGCCCTCCATGATCAGCATGAAGTGGTTCATCAGCCCTTCGATGGAGCCGTAGGCCGTTTCCTTGGGCGGCAGCACCACGCGCTTGTCGTGCGTCGCCACGCGCTCGAGCGAGCGGCGATCCTGGCCCTGGAGGTTGGGCGACAGCGTGATGGGCAGCAGCAGCAACCCTTCGGTCTTGCCCTGCTTTCCCTGATCCACGTACGCGGCGGGATCGATCGGCCGGCCCTCGAAATCGACGTTGATGGGGCCGCCGGGAATCGCGTCGAGCGCCTGCTCGGCAATGCGCATCGACTGCTCCATCTCGGCCATGCGGACGAGGTACCGCGAGTAGTTGTCACCGTCCTTCTGGGTCGGGACCTCGAACTCGACGCGATCATAGGCCCAGTGCGGCGCGGCGCGACGCACGTCATAGCCGACGCCGACGGCGCGCAGCAGCGGCCCGGTGATCGCGTAGGCGATCGTCTCCTCACGCGAGAGGGCGCCGACACCAACCATGCGGTCCATGAAGATGCGATTGCCCGTGAGCAGGCGGTGCACCTCGCTCAGGACCTCGCGCGTCTGCTTGAACGCCTCGCGAACCTTCGGCTCGAAGCCTTCCGGCAGGTCGGCCTTCACGCCGCCGACGCGGCCGTAGGAGATCGTCAGCCGTGCGCCGGTGACGTCCTCGACGAGCTCCCACAAGAACTCGCGCGCCTTGATCATGTAGAGGAAGACGGTGAACGCGCCCAGCTCCATGGAGGAGGCGCCGACGCACGTGAGGTGATCGCACACGCGCGAGATCTCCGACATGATCGTGCGGATGTACTTGCAGCGCTCGGTCACCTCGATGCCGAGCAGCTTCTCGACGGCGTTGGCGTACGCGAAGTTGTTGATGAGCGGCGAGACATAGTTGAGGCGGTCGGTGTAGGGAATCGCGTTGTTCCAGCCGCCGACCTCGCAGTCCTTCTCGAAGGCGCGGTGCAGGTAGCCGATCTCGACGTCGGCCTTGCGGATGATCTCGCCGTCGAGCTCGGCGAGGATGCGGATGATGCCGTGCATCGCCGGGTGGGCCGGGCCCATCCCGACGGTGAGGTTCTGGCCGGTCCCCGTGCCACTCCCCTCGCCCAGCATGATCTCGCGGCGGGTCGTCTCCGGCATGCTCAGATCCGCGGGCCGATCAACGGCTGGCGCCGGTTGATCGGGTAGTCCTTGCGCAGCGGGTGACCGACGAACTCCTCGTACATCAGCAGGCGCCGCAGATCGGGGTGCCCCTCGAAGCGCACGCCGAACATGTCCCAGACCTCGCGCTCGAACCAGTCGGCGATCGGCCACAGCGGGACGGCGGTCGGGACGACGGCGTCATCCTCGTCGACACGCACCTTGATCCGCACGCGATGGTTCCAGCGCACGGAGTAGAGGTGGTAGACGACCTCGAAGCGCGGACCATCCTCGCGGCCGGGGTATTTCTGGTAGTCGACCGCGGTGAGATCCATCAGCATGTCGAAGGCGAGGTCGCCGTCGTCGCGGCACAAGCCGAGCGCTGCCGCCAGCGCGGCGCGCTCGATCACCGCGGTGTGGTCGCCGTGCTGGGCGTGCGTCTCGACGACGGCCGAGCCCAGACGGGCGCGCAGCCGCTCCAGGATCGCCGCGCCGTCCACGTCGTCAGTACCTCTGCGCGCCGACCGCGATCTTGTCCTGAAGCTTCATGAGCCCATCGATGACCGACTCCGGACGCGGCGGGCAACCCGGGATGTAGACGTCGACGGGAATGATCGTGTCGATGCCCTGCACCGTCGCGTAGTTGTCGTAGAAGCCGCCCGTGCACGTGCACACGCCGAAGGCGACCACCCACTTCGGCTCCGTCATCTGCTCGTAGATGCGCTTCAGCACCGGCGCCATCTTGTGCGAGATCGTGCCGACGACGAACAGCACATCGGCTTGTCGCGGCGAGAAGCGCGGGAGCCCGGCGCCGAAACGGTCGACATCGTAATGCGAGCACGCCGTCGCCATGTACTCCATGCCGCAGCACGCCGTCACGAACGGGTACTGGAAGATGGAATACTTGCGCGCCCAGCCGATGGCCTCGTCCAGTCGCGAGGTGAAGAAACTGCCTACTCCCACTCGAGCCCCCCCTTACGCCAGATGTAGAGGTACCCCACCATCAAGATCGCCAGGAACACGAGCATCTCGACGAAGCCGAACCAGCCGAGCCGGCGGAAGAGCATCGCCCACAGCCACAGAAAGAACAGCTCGATGTCGAAAAGGATGAACAGGATCGCGATCGTGGAGAACTTGATCGGAAACCGGCCCTCGCTCACCGCGATCGGATCTTTGCCGCACTCGAACGGCGCCAGCTTCACCGGCGTCAGCCGCCGCGGCGCGATGAGCGCCGGGATGCCGAGCAGCGCGCCGGCCACGCCCGCGGCGAACGCGAAACTCAGGATGATTGGAAGATATTCCATTTATAGGAGGTTGGCGGTCGGTTCGGACCGCGGGTGGCCTGTTCCAGATGCACGTGGCTCCGCTCCGCGGACATCCGTCGATGCGTGTGGCTCCGCTCCGCGGACATCCGTCGATGCGTGTGGCTCCGCTCCGCGGACATCCGTTCCGGCGCTGTCAGCCTGGCGTTTCGCGTGGTAGGAGCTACGGACGAGCGGGCCCGCCTCCACGTGCGCGAAGCCGAGCGCGCGGCCGGCCTCGGCCAGCTCGGCGAACTCCTCCGGCCGGTAATAGCGCGTCACCGGCAGGTGCTGCGCCGAGGGTCGTAGATACTGCCCGAGCGTGAGGATGGAGACCCCGACGCCGACGAGGTCGCGCATCGTCGCCAGCAGCTCCTCGCGCTCTTCGCCGAGGCCGAGAATGATCCCCGACTTCGTCGGCAGCGACGGCGCGCTCGCGCGCGCCCGGCGGAACAGCTCGAGCGTGCGCTCGTAGCGGCCGCCGTGCCGTGCGACGCGGTACAGCCGCGGCACGGTCTCGGTGTTGTGATTGAGGATCTCCGGGCGCGCGTCGATGACGGTCGCCAGCGCGTCGGCGTCCCCCTGGAAGTCGGGGATCAAGACCTCGACGCGGCAGCGCGGCGCCAGGCGATGCACGGCCCGCACCGTCGCCGCCCAGTGCGAGGCGCCGCCGTCGGCGAGATCATCGCGGTTCACCGACGTGATGACGACGTACTCGAGGCCGAGATCGCGCACCGCGCGGGCGACACGCTCGGGCTCCTCGCGGTCCTCCCACGTCGGGCGGCCGTGCGCGATCGCGCAGTACCCACAATTGCGAGTGCACACGTCGCCGAGAATCATGAACGTGGCCGTCGCGTCTTCCCAACACTCGCCGATGTTCGGACAGTGCGCTTCTTCGCAGACCGAGTGCAGGTTGGTGTCGCGCATCAAGCGCTTGAGTCGTAGGTAATTCGGGCCACCCGGCGCGCGAACCTTCAGCCACGGTGGCTTGCGCTCACGGACGTCGACGACGGGACCCTCGATCCTCATCATCAAAACCGCATCATTATGCCACGCCGCTTCCGCGGTCGCACGGACGCGCGGCGCCACCGTGCGCGCACGGTGGCATTGGCGTTGCTCCCCTGACGTGGTCAACGTTCGACGTTCGTGATAGGAGGGCATCAATGAAGAAGTTGGGGATCGTTTTGTCGTTCCTGCTCATGCCGCTGATGGTGCTGGCACCCATGGCGGCGACGCTCGCGGATGCTGGCGGCAGCGGGAGCGGTGCAGGAGCGAGTGGGGCTGCGGCGGGGAGTGGCTCGTCGGCGGGTAGCAGCGCGTCGAGCAGCGCCGGAGCGCCCGCGGGGGCGCCGGCCGGTGCGGCAGCCGGAACGGGCGAGTCCAGCGGCACGAGCGGTGCGAGCGTCGGCACCAGTCCGAGCTCGAGCGCGACGCCGTCGCTCGGCGTGTCGCCTGTGATCGACCGCAGGGTCATCAATCAGGATTCGACGACGGTCGTCGCGCCGTCGGCGTCGATCGCGACGACGAGCGACTTCGTCGGCCGTCACACGATGACCGGCACGGTCACGAAGGTCGACCACGACAAGGGCTTCTTCCGTCTCAAGACCGCGGAAGGCACCCTCGACCTGCACGCACCGCCGGCGGTGATCGCTGGTGTTCAGAAGGGCGATCAGATGAACGTCGAGATCGCCGTCCAGCCGGTGCGGTAACCGCGTCCGGCGTGACGCGTTTCAACGGAGCGCCCCGGCACACCCGGGGCGCTCTGCACGTTTAGCGTTTGAACGCGGCCGGAGTGCTTACCGTTGAGCGCGACTGAGTGAAGCGTCCACAGCTTTGCCGCCGCGGATCAGCAGAGCCGAGGAGCGGCACGGGTCTGTGAAAGCGCCACGGCTTCGCGGGGGCGCTTCGAACGTTCAGGGGGTATCGGGTTTCGCAGGCCGCTCCGAACGTTCAGGGGGTATGGGGGACGCTCTGAGTCCCCGCGATCGCGCGCGATCCAGAGGAGCGGCACGGGTTTCCCGGGCCGCTCCGAACGTTCAGGGGGTATGGGGGACGCTCTGAGTCCCCCATTAAGAATGGTGCCGAAGGGGGGACTCGAACCCCCACGGGTTGCCCCACACGCCCCTCAAACGTGCGCGTCTGCCAGTTCCGCCACTTCGGCCCGCGAACAGTCGCGAAGTATACCGCAGTCTACGACGCGCTGGCGGTCGGGTTGTCGTGCGTCGGGATGTAGGCCGAGATCTCGCGCGCGAGCTGCTCCGGCAGACACGGCTTGATGAGGAAGGAGCACGCGCCGGCCGCGAGCACCGAGTGCTTGAGGTGGTTCTTGAAGTCGTGACCCGTGAGCACGACGATCGGGATGTTCGCGGTCTTGGCGTTGGCGCGGAGATCCTGCATGGCTCTCCAGCCGTTCACGCCGGGCATCTGCAGATCCATCACGATGAGATCCGGACGCAGCGTGAGCGCCTTCACCACGGCTTCACGCCCTTCGGCGGCCGTCTCGACCGAGTACCCGACCGTCGTCAGGTAGAGCGCGTACATGTCGCGCGTATCGGGATTGTCGTCGGCGATCAGAACCAACGGCGGCGTCAGAGCTGGCTTCATACCTAAAGCTATGCCACACGTCCCACAGCCTTCGACAGAAAAAGTTTGCGGAAAAATTTTTCCGGAAAAATTTTTCCTACG